>Ga0156223_164_pt2 | contig 35162 bp, 33 predicted proteins | sample RifCSPlowO2_12_FD_107871 | JGI IMG/M metagenome (GOLD analysis project Ga0156223, IMG submission 107871) | Acidobacteria bacterium RIFCSPLOWO2_12_FULL_66_21
CAGCACCCCTCAGCACCCCTCAGCACCCCTCCTTCAGACGTGTTCGACGTCGATCTGCGCGCGCTGGAGCTTGCCGCTGAAGTCGATGTAAATCGACTTCCACTCGGAGAACACGTCGAGCGCGGCGCTCCCGGCTTCGCGATGGCCGTTGCCGGTGTTCTTCGTGCCGCCGAACGGCAAGTGCACTTCGGCGCCGATCGTCGGCGCGTTCACATAGAAGATGCCGGTATACAGGTCCCGCATCGCCGTGAACGCCTGATTGATGTCCTGCGTGTAGACGGACGCGGAGAGCCCGTATTCCACGTCGTTGCCGATCGTGATTGCCTCCTCGAGCGAGCGGCACGGGATGACCGACACGACGGGCCCGAAGATCTCCTCGCGCGCGATCCGCATCCGTGGATCCACGGCCGTGAAGATCGTCGGCTCGTGGAAGAACCCCTTCGCCAATGTCCCCTTGTCGAGACGGTTGCCGCCGCACGCGAGCGTCGCCCCCTCGCCCTTGCCGATCCGTACGTAATCCATCACGGTCTGGAGCTGCGACTCGCTGTTGGAGGGGCCCATCTCGGTCTCTTCCTTCAAGCCGTCGCCGACGACCAGCGCCTTGGCGCGCGCCACGAACTGCTCCACGAACGCCTTGTACACCTTCTCGTGGACGACGACGCGACTGGCCGCCGTGCAGCGCTGGCCGGTGGTGCCGAAGCCGCCCCAGAGGCAGCCGTCGACGGCGAGCTCGAGGTTCGCGTCGTCCATGATCATGATGACGTTCTTGCCCCCCATCTCGAGGTGCACTTTCTTGAACGTCGGCGCCGCCGCCTCGTTCACGATCCGGCCGACGTCGGTCGAGCCGGTGAACGAGATGACGCGAACGGCCTCGTGGGTACTCAGGGGGTTCCCGACCTGACGCCCGTCGCCCGTCACGAAGTTCACGACGCCTTTCGGGATGCCGGCGTCCTCCAGCACCTTGACGAAGTTCAGCGCGGACAGCGGCGTCTGCGATGCGGGCTTGAACACCACGGTGTTCCCGCAGACGAGCGCCGGCATGATCTTCCACGAGGGGATCGCCATCGGGAAGTTCCACGGGGTGACGATCGAGCAGACGCCGAGCGGCTGCCGCACCGACATCGCGAACTTGTTGCGCAGCTCCGAAGGCACGGTCTGGCCGAACATGCGGCGCCCCTCGCCGGCCATGTAGAAGGTCATGTCGATGGCCTCCTGCACGTCGCCGCGTGTCTCGCTGAGCACCTTGCCCATCTCGCGCGTCATGTCCCGCGCGAGCTGCTCCTTGCGCTCGACGAGAATCTGCGCGGCGCGGAACAGCAGCTCGGCGCGCTTGGGCGCCGGCACGAGCCGCCAGTGTTGGTACGCGCGCGACGCGGCGTCGATCGCCGCCTCGACGTCCTTGCGCGTCGATTTCTGGAAGAGGCCGATGAGGTCGTCCGTGTTGGCCGGGTTCCGGTTCTCGAACGTCTCACCCGAGGCTGACGGCGCCCAGCGGCCGTCGACGTAGTTGTTGTACGTAGTCGCGCTCACCGTGATAGGCATAACGGATCGATTATAGCGGGGGGAAATAGAAGGGTGAAATGTAGAAGTTAGAATGTAGGTCTCTGTTTAGCGTGTCGAGATATTCAGCGGTTGTGTCCCGCTGCACGCGCCGACGGCTTTCAACGCACGAAGACCACGAAGCTCACGAAGTTCACGAAGACTGTACGGGACAGCCCACAGCGGGCGCGAGTCCTGATACGGCTGGACCGTCGAGCGCCGGCCGCATGACTTGCGAGGCCGGCGGTGCAGGACAGCCGGAACCCGCAAACGCAAACAGCTCGGGATCGAGTGCTGCTTGCGTTTGCGGGTTCCGACTGTCCTTGCCGCGCTACGCGCGGCTCGACGGTTCAGCCGCTGCGCGAGGGGTCTTCGTGTCCTTCGTGTCCTTCGTGATCTTCCTGAAAAGCCGTGGCCCGTCTCAGCGTGACTCGGGTGCTGCATTCATCGTCTCACGCTCACAACTCGTCCGCGATCTCGGCGTCCACGATCGCGGGCATGGTGCGCGCGTCTTTCTGGGCCTCGACGAATTCGCGGATGGCGGCGCGGGCATGGTCGGACGGCTCGACGAACTCGACCCCGGTGCGGTACAGGACCGCCCCCTGCGCCAGCTCGCCAATCTGGCAGTGCACGATTCTCCCCTTGACGACGACGGAGCGGGTGCCGAGCGACAGGCGGAAGTCGTGGAGGGAATCGAGGTGCAGCGCGAAGGTCGTTTCGATCTGCGCGCCACGCTCGCTCATGTCGAGGATCGTCATCGGCTCGAACACCGTGACCTCCCCGGTGACTTGTCCCGGGATCGGGATCCGCTCGGTGTCGCGCTTTTCGTCGTTCAAGCCCGTTATCGAACCTTGACGTGTTCGAGGTAGTCGCCCGACGCGATGCGCTCGGCGTGGCCGAGCGGGGCGTTGTAGAAATACACCCAGGCCTGCTCGGACGTCCCGTCCGGCAGCGTCACCAGCGTCTGCGCCCGCAGGTACAGGCTGCGGTCGGGCTCGTCGGGCGTATAACCTTCGATCTCGTCGAGCGCCGCAAGGACGGCCGCCGGGTCGATCATCGAGTAGACCTCGCCCCAGACGATCCCGTCGGGGTCTGGAACCGCGGCGGGGTAGATGCCGACGTCGAACAGCGCCGCCTCGATCGAGCCGCGGCCGACGTACGAGAGCTTGGGATCGATCCCGACGCGACGCCGCCGGTCGAAACCCGCCATCAGAGTGCCGTAGAAGAAAACGAGGTCAGCCAAGGATGCACGAGAGTACAACGGGTCGGGTCCAAAAGAAAAGGGCCGGCTCGACGGCCGGCCCTGGTAGAGAGGGTTCAGGCGGCTTACTGCTGGCCGGCCGCCTTCGGCAGCATCTGGAGGATTTCCGCCGGCACGATGAACGACAGGGCCACCGTCTTGCCGGTTCCGCTCAACCGCAGCGAGTCGACGAGGCCGGCGCTGCGCGGGTCGGACTGCGCCTGCAACCGGGCGAGCGCCAGCACGCCGCGGACGACGTCGCGGAGAGCCTCGGCGGCCTGGTCGTCGCGGGCCTCGGCGCGCAGCGAGCCCGAGATCCCGCCGTTGATGTGCCCAGCCGCGGCGAACCACTTGACCGCGGGCATCTTGCTCAGGATCTGGTCGGGCAGCTTGGCCTGGGAGGCCAGGACGTCGAAGCGCCCCACCGCCCACACATTGTTCGTCCCGCCGATGTCGCGCACGAGCTCCATCATCTCGTTGTTGCTGGTGATGCTCTGCGCGCTGGCCTGCGCGTCGATCGCCTTCTTGACGGCCGGCCCGTCCCCGACGGCGATCAGCCCGGTCTCGAGGAACGCGAGCACGACCTGATGCGCTCCGTGGGGGACCTGAACCGCCGTGCCGGCCTCAGGCGAGGCCACCGCCGCCCCGGCCGGAGCGGACACGAGCCGCTTCCCGTGATACTGCTCGACCGTTCCACCGTGCTCGCGGGCCACGGTCTCGAGCAAGCTGTCGTTGAACCGGCCGCGCGCGACCACGAGAGGCGAGGTCGGCTCGGAGCCGGGGGCAACGGCCACGACCACGTAGTCGATGTCGCGCTCGATGTCGATGCCGGTCTGCCGCTCGAATTCCTGCTGGCCAGGTTCGTGCGCTGGCATCGCCTCCTTGAGACGGCCACGCAGCTCGGAGTTCATGATGGCGGTGACGTCCGCGTACGCGACGACCGACGCATCGGCCGGCACATATCGCAGCTCGTTCGCGACCGGAGACGCGGAAACCGCCTGGAATCCGCCCGTGTAGTAGGCCACGAGGCCGGTGCCGAGGCCAATGGCGAGAACTGCCGCCGAGCCGGCCATGAAATACCGGGTCCTGTTGGTCATATGAAACCCTCTCTGGCGGATTATACAGAGTTGGTGGGTAAAAGGTTCCGTAGTTCTTGTTCGTAACTGTCCGGATCCGGACGGCTTACAGGAGAAGGGGAGCACCACGAACAGGAGAAACCTGTTGAATTTCGTGACAAACCCGGCCAGCGGGACCGCGGTGGTTGCCTCTACTGTTCGAGGACATATTCCCGGCGTTCGACGACCCAGCCGGCCAGCGCCAGGAACACCACCCAGATGACGGCCAGCCACAGGAGGCTGCTGGTAAGCGGCGGACTCTCGCGGAAGATGCCCTGGATGAGGCTGAGCGTGTTGTCGCTCGGCATGGCGTGGGGCACCAGCGCCTGCAGGTAGTACGCGACGGTGAACCGCTTCAAGTAGCCCGGGAACGCCAGCGCCGCCTGCTCCCAGCCGAAGATGAAAATCAAGCCGATGAGGAGGGGCCGCTTGAACTTCGTGCCGATGAACCCGAACAGCGCGCCGTAGACCGCGAGCCCCAGGGCCAGCAGCGCCAGGTCCTTGACCAGGTCGATGAATGACCCGCCCAGACTCCCCTGCATGGGAACGATGAGCAGGTAGACGAGCATCACCGACGGCAGGACGACGAAGATGGTGCAGGCCAGGTACGCGAGGTACTTGCCGAGCAGCACGGCGGCGCGGCGGATCGGCCGCGTGAACAGATAGGTGATCGTCTTGTCTTCCACCTCGTCGGCCATCAGGGCGGTCCCGTAGAACACGCCAAGCACGGGGACGGTGAACCGAAGGTAGAACACCCAGATCATCAACCCGAAAATCGCGGGTCCGGTCATCCGGATCGACTGCCGCACCCCGTTCTGCGTCGTCTCGTGCGTGTCGAGAATCGGCGCGCCGAGCGCGACGAGCAGCCGCAGGAACGCGGCAATGACGACGGGGGCCGCCACGACGAGCAGCATGAAGATCGTCCGCCGCGACCAGAGCATCTCTCCCAGCGACAGATCGAAGATGCGGAGGCTCGACGCGAGGACCGGCGGCGCTGCGGCAGGTCCTGGGCGGTGTGCGGCGGGTTCGTTGGTCATGGCGCTCACTTCACCAGGTACTGGAACACCGCCGCCAGGTTGTCGTCGGGCGAGGTGACCTCGTCGATCGTGCCGTACTCGCCGCTGGCCGCCAGCTCGGTGAGGCGCGCGTAGAACGCGTCGGGGGTTCCGGTCTCGACCGTGACCGCGCGATCCTCGAACTTCATGCTGCGGACGTCGGCGCGATCCAGGAAATCGCGCGCCAGGCCGCGCGGATTCTCGGCGCGCACGTATACGGTGTGCGGGTGCGTGTCGATGAGCGCGCGGATCGAGTGCACGTCCCCCTCGGCGAGGATCCGCCCGTTGTTGATCAGCAGGATGTTCGCGGTCATCGCCTCGATCTCGTGGAGGATGTGGCTGGAGACGATGACGCTCTTGCCCGCCCGCGCCCACTCGCGAACCAGCCGGATCGTGCGCCGGCGGGCCAGCGGATCCATGCCGGCCAGCGGCTCATCGAGGATCAGCAGCTCGGGATCGTGCACGATGGCCTGGGCGAGCTTCACGCGCTGGCGCATGCCCTTGCTGTACGCGCCGATCTTCTTCCCCGCGGCGTCCATCAGATCGACGGCGACGAGCGCGCGGCGCGCCGCCTCGTTCGCCTCGTTGTCGCTCAGGCCGTTCAGCCGCACCAGCGCCGTGAGCCACTCGAGACCCGTCATCCGCTCGTAGAACGCATCCTGATCCGGGCAGAAGCCTATCCGGAAGAACAGCCGCGGATTGCGCCAGATCGGTTCGCCGAAGACCGCCACCGTGCCCTTGCTGGGCTTCAGCTGGCCGGTGATCAGCTTCATGAGCGTGGACTTGCCCGCGCCGTTCGGCCCGAGCAGCCCCGTGATGCCGGCAGGCACCGTGACGCTGACGTCGTTCAGCCCGATGACCTGGCCGTACCACTTCGAGACGTGATCGGCGGAAATCAAGGGGACGCTCACGTCACCACCTCCACGCCGCGGACCCGGCGCTCCAGCACCGACAGCGACAGCACGATGAGCCCGAGGATGACGATGAGCGACACCGGCCATGGCGTGGCGTAACGCGGCTTGAGCCGGAAGATCACGTCGATCACCTGCGCGAGATTGGCGGTGAGGGACAGCCACGACAGCCGCGAACTGCCCGTAATCGCGAACATCGCGCCGTAGATCGCGCTCGTGAAGAACACGATGCCCGCATACAGGATGCCGACGTAACGGGCGCTCTTCGAGAGCGACGAGAGCGCGAGCATCGTGAACGTGGCGACGAGCGCCTGGAGCAGCGCCGCGACGGTGATCGCGGGGAACAGGAAGAGGTTCGCCTTCACGAACGCGAAGCTGCCGGCAAACAGCACCTGAAGGAGGAGGAGGAGCAGCGCCGGGACGAGCGTGATGAGCAGCAGGAAGGCGAACAGGACCGCCGCCTTGCCGGCGATGTACTCCGCGCGCATCAGCGGCTTCGACAGGTAAATCTGCAGCGCGTTGGCGCGGCGGTCGTTGGCGATGAGGCCCGCCCCGACATAAATGGTGATGATGAACACGAAGAAGTCCTGGTGCTCGAGGAACTGTCGGAAGGTCTCGGGCGTCGGCGCGAACATCGCCACCTGGGCGAAGTTCGTGGTGACGTACACCTGCACGGCGCGGACGAGGAACGGCAGCCACGCGAAAATCAGCAGGCCGAGAAACGCGCGCTTTCGCAGGAACGTCATCGCGCCGGCCGTCCCGATGACGGTCCACGCGAGGCCGGGCGTCGACCGTCCCCCCGCGTACCGCCGGTAGCTCTGGTCGTGGATCGGCATCAGTTCTCCCCGACGGCTTTCGCGAACACGTCCTCGAGCGTCGGCACGCTCGGCCGGAGGTGCCGCACCTGCACGCCATGCGCCGCCGCGAGCCGGAACAACGCGCGCTGATCCTCGCCCGCGGGCACGAACACCCGCATGACGTCCTCGTCGGTCGAGTGGCAGTCCATGCCCGCCGCGCGCAGCACGTCCAGGAACTCCGGGAGGTTCCCTTTGATGCGTAGCTCGAACACGCGGCCCGACGGTCCCTTCAGCTCCGCGATGGGCCCCTGCGCGACGACCTCTCCCTTGTCCATGACGATCACGTGATCGCAGGTGTACTCGACGTCGGGAAGGAGGTGCGACGAGAGAATCAGGTTGACGTTCTTGTTGTGCGCGAGATCCTTGATGAGCTCGAGCATCTCATCGCGCCCCTTCGGGTCCATGCCGTTGGTGGGCTCGTCGAGGAACAGCAAATCCGGGTCGTGCACGAGCGCCTGCGCGAGCTTGATGCGCTGCTTCATGCCGGTCGAGTAGGTCTCGACGTTGCGGTACCGCGCCTCCCCGAGGCCGACGTAATAGAGGACCTCGTGCGCGCGCTGCATCGCGTCGACCGACGGCAGCCCGGCGAGCTGGCCGCAATACGCGACGAAGGAAACCGCGTTCATCCCGGGGATGTGCGCGTCGCTTTCCGGCATGTATCCCAGGCGCGCGCGGATGTCGAGCGGCCTGGTCGCCACGTCGAGTCCCAGGACCGTCATGCGCCCGTCGTCCGGCTTGATGAATCCGAGCAGTGCCTTGAGCATCGTGCTCTTGCCCGCCCCGTTCGGTCCGAGCAGGCCGACCGCGCCGCCGGCAAAGCGCGCGGTGACGGCCTTGAGCGCCGGGTTCGTGCCGAACTTGACGGTCACGCCGTCGAGCTCGACGACGGTGCCGGGAGCGGCGGCCACAGGTGGGACCGATGGGGCGGTGTCAGTGGTCTCCAAACGCCTACCTTATACGCGATTACAGGATTTTCTGTTTCCTTCTTCGCTCGGTGGGGCCCCTCGTAACGTTCCCCACCTCGCTGCGCGCCCGCGGGCTTGCGGCCGCAGGCGCTTCACAGCGAGCCCTTCAACCCGAGCGCCTCTGCGCGCTTGCGCATGAAGGCAATCACGTTGCGAATGTGCTCGTCGAGCGGCAGGCCGAGTTCCTCCGCGCCTTTCCGAAGGTCGTCGCGGTTGACGGCCCGCGCGAACGCCTTGTCCTTCATCCGCTTCATCACCGACGAGGCCTCGAGGTCGAGCACGCTCTTCGACGGGCGGACGAGCGCGCAGGCCGTGACGAACCCCGACAGCTCGTCGCACGCGAACAGCGCGTGCTCGAGCCGCGACTCGCGCGGCACACCCGAGTAGTCGGCGTGCGACAGAATCGCGCGGGTCACCCACTCCGGGTATCCCCTCGCTCGAAGGATCTCGACGCCGCGGAACGGATGGTTCGTCGCATCCGGATAGCGCTCGTAGTCGAAATCGTGGAGGAGCGCCACGACCGCCCAGTCCTCTTCCGGCTCGCCCCACAGCCGCGCGTAGCCGCGCACGGCCGCTTCCACGCCCAGCATGTGTTTGCGCAGGCTCTCGCTCTGCGTGTACTCCGTCACCAGCGCCCAGGCGTCGTCTCGAGACAGTTGCACGTCAATGCACCCAGTTGATGAAGGTCGTGATGATCAGCGCGTTGGTGAAGTCGATGAAGAACGCGCCGACCATGGGCACGACGAGAAACGCGCGGGGCGCCGAGCCGAAGCGCTCCACGATGGCTTCCATGTTCGCGACCGCGTTCGGCGTCGCGCCCAGCCCGAATCCACAGTGGCCGCCGGCCATGACCGCCGCGTCGTAGTCACGCCCCATGACGCGGTAGGTCACGAAGTAGGCGTACGCGCCCATCATGGCCACCTGCACCATGAGAATGATGAGCATCGGCACGGCCAGGTCGAGCAGCTCCCACAGCTTCAGCGACATGAGCGCCATCGCAAGGAACAGCGACAGCGCGATCGTGCCGATGTCGTCCACGGTCCGCTGCTCGATCCTGACGATACGCGTCAGGTCCATCGTGTTCCGGAAGACGGCCGCGACAATCATCGCGCCGATATACGCGGGCAACGTCGCGTAGGCGTGCAGCCACGCGCTCAACAGGCTGCCGCCCCACATCGCGACGAGGATGATTGTAATGATCTTGAGGAGCGTGTACGCCGTCGCGGGGTTCCCGGCAGGTTCGACGTCGATCTCCTCGTCGAGCGAATCGAGCTCGGCGGCGACGGCCGCCGCTTCCCGCGTGACGGTCCCGGGCGTGTGTTTCGGGTGATGCCGCCGAATCAGCGCGGTCGCGATCGGACCGCCAATCAGCCCGCCGCTCACCAGGCCGAACGTCGCGGCGGCCATCGCCAGCGTCACACCGGCCGGGAACCCGTACTGGTCCTCCATCAACTTGCCGAAGGCGGCGCCCGTCCCGTGGCCGCCTGTCATCGTGATGGAACCGGCGATCAGGCCGAGAAACGGGTGGACCCCGAGCAGTTTCGCGAGCGCCACGCCGACGCCGTCCTGCAGGACCGCGAGGGTCGAGGCGAGCAGGAAGAACAGCAGCACCTGCGGTCCGCCGACGCGCAGCAGCGCCAGGCTCGCGCCGAGTCCGATCGTCGTGAAGAACGCGATCATCAGCGGCGCCTGCAGCGTGGTGTCGAACTCGAACCCGAGCACGCCGGTCAGGCGCAGCGCCAGGCCGACCGCCGCGAACAAAAAACCGCCGACGACCGGCGCCGGGATGTTGTACCGATCCAGTACCGCGACCCGCCGCCTGATGCCGTAGCCCAGGAAGAGCACGACGGCGGCCAGGGCCAGCGTCTGGATCATGTCGAGATGAATGACGAGTGAAGGCATGGCTGGAAGCTGGCAGCTGGAAACTGGAAACTATTCCTCGTTCAGTTTCTTCAATTCCACCCGCCGGTTCTGCGCGCGCCCGGCGTCCGTGGTGTTGTCCGCCACGGGCTGCGCATCGCCGTATCCTTTCGCGACGAGCCGCCCCGGCGCAATCCCCTTCGCGGTCAGCCAGGCGACAACGGTCTTCGCGCGCTGCTCGGACAGGCCGAGATTGGCGGCTTTCGCCCCGACGTTGTCCGTATGACCCTGCACCTCGAAGCGCCACTCCTGGTGCTCCTGCAGCAGCTTGAGGACCTCGCCGAGCGGCTGCTCGGATCCCGCTTGCAGCGTGGCCTTGCCGGTATCGAAGTTGATGCCATACACGGCGACCGACCCCGTCTTGATCACCGCGTCCGCCATGGCGCTCGCATCGGCCGTGAGCTGCTGCTCCATCTCCTGCACTTTGACCGTGGTCAGCGTATACGCCGTGATGTCGTTCACGAGCCACGCGCCAACGCTGATCCACTGGGGACCCTTGCGCGCGGTGATCGCCGGATCGTCCTCCTGGGGCTTCGACGTGTACACGATGGTATAGCCGGCGGTCTTCAAAGCGCTCTCGGCGTTGCGCACGACCTGCAGCATTGAGTACTTTGCCGGGCAGTAGTACTTGATCGTTTCGACCGCCCCTTCGAGCGGCTTCATTGACGAGTCCGTCTCGGCCGGCCCAACCCGCACCTCCGTGGCGTCGAACTCCTTCGTGCTGCACTCGACAATCGTGCACCCGGCCATCCGCGTCAGGAGCTTCGAATCCTTGCAACCTTCTTCGTCGGGATCGCCGGGCCTCTGGGCCCATGCGGATCCCGCGCCGAGCATCAGCCCGGCCGCCACGAACCACGCGATACGTCTCATGCTCGGATCCTCCAGGTTCCAGGGTTCCAGGGTTCTGGGGTTCTGGGTTAGAACCCTAGAACCCTAGAGCGTGAGCCCCGCCTCCGCATTGAAATCGAGCGGACCCGGCCCGCGCGAGCGGAGCCGGCGCAGCCCCGCCGCGCCAATCATCGCGGCATTATCCGTCGAGAGCGCGAGCGGCGGCACAAATACGGGAATCAGGTGGCGGCGGCCGCGCGCGTCCGCTTCGGCGCGCAGGCGGCTGTTCGCCGACACGCCTCCCGCGATGCCGATGCTGCGCGCACCAAGCCAGCCCGCCGCCTCGAAGGTGCGGTCGAGCAGCGCGTCGACGACGACGCGCTGGAAGCTCGCGCAGATGTCGGCGACGTCGCCGGGCGGAAGCGTGACGCCCGAGGCGTCGGAGGCGGCCGCCTTCCCCGCCGCGACGCCGCCGGTCCGCTCCCGAACGAGCCGGAGCACCGCCGTCTTCAGGCCGCTGAAGCTGAAATCCAGCCGCCGCGCGACGTCCGGCGGCAACAGTCCGTCGGCGGTCGCCCGCGGCCGATTGCGATCGGCGTGGGTGAGGCGGGCGACGGGAAAATCCACCGCGCGGTCGTTGCCCTCGCGGGCCATCCGATCGATCGCCGGGCCGCCCGGATAGCCCAGGCCCAGCAACTTCGCCACCTTGTCGTACGCCTCTCCCGCCGCATCGTCACGCGTGCGGCCGATGAGGCGGTACTCGCCAGGCGCCGGCACGAGGTACAGGCTCGTGTGCCCGCCCGACACGACGAGAACCGCCGCGGGCAGCGGGAGCTCGCCGTGCGCGAGCGTCAACGACTCGATGTGGCCGGCGAGGTGGTGGACCGGAACGACCGGAAGGCCGCGCGACCAGGCGAGCGCCTTCGCGAACGCGACACCCACCAGCAGCGACCCGACGAGACCGGGTCCCTGCGTCACCGCGAGCGCCCCCGCGTCGTCCAGCGTCATGTCGGCCGCCGAGAGCGCCGCCTCGACCACGCCGCAGATGTCGCGGACGTGCTGGCGGGAGGCCAGCTCCGGGACCACGCCTCCCCATTCGCGATGAATGGCGACCTGCGACGCGACGATATTCGAGCGCAGCGCCCAGGGACGCGCGCTGTCTCCCGTTTCGGCGATCACCGCTGCCGCGGTTTCGTCGCACGAGGTTTCGATGGCGAGCAGGTTCATATCGGGTGTTCAGTGTCACGGCTTGCCTCGCCGAAGCGCCAGAGGCGCGAAGGCGGGTGCCAGGGGCTCGGTATCAGATGCTGGGCTCGCCGCGCCGATTTGTCCCGCCGAAGCGTCGCGACGGCGGAAGCGCCGGAGGCGCGGAGGCGGGTGCGATTGTGTCGAACGCGCGCGGCAGCGACTCGCTGTAGGGAGGCGTGAAGATGCCGCGCTCGGTGATGATGCCCGCGATGTACCGGTGCGGCGTCACGTCGAACGCGGGGTTCCTGGTCTTCGCGCCCACCGGCGTCAGCCGCCACGTCCGGAGGTGCGTGATCTCGCGCTGGTCGCGTTCTTCGATCGGAATGTGATCGCCGTCGGGCGTCGCGAGATCGATCGTCGACAACGGGGCGGCCACATAGAACGGCAGCTTGTGCTCGTGGGCGAGGACGGCCACCGTGTACGTGCCAATCTTGTTGGCGGTGTCGCCGTTGGCCGCGATGCGATCGGCACCGACGATGACGACGTCGATCTCGCCGGCGCGCATCAGCGGCCCGGCCATGCTTTCAGTGATGACCGTGGTATTGATCCCGTCGCGGACCAGCTCCCAGGCGGTCAGCCTCGCGCCCTGCAGAAACGGACGGGTCTCGTCGGCGAAGACCGCGATCTGCTTCCCCTGCTCCACCGCGGCGCGGATGACGCCGAGCGCCGAGCCGTACCCCGCCGTGGCGAGGGCGCCCGCATTGCAATGCGTCAGCACGCGCGCGCCGTCCGGCAGGACCTCGGCGCCGAAGCCGCCCATCGATCGGCAGTTGGCGACGTCCTCGTCGTGAATCGCGCGCGCCTCGCGCTCCAGGCGTCCGGCGAGCTCCTCCGGCGACTCCCCCGCCAGCGCGCCTTCCGAGAACGCGCGCTTCATCCGGGCGATCGCCCAGAAGAGATTGACGGCGGTCGGGCGCGTGGCGCCCATCATCTCGCAGATCTTCTGAAACTCGACGGCGAACTGCCGCGTCCCTTTCGCGGTGCTGCGGCGCAGGCCGAGCGCGATCCCCATCGCCGCGGCCACGCCGATCGCCGGCGCCCCGCGGATCACCATCGTGCGGATCGCGCGGGCGACCTCCTGGGCGGTGTGGCAGCGGACGTAGATCTCTTCGGCCGGCAGCTTGCGCTGATCGACCATGACGATCACGTCGCCCTGCCAGTCTATCGTCGGAAGCATGGTGTCCCTATCTCAGCAATCTGGCGTCGAACGGCATCGGCAGCAGCGACGAAAGGCGGTACCGTCCGGCCGGGCCATTGAGGTTTCCCACGATGATATCGATGTCGCCGCAGTACTCCCAGAGGAGCTGGCGGCACGGCCCGCACGGCGGCGTCGGCTCCCCGGTGTCGGCGACGATGGCCATCCGCGTGAAGACAGCGTGGCCGTCCGACAGCGCCTTGACGAGGGCGACGCGCTCGGCGCACAAGGTCAGGCCGTAGGTGGCGTTCTCGATGTTGCAGCCGCCGATCACCTGCCCGTCGCTGGTTTCGAGCGCCGCGCCTACCTGGAAGTTGGAGTAGGCGGCCCGCGCGTGGGTACGCGCGTCGGTCGCGGCGGCGATGAGCGCCATTTCCGCGTCGAAGTTCGCCGAGGCGGTCAGCTCGATCGGGACGGGCTGCCACTCGGCCTCGTTGCGGCGGTCTCGGCCGGTGCGGCGATCCGTATCCCGCCGTTCCTGGCCGCTGCGGCGCTCTCCCTGGATTTCGGCGACCGCCTTCGACCGGCGGTCGGCTCCGCGCCGGCGCTCCCCGGCCCGCCGTTCGCGCTGCCTGCGGCGCTCTTCCACGGGCCACTCCCCCTTGCGCTCAGAGTCGCTCAATGGTCGCCTCCAGCAGCGCGGAGAATTCGCCGCGCACCCGATTGGCCACCTCCATCACTTCGTCGTGCTTCAGCGGCCGGGGAAGCACGCCCGCGGCGGGGTTGGTGATGCACGAGACGCCGAGCACCTCCATTCCCATGTGCCGCGCGACGATCGCTTCCGGCACGGTGGACATGCCCACCGCGTCGGCGCCGACGGTCCGAAGGTAGCGGATCTCGGCGGGTGTTTCGTAGCTCGGCCCGGCCAGGGCGGCATAAACGCCGTGCGCGACCGCCACACCCGTCGCCCGCGAGGCGTCGTCAGCCTTCCCGCGCAGCCGCGCCGAATACACCTCGCTCATGTCGGGGAAACGCACGCCAAACCGATCGTCGTTCGCGCCGATCAGGGGATTGCACCCCATGAGGTTCAGGTGATCGTCGATGACCATCAGCGTTCCTGGCTTGAACCCTTTGTTCACGCCCCCGGCCGCGTTGGTGAGAATCAACGCCGGCACTCGCAGCAACCCGAGCACCCGCGTCGCGAACGTGATCGTAGGTGGCGTGTGTCCCTCGTAGTAGTGAGCGCGGCCCGACAATGCCGCGACCCGCCGTCCCGCAAGAGTACCCGCGACCAGCCTGCCCGCGTGGCCCACGACCGCAGAGGCGGGCCAATGCGGGATCTCCCCGTAGGGAATCGTCACCGCATCCGCAAGGCGGTTCGCGAAATCCCCGAGTCCGGACCCCAGCACGACAGCGACGTCGGGGAGGGCGCCGATTCGCGATTGAAGCCAGTCCGCCGCCGCCCGAACGTTGTCGTAGTACTGCATCACTCTCGTTACTCGTTACTCGTTACTCGTGGCTCGTGGCTCGTGGCTCGTTACTCGCTGCTCGGGGCTCGGGGCCCGGGGCTCGCTCGAAGCTGACAGCTGACAGCTGACAGCTGACAGCTGTCAGCTGATAGCTGATAGCTTTTTACAACAACGCGGCGGCAATCGAGGCGTTAATCAGCGTCGCGATGAAACCGGCCAGCAGCGCGCGGGAGCCGAGCCGCGCGAGATCGCCGCGCCTGGTCGGCGCCATGCCGCCGATGCCCCCGAGCTGGATGCCGATGGACGCGAAATTCGCGAAGCCCGTGAGCGCGTAGGTCGCCAGCGTGTACGACCGCGGGCTGATCACCCCTTGGTACTGAGTCGTCAGCTTGACGTAGGCGACGAACTCGTTCGCCACGAGCTTCGTGCCGAGCAGGTCGCCGACCGCCGGGACGTCCTGCGCCGGGACCCCCATCAGCACGGCGACCGGCGCGAAGATCACCGCGAAGACACGCGCGAGCGTGAGCTGCGGGTTGATGAGGCCCAGCAGGTAATCGAACAGCGCGATGAAGGCCAGGAACGCGATGAGCATCGCCGCCACGTTGATCGCGAGCGTCATCCCGTCGGACGCGCCGCCCGAGGCGGCGTCGATGGCGTTTTTGTGGATTTTCTCGACGGCGATCTTGACCTCGCCCCGCGTGGCCGGCTCCTCGAGCTCCGGGTACAGGATCTTCGACAGATACAGCCCGCACGGCGCCGCCATGACGCTGGTCGTCAGGATCGCGACCGGGTCCGCGCCAAGCGCGATGTAGACCGCCATGACGCCGCCGGAGATCGTCGCCATCCCGCCCACCATCAGCGCCAGCAGCTCCGATTGCGTCATCGAGGAAATGTAGGGCTTGACGATGATCGGCGCCTCGGTCTGTCCCATGAAGACGTTCGCCACGGCCGACAGCGTCTCGGCGCCGCTCGTGCGCATCGCGAACATCATCGCGCGCGCGAACAGCTTCACGATGAACTGGAGGACGCCGAAGTAGTACAGAACGGTGAAGAACGACGAAACGAAGATGATCGTGGGCAGGGCCGTGAACGCGAAGACGAAACCCTGGCCCTGGCCGAACACCGTGTCCATCGCCCCCTGATTCGCCAGCGCGCCGAACACGAACTGCGACCCCGCGTTGGTGAACTCGAGGAACCGCTTGACGATGTCGGCGACCTTGCTGAAGAACACGAACCCGGGGCGCACGCCCCCGATCTCCAGCTTCAGGATGAACAGGGCCAGCCCGAGCTGGAGCGCCATCCCCCACCCCACGGTTCGCCAGCTCACCGCGCGCAGATCGCGCGAAAATGCGGCGACGACGCTGATGAAGCAGATGATGCCCAGCACCGCCTGGACGCGCGGGTTGAGCGTCCCGCGCATCGCGAACGCGCCGAGCGCCAGCGCCACGGCGAGCGCGCCCGCCATCAGGCGCAGGCCTCGATCCGGCGCGTGCGGGGAACGGGGGACGACGGGGGACGCCTCAACCATGCAGGATCCTCTCGATGACCAAAGGCCGCGTCGATGGCGGCCTGTCGCTGATGACGATGGCCCGTTCGAGCAGCGGGAGCGCGTCGGCCAGCCCGTGCCCCCCGCGATGATGGACCATCAGCACGGGTTCGTTCGCCGCGGCCTGCGCGCCGGGCGGCAGCAGCACCTCGACGCCGACGCCCGGATCGATACGATCGTCGAGCCGGGCGCGTCCGGCGCCGAGCGCAACGGCGGCGCGGCCGACGCCCTCGGCCTCGAGCGCCGCGACATAGCCCGCCCGCGGCGCGCACACCGCGCGCCGGTCCGGCGCAGACGGCAGCCGCCCGTAGTCATCGGCCACGCGGGGATCGCCGCCCTGGCGCTCGATGACGCGGCGAAACACGTCCAGCCCCGCGCCCGACGCGAGCGCCGCACGCACGCGGACCTCTGCCGCCGGTTCGCCGGTCTCGACCCCGGAGGCGACGAGCATGCGGGCAGCCAGCAGCACCGCAAGCTCCTCGACATCGGCCGGCCCGTTGCCCTTCAGCGTCTCGATGGATTCGATGACCTCGAGGCTGTTGCCCACCATCCGGCCGAGCGGCGAATCCATCGACGTGATGACCGCCTCGGTCCGCACCCCGGCGGCCTCGCCGATGGCCACCAGCGATCGCGCGAGACGGCGCGAGTCATCGACCGTTTTCATGAACGCACCGGCGCCGGTCTTGACGTCGAGGACCAGCGCGCCGATCCCTTCCGCGATTTTCTTGCTCATGATCGACGCGCAAATGAGCGGGATGCTCTCGACCGTCCCCGTCACGTCGCGCAGTGCGTACAGCCGGCGGTCTGCCGGCGCGATCTCGCTCGTCTGGCCGACGAGCGCGCAGCCCACATCGGTCAGGGCCGCGCGGAGTTCGGCGAGCGACAGCGCCGTCCGGAACCCGGGAATCGCCTCGAGCTTGTCGAGGGTGCCGCCGGTGTGTCCGAGACCCCGGCCGGACATCATCGGCACGCGCGCGCCGCAGGCGGTCGCGAGCGGCGCCAGAATCAGGGACGTCTTGTCGCCGACGCCCCCGGTGCTGTGCTTGTCGACCGGCGTTCGGTCCAGGCCCGTATACGCCATGCGCACGCCCGAGGCGACCATCGCCTCGGTCAACCACGCGGTCTCCTCCATCGTCATGCCGCGGAGGAAGATCGCCATCAGCAGCGCCGCCGCCTGGTAGTCCGGCAGACTGAGATCGGTGATGCCGGCGATGAAGAAGTCGATTTCGGCGCGATCGAGCGTGCCGCCGTCCCGCTTCCGCCTGATGAGGTCAACGGCGCGCATTCTGGATGGGTATCGGGCTGAAACCGGACACTACTATAGATTATGGACGGGGTTTGAAAAAGGGCTTTGGTTAACGAACTGCGAGGGCGCCTGGCTGACATAGACTGAACCGCGCAGGGCCTCTTCATGTCTCCAAGGCGTCGCGCGGTGCTGATCGCGTTTGGATTACTTGGTCTCGGCGCGTCCGCCGTAGCCGGCTACGTCCATTACAACCTGCTGACGAACCCCGACCACGCGAGCTTCTGCGATATCTCCGCCGCCGTCAGTTGCACACAGGCATATCTGAGCCGGTACGGACGCGTCCTCGGGGGGCCGGTCGCGGTGGAGGGCGGCGTCTATTTCCTCACTCGAAAAGTACGACAGATCGGGCGGAGTTGCTCGTGCCGAAGCAGGTCCCGCTCGAGCCGGAGTGCAACCCCAACGTGCTGCGGGAAATTCACGCCGCAGCGTGCGAGGCGGCGGCGGCGTTCGTGATGGCCCGCGGCACAGGATTCCAGCAGAAGCTCGATGACTGGCTGTTTGCGAATCAGGCGACGTTGAGCCGCGATGTGGTGCGGCGCGCGGCCAAGGACATCGCGGGCATTGCAGACTTCGATGCGCGGTACCAACGGGCGCTGCAGGAGGTCCGCACTGATGCGGGACTCGGCGGTGTAATGCAGGTGCAGTCCACGCCGACGATCTACCTGAACGCACGGATGATTGCGGGCAGGGGACAAGTCCTGCCAGGTGCGCAAATCGTCGACGCGCTCGTCGACATCGCGCTGAAGAAGAAGGGAAGCAGCGACCCCTAACCCCTTTTAGAGCCATCGGTTAGAATAGTCCGCGTCCTTGAAATGCCCGAAGCCACGCCTCTCTCGCCCGAGCTGTCGCGAAGCGTGTCGGTGCTGGCGCGAGCGCTCGTCACGGCCGCGCGCAACCTGACACTCTATCCAGCCGCCCATCCGACCGTGAAATCGTCGGTCGAACGCCTGCGCTCGGCGCTCGTCCAGGCGGCCGCGGGCGGCGTGCTGTCGTTCGGCGTCACCCCTGAAACCCTGCTGGTCGGAAGCACCGCGTGCGGCGCCGACGGGCCCGTCGCCGAGGCGGCGGCCTGGCTGCACCAGCGCGACATCCTGCAGTTGTCCTTCGCCGAGGCGGTGCCGCTCGACGCCCTGGACGCCCTGCTCGATCTCCTGTCGGATGACATTGCCTCGATCCGCGCGCGGGGCGGCCCCGCGAAGGCCTGGGCCCAGATCGGACACCCGGCCGTCGCAATCGAGCAGATCGACTTCGCGAGCGTGTTCGAGGACCGCGACGACGTCAAGCACCCGGCGCGCCGCAAGGACGATCTCTGGCGCGCGATCGTGCGCGCCGTCACCGAACGCCGCAAGGCGCTCGACGAAGCGGTCCAGCGGCGCCTCCTCGAAATCTCCGGAGACGTCGTGGCGATCGGCGAACTGGCGCAGGACGTCATGGCGCCGAACTTCGCCGCCGACGGATCGCCGATGCTCACGTCCCAGGCGGCGGCGGTCATCGCGGCGTACCGGCACCTGGTGGCAATCGTCGAGGTGATGGAGCCGGCGCGGCGCACCGAGGTCATGCAGAACCTGGCCGCCGCCACGGCGTCGCTCGATCCGCGCGTCATCGTGCAGATGCTCGGCGGCCCGGACGAAGGCGGCGCGCCGGGCGGGGGCGGGCAGGCGACGGACCTCAAGCGCGGGCTGGCCGCCGAGTTCGACGACTACAAGGTCGCGCAGCTCCTCGCGACAACCCTGGCCATCGACGGACAGGCGTCGGACCGGCTCGCCGGCGTGTTCGACACGATCGCGCCGGACGAACCGCGCAAGCGGCGCGTCCTGACGATGACCAAGTCGTTGCTGAGCGAGACCTCCTTCGGCAAGACGGGGCAGTTCCAGAACCTGTGGACGTCGATGGAGGAGCTGCTCCTGACCTACAACGAGCGGCCGTTCGTCTCCGCGCAATATCGGTCCGGCCTCGATCACGTCGGCGAGCGCGCGGCGACCATGTCGGCCGATCTGCCGGAGGACCTGGTCGGCCTGATGGACACGCTCGGCCAGGACAACGTCCGGCGGCTCTCGGCCATCCTCCTGATCGATCTCCTGAACCTCGAACGCGACCCGGCCCGCGCGCCGGAGGTCGCGCGCGACGTCGCGGCGCTCTGCGAGGACCTGCTGCTCGCCGGCGACTACGACTCGGCGCTGACCGTGACCAGGGCGCTCGCCGAGCAGGCGGCCACCCCGTCGGCCGCCGCGTGCGGAGGGAGCCGCGTCGCGCTCGATGCGCTCAGCGAGAGCGCCGCGTTCCGCGAGACCGTGGACCTGCTCGGCGACATGGCCGACCGCGAAGCCACGATGCTCGCCGAGCTGTCGGCGGCGATCGGCCCGGCCGCGACCGACGCGCTAGGCCAGCATCTCGACGCGGAAGCCCTGACGCCGGGGCGCGCGCGCGCCACCGCCATCATCCGGAGCTACGGCGCGCGGGCGGTCAGCCGGATCGCGCCGCTCCTGTCCGGCCCGCATGCGTACGCGCAGGTGAACGCGATCGAGCTGCTGGGCGACATCGGATCGGCCGACGCCGTCCCGATGCTGCAGCCGCTGCTCCGCGGGACCCAGCCGCGCGTGATGCGGGCGGCGGTCGCCGCGCTGTCGAACATCGACGATCCGGCGGCGGCGCGGGCGGTCCACACCGTCCTTCGCGCGGCCACCGGCGAGCAGCGGCGCGCGGTCGTCGAGGCGCTCGTCGCCGAGCGGGATCCGCGCGTCGTGCCGGTCCTGGTCCGGATCCTCAACGAGAGCCAGCCGCTCGGAAACGACCATCTCATCGTGCTGGAGACGCTCGGCGCCATGGGCCGCCTGGCGCACGACGACGCGGTGCCCCACATCGCGCGGGTCATGCGGCGCCGGAGCTGGCTCGCGCGCAAGAAGGTCCGCGCGCTGAAGCAGACCTCGCTCGACACGCTGCGGCAGATCGGGACGCCTGTCGCCGAGCGGGCGATCAGCGACGGAGCCGCGCAGGGAGACCGTCTGTTGCGCAAGCTCGCACGCGGCATGGGGGCGCAGGCCCATGGCTGAGCCGCGCGGATACGACGAGCTCGTGCGCCGCCTTGCGGCCGCCGTCCGCGGGGCGTCGCTGTACAATGCCGACCACCCGCTCGTGCGCCGCGGCATCGACACGCTGACGGGCCTCGCGACGAGCGCGCTGCAGCACGACGATCCGATCGTCGTCGGCTTCATCGGCGACGAGGTCGTCGTCAACGCCCGGCGGCTGCTGCGCTCGGCCGCCATGCTGATCGGGTTCGCCCGCGACATGCGCGAGCGGCGGATCGAGAAGATCACCATCGCGCGCGGCGTCACCCGCGACGAGCTGCGGTGGTTCGTCATCGAGCTGGCCGATCGCCGGGCGGCGCGGCCGCTGGCCGCGCGCCTCGAACAGCGCGGCGTGCACCGGATCACCGTCGGCCGGATCAACGTCGAGACGGTGGAGGACGAGAACGCCGGCATCCAGGCGGCACGGCGGGTCTACGGGTCGGCGGTCGAAACCGCCGAAACGTTGTGGCAGGCCGCCAAGGCGGGCGACCAGCCCGATCCGAACGCCGCGCGGCGCATCATCGACAGCCTGGCCAAGCTGGTGTCGCAGGATCGCACGTCGCTGATGGCGCTGACCGCCCTCAAGAAGTACGACAGCTACACGTTCACGCACATGGTCAACGTCTCGGTGCTCTCGATGGCGCAGGCGCGGGCGCTCAACCTCGAGGGGCCGATGCTGAGGGAGTTCGGCTTTGCCGCGCTCATGCACGACATCGGCAAGGTGAACACGCCGCTCGAAGTGCTGAACAAGCCGGACAAACTGACGCGCGAGGAGTTCGACGTGATGAAGCAGCACGTCGTCGACGGCGCGCATATCCTCCGCCGCACGCCGGAGATGCCGGCGCTCGCCCCTGTCGTCGCCTTCGAGCACCACCTCCGGCAGGATCTCTCCGGCTACCCGGAGAAGATCGGGCACCGCGATCTGAATCTCTGTACGCAGATCGTCAGCATCGCCGACGTCTATGACGCGCTGCGGAGCAACCGCATCTACCGCGAAGGCCTGCCGAGCGAGCGCATCCGGGCGATCATGACGCAGAAGGACAGCCCGGCGTTCAACACGCGGCTGCTGCGGCGGTTCATCAACCTGATGGGGCTGTTCCCGGTCGGGACGCTCGTCAGGCTCGGCACCGACGAGGTCGGCGTCGTGACGCACGAGCACCCGATGGATCCGTTCCGGCCGCAGGTGAAGATCCTGCTGGACCGGCTCGGCGAGCGCTGCGAGGAGCCCATCCTCGCCAACACGTGGGAAACCGACGACCGCGGCCAGTTCCGGTGGGCGGTCGTCGAAGCGGTGGATCCCGACGCGGTGTCGCTCGATCCCCTGTCCTTCATGGCATGAGCAATCCGCCGCCCGCCCCGCCGCCGCTCGACCCGCACGGCGCGCTGCGGCTCGCCGAATTCGCGCGAAGCTGCAAGGCCGCCGCGCGCGCGGTCGCCCTGTATCCGGGCAACCACCCCGCCATCGCGAGCTCGCTCGGCCGTCTCGCGGAAGCCACGACACGGCTGACCGAAACCGGGCCGTTCCAGCTCCAGATCCACGCCGACACGCTGCTGCTCGACGGCGCGGCGCCCCAGAAGCCGGACGCCGCCGTCGGCGAGCTCGCCGAGGTGCTGCACCGCCACCTGATCGGCGCCCTGCGCGTGAATGCGGGGGCGGATGCCGACTCGTGGCGCACGCTCCTGCTGCTGCTGGCGCGATCGCCCGACGAGGTCCGCGCCGACGGCGGCATCTCGCACCTCTGGACGACGGCGGGCGGCCCGAGCCTCGAGATCCAGGAGATCGACTACGCCGAGGTGCTGCGCGAAAAGCAGGGGCATGCCGCGACGCTCGAACAGATCCTCGCCGCCGCACTCAGCGGCCCGCAGCTCCAGCTCGACGACTCCGCCATGCACGCGCTGCTCGACATCGTCGGCGACCCGGCGAAGCTCGCCGAGCTGATGGCGCGGCTCGACGAGAGCACGGCGGAGCAGGGCGTGGACGTGCGGACGGCGGCGTTTCTCAGCCTCTTGCGCGGCCTGGCCGAGTACGTGTCACGCACGCAGCCGGAGCGGCTCGAGGCGATCCTCGGGCAGATGGGGCACGCGGCCGGGCATCTCTCCGCCGACGGCATGCTCGCGCTGCTCGCGCAGCGGCAGCGTCCCGAAGCCATGGCCGGAACGATCGACGTCGTCGGGGCCGTCACCGATCGGATGAGCGACGGCTCGGTCGTGCAGTTCGTGTCCGGATCGGTCATCGCGGAGCGCGGTGCGACCGAGCGCCTGGCGCACGCCTTCCACGCCCTGGTGCCTGAGATCACCCGCCAGCGGCAGGTGCTCGCCCTCGCCGAGGAGGAGGTCGCCTCGTCGGAGCTCGGCCAGGAGCAGTCGTTCGCCGAGCTGTGGGAGCGCGTCGAGAGCATGCTCACGTCCTATTCGGACGCGGACTTCGTGTCGAAGGAGTACGGGCACGAGCTGACCTACGCCAGGACGCGGGCCGTGGAGGTCGAGCAGACGAGCGACGACCCGCCGGAGCGCCTGAGTGCGTGGCTCACGACCGTGAGTGACGGCGCGCTGCGCTCGCTCGATCACCTCCTGCTGCTCGACCTGCTGGCGATCGAGGAGGACGCGCTCCGCTGGCGCGACCTGGCGCACACGGTCATCGGGCACGCGGAGGATCTGGTGCGGGTCGGCTATTTCGATCAGGCGTGGCAGCTCGCCGAGCGCGTGGTCGAGCAGGCCGGCGCCGACCCGGCCCGCGCGCCGTACGGCGCCACCGCCCTGGAGCAGTTCGGCCGCGGGACGATGATGAAGCACGTCGCGTCGCATCTGCGGATCGCCGACGACGAGGTGTACGAGCGGTTCATGCGGCTCTGCCATGCGATCGGCACGCCGGTGATCGCGCCGCTCGCCGAAGCGCTGTCGACCGAACAGGACGCGCGGGCACGCCGGCGCCTGCGCGAGATCCTGCTCGGGTTCGGCGCGCGCGGGCGGGAATCCGTGCAGAAGTTGATGAGCGCGCCGAACTGGGAGGTCCGCCGCACGGCCGCGTACCTGCTGCGTGAATTCGGCGGAGCCGAGGGATTGGAAGAACTGATCCCGCTGCTCAGCGACCCCGAGCCTCTCGTGCAGCGCGAGGCGATCCAGGGTCTCGTGCTGAACGGCAGCGACCGCGCGTCGGAGATCCTGATGCGGGCGCTGAGCACGACGACGGGGCGAACCCGCGAGACGCTCACGCAGGAGCTCGTCACGCTGCGCGACGAGCGCGCGGCGCCGCTCTTCTGTCATCTGCTGCGCCATCTCGATCGGCGCAAGCTGCAGAAGGTCTACATTGCGTCGATCGACGCGCTCGGCGCCTTCGGCGGGCCCGACGCGGTCGACGCGCTCAAGTTCGCGCTGCAGCAGGGAGACTGGTGGTCGCCGCTCAGCACGCGGCGGATTCGATCCGCGGCCGCCGCGGCGCTGCGGCGGATCGGCACCCCCGCGGCCGTGGATGTCCTGCGCGAAGCGTCGACGCACGGGCCGCGCGGCATGCGGGCCGCCGCGCGGGCGGAACTGGGCAGGCTCGGATGAAGAAGAGCACCGCATGACCGAGACGCCTCGCGCCGCTCAGTACGACGAGCTGCTCCGGAAGTTCGCCTCCGGCGTCCGCGCGGCCCAGTTGTATGCCGCCGACCATCCGCTGCGGATGCGCAACGTCGAGGCGCTGCTCACGATGCTGCGCGCGCTGCACCAGCACCAGCCGTCCATTGCCGTGGGCATCGTCGGCTCCGAGCTGGTCGTGTCGGACACGCCGCTGCCGAAGACGAGCGCAGCCATGGGCGAGCTCATCAAGCGGCTGAAGGACAACCAGATCGAGCGGATCGCCTTCGAACGCGGGATCGCCGGGGATGAAATCGGCGAGTTCGTGCTCGCCGTCGCGACGCTCGGAGCCAAGGACGCGGGCGCGGCGGCCGGGTGGGCGTTCCCGCACATCCGCGTCGGCCGCATCGTCACCGAGGACCGCCGCGCCGACGGCATCGCGAGCGACATGGCCGCGATCCGCCAGCTCTACTCCAATGCGGTCGCCGCCGCCGAAGTCGCGTGGGAGAGCGCCGCGACCGAAGGGCAGCCGGATCTGCCGACCGCGCTGCAGACGATCGAAGGCCTCGCCGACGCCGTCACCCAGAACCGCACGGCGCTCGTCGCGTTGACGGCCATGCGCAAGTACGACAACTACACGTTCACGCACATGGTCAACGTGTCGATCCTGACGATGGGCCAGGCCAGGGCGCTCGGCATCGAAGGCCGGCTCCTGCGCGAGTTCGGGCTGTCGGCGCTCATGCACGACATCGGCAAGGTCCGCACGCCCAAGGAGATTCTGAACAAGCCCGACAAGCTGACCGACGACGAGTTCGCGATCATGCGGCGCCACACGGTCGACGGCGCCGAGATCCTGCGCCGCACGCCCGAGATGCCGATCCTCGCCCCCGTCGTCGCGTTCGAACATCACCTGCGCATCGACGGCACCGGCTATCCCTTCGCGGCGAAGCGCCAGGCGCTCAACGTGGGGACGATGCTGTGCGGCATCTCGGATGTGTACGACGCGATGCGGTCGCAGCGCGCGTATCAGCAGGCGTTTCCGACCGACCGCATCCTGGCGGTGCTGAAGCGGAACGACGGATCGCAGTTCGACCAGCACCTGGTGCGGCGGTTCACGCAGCTGCTCGGCATCTATCCACCGGGCAACCTCGTCAAGCTCGGCTCGGGGGAAATCGCGGTCGTCACGCGCGTGCACGCGCCGGACCCGTACCGGCCGCGCGTGCGCGTCGTGTTCGGGAAGGACGGATCGCGGCTGGACCTGCCATACGACCGTAACCTGTGGGAGGCTCAGGAGGACGGCACGCTCGACTCGGTCGTCGCGCCGCTCGACCCGGCCGCGTACGGCATCGATCCACTCACGCAGATGCAGGTGGACGGATGAGTGAGGGACTTCGCAGCGTCATCGCCGCGGCCGCCGTCCTGGCCGCGGGCTTCACGTGGCAGTCGGTCCGCGCCGCCGCCATCCCGGTCAATGCCGCCGATCGCCTCGTCGCCGAGCTGCGCCTCGCGCAGATGGGGGCGCTGCTGCTCACGCTCGTCGCGGGGGCCTACATCGGATTCGCCGTGACGCATGAGGCACAGCCCGGCGTGGGGTTCGACATCGCGCTGGCGGTCGGATTCTTCGTGGCGGCGGCGACGACGATCGTGCGCGAGCCGCGGCAGGCGCTCACGGTGCTGGCGCTGGCGTTCGCGGCGCACGCGATCGCGGATGTCGCGCACCGGCCCGGCTGGGTTCTGGCTGAAGACATCGCCCCGCGCTGGTACGCCATCGGCTGCGCGGTGTACGATGTCTACATCGGCGCGCTCTGTTACCTGCCCATCCTGAGGCGAACATGATCCGACGATTCCGGCCGGTTGTCCTTTTCCTGCTCACGGCCGTGGCGGTCTCCCTCCCGGCGTCGCCGCGTGCCGGCCCGTCCGCCCAGACGAGCGCCCCGCGGGCGCCAAAGCTCGTGGTCATGGTCGTCGTCGACCAGATGCGCGCCGATTACCTCGAGACGTACTCGAGCGCGCTCAGCCACGGCCTGCGGACGCTGATGAAAGAGGGGGCGTGGTTCCAGCGCGCCGCGTATCCCTACCTGAACACGATCACCTGCGCCGGCCACTCGACCATCGGAACCGGGGCCTTGCCGTACCGTCATGGCATGGTGCTGAACGCGTGGTTCGACCGCGCGGCGAACAGGTCGCGCGAGTGCACGGGGGATCCGGCGACGACCAAAGTGAGCTACGGCGGGCTGACCGGGACCAGCGACAGCCCGGCGGCGCTGCTCGTGCCGACGCTGGCGGAACAGATTCGAGACCACGCGGGCGCGCGCGCCATCGCCATTTCCCTCAAAGCGCGGTCGGCCATCGGCCTGGCCGGCCACAAGGCGGACGCCGTGGTCTGGTTCGACGATCGCGGCGCCTGGACCACCTCTTCTGCGTTCGCCAAGAGCCCGCCGGCGGTGTTCCAGCGCTTCATCGACGAGCACCCGCTGGCGGCCGAGGTCGGCAAGACCTGGGAGCGCACGCTCGATCCATCCGCCTACAAGCTGACCGACGACGGCGTGGGCGAACGGCCGCCGTCAGGATGGACGAGGACGTTCCCGCATCCGCTCGGCACGCCCGGCGGCAAGGTCGACTCCGCGTTCCTGGGACAGTGGCAACGATCGCCGTTCGCCGACGAATACCTCGAGCGAATGGCCGAGGCCGCGATCGACGGCGAGAAGCTGGGCTCGGGGAGCGCGACCGACTACCTGGGTGTCAGCTTGTCGTCGCTCGACTACGTCGGCCATGCGTTCGGTCCCTACAGCCACGAAGTGCAGGACATGCTGGTGCGGCTGGACCGCACGACCGCGCGACTGCTGGCGCACCTCGACGCGCGGGTGGGCCGCGGCAACTACGTGCTCGCGCTCACCTCGGACCACGGCGTCGCTCCTATTCCCGAGCAGATCCCGGGGGCCGGGCGGCAATTGAGCCGCGAGGTCGGCGCCGCGATCGACGGCGCGCTGGGGCCGATCTTCGGACCGGGCAAGTACATGGCGTTCAGCGCGTACACGGACATCTATCTGGCGCCTGGCGTGCTCGACCGGCTGAAGGCGGATGCGAAGGCGTCCGCGGCGGTTCTTGCGGCGGTAGGCGCCTTGCCGGGCATCGCGCACGCGTTCAGAAGCGACGAGATCAGCGACCCCGAGGTCCGCACCGATCCGGATCCGGTCAGGCGCGCCGCCGCGCTCGGTTATCATCCGGCGCGCAGCGGCGATCTGATCATCGTGCCGCGCGAACACTGGATCCTGTCGTCGAGCGCCACCACGCACGGCACGCTGTATCCCTACGATCAGCGCGTGCCGGTCATCTTCTTCGGGGCGGGCGTCAAGCCGGGCGAGTACACGGGCGATGTGACGCCGGCCGATGTCGCGCCGACCCTTGCCGCGCTCGCGCACGTCGCGTTCAAGAAACTCGACGGCCAGGTGCTGACCGCGGCCGTGGCGCCGCGCGCGGGCTCAAAGTAAGATGGCGCATCCCTCTGGAGGACACATGTGGACAGTCTCCCGGCGCAGTCGCCGTCTGCGCGTCCTGCTACCGCTCGTCGCCTCGGTCCTCCTGATGCGGCCGTCGCTGCCGGCGCAATCGCGCCCCGGGCGTGTGGCCATCGCGCCCCAGTCCACGGCCGAACTGCGCGACTGGGATCAGCGGACCGTCCGGATGACGCGTGACGGCGATCTGCGGCTGCGGCAGACGCGGGAGGACGCGCTCATCCCCGGGCGCACGCACGAGCGGCTCGACCAGTACTACCGCGGGGTGCGCGTGTTCGGCGCGGACCTGACGCGCCAGCTCGGGAACGGCCAGGCGCCGTCCTCCTTCGGCTTCATCTACGACGGGATCGCGGTCGATCCGACGCCGGAGCTCGACGCGGACGCGGCCCGGGCCATCGCGGAGAAACAGTCCGGCGTCCTGCTCGGCCCGCTCGCCGAACCCGAGCTCGTGGTGCTCCCGCTCGACGCGGGCGGGTTCGCGCTGACGTGGCGGGTCCGCGCCGTGACGGGCATCGACATCCGGCAGTATTTCATCGACGCGCGCACCGGCTCGGTCGTGCTCGAGTACAGCGACCTGCAGACGCAGACCGCCGTCGGCCGCGCGACGGGCGTGCTCGGCGACCCGAAGAAGATCGCCGCGTCCTCGGAGAGCGGACGGTTCACCGCCGTCGATCACCTGCGCCCGCCGCTCATCTCGACCTACGACATGCAGGGGAACCCCAGCCGCACGAACAGCTATCTGAACGGGTTCGTCCAGCTCGCCCCGAGCGATCTCGCCTCGGACAGCGACAACGCCTGGACGGACGGGGCGATCTCCGACGCGCACGTCTACGCCGGCTACACCTACGACTATTACTTCACGCGATTCGGCCGGAAGGGGCTGGACAACGGCAACATCCGCATGGTGATGCTCGTCCATCCGGTGCGGCGCAGCGATTTCACGATTCCGTACTACACCCAGAATTCGATCTACTTCACCAACGCGTTCTATGCCGGCAACGGCGTGATGGCGTTCGGCGAGGGCCTTCCCCCCAACGTCACGCTTGGCGGGCAGGTCTGGGACTTTCTCGCCGGCGCCATCGACGTGGTGGCGCACGAGCTGACGCACGGCGTGACGGACTACTCGTCGCGCCTGATCTACCGGAACGAGTCGGGCGCGCTCAACGAGGCGTTCTCCGACATCATGGGCGCGAACGTCGAGTTCTTCTTCCAGCCGTCCGGGTCCGGGTCGATGAAGGGCGAATACTTGATGGGTGAGGATGTGGTGCGTCCCGACGGCATCCGGTCGCTCGCCGACCCGCTGTCGCAAGGGGATCCCGATCATTACAGCCGGCGCTTCCTGGGCACCAGCGACGGGGGCGGCGTGCACACGAACTCCCTCATCGCGAGCCACGCGTACTACCTGGCGATCGAGGGCGGCACGAACCGCACGTCGGGCCTCTCGGTGCAGGGCGTGGGGGCGGCAAACCGCGAGCAGATGGAGAAGGTGTTCTACCGCGCCTTCACGCAGTTCCTCACGGCGAGCGCGACGTTCTCGTCGGCGCGCGCGGCCACGATCCAGGCGGCACGCGACCTGTACGGCGCGGGCGGCGCGGTCGAGCGCGCCGTGACCGACGCCTGGACCGCCGTCGGCGTCTTTTGAACGGAGTCGTGATGCGCACCGTGACCGCCTGCGTTCTGTTCGTGCTGTCGCTCGCCGTGCCCTGCGCGGCGCAATCCGCAGCCCCTTCGACACGCTCAGGGCAGGCGCACCGCGGCTACGTGACCGTCAACGCGGGCTCGCAGCCGACCTCGCGCAGCTTCTCCGATCACTTCACGTTCGAACAGAACGTGGAAACGGCCACGGTGGACCTGCGCTACCCGGTGAAAGCCGCCATCCTGTTCGACGGCGGCGGCGGCATCCGGCTGTGGCGGCAATTCGGCGTCGGTCTGTCCGTTTCACGCACGGCGCACGACAACGCCGCCTCGATCGAGGCGAAGAGCCCGCATCCCTTCTTCTTCAACCAGCCGCGCGCCGTGACCGGGACCGCCGCTGCCCTCACGCGGACCGAAACGGCCGCGCACCTGCAGATCCTCTACATGCGCCCCCAGACCGGCCACCTCCGATTGACACTCGGGGCCGGGCCCTCGCTGATCAACCTGGAACAGAAGCTCGTGACCGCGCTGCACATCACCGACGAGTACCCGTACGACACCGCGTCGCTCGGGTCGGCGGACACCGGGCGCAAGCGGAAGTCGGCGATCGGCTTCAACGCGGGCGCCGACGTGACGTGGATGTTCACGCGCCACATCGGCGCCGGCGTCCTCGTGCGTTTCACACAGGCGCACGTGAAGCTCACGACGTCGGACAGCCGGACGATCGGCATTGACGCCGGCGGCGCGCAGGCAGGCGCCGGGTTGCGATTCTTCTTCTGAACGATGCGTCCCGCCGGACCCGAGTTCGCCTTCCGCGTCCTGACGGCCGTGTGCCGGATTCCCCCCGGCAAAGTGGCCACGTACGGCGACGTCGCGGCGGCGGCGGGCCGCCCGCGTGCGTGGCGCGCCGTCGGCAACATCATGCGCGACTGCCGGACGCCCGGCATTCCCTGCCACCGCGTTGTCGCCGCGTCGGGACAGCTCGGCGGGTATGGTGGTAATGTCGGAATGAAGCGGGCGCTGCTCCACGCCGAAGGGGTGCTCATCTCGGGCACCCGCATCCGCGATTTCACGGCGCGCCGCTGGCGGAGGCCGCGGAGGAGACGGTGATCACGGAGACGATCACACGGAGGCACGGAGATCACGGAGACGCACGGAGACGCATGGCCGGTCTGGCCGCGCTTCGCGCGGTGAGGTGGCCTGAGATCCGCAAACGCAAACACGCGTCGAGTGCAGGCGTGCTTGCGTTTGTGGATCTCAGACCACCTCCAGACGCCGGCCGGAGGCACCCGACGGCCGGCGCCAGACCGGCCACTGTGACCGCCGTCCGTCGGTGCTCTGCTTTTCGTGATCCGCGCGTCGCCGTGCCCTCCGTGGCTCCGTGTAAAGGACCTTCGCCGCCGCTCCGAAGGACGACTGGAGCGCAGCCCTTCAAGGCTGCCGGCGCGCGAAAAAAGTAAACCAAATCCCCCCGTCCTCCGTTAACTCTGTCGTGAACGATGGCCGCATCCTGGAATGCCGCAGGGCAACGCGAGCGCCGCATGATCCCGTCTAAGGTGACAGCGCACCCGGCCGCCGCGACGGGCGGGCCCGCCGGCCGCGCCGCCGACATGGCGCTCGTCGAGCGGTGCCGGAACGGGGACCTCGCCGCGTTCGAGGAACTGTACCGGGCGCACGCGGGCAAGCTGTTCAGCGTCGCCTGCCGGATGCTGGGCAACCCGAGCGACGCGGAAGACCTGCTCCAGGAAGTGTTCCTGTCGGCGCACCGCAAGCTGGAGACCTTCCGCGGCGAGTCCGCGCTCGGCACGTGGCTGTATCGCCTCGCGATGAACCAGTGCCTGGACTTCCTGCGCAGCCGCACGGCGCGGACTAACCAGGTCACCGGCACGCTCGACGACGAGCCCGGGCTGTCGGACACGGCGTCGCGCGGGCTGGCGGAGCGGACGGTGGCGCGGATGGATCTGGAGCGCGCGCTGGTGCAACTGCCCGAGGGCTGCCGTGCGGCGTTCGTGCTGCACGACGTCGAAGGGTTCGAGCACCGGGAGGTCGCCGAGGCGCTGGGGATCGCCGAGGGCACGTCGAAGTCGCAGGTGCACAAGGCGCGGCTGCGGCTACGCGCCATACTGTCGGCGGCGAAATCGTGAATTGGCGAATTGGTGAATTCGTGAATTCGTGAATTGTGATTTGAGCGGCAACGAGCCGCAGCGTCCAGCCGGACGGTCAGGCGCAGTGCCGCCAATTCACCAATTCACCAATTCACCGATTCACCGATTTCAGAGATTCAGATGATGGTGGAGTGCACGAGATACAGAACGTCGATTCAGGAGCTGGTGGACGGCACGCTGGGACCGATCCGCCGCGCCGAGCTCGATCTGCACCTCGATCAGTGCGACGGCTGCCGCGCGCTCGCGTCGGACCTGCAGGCGATCCACGACGCCGCGGCGTCGCTCGAGCCGCTCGAGCCGCCGGGCGCCGTGTGGATGCAGATCGCCGGACGGCTGCGCCAGGAAGGACGCGTCTCGGCGCCGTCGATCGTGCGCGCCACGCCGCGGCACCGCGCCGTGCTCCTCGCGCTGGCGGCGGCGCTCGTCCTGGCGATCGGCGCATCGATCCTGCTCCTGCTGCCCGAGTTCCGCGCGACACGCGAGCAGGCGGGGCAGGCGACGACCGGCGAGGGCAACGCCACGGACGACGTCACCGTCCAAAGCGTGGAAGCGGAATTCCGGCTGGCCGAGCAGCATTACCAGAACGCGATCAACAAGCTCGAACAGGCCGCGAAGCTGGATCAGGCGGCGGCCGGCGGCGGCATCGACCCGCAGACCGCGGCGGTGCTGCAGAAGAACCTGCAGGTGATTGACCAGGCGATTGCCGAGAGCCGCGCGGCGCTGCGATCGGAGCCGCAGAGCGCCCCCGCCCGCGACAGCCTGTTCGACGCGCTGAAACGGAAGGTCACGCTGCTGCAGGACACGATCGCGTTGATGAACGAGATGCGCAAGGGCAACCCGGCCGGCGGCGCGCAGCTCGTCGAGGGATTGAACAAGTCGTAGCGCGGCCCCTTGGGGCGCGTCGAAAGAAGACACCATGTCGAAGAGAGCCACCACCCTGCTGACGATGGCCGCGGTCGCCGCGCTTGCGGCACCCTCATCGGCGCAGTCCATCTCCGAGCAGATCCGCGCCGTCAAACGCGCGGTGGAACACGCGGCCACGGTCCGGTACCAGCCGGGCGGCGAGACACAGACGGACCGCTCGACCCGCACCGTGAAGATCAGCGCGAACGGCGACATCGACATCTCGAATATCGCGGGGGACATCACCATCACGCGCGGCGGCGGCAGCAACGCGACGATCGAGATCGTGAAGACCGCCCGCGCCCGCACCGCCGCCGAAGCGAAAGAGATGCTCGGCCAGGTGCAGGTGGTCGTCGAGGAGCGCCCGGGCCGCGTGGAGATCCAGACGCGCTATCCGCAGCAGCGCAACGCCTGGATGGGATGGGGAAACCGCCGCGGCACCAACGTCTCGGTGGCCTTCACGATCACGGCGCCGGCGGGCGTCCGGATCGCGGCAAAGTCGGTGGCCGGCAGCGTCAAGGTGTCCGGGATCAAGGGAGAGCTCACGCTCGAGGCCGTGAGCGGCAGCGTTCGTGTCTCCGACGCCGGACGCATCTCGAGCGCCAAGTCGCTGGCCGGCGGCGTCGAGATTCTGGACAGCCGGCTCGACGGTGTGCTCGAGGTCTCGAGCGTCGCCGGCCCGGTCGTCCTGCGCCACGTGCGCGTGCGTCGTATCGAGGCAGGGTCCGTCAGCGGCGGCCTCACGCTCGAAGACGTCGAGTGCGATCGCGCCGAGCTGACTTCCTTCAGCGGCACCGTCGAGTTCACGGGCCCGCTGGCACGCGGCGGCCGCTACGAAATGAAATCGCACACCGGCGACGTACGGATCACGGTCACGGGGGGCGCCGGTTTCGAGTTCGACGCCACGACCTTCAGCGGGTCGCTCCGCAGCGACCTTCCCCTGACCAACCGGGCCGCCGAGCGGCCGGAACGCCGGATGACCCGCCGCAGCCTGCAGGGCACGTCCGGAGACGGCGGCGCCGTCCTCGAACTGAGCACCTTCTCCGGCAACGTCGTCATCTCGAAAAGGTAGAACGTAGAAGACCCACGTCTACGTTCTACCTTTATCCGCCACTGTCGGGTTTCACGACGAACGGGGCCGGTTTTGCCGGGTTTAGCCCCGTTTTTTGTGGCACTTGCCTTGCTGCGCAAGAGCTCCAAGCCACCGCGCCAGCCGGCGCCGATATATATTGTTGAGGTGCGGCGGGCGCACGAGCCTCTCGCCTGGGACCGACGACGGCCCAGCGCGATTTTCGCGAGTGAAGACGTCGCTCCGGAGGAGAATGTGGTTATGAGAAAGCAGTGGGTTCTGGTGGGGATTCTGGCGGCCTCACTCTTTGCCGGTGATGCGCTGGCGCAGCACACGACGCCGAAAGTCCAGCCGGCGACCGCAGACGCCCCGACCGCGCCGGCAGGGGATCTGGCGCTCGGATCCGTGCGGTTGGCGCGCGCCGTCACCGCCGATGGCAAGCCGTTGCCGGCCGGCACGTATCAGGTCCGGCTCACGGCCCAGGAGGCCAAGCCCGACGCCGTCGGCGCCAGCGAGAACATCGAGCGATGGGTCGAGTTCCTCCAGAAAGGCACCGTGAAGGGACGCGAGGTCGTCAGCATTGTCCCTGAGGCGGAAGTCAAGAATGTGGCGAAGGATGCGCCGCCCAAGGCAGGGATGTCGAAGGTCCAGACGCTCAAGGGCAACGACTACGTGCGGGTCTGGATCAACAAGGGTGGCAACCACTTCCTGATCCACTTCCCGACTGGCGCTTGACAGCAGGCGGCATGCAGCAGGCAGCCGGCAGTGGATCACACTGCCAGCTGCCAGCTGTCATACGGCCATCAAGTCGAACTGCTCGTGGTGCAGGTGGGTGTCGGGCTTGATCGTCACCGGCCTGCCGAGCGTCTGCTGAAGATCGCGAAAGAGCGCGCTCTCCTCTTCCTTCAGCGCCCGGGCGATATCCGGATTCACCCGGAGGATCACCCCCGCGCCTTCGAGCTCGCTGGCGATTTTTTTCATCTCCGTCAGGATTTCAGCACAGATCGTCGACGCGGATTTGATCGAGCCGGAGCCTGAGCAGTACGGGCACGGCTCGGTCAGTTGACGCTCCAGGCTCTGCTTCACCCGTTTGCGGGTGACAATCACCAGGCCGAAGTCCGACACCTGGAGTGCCTTTGACGGCGACCGGTCCTTTCGCAGCTCCTTCTCGACCTCCTGGAAGACTTTCTGGCGGTTCTTCTTCTCCTCCATATCGATCAGGTCGAGAACGATGATGCCGCCGAGGTCCCGCAACCGAATCTGCCGGACGATTTCCTTGACTGCCTCCAGGTTGGTCTTGACGATCGTGTCCTCGAGCCGGCCGGTCCGCTTGCCGACGTAGCGTCCGGTGTTGACGTCGATCGCGACGAGCGCCTCCGTCTGGTTGATGACGAGGTAGCCGCCGGACTTCAGCCAGACCTTCGGCCGCAGCGCCTTGTCGATTTCCCCCTGCACGCCGTACTCGTCGAAGATCGGGAACTCCTTCGAGTACAGCTTCACGCGCGGCAGCAGGTTGGGCATGATCCGCTCGACCAGGGCGACCACGCGCCGGTGTTCGCGCTCGTGGTCGATCCGGATCGCCGTGTAGTCCTCCGTCAGCAGGTCGCGCAGGAGCTTCGTGACGAGGCTCTGTTCCTGGAACAGCACGGCGGGGGCGCGGCGCGTCTCCATCCGCTGGTGGATCTCCGTCCAGATCTGGTGGAAGTACGCCAGGTCGCTGACGATGTCGTCCTTGGATCGGGCGGAGGCGGCGGTCCGGATGATGACACCCCCGGTGAAGCCGTGCTCCTCGCGGAATTCGCGGACGATGCCCCGCAGGCGGGCGCGCTCCTCGCGCGACTCGATTTTCCTGGAGACGCCGACGTGGTCGACCGTCGGCATGAACACGAGGAAGCGTCCGGGCATCGTCACGTGCGAGGTGAGGCGCGCCCCCTTCGTGCCGAGCGGTTCCTTGACGACCTGGACGAGGATCTCCTGCCCTTCCTTCAGCAGGTCTTCGATTTTCGGCGGGGCCCCCTGCACCCCGCCTAGCTCCCTCCGCTGCGCTCGCGCTTCGCCGCTCGCTCCGCTCCGGTCTTCACTGTTCGGCGGGGCCCCCTGCACCCCGCCTGGCTCCCT
>Ga0156223_105_pt4 | contig 35100 bp, 35 predicted proteins | sample RifCSPlowO2_12_FD_107871 | JGI IMG/M metagenome (GOLD analysis project Ga0156223, IMG submission 107871) | Acidobacteria bacterium RIFCSPLOWO2_12_FULL_66_21
AACTCGATCTTGCGCACTTGCCCCCTGGCGATCCGTCCGTCTACAAGATGCTCCAGGAAGCGGACACGATTGGCATCTTCCAGGTCGAATCGCGCGCGCAGATGGCCACGCTTCCGCGTCTTCGTCCGGAGCGCTTCTACGACATCGTCGTCGAAGTGGCGATCATCAGGCCGGGGCCGATCGTCGGGCAGATGGTGCATCCGTACCTGAAGCGGCGCCAGGGCGCGGAAGCGGTGACGTACCCGCATCCGTCGCTCGAGCCGATCCTGGCGCGCACGCTTGGCGTGCCGCTGTTCCAGGAGCAGCTCCTGCGCATGGCGATGGTGGCCGCGGGATTTTCCGGCGGGGAAGCCGAGGAGCTGCGGCGCGCGTTCGGGTTCAAGCGGTCCGAGCGGCGCATGCAGCAGATCGAGGGGAAGCTGCGCGCCGGGATGGCGAAGCAGGGGATCATCGGGGAGGCCGCCGAAGGGATCATTCGATCGATTACGTCGTTCGCGCTGTATGGCTTCCCCGAGTCGCACGCCGCCAGCTTCGCGCTGCTCGTCTACGCGAGCGCGTACCTCAAGGCGCACTATCCGGCCGCGTTCTACACGGCGATGCTGAACAACCAGCCGATGGGGTTCTACCATCCGGCCACGCTCGTCAAGGACGCGCAGCGCCACGGCGTCCGCTTCGCGCCGATTGACGTGCAGACCTCCGACTGGCTCTGCCGCGTCGATCCGGACGGCCGCGTGCGGCTGGGGCTGATGTATGTCAACGGACTCAGACAGGAGACAGGCAAAGCTCTCGCGTGTGGGGGATCGCAGCTCGTGGCTCGTGGCTCGTGGCTCGAAGGAGATGCTACAAACAACAGGGCGGAAAACGCGACCGCTTCCACTGCCCGATGTCCCAAATGCGGCTGCGACGATGTATCGATGCTGGAACAGACGGTTACCAATGGAATGTTTTGCAACGTGTGTGCACACGAATGGGGCGACCAACGTTTGGACGTGGCAATCAGCGATTCACCATCCGTGTCTCACGAGCCACGAGCCACGAGCCACGATATGCATCAGTCGAAGATCTGATCGCAAAGACAGCGATTCGGAGAGACGCACTGGCGACGCTCGCCGAGATCGGCGCGCTCAACGCGTTCGGCTACGACCGCCGCAGCGCGCTCTGGCAGATCGAAAAGGCCGTCCGGCCCACGGGGGAGCTGTTCGCCAAGGGTGACGATGCCAACTCCCAACTCCCAACGCCCCACTCCCAGGCGGAAGGGGCGAAGTCACCACTCGTGCCCATGTCGCCGCCCGAGCGCCTGATGGCCGACTATGCGGGCACGAGCCTGACGATCGGTCCGCATCCGCTGGCGCTCAGGCGGGCGGAGCTGGCGCTGCGCGGCGTGCTGCGCGCGAGCGATCTGCCGCGCGGGCACCACGGCCGCCGCGTGCGTGTGGCCGGCGCGGTGATTACGCGGCAGCGCCCCGGGACCGCCAAGGGCTTCGTGTTCCTGACGCTCGAGGACGAGACCGGCATCGCCAACGTCATCGTCCGTCCCGATCTGTTCAGCGAGCAGAAGCAGGCGATCGTCGGCGAGCCCTACCTGCTCGTCGAGGGGACGCTGCAGATCCAGGAGGGGGTGACGTCGGTCAAGGCGGACCGCGTCATCGGTCTCTCCGGCGGCGGCCCGGAGCCCCAGTCGCACGATTTCCGGTAGCCCCGCGGAGCGACTGGAATCTACTTCCCGGCCGCGTCCCAGTCGATCTCGGTGCCCCACGCGCTGTGTGGAATCGCGAACACGACGAGCGTGACGAGTGCGCCGAGCGTGACGGCGACGCGGGCGGGGCGGCCGGTCCGCACGCGCCACGCCGCGAAGGCCCAGAACGCGACGGCGATGAGCGTCTTGTTGTCCGTCAGGTCGAAGCCGAACGGCACGCCGGTCCACCAGTCGCCGAACGCCTGGTGCTGCATCCACGGCCCGAGCACGACGCCGCCGACGACGAGCAGCGCGAGGGCGGTCCACGTGAGCGCGCGGGTCTCGCCACCCCTGACCGCGGCGAGACCGGCGCGGGTGGAATAGAGCATGCCGAGGAACATCGCGAGCACATGCGGGATGAGCACGTAGAGCGCGACGGGATCCTTGAATCGCGTGACCGCCGGCTCGGGCGGCACCACCACGGCTTCGGGCGGCCTGGTCAGGCGGACCTGGTACTCGAGCTTGCCTCCGGCGCGCTGACGCGGCAGCACGCCTTCGATCCCGTCGCCGGTGCGCACGAGCGGCACCACACGATACGGCTCTGATGAAGGGAACCGGCGCCACTGCATGTCCCCCGTCACGACCGTGTCCGGCACCTCGATCCGCACGACTTGATCGGCCCGCGTGTCGTGGCTGCGCGCGAGCCGATAGCCGATGTTCTTCCCGCCGAGCACCACATGGCCCTTTGCAGGGTAGGTCGGCCCGGTCATCCGCTGGAACACCGCGGAGGCGAGCGTCACCACGATCGCCGTCACCCACAGCGCCCGGTTCTCACGCATTCGCCCTCCGCGCCGTGCCTTACCGTCCGACGAGGATCAACACGCCGGCAATGAGGGCCAGCACGGACATCACGATCATCGGGAGTCCCAGGGCGACCAGGCCGGACAGGCCGGACAGAATCAGCCAGGCGGCGAGCACCAGCATCCCCATGTTGCGATTCAAGCTAAACGTCTGAGCCATGCGTCACCTCGTGGTTAATACAGGCGCTCATCCTACACCGACACGGATGCACCGCCGTGGCGCGGCAATTGCAGCACAGCGGTTTGGTATGGTCCGGCTTGCTGCGGACGACAGCAGACAACAACGCGGGAACGCGGTCGGCGTCCGCATCCGGCGCGCATCGCCGGCTGCGTGGTTTGTACTGATCCTGGGCGCTACCGTCGGGCTTGCCACCTGTGGCCGTCCGATCAAGTCGACCCTGCCGGTTCCCCCGACCGGAAAGCAGCTCGCCGAGTTGTGGACCGAGCCGGAGCCGAATCGCGACCTGTTCAATGGCGTAGGCGGCTCCCGTCTCGCGCCCGACCCCTCGGCGCGCTACGCGGTCGTCGACATCAAGCGCGGCGGGTTCAGCAGCGGCTACACCGTCACCGATCCCGCCGGCCGCGAATGGAGCGCGAAATTTCCGCCGGAAGCCGCCACCGAAGTCGTGGCGTCGCGGATCCTGTGGGGCGTGGGTTTCCACCAGCCGCCGATCTACTACGTGGCGTCCTGGACGGCCGACAAGGCCACATCGCCGAACCCGCAGCTTCCTGCGCGCTTCCGCGAGAAGACACCAGGCCTGCACGGCCTCGACGCCAAGGGGGAATGGTCGTACTACCAGAACCCCTTCGTCGGAACGCGCCAGCTCGCCGGCCTGCTCGTGCTCCACGCGATGCTCGGGAACTCCGATTTGAAGGACGGTCAGAACGCCCTGTATGAGCTGGACGACACGTTCGAGGGGGCGGCGCGCTGGTACGTGGCGCGCGATCTCGGGCAGACCTTCGGCCGGACCGGTACGCTCGACGCTCCCCGCGGGGATATCGCGGTGTTCGAGCAGACGCCGTTCATCAAGGGTGTTGTCAACGGAAAGGTGGCCTTCGACTACCGCGGGCGCCACCGGGCACTGTTCCGGAATATCGTGCCGGCGGACGTGCGATGGAGTTGCGAGCGGCTTCAGCGCCTGTCGGACAAGCAGTGGCAGGACGCGTTTCGCGCAGGCGGATTCCCCCCGGCGCTCGGCGCCCGGTTCATCCACCGCATGCGGCAGAAGATCGCCGAAGGACTCGCGCTGAAGGACTGACGTGACGATGACGATCCGAACCCGCCGTGTCGCGGGGCTCTGCCTGGCGCTCGCGGTCCTGGCGCTCGCGCCCGTCCTGTGCGCGCCGGTGCTGGGCGCCCAGCAATCGGCGCTGGAGCAGAAGCTGAACGCCGACGAGGAAGGCCTGAAGGCGCTGCATGCCTGGCACGACATCCAGCCGGCCATGGTGCGCCTCCCGCTGGCCGCGCTGCTGGGCGCCGCCCTCGCGCTTCGGCCGCGCCGCCGCGGGACGCCCAAGCGCACTCCGGCGGTGGTCCAGACGCAGATCGTCCTGGCGGTGGTCGGCGCGGTCATCATGCTCGTCGTCGGCGCGAGTCTCGCCCGCGCGTTCGGCATTGTCGGCGCGGCGAACCTGATTCGCTACCGCTCCAAGATCGACGATCCCAAAGATGCCGTCGTGATGCTGTGCGCGCTCGCCGTCGGCCTTGCGTCCGGCGTCGGACTGTACGCCCTGGGTGTCTTCTCGACGGCATTTCTGGTCGCCGCGCTGTGGGTCATCGAGTCGTTCGAGCCGCAGGGCCTGAAGCGGTTCGATCTGAAGATCAAGGCGGGCAAGGACACCGACGCGCTGCGCCCGGCACTCGAGGCGATCCTCAAGCGGTACGACCTGGACTTCGAGCTGCGGACCTCGTCGGACGACGAGGTTTGCTACGATGTGCAGGTGCCGCTCGAGCTCCAGACCGACCGGGTGTCCAACGCCATCCTCAAGCTCGATCCCGAGGGCCACGGCGCCGTCGAATGGGCCGAGAAGAAGAACAAGGTGAAGTGAAGCTCATCATCCAGCCGGACGACGGCCTCACGCCGGTGGTGCAGGCCGTCCGCAACGCCCGCAGGACCGTCGACATCGTGATCTTCCGATTCGATCGCGCGGAGCTCGAGAAGGCGCTCGAGACGGCCGTCGCGCGCGGTGTGGTCGTGCGCGCGCTCATCGCGCACACGAACCGCGGCGGCGAGAAGAACCTGCGGAAGCTGGAGCTCCGGCTCCTCAGCGCCGGCGTGACCGTGGCGCGGTCCGCCGACGACCTCCCGCGCTACCACGGCAAGATGATGATCGTGGACGACACGCTCCAGGTGTTCGGCTTCAACTGCACGAAGCTGGACATCGAGAAGAGCCGCAGCTTCGGCATCATCACCAAGGACGCGAAGCTCCTGAAGGAAGCGTCCAGCCTGTTCGAGGCGGACAGCACGCGCCAGCCGTACGTGCCCGCCCACGACGAGCTCGTCGTCAGTCCGGAGAGCTCGCGCCAGATCCTGTCGGCGTTCATCAAGAAGGCGAAGAAGGAGCTGTTGATCTACGACGCCAAAGTGACCGACCGGCTCATCCTGCGTATCCTCGCCGAGCGGATCAAGGCCGGTGTCGAGGTCCGCCTGTTCGGGAAAGCGGGGAAGGGCGCCCCGGGGGTTGACGCGCGCAAGCTGCCGGACCTGCGGCTGCACGTGCGCGCGATCATCCGCGACGGCACGGCGGCGTTCCTGGGCAGCCAGAGCCTGCGCAAGCTCGAGCTCGACGGCCGCCGCGAGATCGGCGTCATCGTGAACGACCCGGCGGCGGCGAAGAAGATGCGGAGCGTGTTCGAAGCGGACTGGGCGCTGACCGCCGAGGCGGTGGCGGCGGACAAGGACAGCGAGAAGGAGAAAGAGAAGGACAAAGCCGAGCCGGAGGCGGCGAAGGCTACTTCCGGCGCGTGATCGTGCCCGAGTCGAACACCTGGCCGGTGCGCGAGACGGCGTTGAACTGCATCTCGTCGCCGTTGATCTCCGCGACCATGAAGGCCTGATCCTGGTCGTTCCCCTTCGCGGTGATATTGGAGGTCTTGTCGAGGTTGCCGCGCCGGAGCTGTCCCCCCGAGCCGCACACGAAATAGACGATCCCCTTCTGCGGCTTCACCCGCTCGTAGAAATGATCGTGGCCGGTGAGCACGACGCTGACGCTGTACTTCACGAACAACGGTTCGAGCACTTCGCGCAGCTTCAGGTCGGACCCGTGGCGATCGCCTGACGAGTACGGCGGGTGATGGAAGTAGGCGATCTTCCAGTTCTCGTTCGAGGACTGCAGCTCCTTCTCGAGCCAGGCCACCTGCTCGGTGTCGAGGTAGCTGGTTTCGAGCACGAAGAAGCGCACGTCCTGCTTCGGCGCCTTGAACGAGTAATGCAGCTTGCCGTCCATGTTGAACAGCTTGTAGTAGCGCTGTTCCCGCGCGTCGTGGTTGCCGAGCGACGCGTAGAACTTGACGCCGGCGTCCAGCAGTGGCTTGTAGGGCACCTCGAACTTCGACTTGAAGTCCTGCGGGCGCTCGGCGCCGTACAGGTTGTCGCCGACGAGCGCCACGAGCTCGAACGGAAGGATATCGTGCACCCGCTTCATCTGGTCGGCCAGCTCGTACTGTTCGCGGCTGGCCACGCCGAAATCGCCGAGCACGGCGAACTTCAGCGAGTCCGGCTTGTTCGGCAGCGTGATCGCGAGCCGCGCCGGCGACTGCGGCGTTGGCGTGACGCGCGCGGGTCCGGCGGGCACTGTTGCGGCGCCGCATCCGATGAAGAGCAGGAGGACCAGGGATCCCACGGAAACCGTGTCACGCGTGTGCATCGATACACCTGCGGCTAGACCGGGATGGCGTGGTCGACGAAGTCGATGATGATGTGCGCGTGCACGTCCATCAGGATGAGCCGGTGCCCGATGAACCGGTACTCCAGCTCTTCGGGCAGCACCGGAAGCCCCGCCAGGACCTGTGGCGGCACTGTCGAGAGCGGCACGGTGTCGGGGTAGCGGCTGTTCACGGTCAGCGCCCTGTCCCGCAGCACGTTCTCGTCCATGATCGAATCCCTGAGCTGCTTGCCGTCGGGGCCGCCGAACACCAGCGCCATGAGCTTGTGGATGGCGGCGCGCGATTCCGGCGTGAAGACGTCCCCGGGCTTCGCCTCCTTGCGGGCCGCCTGGATCAGCTTCGCGAGCGCGCGCTGGTTCGTGTCGATCTGCTGCGGGGTTGCCTCCTTCGGCAGGTGGGGCAGCGTCGCCTCGAGCTTCTTGTGGAGCGCGACGTAGTCGTCGACGCGCTCCCTGAGCGACGCGAGCGCCTGGGCGTCCGCATTGACCGGCGGCTTGCCCGATTGCGGGGCGGTCGCGGCGGCCGAAGGGGCCGGCGCGGGAGGCGCCGCGGAGCGGCCGTGCACGCAGGCCATCAGTGACAACGCCGCGAGTGCGCACACGCCCGGCCTGGAGCCGGCGGCGGCCCAAGATCTCATAACAGCCCCCTCTTAGCTCTGGATGAGCTGCGAGCCACGAGCCACGGCTGCGATCAGCCGCGGTAGTTCCCGAACTGCAGTGCTATGCCAAAATCATGCTCACGGAGCTGCCGCATGGCTTCCTGCAGCTCGTCCTTGGACGGAGACGACACCCGGATCTGTTCGGCCTGGATGGCCGCCTGGACTTTCTTGAGCTTCTTCTCTTTGAGGAACCTGAGGATGTCTTTGGCGGTTTCGGTGGGAATGCCCTGTTGAAGGGTGACGACGCGCCGGACCGTGTCGTTGGCCGCGCGCTCGACGTCTCCGGGTGTCAGGTTCTTGGTCGGGACGCCGCGCCGCACCATCCGCGTCTGGAGGATTTCCCACAACGCCGTCATCTTGAAGTCGTCGTCGGCGGTGAGCGTGATGGTGTTCTCCGCGCGGTCGAGATCGATGGCCGCGCGGGAACCCTTGAAATCGTATCGCTGCGCGACTTCCTTGCGCGCCTGGTTGACGGCGTTATCGACTTCCTGCAGATCGACGCCCGACGTGATATCGAAGGAGGCGAGGTTGGCCATAGGACTTGTTGAGGTGGATGTCCGATCGCCGCATTATAGCCTCCGTTCAGCGTGAAGCGCGCGACTAGTCGTCGTTGAGCTTCTTCGCCTGCACGATCATCGAGAATTGGTGGCCGTCGAAGAACCGCGGGAACGTCACGACGATGCGGCCGCCGGAATAGCTGATGGGTTCGGCGGTCTTCGTGTCCTTGATCGCGCCCCTGGCGCCGCCGATCGCCCCGGTGCCGCCGCCCACGCCGATGCGCGTGACGGTGCCCTTCCCGGCTTCGGCGTCGGCCGGCGACGCGTACCGCCCGCTGAATCCGGACCACGACGGGAGCTCGATCTCGACGGCCTCCCCAGGCTTCACTTGCAGGATCTTCCGCCCTTCCCCGGCAATCGGCGGATCGGCGAACTCGCCGCGCAGCGCAAGGGCGTTCATGCGGGTCGTCCCGACCTCCAGTGTGATGTTGCCGTCCGGTCCCAGGCGGCCGCGGATGTGTCCGCGCACTTTCGCGGCGACGTTGTAGTCGTACTGGCCGGCCACGAACTTCGGCACGTCGAAGCGGAGCGGCGCGAAATCGAACGGCAACTCGCTTCCCTGCAACCCTGTCAGGATCATGTGGCGCGAGTCCTTTCGTCCGGCCGGATCGCGGTGGACCAGCCAGACGTCGTACTGGAGGACGGTGTCCGCGAACGCCGCGTCTTCTTTCGCCGACGCCACCACGTCGAGTTCCACGTGCGCGCACCGGGCGCCCGGCTGTGCGTGGACGAGATCGAGAATGGAGCGCTGGCCCTGGAGCAGCAGGAGCCGCTGGCGTCCTGACGCGACGGGCCGGCCGCCGGACCCGGCTTCATACCGCGTCCAATCCACGTCCACTTTTTCCTTGGCGGCCTGGTAATCGACCGGCGTCACCGTCACCTTCCACACGTGCGCCCGCGTTTCGATCAGCTCCTCGAGCGTCCGGCTGGTTGTGTTGCTGGAGCCGAGCGAGCACAACGCGTCGGCACCGGCCCCGGACAGACCCGTGAAGATGTAGCTGGTGAGCGGCTTGCCGGCGATGAACGGGTCGGGGTCGGAACCCGCCCCCCCTTTCGTGGTGCCATCGTCCGCCACGACCCTCGCCGCGATCGCGACGAGCGGCTGGACGCCGGTGTCGCTCTGCGCGGCGGCCGGCGCTGTCGAGACGAGGACGCCGGACACGAGTGCGACGGCGATTCCCATGGATTGAAATCGAATGCGCACGAACTCACCTCCTCGTTTGAATCGCATCAGTGGTTCTGCCAATCCACGCCCGGCACGTACTTGACGACCCGGGTGGGTGTTGGCGGTGTGTCGGATGACGGCGCGGACGGTGCCGCCGGCCGGGGCAGGACCATCCACGCGCCAAGCAGGACGACGAGCAGCAACGCTGCCACCGCGGGCAGCGGGATCGACATACGCCACACGGGCCGGTGCGGCCGCCGCATCACGGCGAGCGATGCGGGCAGCATCTGTTCGGGTCCGGTCTGAACGGCGCGGCGGACGCGCACGAAGGCAACCAGGGCCTCCCGCGCCAGGGAGTCCGCAAGAGCGGCCGCGAAGGCGTCCGGATCGACCGGTTCGCCGTCGCAGAATGCCGAAAGGACTGACGTGTGGGTCTCGTTCATCGCGCATGCCTTCGTGGTTCGAGAGAAACGGGATGAGAAAGTTCTTCGCGAAGCGACAGCCGGGTGCGATGCAGGCGCGCCCGTACCGCATCGGCGCTCGACTCGCAGACCTTCGCGATCTCGACATAACTGAGCCCGCCGATCTCCCGCAGGAGAAACACCTCGCGGTCCTCGTCGCCGAGCCGCTCGATCGCGGCGTTGACGTCGAAGGCGAGCGAGGGGTCGCCCCCCTCGGCCGGGCGCTCGAACAGCTCGGTCAAGATGGGACGGCGTCGGCGCGCGCGCAGGTAATCGCGCGCCAGGTTGCGCGCGATCTGGAAGATCCAGGCCCGCTCCTGCCCGTCGGCGCGGTAGTCGCCGCCAAGCGCCCGCAGGAACGCGTCCTGCGTGAGGTCCTCGGCCGCCGCGGTGTCGCAGAGGACACGGCGGAGGAACCTGTAGACCGGCTCCCGGTAGCGCGCGAACAGATGCTCGACCAGATCGCGGTGCACGCGTGTTCCTGTCAGTGATAACGACGGAGTGGGCCCAATAGTGTCACGATGAACGGCAGACCTTCAGGTCGAGCGAGCGGGCATGGCACAATACGAGGGCAGGGAGGTACGGAATTCCGGGGCATGATCGAGAAACGGCACTCGAGAATCCAGGGTTGGGGTGTCTTTGCGACCGAACCCATCCCCAAGAACAGGCGGATTGTCACCTACGCGGGAGAGAAGATCACCAACAAGGAGAGCCTCAAACGTGAGGAGCGGTACCTCAAGAGGGGGCACATCTGGTGCTTCAAGCTGAATCGGCTGTACGTGCGCGACGCGGCGGTCGGCGGCAACGTCGCGCGCTACATCAATCATTCGTGCACCCCGAACTGCTACACGCAGGTCATCGGCGACACGATCTGGATCCGCGCGGCGCGGAGCATCAGGAAGGGTGAAGAGCTGACGTACGATTACTCGACCGACGGCGTCGGATCGGTCCGGTGCCGGTGCCGTCCCGGCTGCAACGTCATGCTCTGACGAGCCAGCCGCCTTCGCGCGTGCGCTTCCGCCTTCGCGAGAACGCTTCGGCGGACAAGTCGGCGGGCCAGGCGAGCCACGGGCAACGAGCCACGAGCAACGAGCCACGACCAATGGTTGTCCTCTATCTCCACGGCTTCGCCTCTTCCGCCAAGTCGTCCAAGGCGGCCTTCTTCGCCGCGAAGCTGAAGGATCGGGGCGTTGCGTTCGACGCGCCCGATCTGAACGCTCCGGATTTTTCAACGCTGACCGTCACGCGGATGCTCGAGGTGGCGGGTGCGGCGATCGACCGCTCGAAGGGTGGCGTCGCGCTCGTCGGCTCGAGCCTCGGCGGGTTCGTGGCGGTGCAGGCCGCGCTCCAGCGTCCCGCGCGTGTCGAGCGGCTCGTGCTGCTGGCGCCCGCGCTCCATTTCGGCGGCAATCCGATGAAGGAGCTTGGCGAGGACGGCCTGCGGCGCTGGAGGGAGACCAATCGCCTCGACGTCTTCCATTACGGCTACGGCCGGGTCGTGCCGGTGCACTACGAGTTGTACGAAGACGCGCACCGATACGACTCGCTCGGCGCGCGGCTGACGCTACCCGTGCAGGTGTTCCAGGGCCGCCGCGATACCGCCGTCGATCCGGAGACCGTCGATCGCTGGGCGTCGGCGCGGCCGAACGTCGAGCTCCACATGCTCGACGACGACCATCAGCTCCTCGGGAGCCTGGACTACATCTGGCGAAAGATGGACCGCTTTCTCGGCGTGTGACCGAGATTCGCAGGTCGCAGCTCGCAGGTCGCAGCTCGCAGGTCGCAGCTCGCAGGTCGCAGGTCGTCGGTTCGCGACGGTGACGACGGTCGCGAATCCCGGCGCGCGGTTCACGCGCGTGGCAGGCGGCCGGATCGAGGCCGTTCGGGATCGCGGCAATCGACTCGGGCGCGAGGCGCTCTTTCCGAGCCGTCCGCGCCGCTCCTGGCGAATTCGCGACGACCTTCGTTGCGAACCGGGAGGCAGTGCGGTGCAGCCGGATGTCCCCGGGACTCCTGTCGGGGGTCGGTTCGCGGTGGCTCCCGATCCGCACCGGGACGCCGGCCGGGACCCCGCCAGGCAAGCCGAATGTGCGCGCGTACCAGCCGCATGTCTGCGCCAGCACCTGAGTAAGGCAGGTGCCATGCGCCTGGCTGGAGACCAGTCGGGACGAATGGGCGGTTTTCTTGCGAAATTGCGCGCGGCGGGAGCGATCTCGCCCTTCGGCTGTGTAGCCCCGTGGACAGACGGGAGTCCGGACGGACTACACGCGTGCTACGCAATCGCGATGTTCGACCCTTGGGATTCCGGCCCCGGCGCCCCGAGGCGGAAGACGTTCGGGTGGCGCTGTTTGATGGCGTTGCGCGTATCGACGACGACGTCCGCCTCGGCCACGATCGCGTCGTAGTCGAACGACTTGTGGTCGGTGACGATGATCACGCAGTCGTACTGTCCGATGGAGCCGCGCGTGAGATCGACCGCGCGGATGTCGTGCCCGCCCGACCATTCGCGGGCGTGCACGACGGGGACGAACGGATCGGCGTACGCGACGCTCGCGCCTTTGGCGTGGAGCAGGCCCATGACGTCGAGCGCGGGAGACTCCCGCATGTCGTCGATGTCCCGCTTGTAGGCCACGCCCGCGACGAGAATCCGCGAACCGTTGATCGATTTGCGCCGTGTGTTCAGCGCGTCGGCGGCCTTTTCGACGACGTAATGCGGCATCCCGCCGTTGATGTGGCCCGCCAGTTCGATGAAGCGCGGATCGAAGCCCGTCTGCTTCGCCTTCCAGGAGAGGTAGAAGGGGTCAATGGGAATGCAGTGTCCGCCCAGGCCCGGCCCCGGATAGAACGCCATGAATCCGAACGGCTTGGTCTTCGCGGCGTCGACGACTTCCCACACGTCGATCTTCATCTTGTCGCACATCAGCGCGAGCTCGTTGACCAGGCCGATGTTGACCGCGCGGAACGTGTTCTCGAGCAGCTTCACCATTTCCGCGACGCGCGTCGAGCTGACCGGCACGATCGTTTCGATCGCGGTGCCGTACAACGCGGCGGCCAGCTTCGCGCAGTCCGGCGTCAAGCCGCCGACCACTTTCGGGACGTTGTGCGTCTGGAACGTCGGGTTGCCGGGGTCCACGCGCTCGGGCGAGAACGCCAGGAAGAAATCCCTTCCGGCTTTCAGGCCCGTGGCCTCGAGCAGTGGCTGCACGACCTCCTCCGTCGTCCCTGGATAGGTCGTGGACTCGAGCGCGATGAGCATGCCCTCGTGAAGGTACTTCGCGATGGCCTCGACGGCCGACACGATGTACGACATGTCCGGATCCTTGGTCTTGCGGAGCGGCGTGGGCACGCAGATATTGATCGTGTCGAGCTCCCGGACGATGGAGAAGTCGGTGGTCGCGTCAAGGCGGCCCGCGCGCGTCAGGCTCACCAGGTCGGCCGTGGGGACGTCGGGGATGTACGAGCGTCCGGCGGTGATGGCGGCCACTTTCCGCTCGTCGAGATCGATGCCGGTCGCATGGAAACCCGCGCGTCCGAGCTCAACCGCCAGCGGCAGTCCGACGTACCCGAGACCGACCACTCCGGTGCGGGCGCGGCGTGACTGGATCTTCTCCAGAAGGGCGGCGGCGACGAGTGACATGCGGGACTCCTGCGGCAACCGGCGGCCGCTCTTCGACAGCCGGCAACAGATTCTGGTTCAGACGATTGAGGTCGGGGCCAGACACCTCTGCCATTCCCGACGCATCGATGTGGCGGCGCTCTTTAGCCTACCCGAAAACGAGCGCCGCGTCACAGATGACGCGCGCGAGCGGAGGCGTTGCCGCGCCGATCGCGACGTTGCCGGAGGGGCCGCGGCTCGGGCCGAATGTGGCCTTTGGAGTTGGGAGTTGGGAGTTGGGAGTTGGGAGTTCCCGTCAGCCCCGGCTGATGCCGCACTCCTTGATCTTGTTGAGCAGCGTCTTGTAGCTCACGCCGAGAATGACGGCCGCCTTGCGGCGGTTCCACTGCACCTGGCGCAGCGTCTGTTCGATCGCGGCCCGCTCGGCCTTGAGCGCCGCCGCCTTCGCCACCGACGCGAGGGATCCGCCGATCTCGTCAGCGGGCGCGTCGGGCTCGTCGGCGGCCTCGGCCGGCTCGTCTTCCGGCTGGGGGGAAAACGGACCCGATCCGATTCCCGCGCCGACCGGAACGCCAACCGCGGCCGCCACCGCCACCGGGGACGCCACGCGCGCCACCGCGCGCTGCCTGGTGTGCTGGATCTCGCGGACAACGAGCTGCTCGTCCTGCAGGATGACGACGCGCTTGATCATGTTCTCCAGCTCGCGGATGTTCCCGGGCCAGTCGTATTGGAGAAAGAGCTGTCGCAGCGGTTCGGAGATCGGGCCGGCCGGCCGGTTGTACTTCCGCGCGTAGCGCACGACGAAGAAATCCGTGAGCGTGGGGATCTCGTCGCGGCGCTCCCGCAGCGCGGGTACCGTCAGCTCGATGACCTTCAGACGGTAGTACAGGTCTTCCCGGAAATCGCCATCGATCAGCATCTTCTCCAGATCGCGATTGGTGGCCGCGACGACGCGCACGTCCACCTGGACGGGCTTGTTGCTGCCCAGTTTCGTGAACTCGCCGTCCTGCAGCACGTGAAGCAGCTTCGCCTGGAGCGAGGGCTTCATCTCGGCGATCTCGTCGAGCATCAGCGTGCCCGTGTCGGCCTGCTCGAACTTGCCGATGCGGGTCGTGGCGGCGCCGGTGAACGCGCCCCGCTCGTGGCCGAACAACTCGCTTTCGAGAAGCTCGGCGGGCAGCGCCGCGCAGTTGACCTTCACGAACGGACGGTGCTTGCGCGTCGATCGCTGGTGGATCGCGCGCGCGACGAGCTCCTTGCCGACCCCGCTCTCGCCGCGGATGAGGACGGTGACGTCGCTGTCGGCCACCTGCTCGATGACCGTCGCAATGGCGCGCATCTTGTCGCTGTTGCCCCAGACGGAGCGATCTTCGTCGTCGGAGAGCTGCTGCCGCAGCTCGCTCAGCTCCGACACGAGCCGGTTCTTCTCGATCGCGTTCTTGATGGCGACGTCGAGCGCGATTTCGCCGAGGCCCTCCGGATCGTCCGGCTTCACGACGTAGTCGGCCGCGCCGAGCCGGACGGCTTCGACAATGGTCGAGGCCTGGTTGCGTCCCGACAACATGATGACCTGCGCTTCGGGGCGAGAGGCCTTCAGCGCGCGCAGCGTTGCCAGGCCGTCGAGGCCCGGCATCATGACGTCGAGCAGCACGACGTCGGGCGCCTCGGCCTGCTTCATCGAGGCGAGCAGTTCGTCGCCGCGCGTGTAACAGCGCGCTTCATACCCGCGCAGCGACAGGAACGTCCGGAGGTAGGCGGCAAAGGCGGAATCGTCGTCCACGATGGCGACGCGAGGTTTCTTCATTCATCTCCCGCAGGGGTTGGGCCGGCTGAGGTCGCCGGCGAGTCATCGGAAACCGAGCTGGACCAGAGCCGCATGCGACCTTCGCCATTCAAGAGTCGTACCTCAACAGGTGGCCGCCAAATAAAGAGGAAACTTGACGAACTCGTGACTCAGGATCCCGCGGCGCGATCCTCGTGACGCGGTTCGCGTCGCGTTTCCGGTGAATTCAGACGCCTCGTGCGGAGAAGTCGCGCCTAGGGGGGCCGCCAGGAGCCGTGTGGGTGTTCAGACCGTCGGCAGGACGACGACCGCTCCGGCCTTGGTGCCGTCGGCGGGAGACCAGATGGCGCCGCCGTGCGCGTCCAGCACGCGGCGCGCGACCGCCAGGCCCAGGCCGCAGCCTCCGCGCCATTCGTCGAAGGGAACCAGCATGGCCTCCGCGCCCGCCGACAGCGTCTCGATGTGCCTGGCGTCGCCGAACGCGATCCACGTGGCCGGCTGCCCCTCGTAGTCTCCCGCGCGCTGGCTGACCAGCAGCTCGTCGCTCGTCACCAGCTCGCGCCTGAGGGCGTGAAGAATCGCCGTGAACGCGGCCTTGAGCCGCACGGGGTCGCCGGTGACCTGGGCGCCTTCGCCGTTTCCTCTCGCGAAGGACACGCGGACCTCCCTGTCGGCGGCGTCGGGCAGGGCCGCGATCGTGTCGACCACGAGCGTCGTGAGATCGACCGCGCTCCTGTTGAACGTCGCGGTGCCCGCCTCGAGGTTGGAGAGGTCGCTCATCTCGGCGAGGAGCATCGACAGGCGGCCGCACGACCGCTCGGCTTCCTCGAGCAGGCGGCGCTGCTCGGGGTTGAGCGCGCCCGCCCGGTCTTTCAACAGCATGCGGACATAACCGGCGACCACCGTCATCGGCGTGCGAAATTCGTGAACGGACAGAGCGAGCAGGCGAGGCCACTTCGAGTCGTCTGACGTCCGTTCCATAAACGCAATTGTCCCTGAACGCCCGCGAGCTGTCGAGGGAAGGTATCGAGGGGCCGCGGTGTTCTATAGGCGACAGGCGCCCCGTCAATTGGCTGAGCTGGGTCTCGCGTGAGCGCCGATGATGATAGGGTAGACCACTTGCCGAGGCACAGAACGAACGATGCTCATCAGGAAACCCGGCGAAATCCCTCCGTCCGAGATCACCGACGAGCGGCTGTACGTCCGCCGGCGTGAGTTCATGCGTCTGGCCGGCGCGGCCGCGGTTGCCACGGCCGCGGCGCCGCTCGTCGCGTGCGGCAGCGAGGCGGCGACGGAAGCGCCCGCGCCGGGCGGACCGGTGGAGCAGAGCCCGCTCGCCGGCTACAAGCCGCGCGTCGTCACGACCGACGAGAAGCTGAACACGTTCCAGGAAATCACCGGCTACAACAACTTCTACGAGTTCGGCCTCGACAAGGACGATCCGCAGCGTTACGCGGGGCGGATGAAGACGAGCCCCTGGACGGTGAAGATCGACGGCCTCTGCAACAAGCCGGCTGACTACCATCTGGAGGATCTCATCAGGCCCCACGCGCTCGAGGAGCGGATCTACCGGCTCCGCTGCGTGGAGGCGTGGTCGATGGTCGTTCCGTGGATCGGCATTCCGCTCGGCGAGGTGATCAAGCGGGCGGAGCCCGCCTCGAAGGCGACCTTCGTCGAATTCACGACGCTGCTGCGCCCTTCTGAAATGCCGGGGCAGCAGACCGACGCGCTGCAGTGGCCGTACAAAGAGGGGCTGCGCATGGACGAAGCCATGCACCCGCTGACGATTCTCGCCGTCGGCCTGTACGGAAAGACGCTGATGAACCAGAACGGCGCGCCGATCCGGCTCGTGGTCCCGTGGAAGTACGGATTCAAGAGCATCAAGTCGATCGTCCGCATCCGCTTCGCCGACCGGCAGCCGCACACGGCATGGAACGACGCGAACCCGGGCGAGTACGGCTTCTACTCGAACGTGAATCCCGAGGTCGATCACCCGCGCTGGAGCCAGGCGACCGAACGCCGCATCCCCGGCTACTTCAAGAGCCACCGCACGCTCGCGTTCAACGGCTACGGCGACCAGGTCGCCTCGCTGTACGCCGGAATGGATCTCAGGAAGTACTACTGATCCGCCATCGGCTCTTGCTTCCTATTATACTAATTCATATAATACCTCCCCGTGACGGAGACGGCGCTGAAGACGCCCTGGTACTACATCCTGCTGGCGCTCGCCGGAGGCGACCGGCACGGGCAGTCGATCGCCCGCGAGGTCCTCGGCCTGAGCGACGGACGCGTGCGCCTCTGGCCGGCGACGCTCTACCGCGCGATCGAGACGCTCGAGCGCCGGGGGTGGATCGAGGAACTCGCCGATCCGCGCCGGCCGCCGGACGAGAGCGAGCGCAAGCGGTTCTACCGCCTGACGCGCACCGGACGCGCGGTGATGGCGGCCGAGACCGAGCGTCTGGCCGGTGTCGTCCGCCTCGCGCGCTCGCGCGTGAAGCCGCGGACGGTAGAGGGCCGCTGAATGTCGCGCCTGGCGCCGGCGGCCTACCGCGCGTTGTTGTCGATCGCTCCGCGCCGCCTGCGCCGCAGGTACGGGCCGGACATGGTGGCGGTGTTCGCCGACGCGCTCGCCGACGCGGCCGACGCCGGCGCGCGGGCCGTTGCGGTCGCCTGGCTCCGCGCCTTCGCCGATCTCCTCTCGGCCCGGATTCGAGAGCCCATTGACCGGCGCGACCCGTCGCCCGGGCCCGCCGAGAGGGAGGTCGTCATGCTCAGCACGGACCTGAGGTACACGTTCCGCTGGCTCGGCCGCGAGAAGTTCTCCACGTCGCTGGTCGTCGGGATGCTGGCGCTCGGCATCGCGGCCAATGTCGTGGTCTTCAGCCTCGTCGACGGGCTGTTCCTTCGGCCGTTCCCGTTCCGCCAGCCCGAGCGGCTCGTGTACATCAACGAGACCGCGCCGCGCTGGAATCTCGACGTTGTCGGCGTGAACTACCCCGACTTCGTCCAGTGGCGCCAGCACGTCACGCTGTTCGATGCGATCGCCGCGTGGGACGAAGTCAGCTTCAACGTGTCGGACGGGAACACGGCCGAGCGCATCGACGGCGCGACCGTGACCTACGACTTTCCGATCGCGCTCGGCATCGCGCCCGTGCGTGGCCGGATGTTCACTCCAGAGGAGGATCGGCCGAAGGCCCCGCCGGTCGTGCTCATCGGCCAGGCGCTGTGGCGCCAGCGCTACAGCTCCGATCCGAACGTGCTCGGGCGCACGTTGAGGCTGAACGGCGTCGCGCACGAAATCATCGGCGTGCTGCCGAAGGCGGCGGAATTCCCGGCGCGTATCCAGCTCTGGGTGCCGCTGGCCGGGGATCCGGCGCAGCCGGGGCAGAGCTACGGCCTGAGCGGCGTCGGCCGGCTGAAGCCGGGCGTCAGCGCCGAAGACGGCGAGAAGGACCTCCTGCGCGCGCATCAGGCCATCTGGGAGGCGCGCGACAAGGAGAAGATCGTGTCGCCGTACGCCCATCCCCTGCGGCAGGAGTTCGCGCGCAACTTCAAGGCGCAGGCGCGGGCGCTCCTCGTGGCGACCAGCATCCTGATGATCGTCGCCTGCGCGAATGTCGCGAGCGTGATGCTCGCCCGGGCGCTTGCCCGGCGGCGTGAGATCGCGATCCGCCTGGCGGTCGGCGCCAGCCGCGCGCGGCTCGCACAGCAGCTTCTGGTCGAGAACCTCGTGTTGTCCGCGCTCGGAGGCACCGTCGGGCTGCTGCTGGGTATGTGGGCGCTGCGGGCGCTCGTCGCGGCGGCGGGCGACCAGGTGCCGCCCTGGGCGACTTTCACGCTCGACTGGCGCATCGCCGTCTTCACGGTGCTGCTCGCCGTCGCCACGGCGCTGCTCTTCGGCTGGGCACCCGCCTTCCACGCCATTCGAGGCAGCCTGCGGGGGGCCCTGCACGAGGCCGGCACGGGAACGACCGCCACGCCCGGTGCGCGGCGGACGCTGTCGTTTCTCGTCGGCGCCGAGTTCGCGCTGGCGGCCATACTGCTCGTGTGCGGCGGGCTCCTGCTGCGCGCCTACGATCGCGTTCAGCGCGTCGATCCGGGCTTCCGGCTCGAACGCGTCCTGACGTTCTCGCTCTCCCTTCCGCAGGCGACCTACTCGTGTCGCCGCACGACGGCACCGTGCTCGCGTGGGCCGTGGGACTCCTGCTGCTGTTCGCGGCAGGAGCCAACGCGCTGCCCGCCCGGCACGCGGCGCGGGTCGATCCGATGACGTCGCTCAGGGCGGAGTGAAATGCACGCTCGACCGGCACTCCCAAAGGTGATCAAGTCCGTCGTGTTCGTGGCGGCTCTCGTGCCCGCGGCGGCGCTCGTCGCACGGGCTCTCAAGGGCACGCTCGGCGTGAATCCGGCCGAGACCCTGCAGCTTCAGACCGGCATCTGGGCGCTGCGGTTCCTGCTGCTCACGCTGGCCGTCACGCCGCTGCGGCGCGTGACCGGATGGCATCGCGTCATCCAGTACCGGCGCATGCTGGGGCTCTTCGCGTTCTTCTATGCCACGGCGCACTTCCTGACCTACCTGGTCCTCGATCAGTTCTTTGCCTTCGATCTCATGGTGAAGGATGTGGTGAAGCGCCCGTTCATCACGGCGGGCATGGTCGCGTTCCTGCTGATGATTCCGCTGGCGCTCACGTCCACCAGGGGATGGATCCGGCGGCTGGGGCGGCGCTGGCAGGCGCTCCATCGCCTCATCTATCTGAGCGGCATCGCCGCGGCCGTGCATTTCGTCTGGAAGGTGAAGGTCGCGATGGGCGAACCGGTCTACTACGCGGCCATTCTGGCGGTGCTGCTCGCCGCGCGCGTGTGGTGGTGGCGCAGCCGCCGCCAGCGCGCGACGTCCCCTCGACCCGCGACCACCTGAGCAGAACAGCGAGTTCTCCAGTTTCCGGTTCCCAGCTTCCAGCTTCAGCCCGGGTCATCCATGGCTGCCCACTCGGCGCCGCAGGGGACCCGTCAGGGAGGCAATTGGCCAATTCACTGGAATTCTTGGGGATTTCGCCCGATCGGTGGCTATGCTGGTGCGGGGTCATCCTCTCGTGGCCGAGGTGCGCCGAACGCGGGTGACCGGGTGCCGGAGGCATATGCACAAGCCGATCAAGTACGTCGAGAAGGGAATCACCTACCTGGCCCACGGTGCGTGGGCGGTACTCGACACCTATAACCGGGCCGTCAAGCCGGGGCAGCCGTTCGTGCCCCGCTGGTCCGAGAAGCCGATCCTCAAGTCCTGGGAGAAAGTGAAGCCGCCGCTCGGCTGGCCGCGCGAGACCGACTCGCTCTGTCCGGTGTGCGTGCGCGAGGCGCGCCAGGCGATCGTGGACGGCAAGCGCGACTACACCATCCTGCTCACCGAGAAGGTGGGGGAGATCAAGGCGCAGATCATCGAGCGCGACGGCAAGATCCTGATGGTGAAGGACTGCCCGCAGCACGGGCACTTCGAAGACGTGATGGCGATGGACACCGCCTTCTTCAAGCACCTGGAGGACTCGTTCCCGGGCAGCGACATCCGCGCCCACAACGACGAGAAGCTGCACAACCACGGCAGCAGCACGATCAAGTACGGCCGCGGCGCGGTGCTGACGATCGACCTGACGAACCGCTGCAACATGATGTGCGACCCCTGCTTCATGGACGCCAACCAGGTCGGCTTCGTCCACGAGCTGTCCTGGGACGACATCAAGACGATGCTCGACAACGCCATCTCGATCAAGCCGCGCCGGCAGATGTCGGTGCAGTTCTCGGGGGGCGAGCCGACGATGTCGCCGTACTTCCTCGACGCGGTCCGCTACTCGAAGCAGGTCGGGTACAGCAGCGTGCAGGCGGCCACCAACGGCATCGAGTTCGCCAAGAGCCCCGAGTTCGCGCGGGCGGCGGCCAAGGCGGGCCTGCGGTACGCGTACCTCCAGTTCGACGGGATCGGCAACGCGGCCAACTCGCACCGCCTCGTGGGCAATCTCTTCGACGTCAAGCTGCGCGCCATCGAAAACCTCTGGTCCGCCGGCGTCGACATCGTCCCGGTCGTGACGATCGTCAACGGGGTGAACAACGAGCAGGTCGGCCGGATCATCCAGTTCGCGCTCGACAACCCGCGCAAGATCAACTTCCTGTCGTTCCAGCCGGTGTCCTTCACCGGGCGCGATGAGGAGGTGACGCCGGAGCGGCGCGCGGCGCAGCGCTACACGCTGTCGCACCTCGCGCACGACGTGAAGAGCCAGGTGGGCATCGGCGAGCCGGTGCGCGACTGGTTCCCGATCTCGTTCATGGGCACCTTCACCGACTGGGCGGACCTCGTCCACGGTCCGGGGGCCGAGTGGGGGAACCTGACGTGCGGCTGCCACCCGAACTGCGGGATTGGCATGGCGGTGATGATCGACAAGGAAACGAAGGAGGCGGCGCCCGTCACCGCCTTCCTGCACGCCGATCAGTTCGCGAAGGACGTCCGGAAGGTCAACGACGCCGGGCGCGGCAGGTTCCTCTCGGTGCTCGGCATGTCGCTGGCGCTGGCGCGCAACTACGATCCGTTCAAGGCGCCGACGCACTTCCGGATCGTCGACTTCATGAAGAAGTTCGACAAGACGTTCGGCGCGACCGGCCACGACTACGGCAAGGTGACGATCGACCGCACCGAGAAGGACATTGAGAAGCGCCGCGCCGACCGCTGGAATTTCCTGTTCATCGCGGGCATGTGGTTCCAGGATCTGTTCAACTACGACTTCCGCCGCACCGAGCGCTGCATCATCCCGTACGCGACGCAGGAAGGGGAGATCAGCTTCTGCGCGTACAACACGGGCATCGGCTGGCGGAACATCATCGAGAAGATGCACATGACGGCCACGCTCACGAAGTGGTACGAGGAGCACGGCCGCCACGAGATCTTCGCCGGCGGCAAGAGCGTCGCGCTGCCCACGACGGAACACAGCCTCGTGCTGGATGCGGAAGCCGTCGCGGCGGGCAAACAGATGGACCTCGACGAAGCGGGCATCGCCAAGACCGCGCGCGAGGAGAAGCTGCGCGCCCGCGCCGCCGCGAAGAAGCAGGCGGAAGAGGACGCGCGCATGGCCGCGCTCTACCGGCAGCACGTGCTGAAAGAGGCGCCGGCCGAGCCGGTCATCCAGATCAAGGGCCTGGGCGGCAAGAAGAAGGACTCGGTGCAGGAAGTCCTGCACGACACGCCCAAACAGTAACCTGTAGCGCAGCCCGTAGCGCAGCCCTTTAGGGCTGCCGTGAAGTCGTCGGCCGCGGGGAATTTTTCCGCGGCCGTTTTCTTTTTGATGATAATGGGGGTGAAGCCCTATGAGGAGGAGTGAGACGTGCTAATCAGTCGGAAGCTTGCCGCCGCCTTCAACGAACAAATCGGCCACGAACTGGGCGCCGAACTCCAGTACCTGGCGATCGCCGCCTATTTCGACCGGCGCCACCTGAAGCTCCTGTCCAAGCTCTTCTTCGCGCAGGCCGACGAGGAGAAGCAGCACGCCCTGAAGTTCGTGCACTACATCCTCGACACGCAGGGCGACCTGCAGATTCCCGCGATTCCGGCGCCGAAGCCGACCTTTGCCTCCGCGGAGGAGGCCGCCGCGGCGGCCCTCAAATGGGAGGAAGAGGTCACCGGCCAGATCAACAAGCTGATGGCCCAGGCCGTGGAGGAGACCGACTACATGGCGCAGAGCTTCCTGCAGTGGTTCATCGACGAGCAGCTCGAGGAAGTCGTCAAGATGGACCGCCTCCTCAGCATCATCCGCCAGTCAGGCGAAAGAAACCTGCTGATGGTCGAGGCCTACCTCGTGCACGTCGAGCAGTAGCCCCTACTTCCCCGCGACCAGCTTGTTCCACTGCTCCACGTATGCGTCGACGTTGTCCTTCGTGACGACGTCGACGCCGGAGTCGATCATCGGCGACGGCGGCATCCTGCCGTTCTTGATGTCGTGCAGCAGCCTGACCGTCTCGCTGCCCCAGCCGAAGTACTTCTGTCCGAGCAGCACCTGCACCTTGCCGTCCTTGAGCAGGTCGGGCGCCGGCGGGTTCGTGTCGAACGAGATGACCTTCGTCTTCGACGGATCGACCGCGGCGAGCGCGTTGCGCGTGAACACGGGCCACCCGCCCACTGAGATCCACGCGCCGAGGTCCGGGTAGCGGCGCGTGCCGGTCGAAATGATCTCGCCGCAGCGGAGCGCATCCTCCTTGATGTCGTACACCTCGACGATCTGCATTCCGGGGCTCTTCGCCAGGACGTCCTTGACGCCGTCGAGCCGCAGCTGCAGGTTCGTCGCGCCGAAGCTGGTGATAATCGCGACCTTGCCGTTGCCGCCGAGCATCTTGACCGCCTGCTCGCCCATGATTTGCCCCGACTTGAAATCGTCGACGCCGTAGAACGCCATCCGCCTCGACTTCGGCGCGTCGGAGTCCCACGTCACGACCGGAATGCCCGCGTCGATGGCCCGGTTGATCGTGTCGGTCAGGAAGTCGCCGTTCAGCGCGGAGATCGCGATCCCATCGACGCGCTGCGTGATGTACGACTCGAGGATCTCCTTCTGCTTGAGCTGGTCGGCGCTCGCCGGCGCGTTCCACAGCACCTCGACGTCTCCGAGCCTTGCCGCTTCGCGCTCGGCGCCCACCTTCGCGTAGTTGAAGACGGTGATGTCGAGCGCCTTCGGGATCACGGCGAAGCGCAGCTTCTTCTTTGCCGGCGCGCCGCCGTCGGCCGCAGGCGGTTCCTTCTTTCCGCAGCCGGCCACGGCAACGGCGAAGCACATCATCAATACAAGGCTGATTCGTTTCATGTGTCCTCTTCGTTTATTACTGCGCGTGGGGCCCCACCCCCACGCGCTCTCGCTCGGCGGCGCCGCTCTGCGGCGCTCCACTCCGTCGCCTCGCTCGGGCCGCAGGCGCTTCGCGAGCCGCCCGCCTTCGCGCTTCGGCGGGCCAGGCGAGCAACGAGCAACGAGCAACGAGCAACGGCTCAGTCTGCCTTCTTCAGGAGCATCTGGTCCATGACGACGATGACGATGACGACGAGCCCGACGATCAGCCGATCATAGAACGTCGCGCCCGGAATCTGCGGCAAGGCGTTCCGCAGCACGCCGAAGATCAGCGTGCCGAGCACGGCGCCGACGACCGATCCGCGGCCGCCCGACAAGCTCGCGCCGCCGACGACGGCCGACGCGATGATGTCGAGCTCGTACCCGGTGGCCAGGTCCGCTTTCCCCTGTCCTTGCACCGTCACGAGCACGACGCCCGACACGGCGGCGAGCAGTCCGCTGAGCACGTACACCGACGTCTTCAGCCGCCCGATGCCGATCCCGGTGAAGAGCGCCGCCGTCTCGTTGCCGCCGACCGCGAACACCGATCGGCCCCACTGGAAGCGCGTCATCAGGAACTGGAACACGAGCGCCAGGCCCACCATGACGAGCGGGGCGACCCAGTCCGCCGGCAACCCGAGCGGCCGCCATCCGCCCATCAGCTTGCTCGAGACGTCGAAGTAGCGTCCCTCGGTGATGATGAAAGCGGCGCCGCGCGTGATGCCCATCACACCGAGGGTGGCAATGAACGGCGGCAGCCGCGCCAGCACGATCAGGGCGGCGCTCAGCAGACCCGACACCACGCCGACGAGCAGTCCCGCGCCCATCGCGGGCGCCAGCGGCCAGCCTTCCTGCACGAACAGGCCGCTCGTGACGACCCCCGCCAGCGCCATGACCGCGCCGGGGGCGAGATCGATGCCGCCCGAGATGATGACGATCGCGGCCCCCACGGCCGCAATCCCGTAGATCGACGAGTACTTCAGGATGAGCAGCGCGTTCTCCACGTTGAGAAACGGATGCGCGCGGCCCGCTTCCGGCCAGAGGTACCAGGTGAAGAACGCCACCTCCGCGGCGAGGATCGCCACCGTGCTCAGCTCGCGGACCCGCCAGAGCTTCTTCACGATGCTTCCTTCAGCTCCGCCGTCGCCAGGTGCATGACCGACTCCTCGGTCGCGTCCGCTCCGGCGATCTCTCCCTGCACGCGCCCCTCGTGCATCACCACGATGCGGCCGCACAGGGCCAGCACTTCCGGGAGATCGCTCGAGACGACGAGGCAGGCAAGGCCCTCTGCCGCCTGTCGCCGTACGATCTCGTGAATCTCGAACTTCGCGCCCACGTCCACCCCTTTGGTCGGCTCGTCGAGCAGCAGCACGCGCGGACTGGTGGCCAGCCACTTCGCGAGCACCACCTTCTGCTGGTTTCCGCCGCTCAGGCTGTCGGGCAGCACGTCCTCTCCCGCCGCCTTGATGCGCCATTCCTGGAGGAGCCGCCGCGACTCGCGGCGCTCCTCCGACGCGCCGATCACGATCCGCCCCTGCGCCGTGCGCCCCGGGAGCATGAGGTTGTGGCGGACCGAGAGGTTGAAGAACAGCCCCTGCCGCTGGCGCTCTTCGGGGACGAGTGCGATACCCGCCCGCGCGGCGGCGCGCGGGTTGCGCAGCCGGATGGGCGTGCCGGAGAGCGCAATCGTGCCGCGGTCCGGGCGGTGCATGCCGAAGAGGGTCTCGAGCAGCTCCGATCGGCCCGATCCGACGAGGCCGAACAGTCCGACGATTTCTCCGGCGGACACGGTCAGCGACACGTCGCGGAAGCAGGGACCGCGTGTGAGGCCGCGAATCGCGAGGACCGGCGCGCGCGCGGCGGCGGACTCATGTTCGGCGCGGGGCGGCAAATCGCGGCCGACCATCGCCCGGACGATCCGATCCGGGGTGACCTCGGTGCGCGGGAACGTGCCCGCGTGCGCGCCGTCGCGCATGACGGTAATCGTATCGCACATCCGAAACACCTCCGGCAGCCTGTGCGACACGTACAGCAGCGTCGTCCCTTCCCGTTTCAGTTTTTCGAGGACGGCGAAAAGATGATCCGCTTCGGCGTCGGTGAGCGAGGTGGTCGGCTCGTCCAGGACGAGGATGCGGCAGTCGAAGGCGAGGGCGCGGGCCACCTGCAGGAGCTGCCGGTGGGCCGCCGACAGCGATTCCGCGCGGGCGTCGGGGCGGATTGCCAGATGCAGCTCGTCGAGCAGCGCGCGCGTGCGCGCCCGCATCTCGTGCTCGAGCAGGCGTCCTCCTCGCGTGAGCTCGCGGCCGGCGAAGATGTTCCCCGTCACCGAGAGGTTGGGGAACGACAGCATCTCCTGGTACACCATCCCGATGCCGCGCTCCAGCGCGTCGCGGGGGCTGGTCATCGTCAGGCGCTCGCCGCGCCAGTACAGCTCGCCGGCGTCCGGATGAATGATGCCCGCCAGGATCTTGAGGAGCGTGGACTTGCCCGCGCCGTTTTCGCCGACCAGCGCGTGCGCCTCTCCGTCGGCGACGGAGAAGGACACGCCTTTGAGCGCCTGCACGGCGCCGAAGGACTTGCGGACGTTGCGGAACTCGAGGCCTGCCATAATGAGTGTCGGCGCCGACATATTACTACGGCTGACGACGGCCGCGGGCCCACGCCACGGTCTCAGTAATCGTTTACAATGGCGGGAAACTGCAGCAGGCAGCGGGCAGCCGGCCGCAGGCAGTGCACGTTGTTGCGCAGCCCTTCCGCCTTCGCGCGCAGCGCTTCGGCGAGACTCGCCGGAGCCTTGGCGGAGGCGGTGAGGGCTGCTGGAGAATGGCATGACACGTTTCCACTACGCGGCCGCGTTTGCCTCGGCCGTGATCCTCTGTCAGATTGTCGTCGGCGCGTGTGCGCAGTCCGCGCCGCCCGCGGCCGTGAAAGGACCCGAGTTGACCCGCGCGCCCTTCGGCAAGACTCCCGACGGCACGGCCGTCGACATCTACACGTTCTCCAACGGGCACGGCGTCGAGATCAAGGCGACGACCTACGGCGGGATCATCACCAGCCTGAAAGTACCCGATCGCGCCGGCACGGCCGGCGACATCGTGCTTGGCTTCGACACCCTTGCTGGCTACGTGAACGGTCCGCCGCCGCCGTATTTCGGCGCCATCATCGGCCGGTACGGCAACCGCATCGGCAAGGCGCAGTTCACGCTGGACGGCACGACGTACAAGCTCGCCGCGAACAACGGCCCCAACCACCTGCACGGCGGGAACAAGGGATTCGACAAAGTCGTGTGGGCCGGCGAGCTGCTGAAGACCGCGGATGGAGTGGGTGTCGCCTTCACCCGCACGAGCCCCGACGGCGAAGAAGGGTATCCGGGCAGCCTGAAGGTCCGCGTCACCTACACGCTGACCGAGAAGGACGAGCTGATCGTCGCCTATCACGCGACGACCGACAAGGCGACGCCTGTGAATCTCACGCAACACAGCTACTTCAATCTGGCGGGGGAGGGCTCGGGCGACATCCTCGGGCACGAGTTGTCGATCGACGCCGATCGTTACACGCCGGTCGACGACACGCTGATTCCGGCCGGGCAGCTGGCGCCCGTGCAGGGCACGCCGTTCGATTTCCGGACGCCCACGGCGATCGGCGCCCGGATCGACGCCAACGATCCGCAGCTGACGAACGGGAAGGGCTACGACCACAACTGGGTGCTGAACCGGACCGGCGCCGGACTCCAGCACGCCGCCCGCGTCGTCGAGCCGACGACCGGCCGCACGCTCGACATCGCGACGACCGAACCGGGGATCCAGTTCTACGCGGGCAACTTCCTTGACGGGACGATCACCGGCAAGGGCGGCCATGTGTACAACCACCGCACGGGGTTCTGCCTCGAGACGCAGCACTACCCGGATTCGCCGAACAAACCGGGCTTCCCGTCGACCATCCTGAAGCCCGGTCAGGAGTACTCGACGAAGACCGTGTTCACCTTCGGCGTCACGAAGTAGGCTGGGCCTTCCTTCGCGCGCGGCGCTTCGGCGCACGCGCGGCGCCGCAGGTGAGCCGGAGTGTCAGCAGGACGGTAAGTGCTTAGAGCGGGTTCATGTCGGCGTGCCGCTGCGATGCTCTTAGTCACCGCACCCCGTCGGGTGTACCATGGAGTGCAAGGCGGAGCAAACATGCCGACTCTTGAATCCGTCGTCCGATCCGACCCTGATGTGCTCGGCGGCACTCCAGTTTTCGCCGGCACGCGCGTCCCGGTCAAGAACCTGCTGGATTATCTCGCTGCTGGCGATAGCCTCGATCGATTCCTCGATCATTTTCCGTCTGTCACGCGCGAACAAGCGGTGTTGGCGCTGGAAGTGGCCAAGGACCTGCTAACCTCTCGTGCGACTCCTGCTCGATGAATCGTTGCCCCGGCCACTCGCGGACCTGCTGACCGGCCATGAGGTTCGCACCGTCACGCAAATCGGCTGGACGGGTCTGAGCAACGGTGTACTGCTTCGCCAGGCCGCGCCGGCATTCGACGCGTTGCTGACCGCCGATCAGAATCGAGTTCCAGCAGAACCTGAAGACTCTGCCCATCGCGGTTGTCGTTCTTGTGGCCGACACCAACCGCCTGGAGTCTCTCGAGCGGCTCGTTCCAGCGATTCTCCAAGTTCTTGAGACGCTCCGACCAAAGGTCCTTGTTCGCGTAGCTGCCTAGACATAATGGCTGTCACAGCTTCTGCGTGACGCTCAGTCGACGGCCGCCTGCGCGGGCCCCGCTTGGTGGGGGGTCTGCTCGGCGGCGTGTCAAGCCACGGGCCAAGCTGAGATCGCGCCAGGGAAGCATAGACCTACCGTCCTCGTACATGGTGGATGATGTGTCGCGTCCCACGGCGTCACACCGGGCCACACACGAGGAGGTAGGTCATGGAGAACCGTAGCATGTTCGTAGGCCTGGATGTCCACAAAGAAACGATCGACGTCTCGATCGCTGAGGGGCAGCGGGATGGAGAAGTCCGCCACTACGGGGTCATCGCGAGCGATCTTGAGCCGCTGGACAAAGTCGTGCGCGCGCTGCGCGCGCCGGACCGGCAGCTCCACTTCGTCTACGAGGCCGGTCCGTGCGGCTTCGGCATGTATCGGCACCTGACGAAGCGCGGCGAGGCGTGCGTGGTGGTGAGTCCGTCGATGATCCCCAAGCGGAGCGGGGATCGCGTGAAGACGGATCGGCGCGACAGTCAAATGCTGGCCCGGCTGCATCGGGCCGGCGAGCTGCGCGCGATCTACGTGCCGGACGACACCGATGAAGCGATGCGCGACCTCGTCCGCGCCCGGGAAGATGCCGTCGTCGTCGGCACGCAGGCGAAGTACCGGCTGAAGGCGTTCCTCCTGCGGCAGGGGGCCCGTCGGAGTATTCCAGTGGGCCGAGTGTCCGACGCGGCGGCATCACGAAGGCGGGCAATCCCCATGTGCGACGCCTGCTCGCGGAAGCCGCGTGGGCGTATCAAGGGATTCCGCGGATCGGACGCCAGCATGCGTACCGGCAAGAAGGGTTGCCGAAGGGCGTGTGTGACATCGCGTGGAAGGCCCAACTCCGGTTGACCGCCCGCTTCAAGCGCTTGGTGGCGCGCGGCAAGGCGAAGCCGAAGGTCGCGACGGCGATTGCCCGCGAGCTCGCGGGGTTTAATCTGGGCGATTGCCCGGGAGGTGTCGCCCACGCCGCAGTGAGCCTCGGCGCGTGGGCAGGACGTGTTCGTTCATCAATCGTTCCGGCGGCACGGTGACCAGGTGGAGAATCCTCGAGGGCGTTAAGGGCGGCAGCTTCGGCTGCGATGTCCGTGCCTAGTGAGGCAGCTCCGCGACGCACAGAAGTCTGGCGGTACCCAATCCGCGGATATCAGCAGCGTCAACCGTCGCTAGAACATCGTGCCGCCGGACCGATCGATGAACGAAGACCGACAAACGAGAAGGACCACTCACGATGGTGAGGACGGGACGGGTGTGGCTGACTTGACAAGTGACAGCCATATCAACGACCAGATTTCAGCCGCGGCGGCTCATGATCCCATCGCCGCCGTCGGCTGCAAATCTTTGTTGGGCAGCCAACTCCATGAGGCGGTGGAGTTTCGGATCCGAGAACTCCGCAGAGCGATGCGATTCTCCTCCTCGACCGACATCATCGCGATTATTGAAGTCACCTCGTCGCGAAGAGCTCGCACCATGTGAACGGTATCGAACGTCTTGGCTGAAGTCTTACTCATCGGCGTGCACCTCCATGGGCGGGACCGAATCTCGCTCGTTGAGTATCCGAGCTTGGCTTTCAATCCACGGTACCCATGAATCCGAGAACGTGGAACTCCTCGTCCTCGCAGCGTGTCCGTGTTGTTGGGCGCGCCACTCGTCAAACTCTGTTTTGTCACGAATTCGCTGCCCTTGAGATCGTTGAGAGACCGACGGCGATCGCAACCGCGTAGAGGAAGGCCACGAGAACGGCGAAGCCGAGCAGAAACCACCCTACGGCGCGCAAGTTCTCCGGAAGCGGCATTGGGAACAGAGCCTGATAGCCAGCGTTCAGCACCCAGAAGACGCCCATTCCCCAGACCGTGCAGAGCGTCACTGCGTCCTGCTTCGTCCATCGAAAGGCGGCAAGAATCGTCATCGCTGCGGCCCAGACGAGAAGGACACTGAAGCAAAAGTTGATCATGAAGGACCCCCAGGCGATGGCTGGCGGCGTCGCCCGCAATTTGCTGGTCCAATCGAATTGGTAAGGCATCCAGAAGTGATAGACGGCCATGGCCGCGGAGCATATTCCTGCGGCTAACAGGCAAGCCTTCCATATCGCCGAGAGTCTCATAATGGAACTCCATGGTCCGATGGATCGCATGCGCAGCTTGCGCTTGCTCACCATGCCTTGTCCGCCCAACGGCAAGCGATGAGCCGCGGCGCGAACGTCTCCGACGCGCCGTCGGCTCCATCGCGTGTTGGGCCGCAGTTACTACCCGGCCTTTCGAGCTTGCTTCTTCGGAGCTCGTTTTGCGGAGAAATCAACGACCCGTCGGCCATCGGCACCCTGCTTTCGCTTGAGGGCCCGAATGATGGCATCGAGATCGTTCCCGTGTTCTACCGCAATCGCGGCTCGGATTGCGCGCACTTCTTCGACGATCGGATCCTTTGCCATGATCTCAGGGCTCCATCAGTTCTTCCGGCGTGCAGATCGTCGGGGTCGGAAGGCCAGCGCTGCGGCACGCTTCCTCAATCTTGCCACGAACCGCAGCGTTCGCGATGTGCGTGCAATTCCAGGTGACCAAATACTTCACGTGATTCACGGCGGCGACGGCAATGTGGACGGCATCCAAGTTCGCCTTCGGGGGCACGGCATGGCTGCGGAGCAGTTTCCGCGCGAACTCATTCACGTTGTCGCCCAAGTCGAGCACGGGAATCTGGGCCACAAGTGCGAGCCGCCGCTCCGCCACAGCTGCGTCGCCGCGAGATACCTCATCGATGACCGCCTGAGACACAACGAGCTCGAACCGATCTCGCCTCTCCCACCGTTCCCGCGTGAGTTGTTGGTGTGCCGCCACGACGATGTCGCGACTTGGAGATGCCGCCAAGTAGCTAATTACCGTCGTCTCAACGTACGCTTTCGGTCTCATGAACTATTCAGATCACTCTCGAGTAATCGTCATGCCCCGCGTTTCTTGTTCGTCGGCCCAACTGGTCTTGGAGTAGACCGCAGGTCCTTCGCTCGCAGCCATACACCCATGACGAAAGTCCCCGACCGCCCGTCAAAGCCTTGAATGCCGGCATCCTAGTGTCCCGTCCCAGTGGTTCGCGACACAATTCCCGGGCGGGGCATCCCGCCTCGCGGCGTTGCCCCTCGCTCACATACGGCCTGTATGCTCGCTCGTCGCGCCTTGCGATCCGGGCGCCGCGCCCGGGACTTATGCCACGATCCACTGGGACGGGACACTAGCACGATCTGCAGAATTCCCTCGGAACGCGGTTACGCGCGACTTTCCGTGGAGCACCGGTCGGCGTAATGTGGTGCCCGGCCGAGGCTCACGCCGGCAACCGGCGTGGGAGCAGCAGCTTGCGGGACCGCGATCCAAAACGGTGCAGCGGATACGCGCCGGGGCCCGCAGCTAACCACACTCAGAGCCGATCGAGCGGGCTTCTCACGCGCCCGCTGCACGACTGACTCGTGCAGGTGATACCAAGACGGCGGCCCGAACTGCGGATCGCGGCAGATCCGCGCCGCCGGAAATGCAAACTGCCATCCCCACTCTGTCGCCGCATTCGGGTACTTGCTTCGTGTTGTGGAAGATGATGTACCGCCGAATCCAGTCCACGTAGGCCTGCTCCGTCCGCCGACTGTAGTGCCGCGCACGGATGGCGTGCCGCACGCGATCAAGGAGCTTGGGAGGCGACCCAGCGTCGTGAGACGGAACGACACACGAAGGCGGGTGGACCGGCGAGGCACTTGGCGGGAGCTGTCGGGGATGGCAAAGGTGGCGTACAAACGGACTCACCGGCTCTTGTTGAAGAACCTGGAATCTCGAGCCGCCCGAGCAGCGACGGCTGTCGGCTGGCTAACCGACCCCGCTACGCCCGCTCTTCAATCGCTCGAAGTCTGCGTACCGCTTCCTCAGTTCGCGATACACCGCGACGTTCGCCGGCACGGGCGCGATGCGCCCACGCTCGTCGACGTCGGTGACGCCGGACACGACCTGCTCCCACGGCAGCTCTCGCCCTTGTGACAGCTCGTACGCGTGGTACGCGCGCAGCGCGGCGCCGAGCGCCGCCGCATTCGCGTCCGCGGTACGGTAGACCTCCGCGCCGAACACGTCGGCCATCACCTGGAGGATGTCGCGGTTGGCCGACGCGCCGCCCGTCGCGATGACGCGATCGCACGGCTGCCAGAGGCGTTCCGCGCGGTTGGCCATCGACATCATCTGCGCGTCGACGACAGCGCGCACATTTCCGGCGGCATCCGCGACGTCGAGGTTCAATCGATGAACGCCCGCCGGCGCGTGGGGTGTGACCTCCGGATCGAACCAGGGCAGCATCAGAGCGCCGCCGTTGCCGGCGGGTGTCTGGCGGAGCGCGCGCGAGAAGCTCTCCCAGTCCATCCGATACTGATCGCGGACCGCTTCACGCGCGAGCGACCCGTTCCTGAAGCAGAGCAGCGCCATGTACCCGCCGGCAGGTGATGCGAAGACGTGCGACCCGACCGACGGTGTCGGCAGGGTCGCGCTGAAACCGAACACGGTGTCGCTCGTCCCCAGCGACACGCCAAGCCATCCTTTGCGTACAAGACCGGTGCCGATCAGGCTGCACGGATTGTCCCCGGACCAGACGATGACGGCTGCCGGGGGGAATCCATAGCGCTCACGCCAGTACGGCGCAAGCGCGCCGGCGATCGTCCACGAGGATTGCAGCGCGGGCAGCTTGACGCCAAGGCCGGGCGCCGTCGCATCGAGGGCGGCCTCCGCCCACGCCAGCGTCCGGATGTCCATGAGGTTCATGCCGGAGCCGTCCGCGTGATCGATCGACGCGTCCGTGCCGGCGAGAAGAGAGGCGAGCCATGAGCTGACCAGATGAATGCGCGCGGTTCGGGCGTAGCTCTCGCGATCCGTTTCGAAGAACTTGCGGATCTGCGGTCCCGTGAACCGTTCGGTGGCCGCCGAACCTGTCAGCGCCGCGGTGGCCTCGGGCCCGCCGAGCGCCTTGTCGATGGCGCGGCACTGGTCGCGCGTGCTCTCGTCCATCCAGATGGGGGAAGCCGCCCGGCTGAAGATTCCGTCGAGCTGTTTCGCGAGGGACCGGCGTGGATCGAGGGCCTGACACGAGGACGCCGCCCGTTCGTTTACATAGATGCTGCCATGCTGTTGACCGGATCCGGAGATGGCGCGCAGATCGCCAATGTCGAGCCCCGCTTCGCGCGAGACGATGGCCATCATCCGCTCGAGGGCCTCGGCCCACATCAGCGGCGGAGACGAGACCTCGAGGCCATTCCGGAGGACGCCGTGGGTGGTGCCGTATTCCGGGAACTCGCGATCGAATTCGAGCGAGTGCTCGAAGGCGACCGTGCGGCGCCAGGCATCGCTGTCGAGAACGATGGCCGACAGGCCCTGGGTGCTGCAGTCGAGTCCGAGGAAAAGCGGCACGGCTCACCAGTAGGCATGTACGACCGGCCGGATGTACTGGTCGTACACCTCGCGGACGGCGTCCATCAGGCGCGGCTCGATGGCCGGAGCGGATCCGGCCGTCGCGTTGTCAGAGGCCTGCGCCGGGGTCTTCGCGCCGGGGATCGCGCACGTCACCGCGTCGAACATCAGGATCCACCGCAGCGCGAACTGCGCCATCGTCAGGCCATCCGGCACGACCGCGCGCAGCCGCTCGACGGCCGCCAAGCCGATGTCGTACGGGACTCCCGAGAGGGTCTCTCCCTTGTCGAACGCTTGTCCCTCGCGGTTGTAGGCGCGGTGATCGTCAGCCGCGAACGCCGTGTCGGGCTTCAATTTGCCGGTGAGGAGACCGCTCGCAAGCGGCACGCGCGCGAGGATGCCGACCTGCCGCGCGTGGGCGTCCGGGAAGACGCGCTCGGCGGGCTTCAGGCGGAACATGTTGAAGATGATCTGGACGCTCTGCACACGCGGGTACTGCATGGCGGCGATCGCCTCGTCGGCGCTCTCCACGCTGACGCCGTAGTAGCGCAGCTTTCCGGCGCTGACCAGATCGTCGAGGTACCCGAACACGTCCGGGCGCTCGTACAGTGCCGTCGGAGGGCAGTGAAGCTGCAGCAGATCGAGCGCCTCGACCTCGAGGTTCCGGAGGCTGCGTTCGACCCACGCCGTCAGGTTCTCGCGGCTGTAGCCCTCGCACGTCTGGCGCGGCAGCCGTCGTCCCGCTTTCGTGGCCACCCGGATGGTGTCCCGCGGGCGCTCGCGCCGAAGCCGCGCGACGAGGCGCTCGCTCCGGCCGTCGCCGTACACGTCCGCCGTGTCGATAAAGTTGACGCCGGCGTCGACGGCCGCGTGCAGTGCGGCCATCGAGTCCTCGTCGTTGACCGAGCCCCAGTCGGCGCCGATGGCCCAGGCCCCGAAACCAATGACGGACACCCGCATGTCGGTGCGGCCGAGCTGTCGGTATTCCATTGCGATACCGTAGCACAGCGCACGAAGACTGGTTCTTACTGGCGACAGCCGACCCCGACGATGCACGCCCCGACACCCCGACGAGGCACGAGCCGACGGCTTTTCGTTTCACGAAGACCACAAGGGCACGAAGTTCACGAAGGCTGTAAGGCTTCTGGAAGATCCGATGTCCCCGGTGTGCCGTCGAGCCGCGCGCAGCGCGGCGCCGGCCGGCGGCAGCCGGCGGCCGGCGCTCGACGGCACACCCGCGGGCGTACGCCGTCAGGCTGTCCAAACCTGCTCGGATGGCCATATCGAAACAGCTGGACGCCGGGACGGCGGGACAAGCGGGACACAAATCGATCTAGTGACGGTCTTCGTGGGCTTCGTGTCCTTGGCGCACTTTGTGCCGCAAACGCCGTGGGCGCGTGCAGCGGGACAGCGGGACGGTGGACAGTGGGACAGCGGGACAG
>Ga0156223_159_pt1 | contig 32448 bp, 28 predicted proteins | sample RifCSPlowO2_12_FD_107871 | JGI IMG/M metagenome (GOLD analysis project Ga0156223, IMG submission 107871) | Acidobacteria bacterium RIFCSPLOWO2_12_FULL_66_21
TTCATCTTGGCCGGAATGCGCAACTGCGAGCGATTAGCGACGTACTTGTGAAAACGATGCCGCCGAGTACATTCCCATCGGCGGACGAATTGACGACCGAGACGTCGCGACAGCCGACACCGCTTCCTTCCGCCAGTGCAAGGATGCCGTAGCCACCAAAGCCTGTAATGTGGAGAGAGTCGATCCGGATGTTGCGCGAGCAGCGATTGGAACAGCTGATGAAGAGCCCGTGTGACGTCGTTCGCTTGTACCCTTCATGAACTAGGGCGATGCGCTCGACTCGTATCGACTCGCAATCGCGAACCGTTATCGCCGTGCGTGCGTTTGCCACCAGCGTCGATCGCTCTGAGCCCGATGATGCGATCACGACGCCGCAGAGGCATTCTATGGTGAGTGTGTCGATTAGGTGGAAGACATCACCTTGTCTAAAAATCAGGTGGTCGCCGTTCGCCAAGGCGACATTGCGAAGGTTGGCCGTGGTGCGCCAAGGGAGTAGTTCGGACGTTCCAGCATTTCCGTCACTGCCGGAGCTTGCGAAGTAGTACGAACTCACGAGACCTCTCAGCGCGCCCGTTTTCGAATCTTCACGCTGAACCAACCATGCTCACGGGGCACGATCGTGACGGAGGCCGAATTTAGTAGGTGGGCAGTTACATCCCTCGTGTAGCCGCGCCGTGAGATCAGAAATCTCCCGTTTCGGTGGGATAAATCCCATTGGTGCAGGCCGTGATATTTCGCGTTCCCGCCCTCGTTGGCGGCGTGTGTCAGAAAGACGTAGCAGCGCGGACGAAGCACCTTCAACATTCCGTCTAACGCCGCAATCGGGTCGTACATGTGGTCCAAACAATTGCGCGCGTTAACAAGATGAAATGTGCTTGCCGGGAATTGGTCGCCGATGGCCTCGGCCTGACACCGTTCAGCGGCCACGGGCGGAGCGATGCGGAGACTTGCGAGCAGAGCATTGTATTCGTCCGCGAAGGCGTCGATCGCGGTGATCGTAAGCGTCCGCTGCGACAAGGTCTTGCCGACGACGGTTAAAGGGCCACAACCAACGTCAAGCACTCGCAAACCTCTACACGAGACGTGAGAGAGCAAAGCGGCGTGCTCTGCGGCAAGTGGCGACCGCGGATTGACGCGAAAGGCATAGTCCTCTGGCCATTCGCCGCCTCTCGACCTTAGCCATCGCTTCCACCATTCCAGCTCGTGCCGCGCACCCGATTTCCAGCGCCGACGGACCTGATGCGGCGATCGGTGGTGGTCTGCTGATCCTGAGAAGCGATTGGTCGACTTGGTTATCCGCATCAATGGCCGCCGCGCGGTTCGCCACTGGGCCCGTCTTTGGCCCTAAACGGCAGAGCTTAGCACGGCCTGCGGCGTTCCTTCCGCGTTCCCGTCTTCACACACTCGTGCCGGATGCAGGAGAATGGCACCATCGGCTATAATCTGGAGCGTTTGCCTTAGTGGCTTCGGCCCAGTCCACGTCACGCGATTCTCAATCTTGAGTTCGCGTGCCCTCTCCATCAGCACCGCCTTCATTGCCCCTTCGCCCACGATCGTTAGCTTGAACCGAGGAGGAAGCGAAGCGAGGCAATCCAACGCAATATCAACACCCTTCTTGGGAACGAACACTCGCAACCAATACGAGTCGCCAAGGGCTCGTCTGAGATCGCACCGGTAACAGTTGCGGGTCAATTGGCACGGGTAGCACTCCCACCGTGTCGTCGACGTTGACGCTCCGCTTAGCAGCCCTTCGAGTATTCTCCCATTGCCAACATATTGCCAAAACGCCGGTGGAATCCGGAGGACTGCAGTGGATTCCCGAGAACTGAAGGAACGCCGTAAGAGGTTGGGATTCAAATCCTTAGAGCCAGAAGTCGCGCGCCATCAATTAGTTAGATAGGGTCGCTCGTAGAATTCGAATCCCTGCCTCACCGCCATCCGCCTTCGCTCGCGCTCTCGATTCACGCGCGCGAGCTACGGCGGGATGGCTCTCTGACAGGATGAAGTCCCGCCGTAGCGGCGGAAAAGGCAACACGCCGCGATGGCGGACGAATCCCTGCCTCACCGCCAATTTACCCCCCGGTTTTATTGATCGTTTTCACGTCCGCCGGCCCGTTGCCACCCTTGGGCCTCAGCCGGGGCGTCCGAAATTTGTATACATTCTTCGGACAACTGTCCGTGATGCCATTTGTCCGAAATGTGTATACAAACATCGGACATGAGCGACCTCAAACAACACATCCTTGACCGGATCGCACAGCGTCCAGGCGCTCGGGTCTGGACACCGGTCGACTTTCTCGACCTCGGCAGTCGCGACGCCGTCGACAAAGTCCTTCAGCGCTTGGCCCAAGCGGGCCACCTCCGCCGCATCGACCGCGGTTTGTACGACGTACCTCGGGTCAACGGGGACCCTGGATTCAGGAGCGTCCTTCCCGCTATACAGACATGTGATACCGTTTATACAGACGGAGACGCCATTGCCAAAAACAGCTGTGCACCGTACGAAACGTGCCACGGCGACCGCGCCCCGGCGCGTCCGACGTGACCGCTCGGGATGGGTTCGGAAGAACGTCGTGATGGATCAGCGAAAGCTCGATGTCGCTCGTCGCGCACTGGGTGTCGATACCGAGACGGAGGCGATTGACCAGGCACTCGACCTCGTCTCATTCCGTGAAGAGCTCGCGAAAGGGTTCGCGGCCGTTCGCCGAAGCGGCGGTGTTGAGGATGTGCTCGAGGGTCGGCACAAAGCGTGAAGTACACCCTGGATACAAACGTCTTCATCGACGGCTTCCGCAGCGAGGACGCCCAGGCCGAAGTATTCGCGTTCTTGAGCCGAGCGCTCCCACAGACGTATCTGAGTGCGGTCGTGATGCAGGAACTCGCCGCAGGAGCCCGGTCGGCTGACGCCGCGCGCGACCTGCAGCGAGGCGTATTCGATCCGTTTGAACGCCGCCGTCGTGTGTTCGCACCGTCCAGTGCGGCTTTCGTCAAGAGCGGCCGCGTCCTTGCCGCGGTGGCTGCAAGCGACGGCCGGCAGCGGCTCGACGAGAAGCCGGCGCTCCGCAACGACGCGCTGATCGCCGCCTCGTGCCGGGAGCAGGGGATCACGCTGATCACGAGGGATGGCGACTTCAAACGGCTCGCGCGATTCGTGAAGGGCTTTCGTTACGCGCCGCCGTGGCCGACGTTCGGCGATCGCGGCTGACGTGCATCGCGAGCTCGCCGCTCCCGACCGAGGAGTCCAGCAGAAACCGGACACCCCGCTGCACGGACGTCCAGACGAAGACTCGCGATCGGTCGGCTACACGCGTCGGCGCTTACGCGGCGGCGGGTGGTCCGCCAGCCAGCCGCACGCGCCTGGTGTGTCCTGCCACATGTCGATGAGCCATGTCGCGCAGACCACGGCGTGGTCGCGGCTGTACGGCCGAAACGCCGCAGGGGGTGCCGGCAACGCGCGCTCGCCAGTCAGATAAGGAACGACGGCTGCCAATTCGTGCACCGCATCGGCCCGCAGGGCGCGCGATGACATGGAATCGCCCTCGCGGCGGAACGCCACCAGCGCGGCCGCGTACTTCCAGTCCGGACTCTTGTCATCCTTGAACTGTTCGATCAGCGCCTGGGCATCTGCGTCGCGCTGCTCGTCAATCAGGCATTCGAGGAGCCGGTGGCGCACGCCCTGATTGTCCGACGGATTCAAACGCAGCATGTCGCGATAGTGCTCGATGGCTTCGCCAACAGCGCCGGCGGCTTCCAGGCAGTCGGCCAGCGCGAATCGCGCGCGCATGTAGGGCCGGGTTTCAACGGCTTCCCAGAAATGCCCGGCGCTGGCCGCAAACACGTCAGCTCCAAGAGCCCGCTGGCCCGCCGCCACCGCTTCGCGAAACCGCCCGACAGCGCGATCAAGATCGATGGCGCGCGCGCCGAGGGCTGACCAGGCGTCGGCGCAATCGGGATAGATCGCCAGGGCTTGGCGAGCCAGTTGGATTTGGCGTCGACCATGGCTGGCCACCGCCCGGTAGGCCAGTTCCTGCGCGCGCACTTCAACCGGCATGGATGTTTGGTTGGCGCCGTTCGCGACGGCGGGTTCGGCGCCCATGGCCTCTTCGACGAGGCGCGTGACGTCTTCAGGCGTGTCCGCCGAGCGCGCCGCCCGGTTGGCTCGGCGCAGGACTTGCTCCATCTGGAATCGCAACTCAGCGACTCTGCGGCCCTCGTCGAGTGGCGCGTTGCTGTCGTCCGTTCCGGCGATCTGCTCGAGCAGCCGCGGCAGCGACAGCCCGACCGTCACGGCACCCTCGGCGGTGTCGATCTGGCGCGTCCATTCGCCCGCGTCGAACTGATCGTCCGTTGTCAGGGTCAGCGCGCGCAGGATTGCCTCGAGATGTGCCAACCGTCGGGAATCGGGCCGGACGAGGGAGTCCGTCGGTAGAACCAGGCCGGGCCGCGGATAGGCGTCGACCGCAGCGACGGGCAGCGCGAGATCCTGCCACGCATCGACGTCCGCGAATGGCAGGTAGTCGATTGGATCAAATGCCACGATCCACATGCGCGGCTTCCTGCCCGCGGTCGGCGGGTTGCGCCGAAAACGCTCGAACTGATTGCGGCTCCTGTAGAACATGATCCCGCGTGTTTCGCGCGACGTGCCCGTGACCACCAGATAGCGCATCTCAGGGTCAAGACCGGGGACGTCGACCGCGACCAGATCCTCCGGTTGGAGCGCTTCCCACGGCTCGCTCGTGTAGAACTCACACGCGGCCTCCGCGAACCGCCGCACGTGCTCGACCGTGACGCCAGGCGTTTCCAGGAGACCGCGCGGCAGTGGACCTGTTTGGTGCTCACCGAGCTCGCGCAAAGCCTCGTTGACTTCAGGCAGGTGCTCGACGACGGCGATGGCCGTGTCGCGATCGTCGAGCACTTGCCGAAGCTCTTCGGCGAACCGCGCATTCGGCACTTCGATCCTCGCCGGGCGTCCCAAGAGCTCACGTTCGTGTTTCTTGCCGAATTCGAGCAGCGCGCGCACTGCGAGTTCCGCGTTCGCCGTTCGGGGCTGCGGCTCGATGAGGATCCAGATCAAGCCGGTGCGAGCGCTCCGCCAGAACGCACCGATTGGCCGGTACGGTGGGTCGTCTTCGCACTCCTGGATCCACATCGGCAGACGAAAAAGTCCGCCCTGCCATGTGTCCGCACTTCGGACCGCCAGGCGCTTGTAGCGAGCAACATCGAGACTGGCCGCGGACATCGGGACACGATCTTAACGCAACACGGCGTCGACTTCTGGCGCTGTCGGCACGTTCACCGCGACCGAACTTCTGCGAGGACGGGATCAAGCCAGGCGCCCAGTAACCGGCGGACGTCGTCGAGGTTTGTCGGCAGGGCAACGCGCTCTGCTTCCCTCCGATAGCTGACCGCCAGTTCGTGCGGAGGTGGCGGCAGCCGATCGGGGACGGGGTGCGTAGCACGTCGGTCGAACACGCGCCGAATCACGTTCTTGAGGAGCACGGCGTCCACCCGCTCATGCTGGAGTACCAGCATAAGATCCACGAGATCTCTGCCGCGAGTCGTGCCGCCACCCTTGTACGTGCGCGTGAAGGCATGCAGCTTCTCCGCAACCTGGCGCTCCAACGGAACGAGAAGCACCTCGATGGGGCCGAGGCCGAGTGCCGTCAGGAGTCCCGGTCGCCGGGCGCGTTGAGCATCCCATGGATCGGGGACGCTGATACTGACGTCGACCTGAAGCGGCTCGAATGGGCGTCCGACAAGGGAACTTTCCACTTTGTATCGCACGGCGAGGCCGACACCCGCTTCGCGGAGTTCTTCGCTGCCGGCGATGGCGAAGGCGAAGCGATCACCGAGATCTTCGACTGCCGCTCGCTGAAGGTCGGCACGGGCCGCTTCGACGCCGTACGCGTGATCCGCATCCAAATCGACTGAGACTCGGGCGTGCTCACCGAGTCTGGTTTCGAGAGCCATGCCTCCCTTGAGCGCCCAGCGGTCCGGCGCAACCTCCGTGAGCCGCACGATCAAGCGCTCCAGGGCGGCCTGGCGACGGATGATGTATGCGGGAACTCCGAGTCGCCGTGCCCTCTCGCGCAACGTGGCCTCGACCGCCGCGCGAAAGCCGGCGGGAGTGGCGTACTCACGCACCTTGGCCCGCCTCCTCAATGGCTCGTTCGACAAGCTGTCGAACACGCGCCGAGCGGCGCCTCACAGCCGTGCGCAGTTCGTTCGCTGACAGGAGACCTGTCGCGAGTGCCCGAGACGTTGCCTCGACAACCACGCTGGGATCGGCGCCGAGATCCGCAACATCGGCAACGGTCCGAGCGGGAGCCGTGACCTGCACGCCGAAGCGGCTTGTGATCTCCTCTCGTCGCAGCGGCACCGTTGTCGTGTGCAAAGTGACGGCGGCTGTCGTTTGTGCGGTGCGTGGCCGGCGCTCGCGAGGCAGAGTGAGGTGGATCTCGTGCGAGCGGGACGGCGCCAATTCGTACAGCGCGAGCGCGGTGTCGTGTGACACCACCCCTCCACGCGAGGCGAATCTGAGCCAGGCCGCGACGACGTCTTCGTGGGAACTGGCCGGTACTCCGACCAGTCGGTAGAACCCACGGCTTAGACGGTCGACGTGTCCGGCGCTGACATGATGCACGAGGCTGCGAGCGCTGTAGCCGAGCTCGCGGGCCTGCACGGCCGTGAAACAGCCGGCCTGCCCGGCGGCGAGTTCGAACAACCGCTGGAGCTTGTCCGTTCGTGAGGTAGACGGCCTCGTCCGTGCCATGTCCCATTCAGTATACGCCACACGTAATTAAACATGGACATCGTGGCTCGTCTGTCCGAACATTCGCGGACTTCGGACGCTTGGGGCGATCCCTCCGCCTCATTGCGGTCGGCAGGCTGGAACGCCCGCCTTTTTGGCAGCGTCGTCCAGGCAGGCCGGGCAAGCTCTCCCCCTTTCCTCCCTTTTCGCATAGACTGTCGCACTCTCAATCGAAGGAGTGTCGGATGCGCCACGCCCTGACCCTGTTCCTGTTGCTCGGTCTCGCCGTCGAATGCGGCGCGCAGAGCCTCTATCTCGACCGCGGGCAGCGCGGCGTCGAAGTCAGCAGCGGGTGGTCCGTCGGCCCGTCGTCGAACGGGATCGAAACGTTCGCGAGCATCGGGTTCGACGGGCGTGTCGACGTGGGCATGGGCGTCAGCCGGTACACACTCACGTTCGATGACGGCTCGAAGTCCAGCTTCCGCGAGTACGCACCGTTCGTCCGCACCTTCGTGGTGAAGGAGACAGCCGGCGGTGCGCCCGTCAGCCTGGCGGTGAGCGGCCAGGTGTTCATCGACGATTTCAACAGCGACGATTCCGGGCACTACGTGCAGATCGGCACGATGGTGTTCAAGAACCTGAAGCTGTCGCGGGGCTGGGCGATGCAGCCGTTTGCGGGGTTTGCCTTCGTGGCGGAGTCCTACACGTTCGGCGGCGGCGACGCCGACCGTGCGCAATATCTCACGCGCGACTTCGGCCTGCACTTCACGACCGCGATGGATCGGCCCTGGGTCCTGCGGCTGACCGTCGCGGAACAGAGCTTCCGTCGAGAAACGTATCGCGGCGCGCGCCTGGCCGTCATCCGGCGCCTCTGAGCGGGTGGGGCGTCTGCGCTCGACAGCACCCCGACCACAGCGGAGACGTTCTGATCATCCGTCCACGAAGGGATCGACCAGCTTCACCCCCGCCTTCTTGAAATCCCCGACGTTGTGCGTCGCCACGATCAACCCGTTGTGAAGGGCGGTGGCGGCGATCAGGCTGTCCTTGATCGGCATCGCCCGCCCTGACGCCCTGAGCGATGCGAGCAGCTCCGCCCAGCGCAGACCGGTGTCGGCATCCCACGTGAGACACTGCAGCCGCTGAATCCCCGCGTCGAACCACCGTTCGAGCCTGGCGCGTCGTTTTCCCTTCGGCAACAGCAGGATCCCGAATCGAATTTCTCCAATGATGACCGGATCGACGACGACATCGGCCTCGTTCTGACGCAGCCACGCGAGAACGCGGGGGTTCGCGTCCGCCTTCGTCGGCTCGCTCAGGACATTCGCATCGACGAGGTACTTCACAGAGTGTCGGTGGATTCCGATTCGATGGAAACGGAGAAGTCCTTTTCGGGGCAGGCGAGCAGCCAGTCGACGAGGCCCTCGTTCGGGCGGGGGTTGCGCCGAATGAGCCGGTACTCGCCGCGGTCGATGCGCTCGACGGTGAACTCCTGTCCCGGTTCGATGCCGTCCTGCTGGCGCAGCTCGGCCGGCAAGACGATCTGGCCCTTCGAGGAGACGGTGGTCTTCATGGAGGTAAGATATCGTCTTACCTCGACGGAATCAAGTCAGAGGGGGCCGTCTTCGCGCGAGGGCGCGAGACGGTCCGTGTCAGGTAGATGAAATCCCCCAGTGGCGACGCGTCGTCGTTCGCCGCGTTGGCCGCGAGGTTGAACTGGACGGGCGCCGTCGAGACTGGCGCGATCCACTGAAGTGTCCACGAGATCGCGCCCGGGGCTGGTGCGGCTGAGCCGGCGGTCGTGTGCTGCACGAACAGCAGAGCCGGATCCTGCTGACCCTCAACCATCTGCAGCCGGCCGTCCTTCGCGACGATCCACGCGCCCGCCTGTTTCCCCTTCCGTGACCCTGACGCGAACCGCGCCACGATCTCGAATCCTCCCCGTCGAAGATCATTTTTCCTCAGCGTCACGGTGACCGGATACGTCCGCCCTGGCACGTAGGCCGAGGGAACCCCGCCCAGGGCGAGGCGGCCACCCGGCGCATTCAAGGCTCCATCGAAATGGCACGCGCGGCAGTTCGGATCGCCGAACCCGCCGGTCATGTTCGGGAGCGGCCCCTCGCGATACGCCGCCAGCGCAACCGGCAGGAGGAGAACGGCGGCGCCAATCGGTATTAGAATCCGCATGGGAGGAAGTATAACGATGCGGATCTCACGACTGCCAGCAGTAGTCTGCGCGCTCGCCGTGACGGCGGCGCTCGTCAGCGCGCGCGCGGCCCGGCTCCCCGACGTCGAGGTCACGATCGACGAATGGACGACGCCGAGCACGCCACCATATCCCCACGACCCCGAGTTCGCGCCCGATGGATCCGTCTGGTACACCGGCCAGCGAGCGAACGTGGTCGGCCGGCTCGACCCGGCGACCGGACAGTTCAAGGAGATCGCCCTGCCGACGCCGAACTCCGGGCCACACGGTCTCGTGGCCGACAAGGACGGCAATATCTGGTACACGGGCAACGGCGCGGCGCTGATCGGAAAGATCGACGCGAAGACCGGACAGGTGACCGAGTTCAAGATGCCCGACCCGAAGGCGCGCGATCCACATACGCCGATCATCGACAGCCACGGCACCGTGTGGTTCACCGTGCAGGGCGGCAATTTCGTCGGCAAGCTGAATCCAGCCGACGGCAAAGTGACGCTGGCTGCCGCCTCGCCGAACTCGCGGCCGTACGGCATCAAGGTCAACTCGAAGGGAATTCCGTTCTTCGATCTCTTTGGCACCAACAAGATCGGCAGCATCGATCCTGCGACGATGACGATCGCCGAATATCCGCTGCCGGATCCGGCGGCGCGCCCGCGCCGCATCGCGATCGCGAAGGACGACACCGTCTACTACACGGACTACGGCCGCGGGTTCCTCGGGCATCTCGATCCGGTGACGAAGAAGGTGGAGGAGTTCGCGTCGCCGGGCGGGCCGCGCTCGCGCCCTTACGCCGTGGACATCACGTCCGACGGCGCGGTCTGGTACTGCGAGACGGGCGACAACGCGAAGAACATGCTCGTGCGGTTCGCGCCCGACACGCGCAGGATGCAGACGTTCGCGATTCCATCCGGCGGCGGGACGGTGCGTCACATGGTCGTCGGGAAGAACGACGAGCTGTGGCTCGCCGAATCGGGAGTGGGCAAGATCGCGCGCGTGCGATGGAAGGCGATTGCCGCAGACTGACGGCGCTCTCGACAATCATGGGCGGGCCGGGACCTTGACGTCCCGGCCCGTTCGAGCGACGACCGTGCGCCCCGCCTGGAGGCCCGTCATGATGTTCAAGTCCCTCCGCTGCCCGATAGCCACCGCCGGTCTGATCCTGCTGCTCGCGGTTCCATTCGCGAGCTGCGCCCGAGCCAGACAACCAGCTTTCGTCGGAGCCTGGACGGAACAACGGTCGGACGGCAACGCACCCAACAGGTTTGTCGTGGCCCCTGTGCGGAAGGGCGGCGGCTACATGCTCACGGGCATCTACGACAACACCGCCGTCTCCGTGGTGAACGTCACGGCCGTGGACGGCAACGGACTCGCCTTCACACTTCCCGTACCGGATTCCCCGAAGTACGAGCTGACCGTCGATGGCGCAATGCTCCGCGGAACGAGAACACCGGCCCCCACCGGGGGCGCCGCAGGCGCGGCGACGGCGGTCGTGTGGCGATCCGAAAAGCTTCTCGAGGTCGAATTGGCAGACAACGGGTTGAGTCCCGGCGATCTGAGCGTTGAAGTCGGCACGTCTGTCGTGATCAACCTGCGCAACGAGGGGACCAAGGAGCACCGGCTGGAGAGCCCTGTCTTCACCGGCTCGAGAATGTTTCTTGGCGGGTATACCGGGGGCGCGACGGTGACGGTCCCAACGCCGTACGGGAATCTCCATATGCCGAAAGAACTGAAAGTCCCGGGGCAGACGACGATCAAGATGGGCGCGGTGTCCGAGACCGGCTTTTATTTCGGCCTCGACCCCGGCGCATCGGCATGGATCTACTTGACACCGGCGAAACAAGGCGACTTCAGGATGTTCTGCGGACTTCACAGCGGTGAGAGAGAACGGATCATCAAGGTGACGGCGAAGCCCGGATAGGCGCGGCCCCCAACTTGCACTTCGCTCGCCCGTATGGGCATGCCGCCGGTCCGCCGCGCTTTCGTCATTCTCCTCGTTGCCGCCGGCGTCGTCGCCCTGATGCTGATGTTCGCGCAGGACCAGGAGACGCTGAAGATCCGCACCGCCGTGGGCGCGGAGGATCCGCGCCAACCCGCGTACCTCGCCGCGCTGGTGGGAGCCGGCCTCACGCACGGCAACGACTACGACGTGTTCTGAAATCGGTGAATTGGTGAATTCGTGAATTGGTGAATCATTTCCGTTGCTGGTACCGGCACCGTCGTCAATTCACCAACTCACCAATTCACCAACTCACCAATTACAATGTTGGGCGTGGTTCGCGTCAGGTTCGCTCCTTCACCCACGGGCTACCTTCACGTCGGCGGCGCGCGGACGGCGCTGTTCAACTGGCTGTATGCCCGCCGCCACGGAGGCACGTTCGTGCTGCGGATCGAGGACACGGACGCCGAGCGTTCCTCGTGGGACATGGTCCAGGGGATCGTGGACGGGCTCCACTGGCTGGGACTGGACTGGGATGAAGGTCCGGACGTCAACGGACCGCATGCGCCGTATTTCCAGTCCCAGCGCCTCGAGAAGTATCGCGAGCACGCGCAGGTGCTCGTGCGCGAGGGAAAGGCGTACGCCGACGAAGGGGCAATACGATTCAAGGTTCCGGAAGGGCAGACATCCTTCGAGGACCTCGTGCACGGCCCGGTCCGATTCGAGAACGAGCACATCGAGAACTTCGTCATTCTTCGCTCGGACGGACATCCCACGTATCACCTGTCTGTCGTCGTCGACGACCTGGACATGGAGATCACGCACGTCGTCCGCGGCGACGATCACATCTCGAACACGCCGAAGCAGGTGCTGCTGTACCAGGCGTTCCGCCGCACGCCGCCAGCCTTCGCGCATGTGCCGCTCATCATGGGGCCGGACAAGAAGCGCCTGAGCAAGCGCCACGGCGCGACCTCGGTGATGGAGTACCCGCGGCTCGGCTACCTTCCCGAAGCGATGGTGAACTTCCTCGCGCTGCTCGGGTGGTCGCCTGGTGGAGACGAGGAACTGTTCACGCGCGACGAGCTGGTGTCGCGCTTCACCCTGGAGGGGATCAGCGGCGGGAACGCCGTGTTCAACACCGAGAAGCTCGACTGGTTCAACCAGCAGCACATGCTGCGGCTGCCGCTCGACGATCTCGCCGCGCGCGTGGAGCCGTTCCTGCGCGACGCCGGACTGTGGTCCGAGGAATTCCGCGACGGCCGGCGCGCGTGGTTCCTCGAGGTCCTCGCACTGCTGAGACCGCGCGTGAAGCGGGTCGGGCAGTTCGCCGAGGACGGCCGGCCGTTTTTCGAGGACGCCGTGCAGTACGAACCGGACGCGGTGAAGAAACACATGAAACCGGAGCTGCGCGAGCCGTTCGACGCGTGGCGCGCCGTGCTGATGTCCACCGAGCCGTTCGAGCCGGCTGCCCTCGAAGCGGCGCTGCGGAGATTCGCGGAGAGCGGGGGAGTGAAGGCGGCGTCGTTGATCCACGCGACGCGCGTGGCCGTCACCGGACGCGCGGCCAGCCCGGGATTGTTCGAGGTGATTGTTCTGGTGGGCCGCGAGCGCACGCTGGCTCGCATGACGAGTGCGCTCGCTCTCTTCGGGTGAACGAGCGTCGCAACTCCAAACTCCAAACTCCAAACTTCAAACCCACTCCAAACTTCAAAGTTCAAACTCCAAACTCCGAACTCCAAAGTTTGGAAGTTTGGCGTTTGGAGTGGTTTGGACTTTGGAGTTTGGCCTTTGGAGTTTGAAGTGGTCGCTCGTCTGCTACTTTTCGTCCAGCTTCCTGCCCGCGTCCAGGCTGTCGAAATTCATCAGCGTGTTGAACACGAGCGCGTAGCTGCCGATCGTCTCACCACGATAAATCGGGTTGTTCGCGAACAGCACGACGTGCCCCTTGCCGACCGGCACGTCGACGACGACGGCGCGCTGCGCGATGTCGCCGCCCCCCTCGAGCAGGCCTGACACGAGCAGCGCGTTCTGCGCCTCGAACCTGAGCGCCACCCGCGGTCTGAACTGCGGGGGAATCAGGTTCGCGGGGTTCAGTTTCAACTGCTCGTCGGTCGGCAACGAGTACTGCCACGGCTGCACCGTCCGGCGCGGAGGCGCCGGCGGCAGGTTGGTGGCCTCATACGCCGGCCTTCCCTGCACCGTGTCCACGTCGTCGGCCGTGCCGCGTCCGGTCGGCCGCGTGCCGCCGGGACCGCCGCCGCGGCCGCCGGCCGCCCCGCCGCCCCCTCCGCCGAACCCGCGGCCGCCGCCCACGGTGGCGCTCACGCTGAAGCTCGATCCGTTGTCGCTGTAGACGGCCAGGTTGTCAGGTACTCCGTAAACGATCGGACTGCGATCGTCGGCGAGCTTCGTCCGAAGCAGGGAGCCCACGACGCGCGTGCCGGTGCCGGCCGCGTTGGCGCTGACGCCGTACGACAGATTGTTGGTGATGGCGAAGTTCGCGCTGCTGGTCGCGCCGATGAAGACGCCCCCTTTCGAGATGAAGTCCCTGAGGTGAAGCAACCCCTCCAGGCCCATCCCGATGCGCATGTCCTCGGTCTCCGCCCACTTGCCGATGTTCGGCGTGTCCTCGGTGTTCTTCCACGGGATGGCGTTCCGCCACAACGGCGTGCCCTCGACGACCGACTGCGCCCCGCCGGGACCAAAGATGATCACGTCGTACTTGTCGCGCAGGTTCGCCGTCCTGCCGACGGTCTGCGGGTCGATGTAGTCGTACGGAATCGCGTAGGTGTCGAACGCCTGCCGCCACCAGCCTTCGGTCTGTGTGCTCGACCAGCTGTGGAGGACGGCGATGCGCGGCGCTCGCGCGGGGTGCGTCTTGACGGACGGGGCCGCGTCGAGTCCGTACGCCTTGAGCCCGAGCTCGGTCGTCGCCTTGTCGAGATCTCCCTGAGAGACCCCCTTCACGACGAGCGAGCCACGGTTGAACTTCCGGCCGCCGGCCTCGAACGGCTCCTCGGCAAGCTGCATGTCGGCGTCCTTCAGGCGATAGCGAAGCGTCGCGAGCGCATTCTCCGCGTTGTTGTTGATCGCGAAGACGCTGCCGCCGCCGGCGACGCCCCCCGGCGCCTTGATCTCCCCTTTCACCATTTCCATCGGCGCGTCGAGCACCTTGGTGTCGGTCACGCGCACCGCCTGGACGGCGAAGCCCTCGGGGAACGTCCACCCCGTGTCGTCGTACGGGCGCCGCTGCGGATCGTTCGGCGCCCAGTACTGGTAATCGAGCAGGGCGTCAGCGATGCGCGAGTACGGCTGATCCATGCGGACGATGTAGCTGCCGGCCGGGAACTCCTTCGGCTCGGTTTGTGGCTTCTGCGGCTGCTCGGGTTGGGCGCCGCGCTCGCCTTCGGCCGGCTGCCCCTCGGCCGGTGCCGCCCCGGCGCCGCGTCCCCCGCGCCCGCCCCGGCCGTTGGCCGCGGGCGGCCGCTTGACCGGAACCTGCACGGTGAACGGCGCGGTCGCGCGCGAGATCTCGACCGCCTGCTTCTGCAGCACGCGCAGCAGCTCCGCCTGCGTCCCGAGGCGCGGATCGCTCGCGGGCAGCACGTATGCCGCCGGACCCTCGTTCTTCGGTTTCACGATCGACCGCTTGCTCTTGTCGTAGAAGTTGCGCAGGAAATAAATGCGGTTGTTGGCGAAGTAATTGAGCGAGACGAGGATGCCGGTCTGCTCGTAGTTGTTGTTGTTGCGGAGCGACCACCGCACGCGCGAGATCGGCGGGTTCTGGCGGTACCACGTTCGGGCGGTCTCGTTCGGCGAGAGCGTGCGCTCCACGGTGTCCGCGCTGCCGCCGTTGCCGAACGTCTCGTACAGGCGGCTGATGCCGTTGTGCGTCGCCGCCATGAACATCAGGTAGCCGGGCGACCAGGTGTCGAACGTGCCGAATGCGTAGACCCCGGGCATGCCCATCCGCGTCATCTCGTTGACGTTGTTCCACCCGATCAACTGCCACTCGTTGGTGAGGATCGGATCGAGCCACGCGTTGTACGGCCCGTCGCCGATCGTGTTGTCGTAGAGGAACGAGCCGGACTCGTGCAGGTCGTGCAGCAACTGCGCCTTCCAGCCGAGGAAGGTGTTCAGCACGTTCTGCGACAGCTTCAGCGTGAGCCCCATCGCGTCGCGGTTGTTGTCGTGCGCCACGTAATGGCCCCAGTAGATGAGGTTGGGCGGCGTGTCGTTGGGGTGCTTCTTTTTCCACTCGTAGACGTCGACCACGCGGTCGCGTCCGTCCACCTCGACGATCGGCGTGATGAGCGTGATGACGTGCTCGCGGATGTTGCGGATGTAGCCGCTCTCGTCGACCGCGAGCCGGTAGGCCAGCTCCATCAACGCGGTCGGCGCACCCGCCTCGGTCGAGTGGATGGTGCCGGTGATGTAGTAGACCGGCGCCGCGCGCTTGGCGATCGCATCCGCCAGCGCGTCGTCCATCTTGATCGTGCGGGGATCGGCCAGCTTCGCCAGGTCCGCGCGATTCGCGTCGAGCTTCGCCATCAGCGCCTCGGACGCGACGGCGACCGCCAGCATTTCCCGTCCTTCTTCCGTGGTGCCGATCGAAAACACCTTCACGCGCGGCGTGGACTTCTCCAGCAGGCGCATGTAGGCGTAGACCTCTTTGGAGTACGGCAGCTTGCCGGCCGCGCCGGCGACGTCGCCAAGGACGGCCTTGGGCGTCGGCACCGTCTTCGACGCCGGCATGTAGTCCACGAGGGGCGACAGGAAGAAGGTCTCGGTCGTGTACTCCTTGATCTTCTTCGTGTACTCCTCGTCGATCGGCTGGTTCGGGTCGCGTCCGGGCTTGGCCGTGGCCAGCTCCGCCTCGGTGAGGCGCGCGCGCGATCCGGATGGGGCTTGTTTTGCCTGCGCGGCGACGAACGTCGACATCCACGCTGCGGCTGAGGCAGCGGCGAGCCATGTGAGTGCGCGACGGCGTGTAGGTGTGAATCTCATCGGTGGGGATTGTAAGCGACATGACCCTTCTTGCACACCTCTGACGCGCAGCGATACAGGTGATGGCGTCCGTTGCCCACTCGCGGATGAGCATCCTTTTTTTCCAAACGGAGCACAGCCGTTCGTATTCGGGCCGGAAACGGCCCGGAAAGCTCCGAGCACGGCAGAAAAGTGCCTGATTCGGGCAATGCGGTTCCCCGATATGGCCGTGCCAGCGCCGTCCTTATCTACCAATGAATCAATAACTTCCTGAGAATGACCCTCGGCTGTGGCACCTCCGTTGCAGCCGCAGGGCTCGGGACCGACCCTCGCAGGTCGCGGGACGAACAACCCAGGGACGGGGAGGAGGCAAACGTGGCCAAGGAAGATCGTGGATTCGCATCGATGGATCGGGTGAAACAGCGGGACATTGCCAGCAAGGGCGGTAAGGCCGCGCATCAGAAAGGCACGGCGCACGAGTGGACGAGCGAGGAAGCGCGCGACGCGGGACGCAAGGGCGGCATCGCGAGCCACCGCCGCCGGCGCGAGCAGACGTCGGGCGGCAGCTCGAGCGAGATGCCCTCGTCGAATGAGGTTGTCGGCCAGTTGATGCCGATGGAGAGCGACGAGCTGTAATCTCGAGCCCGCCGACAGGCGGCACCTTCGGAGGGGAACCCTCACCGGGCTCCCCTTTTCTTTTTCAGGCGGCGCCTGCGCTCTCTATTCGTACCGCAGCGCGACGGGACAACCGGAATCGGACACGATATGATCGCGTCCCTGTGACACCCGCAGACTACGCAAAGGCGAGACGGCTGCTCATGCGCCGGGATCCGATCCTGGCGCGGCTCATCAAGCGCCACGGCGCGTGCGGCCTCGCCGCGGCGCAGCGCGCCGACCATTTCACCGCGATCGTGCGCGCGATCACCGGCCAGCAGCTCTCCACCAAGGCTGCCACGACGATTTTCAACCGTCTCGTCGCGCTGATGTCTGACGGACACCTGACGCCCGGCGCAATGGCCGGCCTCAGCGACGAAGCGCTCCGCGCGGCCGGCATGAGCCGTCAGAAGATCAAGTACTTCCGCGACCTGGTGGAGCGGATCCAGGGCGGGGCGTTGTCGCTCGATGCGCTCGACGTCATGAGCGACGACGAGGTCATTGCCGCGCTGACCAAGGTCAAGGGAATCGGCCGCTGGTCCGCCGAGATGTTCCTCATGTTCCGTCTCCATCGCCCCGACGTCCTCCCGGTGGACGATCTCGGCATCGTCAACGCCGTGAAGAACGTCTATCGCCTGCGAAAGAAGCCCACGGCGGATCGCATCCGCCGCCTCGGCGAAGCGTGGCGGCCCTATCGATCCGTGGCGTCCTGGTACCTCTGGCGAAGCCTGGAAAACGAACCTGTCTCGAAAGAACCAGACGCGACATAGCGCGCGGGTTCGCTCCAATCATTCGTATCCACGCGGTTCCTGCCCGCCTGCTGCTCTTCGTCGCGGAAGTCTCGGCCGAGCGCCGGGGCGACACCGAGCGCGCGGAAGAAGTTGGCGGACACCTGGACGCCGCGCAGCTGCTCCGGGCCCGCCGCGCCGCCCGACACCGTGCCGTTGGTGTACATTGAACTGGAGCGCCATGAACCGCCTGCATCTACTCCCGATCGTCATCCTGGCCGCCCTCTTCGTGCCCGCGCACGCGCAACAACCACCCGCCGACCAGAAGTGGGATGTCGCCGCCGATCTCGGGCCGACGACGAAACTCGAGTTCGACACGTCCGAAGGGACGTGGATGAACGTGGACGTGAGTCCCGACGGGAAGCGGATCGTCTTCGACCTGCTCGGCGACATCTACACGATGCCCATTGGCGGCAGCGGCACGGGCCGGGCCGAACGCATCACGAGCGGGGCGGTCTTCGACATGCAGCCGCGGTTCAGTCCCGACGGCGCTCGCATCGCGTTCACGTCGGACCGCGACGGCCTGTGGAACCTCTGGACGATGGACGCCGACGGAAAGAACCCGAAGCAGATCTCCAGGGAGAAACGGTGGTGGGTGAACAGTCCGACGTGGTCGCCTGACGGCGAGTACATCTTCGCGCGCCGGCACTTCGTGGCCCAGCGCTCGCTCGGCGCCGGTGAAATCTGGATGTATCACCGCAGCGGATCGCAGGGGCTGCAGGTCACGGAGAAGAACGGCTTTCAGAAGGACGCGGGGGAGCCGGCGATTTCGCCCGACGGCAAGCTCCTCTACTACAGCAAGGACGTCACTCCGGGCCAGACGTTCGAATACAACAAGGATCCGAACGGCACGATTTACGCGGTGATCCAGCGCGATCTCAGGACCGGCAAGGAACGCCGGGTCGTCAGCCTGCAGGGTGGGTCGGTCACGCCGAGGCCATCGCCCGACGGCAGGTCGCTCGCGTACGTCCGCCGCGTCCGGCTCCAGAGCAAGCTGTTCCTGCGCGATCTCGATACCGGGCGCGATCGCGCACTGTTCGATCACCTGGACAAGGACCTGCAGGAAGCCTGGGCGATCCACGGCCTGTACCCGCAATACGCGTGGCTGGCCGACGGAAAGTCGATCGTGATCTGGGGTGAGGGAAAGATCTGGCGGGTCGATGTCGCGACGGGACAGGGAACGGTCGTTCCGTTCACCGCGCACGTCGAGCAGACCATCAACAATGCGCTGCATTTCGATCAGAAGGTCTTCACGCCCGACTTCCAGGTGAAGGCCCTGACTGGTGTCACCACGTCGCCCGACGGCAAGCGCGTCGCGTACAGCGCGCTCGGTCACCTCTACGTCAAGGAGTTGCCGGGCAGCCCTGAGCCCGCGCGGAACCCGAGCGACGCGAGTGGCGCAGCGCGCGCGAGCGGGGGTGGGGCCCCGCGAGCACTGAGTGATGCCGAGCCGAAACGGCTGACGCGGGATGAACGCTTCGAGTTTGCGCCGAGATGGTCGCCCGACGGGCAGTGGGTCGTCTTCACGACCTGGACCGACGCGGACCACGGCCGGCTGCGCGTCGTCAAGATCGATGGCTCTGGCGGCCGCGATGTCGTCACGAAGCCTGGGAGCTATGCCGAGGCCGCATTCTCTCCGGATGGCCGGACGATCGTCTTTCGCAAGGCGGGGGGCGATATCGTCCGCGCGCCGTTCTCCGAGGGCGTTCCCGGCATCTACGTCGTTCCCACGGATGGCAGCGCGCCGCCGCGGCTGGTCAGCGAGAGCGGATCGAACCCCTCCTTCGATCCCGCCGGCACGCGGGTCTTCCTGAACGACTCGAAGAACAGCAAGGCCGTGCTCCTCAGCGTCGCGGTCGGGGATCCGGGAGCGGCGCCGGGCGCCGACGAGATCGTCCACTTCCAGTCGGACAATGCCACGCAGATCGTGCCGTCGCCCGACGGCAAGTGGGTGGCGTTTGCCGAGCGCTGGCATGCGTTCGTCGCGCCGTTCCCGCACACCGGCCGGCCGATCGATCTCGGTCCGGCCATCGAGGGCTATCCCACCTCACGCATCTCACGCGACGCGGGGTTCAATCTCCACTGGTCCGGCGACAGCCGCAGGGTCTACTGGTCGATGGGCCCGGAGCTCTTCGAGCGCGACCTCGCGCGCACGTTCACGTTCCTCGACCGCAACCTCGAAAAGCCCGCCGAGCCGGAGACGAATGGCGTCCCGATCGGCTTCACGGTGAAATCTGACGTGCCCGACGGCACTATCGCCCTCGTCGGCGCACGGATCGTTACTGCCGCTGATGCCCCCGCCCGCGGCTCGCAGCTCGCAGCTCGCGGAGGGTCGGGGCTTTCAGCCCAGACAGACACCGCCATCGAGAACGGTACCATCGTCGTCACCGGCAATCGCATCACCGCCATCGGCCGCAACGTGGCCGTCCCCGCCGGCGCGAAGCGCATCGACGTCAGCGGCAAGACGATCATGCCCGGCATCGTCGACGTCCACGCCCACGTCGGCGGCGAGGGCGACGGGATCGTCGCGCAAGCGAGCTGGCCGCTCCAGGCGAACCTCGCGTTCGGCGTGACCACGTCGCACGATCCGTCGAACGACACCGAGACGGTATTCACCAACGCGGAGCTGATCCGATCGGGAGCCAAGCTCGGGCCGCGGCTGTATTCCACCGGCATGATCCTGTACGGCGCCGAGGCTTCGATCAAGACCGTCGTCGATTCGTACGACGATGCGCTGTCGCACGTGCGGAGGATGAAGGCGTTCGGCGCGTTCAGCGTGAAGTCGTACAACCAGCAGCGGCGCGACGTTCGTCAAATGATCGTCAAAGCGGCCCGCGAGCTGCAGATGGAGGTCGTGCCGGAAGGGGGCTCGCTCCTGTACTTCAACGAATCGATGGTGATGGACGGCCACACCACCGTCGAGCATTCGCTGCCGGTGCCGCGCCTCTACAAGGACGTCGTCACGCTGTTCGCGAAAAGCCAGACGGGCTACACGCCCACGCTCATCGTCGATTACGGCGGCCTGTCGGGCGAGTACTACTGGTATCAGCACGCGAACGTCTGGGAGAACGAGCGCCTGCTCGCCTTCACGCCGCGCGAGGTCGTGGACGCGCGGTCGCGGCGGCGGACGATGGCGCCCGAGGACGACTTCAACCACGTGCTTGTCGCGAAAGGGGCGAAGCAGGTCCTCGACGCGGGCGGATCCGTGCAGCTCGGCGCGCACGGCCAGCTCCAGGGCCTGGGCGCGCACTGGGAGCTGTGGATGCTCCAGCAGGGAGGCATGACCAACCTCGAGGCCATCCGCTGCGCGACGATCAACGGCGCGCGCATTCTCGGTCTCGGGAGCGAGACCGGATCGCTCGAGCAGGGGAAGCTCGCGGACCTCATCGTCCTCGACAGGAACCCGCTCGAGAACATCCGCAACACCGAGGCGATCGCGATGGTCATGCTGAACGGCCGCCTGTACGACGCGAAGACGCTGAACGAGATAGGCAATCATCCGCGCCAGCGTCTGCCGCTCTGGTGGGAGCGGTAAGTTGCAGCAGGCAGTAGGCAGCAGGCAGCAGGCAGCAGGCAGCAGGCAGTAGGCAGTAGGCAGTAGGCAGTGGATCACACTGTCACGCTGCGCCGGGCCTGAGAGGCCCGGCCTACGCCCGGCCTACGCCCGAGCCGCGCCTGTCCCGCCGTAGCGCCTTGCGCGAAGGCGGAAGCCCCGAGCCCCGAGCCCCGAGCCAGCCGCCTTCGCGCCATGCGCTTCGGCGGGCCAGGCGAGCCATGAGCCACGAGGCACGAGCAACGGCAGCGTCCGTCCTCGTAGGCCGGCCCTCTTCGTTTTGGGGCCGGCTCGAGGCCACCAGCGCCTTCAGCCCTTCACATTCTTGGTGAAGAACTCGATCGTGCGCTGCCAGGCGAGCTTTGCGGCCGCTTCGTCGTAGCGCGGCGTCGTGTCGTTGTTGAACCCGTGCTGCGTGCCCGGGTAGGTGTACGCGGTGTAGCGCACCTTTGCGGCTTTGAGCGCTTCCTCGTAGGCCGGCCAGGCGGCGTTGATGCGCGGGTCGGTTGCGGCAAAGTGAATCAGCAGCGGCGCCTTCACTTTCGCGGCATCCTCCGGCGCCGGCGGGTTGCCGTAGAAGGGAACCGCAGCGGCAAGATCCGGCAGGCGCGTGGACAGCATGTGCGCGACGCCGCCGCCGTAGCAGAAGCCGACCACGCCGACACGTCCGGTGCAGTCCGGACGGTTCTTCAGGTAATTCGCGGCGGCGATGAAGTCTTCGCGCGTCTTGGCCTGGTCGAGTTTTCCGAACAGCTCGCGCGCCTTGTCTTCGTCTCCCGGATACCCGCCGAGCGGCGCCAGCGCGTCGGGGGCAAACGCCATGAACCCTTCGAGCGCGAGCCGCCGCGCGATGTCCTCGATGTGCGGGTTGAGGCCGCGGTTCTCGTGGACGACGAGGATCCCCGGCAGCTTGCCGGCGGCGCCGGCCGGCCGCACCAGGTACCCTTTCATCGTGCCCGTCCCCTGGGGTGACGGGTATTCCAGCCGTTCCGTCTTCAGCCGCTTGTCTTCGGGCGGCACCTGCTGGGCCTCGGCGAAGTTGGGGCTCAACTGGTCGAGCAGCATCGCGGCGGTGATCCCGCCCACCGCGAACTTCTTCGCCTTGTCGAGAAACCCCCTGCGGTCGATCGCTCCGTGCACGTACGCATCGAACAGGATCAGCAGTTCCTGGTCGAAGTCAGCCGCGGTCTTGCGTTCCATGCGAATCCTCCCTCCGCATTATCTCTCCCCGCTCATCCGGCCGGAATCCGGTCTAATCTTAGTCTGCACATGGCTCCGCGTCGATTGCCGGCGTCGTTGTTGCTCGTCGCGGCCTGCCTCGCCGGCGGCCCCTCCGCGGCGACGAATCTCTCTGTCACGGAACTGCTCGATCGCTACGCTGCCGGCCGCTTCGACGCCGTCGTCGAGGAACTGTCCGGCGATGTCAACTTCGACGACCTTCTGAAACAGCTTCGGCGGGAGGGTCCCGCATGGATTGCCGCCGCCACGCCCGAGAAACGCGCGGTGCGGGAGCTCGCTGCCGCGACGTTCGCGCTCGAGGCGGCGCGCGTCCACGAGTGGGACGAGTGGAAGCTCATCCAAAGGCAGCCGGCAATGTGCGCCAGTCCAATCCGGCCGCAGGCAGTCGAGCAACGGAGCGAAGAGTGCTACCAGCCGTTGAACGTCCTCTACTGGAAGGCGCCTCCGCTCCTGATCGAATGGGGATGCGAGCGCTTCAGGCGTGACACGGTACCGCGGCCAATCGAGCGATGGTGGCAGCTGGCCGCGCTGGCTGTCGCCCAGCGCTCCGAGGATCCGCAGTTCCTGGTCGGCGACCCGAACATCGGGAAGGGAGTGGGAGCCGGAGAAATCGGCAACAGGAGCGACGAAATCACGCATCTCGAACACGTCACGCCGCGTTTCCCGAGGGAGATGCGGTTCCTGCTCGCGCAGGGCATCGCCCGCGATCGCGTCTGGGCGGACGATGCGGTCATGGCGTACGGAGCGCTGGAGAAAGATCCGGACGTCGGCGGCGAAGCCACGATGCGGCTCGGGGAACTGCGGATGCGGCAGCGGCGTCTGCCGGACGCGCTGAAGAGCTTCGAAAGCGCCGAGACGTTAACCCGGGATCCGTATGTCGTTTTCCTTGCCCGCTACTTCACGGCGAAGGTGTACGAGCGGCAGAAGCAAACCGGGAACGCGGAGGCGGCGTATCGCGGCGCGGTTGCCGCGATACCCCATGCGCAGTCCGGGACGATCGCGCTCGCAGCGCTCGTGTTCCGTGACGGCCGGCGCGCGGAGTCATATCACCTCGTCCGCGACATGCTTGCCGCCGATCCGGTCCCGCTCGATCCCTGGCGCGCGTATGTCCACGCCGACGACCGCTTCTGGCCGCGGCTCATCGGGCGCCTGCGCGCGGAGATCCTGAAGTGATCGCGAGGGCGCTCGTCATCGCCGCCGCGCTCGCGGGTGGAACGGCGCTGCTCGGTCTCCAAGCGCAGACGCCGCCGGCGCCGCAGACCTTCCGCACGGCCACCGACGTCGTCTTCGTGGACGTTTCCGTGCGCGACGGGAGTCGGGCCGTCACCGGGCTGCGCGCTGAAGACTTCCAGGTGAAGGACAACGGCGTCAGCCAGCGCATCGACAGCGTCGAAGCGACCGCCGTCCCGATCGATCTCACGCTCGTCGTCGATCTCAGCGGCAACCCGAGGGCGCCCTGGACGGGGCGGGCGAACGTGCCGACGATCGCCGCCCAGCTCCAGGCCGAAGTCGAGAAAGCGAGGCAGCTGTTGCGTCCGGGCGATCGGCTCCGGTTGCTCGCGGTGGATCGGCGGATGCAGCAGGTGTTCGCGATGCAGCCCGCGTCCTCGCCGTTCGCCATCGCGCGCCTGGAGGTGGGCGGTCTGGCCTCTCTGTTCGACACGCTCGCCGCGGCGCTGCTACAGCCGGTCGAGCCCGCGCGCCGCCATGTCGTCGTTGCCAGAACGAAGGGCTTCGACACGTTCAGCTCGATCGACGTCCAGGCGCTCGGTGCGATCGCGGAACGTTCCGACGCGCTGTTCCACGTTGTCGCGATGGAAACCGCGCTCGACTACGATGCCGCGCTGAGCGCGTTCCAGTGCCAGATGATGGGCTTCTGCTTTCCGACGCGGACTTTCTGGGTGCCCTTCACGCGGCGTCTCGTCGGTCCGTCCCCGGAGCATTCACTGCTGCCCGACGGCCTTGTGCTTGCCGCGGCCGCGGAGGCGACAGGCGGCGGCCTTCACCGGACGGCGATGTTCAGCGAGCCGAGCCTGACGGGCACGTTCAGGAAGGCGTTCGACGATTTTCGAAGCAGTTACATGCTGCGCTATACGCTCCAGGGAGTGCCCGGCGGCGGATGGCACACGATCGGTGTCGACGTGCGTGGATCGCGGTCATTCACAGTCCGGGCGCGCAAGGGCTACATGGTGGAGGAGTCGCGTCCGGTGCCTGCCCCACCGCCGGTGCTCGCCACTCCGCGTACGCTTGCCGAATTGACGTCGGCTTACGATCGGGACGGGTACCGGCAGGTCGCCGCCGGAGTACGGCAGACAGCGGATCCCGTGCGCCTGTTGCGCGAGTTCACCGATCGCGGCAATCCCTGGCCGGCCGCGCCCCGGCGCGAGGCGGCCTTCGCGCTCGAGCTGGTCGAGCCCGCGGTGTTCTCTCCCCGTCCGGACGCGCGCGCGGCCGCGTACGAGCTGTTGACGAGGTTCAGCCGGCTCGTTCGCGACCCGCTCGAGCCGTCTCCGTTCGAACAGTACTGGTATTTCGCCGCGTTGACGCTGCTCGAGGGGGCCATCCGTCCGGACGAGACCGACGCGCTCGCCACGCGCGCGCTCGCGCGGTTTCCAGGCGAACCGCGCTTCGCGCTCTCGCGCGCGATCGCGATCGATCAGCGCCGGGTGACACGTGCGCAGCCCGCCGTCGTCGATGCGGCCGGCATCCCCACGGAGGCGCATGCCGACGCCGTCCGGCGCGCCTACACCGCCGCCATCGCCGCGCCGCAGACGTCGGTCGAAGCACACATCCGGCTTGCGTGGTTCCTTCACAGCATGGCAAAAGACGACGAGGCGCTCCCGCACCTGACCCAGGCGGGGGATCAAACGACCAACGATCCGTCGCTCATGTATCTGCGCCAGTTGTTCCTGGGTCACGTGCTCTGGGCCCTCGACCGCCAGGACGACTCGATACAGGCGTATCGCGCGGCGCTGAAGCTCGCGCCGTCCGCGCAGTCCGCGCGAGTGGCGCTCATGAGCGCGTTGCTGATGCGCGGCGACCGCGCTGGCGCGGAAGCGCTGAGCGAACAGGTCCAGACCAGCGTGGACGACCTCATTGATCCGTGGTGGATGTACTGGCAGGGGCAGTACCGCTTTCACTCGGCGGCGATGACCCGCCTTCGGGAGATGAGCCGATGAAGCGCCTGCGGACGTGCGGCCTCTGGTTCGCGGCGGCAACGGCCGGCGTGCTCCTGACCGTGCCCGGCGCGATCGCCGGGCGCGCGACGATCCAGGATCCGCCGCAGGCCGCGTTTCGCTCCGGCGCCTCGGCGGTCATGGTGGACGTGACGGTGCGCGATGGGTCGCGGCGCGCGATCACCGGCCTCACGGCGAAGGACTTCCAGGTCTTCGACAACGGCGTGCCGCAGCAGGTCGACGAGGTCAGCTACGGCACGCTGCCGATCGACGTGACCGTGGCGCTCGACGTGAGCTACAGCGTCACGGGCGACCTGCTCGACCGGCTGCGCCAGGCCGTCGCGCAGCTGATGCGCGACCTCGGTTCGAAGGATCGGTTGAAGCTCGTGCTGTTCAGCACGCGAATCACGCGGACAATCGACTACACCACCGACGTGAAGGCCGTGGAGCGTGCGATCCGCGGCACGTCCGCCAGCGGCAGCACGTCGCTCCTCGATGCCATCAGCGTGACGCTCGTCTCGGCCTCGCCAGCGGACAGGCGGCAATTGATCGTGTTCTTCACGGATGGCAGCGACACCAGCAGCACCACGTCCCCGGCGATCCTGACCGAGGTAGCCGAGCGCACCCGCGCGACCCTCGCGTTCGTCGTGCCGTTCACCGCGGGGCGGCCGATGGTGCTGTCGCCGCAGCCGGCCCTGCAGGGGGCGTCGGTGCCGCCGGCCCTGCAGGGGTCCGTCACTCCGCCCCCCGGGGTCACGACCCTCGCCGCGCAGAGCGCCTCCACCCTCTCGCTGAATCCCGTGTTGTCGAAGCTTGCCCGGGAGACGGGTGGAACGATTCTGCCGGTCAGCGCAGCCGGAAACCTATCGGAGGCCTTCCGGCGTGTGCTGAACGAGTTCCGGTCGGCGTACGTCCTCTACTACACCGCGCGCGGCGTCGACCGCGCCGGGTATCACGCGATCGACGTCAAGGTGAAGCGCGACGGCGCCGTCGTCCAGGCGCGGCGGGGATACTTTTCGTCGTGAGGCAGATCGCGCGGAGGGCTACTCCCGAGCTCTTTCTTCTCTCCCGCGATGTTTCACGGTGCCATCCGAAGCACAACTTCGGTCGAGATCGGCTGCGCCGTGTAGTCCTTGTTGTCGGCCGGAGGCGGAATCGGAGGCTGAAGGTACTCGCCATGCGGATCCGGAAGCAGGATCGCGATGGTGTGCTTTGCCGTGGCGGGGGTCGCGCCGGGAGGAACGGCCAGTGCGCGGTCGAATGACACACGAAGCGTGCACGCCACCCGCTCGCCCGCCCGCAGCGTTCGCGCGTTGGAGGCGCCGAAGAAGTCCACGAGCTGCAGCCAGCCGCGGGGCGGCGTCGCAGGCGTGCCCGTCACACGCCAGAAGTCCCGAACAACTCTGACGGGATACGCCGACCGGTTCTCGATTTGAACCGGCCACTCAGCGAAGACCAGGTTCGTGGCGGGCGCGGGTCGCACGCTGTCGGCGTGAAGCGCGGCCGGCGTCACGACCACTTGCGGCGGTTCGCCGACGATGGCCGGAAATTCCATCGCGTAGGTGGCGCCAGGCGCGTCCGGGTTCTCGCCTCGCACGAAGCACGCGCCTTTCGTCCCGACGGGGGCGTCGCCGTGGGGGCCGAATCGCACCCATTCACGTCGTTCCTCACCGGGGTTGAGGGTCATGTCCATCCCCGCGCCCCATGCCCAGGCCGGGGGCTTTGTCGAGAAGGACAGTGACAGCCGCGCAGGTCCGGTTCCAGCGTTGCGAATCCGCAGCGCGCCGATCTTCCACCAGCGAACAGGGCCGTTCAGGAAGCTCTCATCCTCTGTCATCTGGAGCACGGCCGGCTTCCAGCTCCAGGGCACCTCGGCGACGACCGCGCGGTTGTTGAGCGAGACCACCCTCACGGTGCCCTGGACGCCGGCGGCGACAGAGGTGGCCGGCGCGGTGACGCGCATGTGGAACGCGTCGCTCGCGCCAAAGGGCACGCGCACGAAGGGAACCCCTTCTTCGATGTGTTCCTGTGGAAACGGTTTCTGCAGCTTGTCGAGAAACTCGACGGCAAGTCCTGGCGGTGTCGCCGCCAACTCCAGGCTCGGCGCGAAGCTGTCGCCGTCCGCCAGCTTCATCCACGGGCGCAGGCTCTTGTCCCAGGGACTTCGCGGCACCGGGTCCAGCAGCTCCGCGTCGGCCGGAGCGGTTCCCTTGTTCGCAATCGTGAAGCGCGCGCGATTGGACGGCAGCGTGCCCTGGGGGTCGCGCGCCAGCTCCACGCGTCCGCCGGTGTACATCCGAAGGGTGATGACGTACCGGTCCTTCAACGCATCGATCCGCGCCGTCGTCAGACGAAGAGTCTGTCGATAGAGGTCCTTCGCGGATCCGGACTTTCGCGCGACGAGTGCCTCCGGGAACTTGTGTCCCACGGCGTTCGTCAGGGTCACTCTCGTCGCGTCGGTGCCGGTGGGGCGATTCAGGACGGACTTCTCCGGCAGCGGTTCGGCGTTCGACCCGTCCGCATACGCGAGCAGCAGGTCGAGTCCCTTCTGGTCGGCGGTGATCCGGAGGCCGACGTATCGTTGTTCGGTTCCCTGGGCGCGTTTGTTCACGGCATAGAGCACCGACTGCCACAGGTTCACTCGGCCGATTCCGATCGGGCGGCCAGGCTCGGTCGACAAGCGGGCCGGCACGGACGACGAGTCGGGGAACCGATCGCTCGTGTTCACCAGGATCTTCTTGACCTCCGCGGCCGGTTCGTCGGGAAGGATGCTCAGGACTACGGCTGCGACGGCGGACACCTGGGGCGCGGCGAGCGACGTACCGGCCTCGACGGTGATGTTGTCGTCCGCGCCCGTGGAGAGGATGTCGTACGCGGGCGCCGCGATGTCGATGTCCGTGCCGTAGTTGCTCCCGTGTTTGGGATCCTCGTTCCACCTTGTCTCCGGGCCCTGCTGATCGAGCGGGGCCACCGCCGTGCCTCCGACGACGAGGACCGCGGCCTGGTCCGATTCGAGCGACGGCTTGATCGACGCCAGCGCAATGTTCTGCACGCCCTTGTTGTCGTTTCCGGCCGCAATGACGACCAGGCCACCCGCCTGCACGATCGCACGCAGGCGCGCGGCATACCACTTGTTGTAGACGGTCGTGGACGTCACATCCGCGACGGTCGTCATGTTCACAATCCTGAACCCGCGTACGATCCAGCCCCTGATTCTGTCGAGCGCAGCCCGAGTCTGGAAGACTGACGGTTCGCATCGGCACAGCGCAATCCTCATTGCGGGATCGATTCCGACGGCACCTGTGTTGTCCCACTGCGCCGCCGCCGTGCCGATGACGGTATTGCCATGCGGCGAGCTGGTGCCCTGCGGCGGATTCGGATCCAGAAGGTCGCGGAACGAGGCAGGACAGACGGGCGTCGACGGAATGAAATTCCCACAACGATTCAGAACGAACCGTCCTCTGAAGTCCACGTGCGGCTCGCCCGCCGCGGACACCCAGATGCCGCTGTCGATGAACACCACGTGCTGCGGCTCGCGCTCGATCGCCTTCATCACGCCGAACGCGGCGTACGCCTCCATCTTCGCGAGGTGCCACGGTCTCCTCAGGAGGGCGTCGCTCGGCACGTAGGACGGGATCGTGGACCAGTCCATCACGAGATGCGGGCACGCGGCTTCGACCCGTGGGTCGCTGTTCAGACGCTCGACCAGTTGCTGCAGCGACCACTGCGTGGGGTCGAAGCCGAGCTGATACGCCCCCGTCCCCGCCAGCACACCGAGGCGCTGAAGGTGCAGCTCCTCGATCAGCGAGAGCTGCTGCGGCTCGCCGACGTCCGGCTTGAAGGCGCAGACGACCTGTCCCGCCACGACACGCGCGCCAGTCCAGGGATCGTGGACGATCTGGGTCGGGTCGACAGGCTGCTGGACGCTCTCACTCGAGTCGCGTCTGACGACGACCGTCGCCGATGCTTCGAGGTTTCGATATCGAGCCTTGACCGTCGCGACGCCGCGCGACAGGCCGCGGAAGCGGTTGGGTGCGCCATACGGCTGCAGCACCTGCGGCGCCGTGCTTCCCCATTGCACTTGCGCGGCCTGCGCGGCGGGAACGTTCGTCCGGAATTCGCGGACTTCGTTCACGTCGAGGTAGAAGCTGGCGCTGTCGATGCGAAGCATCTCAGGCGGCGGCGGCTCCGGCGTCGGCGCCAGCGTCACCTGGACGCGGCGCACCAGCAGGCTGGCGTTCGCGGAGAGCGGAGGCGTGGCGGGCGGCAGAACATAGCGAGGGTGTTCCAGCCGAAGCGTGTGCTCTCCCGGTGGGATTCTTCCCCGGAAGTACCGTTCCAGTTCCGCCGGCACGCCCGCCGCGGGTCCCGCCGTCAGCGGCGTCGACGATGCCCACAACCGGCCGTCGACGATGCCGGAGGCGCCGTCGTGCGGGCAGTCCAACCCGATCGCGCAGCGGCACTGCGCGTCGTCCGGAAGGCGCAGCTCGACGATGATCGGCGGCCGCGGCTCTCCCTCGACGGGGCATCCCGTCCAGGTCGGATCCTGGACGAGCGCGCCGGTCGCGGGGTCCGCATAGCAGTAGAACCCCCCCGCCACCTGCGACAGCCGGATGCGAAGACGGTAGCGGCCGAATGGCAGCGCCATCTTCTGCCAGGAGTACACGCCGGAGCCGTAGTGCGGGTTGTAGTGGTTGGCGTGGTACTCTCGGCTGCTCGCGTCCACGAGGAAAACGGCATCGGTATCGAGCGGCACGATTGAGCCGGCCCGAACCGCGTGCACGAACACGTGGTACGAAGGGAGCGAGGGAATCGGGGGCGGAAAATTCGGAGGCGGCGGCCAGATCTGCGTCATGGAGACACCCCGCACACGACGCGCGACGGCGACACACGCCGCGCGTGAGGGAAGCGGTCTTGCTTTGTGCCGGATTGTCTCTGATTTCACGGCGGAATGTCACGGTGGAACGTCTTCGGCAAACGGCAGCGGCCGCAAACGACAGCAGGGCGCCAGCCGAAGGGTAACCGCCGCGTTTTCTGGTAGTGGGTCAGTAACTGACCCACTACGCATTTTCTATTCCACTTGACATCCAAGTGACGAAGTGCCAAGCTCCACTGGAATGACAAGTGAGGACGTCGAGCCCGCTCGTCGCCGGCCGTCTCTTCACGGACGTCGAGGTCCTCGGCGCGCAGAACGTTGCGATCGTCGATGAGACTTTCGTCCGCGTGATCCTCGGCGGGTGCACCCACTCGGCGTGATGGCGCGGGAGCCGCCCGTCGATGGTGGCGACACGCCAGGGCCATGGCACGAGATCGTCGGCGTGGTCAAGGACGTCACGGTCATGAGTCGCAAGGGGTCCGGCGATGCGGTGCTGTACCGGCCGGCGGGGACCGGCGCCGCCTCGCCGATGCGGCTGCTGATACGGACGCAGGGTGCGGCCTCGCCGACGGCGCACAGGCTGCAGGCGGCGCTCTCGGCGAATCCCGATGTCCTGCTGCCCGACCACGTGATGTCGCTCGATCGTTTCGCCGACGACGAAGCGCTCCCGACGCGTGTCTTCCTCCGCGTCCTCGCCGTGGTCGCCACCGTCGCGCTGCTTCTGTCCACGGCCGGCATTCACGCGTTGGTTTCGTTCACCCTGGCGCGGCGAACGCGGGAGATCGCGATCCGCGTCGCACTTGGCGCCGTCCCGCGGCGAATCATCAGCAGCGTCTTCTCGCGAGCCTTCGCCCAAATCGGCATTGGCCTCCTGGCGGGAGCCGGCCCGGGCATCGCGATCGCGGTGGCTGCGGTTGGAGTGGGAATGGCGCCAGGCGTCGGTGTCACGCTTGCCGTGTGCGCGTTCGTCATGCTCGTGGCGATGATCTCGTGCGCCCTGCCGCTGCGCCGCGCGATGCGGATCGAGCCGACACAGGCGCTGCGGGCGGACGCATGATGCATCCTGAACGCGGCGTGCTGAACGAGTTCCGGTCGGCGTACGTCCTCTACCACACCGCGCGCGGCGTCGACCGCGCCGGGTATCACGCGATCGACGTCAAGGTGAAGCGCGACGGCGCCGTCGTCCAGGCGCGGCGGGGATACTTTTCGTCGTGATCTCTACTGCCTGGGCTTCGTGGCCACCACCATGAACCAGCGCCGGTCGCCGAGGTCCGGGGCCGCTGGCTCCAAGCCCGCTTCCTTCAGTTCTCGCGCCACTGTGTCGGGAAGAACGCCGTGCATGCCGTCCTTGCCGCGATCGGCCGGAGTCGGTGCCTCCCCGCCGGGCGGGGTGAAGTCGACGATCGCCACTTTCCCGCCTGGCTTGACGGCCGCGGCAATGGACGCGTCCATGGCGGCGGGATCGGCGAAGTGGTGGTAGACGTTTCGCATGAAGAGCGCGTCGCACGCGGCGTCCGGGAAGTTCGTCCTGGCCGGGTCGCCGGTCACGACGGTAATCTGCCCGAGGCCGCTCGCGGTCGCGCGCGTTTGCAGGGCTTTCACGTGATCGTCGCCCAGCTCGCTCGTGTAGACCCGGCCGTTCGGGCCGACGATGCGCGCGGCGGCGATGCTCAACTCGCCATCGCCGGCGCCGATCTCGCAGACCGTGGCCCCTGACTGGACGCCCAGAGCCTGGAAGATCCTGTCATTGTTGATCGTGCCCTGCGCCACTGCGGGCGCCACCAGGAGTGTTGTTGCCAGGAGGGTCTGTGCCCATGCGGATGGACGATGGACGGTCATGCGGTCTTAGACGCAAAAAGGGGAGTCAGCGGTCGCGATGGGCGGCCGCGAGTTCGAACCCGCGTCAGTCGGTGCCGCGGTCCTTGCCCGCGCCCTGACCGGGCAGATATAATGGTTGTTTGCGCCCCTGAGGACTGGCCGCATTCTTCAGCCCGCGCGCGCACCTCGTTGGGAGGTCGTTCAACGGTAGGACACGTGGCTCTGGACCACGTTATCGGGGTTCGAATCCCTGCCTCCCAGCCAATTTCCAGTTTCGTTGCCGTCGACGAGTAGATCGAACGGCTTAATGTAAGAAACTGAAAGACTTCCACGGTCAAAGGTAGAGTTCGATACCAGCATTTTCAGCAACCGCGCTTGCTCGTGCGAATCCTGCAAAACGAACAGATTGTGGGCGTTTTTCGCGAGTTCTAAAATTTTCGACCCGGTTGCCCCGTAGTCGTGGCTCGCCTT
>Ga0156223_136_pt2 | contig 29914 bp, 25 predicted proteins | sample RifCSPlowO2_12_FD_107871 | JGI IMG/M metagenome (GOLD analysis project Ga0156223, IMG submission 107871) | Acidobacteria bacterium RIFCSPLOWO2_12_FULL_66_21
GAGGGAGCGGCGCGGGGCGCAGGGGTCCCCGCGAGCGACCGAGCCGGGGTCCGGGGCGGAGCCCCGGCTGAGGTTAGATGAGCTTGGTGATCCAGAGGGGGGAATCCTTGCGCGGCAGGTCACAGGCGCGGCAGATATCCGGGCCGCCGCTCTCGAGATGCTGGGCGCGCACGGCCCGATAGGGCTCCGCATTCCAGATGTCCTGGATGGTCGAGCTCGTCAGGTCGCCGAGGATGGTATGGCCGTCGAAGTCCGCGCAGCACAGCGACACCCGTCCGTCCCACAACACGGTGAACGTGAGCCACGGGCGATAGCACGGATAGTTGACGTCGGACTGGGTGTTCAGCGTGCCCGCCCAGTTGTGGAGGTCGGTGATGTGGATCTTGTCCGCGATCTTGCGCCAGTGCTCGATGAACGCCTGTTCGTCGGCGGAGTTGTTCTGCCGGACGAAGGAGAGAATCAGCTTGGGCCGCGATCGACCGAGTTCGGCGCGGATGCGGATGAGGCGCTCGATGTTGGCTATCACCTTGTCGTACTTCAGGCCGATCCGGGTGGACTCGAAGACCTCTTTTCCCGAGGCATCCACGCTGATGTTGATCGCGTCGAGCCCCGCTTCGATGATGCCGCGCGCGACCTCCTCCGGCATGAGGGAGCCGTTGGTGATGACGCCCACCTCCCGGATGCCGCGCTCCTTCGCGTAGCGCACCTTCTCGACCAGTCTTCTGTCGATGAACGCTTCACCGTAGTTGTGCATGCGGACGTGCGTGATCCCGAGCGCGGCGCACTCGTCCGCGATCTTCCTGAACAGCTCGACGCTCATCACCCCTTGCCGGCGGTGCATCTCGTCGCGCGGGCAGAACACGCACTTCGCGTTGCAGATGTTCGTGCTCTCGATCTGCACGATTTCCGGCAGCCTGGGCGCGCGGTCCCGGCCGCTCGCGAGCAGCAGGCGGCGTACAGGCTTCGCCTGCTTGCGCAACACGGTCTCGGCAGCGCGGCGTGCGGCAGCCTTGAGCTTGAACGACTCGGGCATTGTTTTCAGAGCTGGCGGAAGTGCTCCACGACGCGCGTGAGAATCTCGTCCAGCTCGACGGTCGGGTTGAAGCCGATGAGCGCGCGGACTTTCGAGATGTCCGGCACGCGCCGTGGCATATCCTCGAAACCCGCCTCGTACGCCTGGTCGTATGGGATGTGTACGATCTCCGACGAGCTGCCGGTGAGTGCCTTGACCCTCTCCGCCAGCCCGTTGATCGAGATCTCGTTGCCGTTCCCGATATTGAAGACCTGGCCGATCGCTCGGGGCTCGTTGATCAAGGCTACCATGGCGCGCACGACGTCGCCGACATAGGTGAAGCTGCGCGTCTGCGTGCCGTCGCCAAACACGGTGATGGGCTTGCCCGCGAGCGCCTGTCGCACGAAGTTCGGGACGACCATGCCGTACTGCCCCGTCTGACGCGGCCCGACCGTATTGAACAGCCGCGTGATAATCACCGGGAGGTTTCGCTCCTTCCAGTACGCCAGCGCCAGGAACTCGTCGATGAGCTTGCTGCAGGCGTATGCCCAGCGGTGCTTCGACGAGGGTCCGAGCACGAGATCCTGGTCCTCGCGGAAGGGCACATCGGTGCTCTTTCCGTACACCTCTGACGTCGACGCGATCAGCACGAGCTTCTTCTTCTTGTTCGCGTGCTTGAGCACGACCTCGGTGCCGTGCACATTCGTCTCAATCGTGTGAACCGGCTGCTCGACGATCAGTTTGACGCCCACGGCGGCCGCAAGGTGGACCACGACGTCGCAGCGGTCCACGAGCTCGGCCAGCACCGGCTCGTTCTCGACCACGTCAATCGTGTAATGAAAGTGCGGATGCGCCTTCAGATGCACGATGTTGTCGATGGATCCGGTCGAGAGGTTGTCGAGGACGAACACCTCGTCGTTCTGCTCGAGCAGCGCTTCCGAGAGATGGGATCCGACGAAACCGGCTCCGCCGGTGATGAGAACGCGCATGCGCTTCCTTTCGTGGGTCAAAGGCAGGAGAGAGAAGGCAGGAGGCAGGAGGCAGGAGGCGGAAGCTCCTCTCTCCTCACTCCTGTCCCCTGTCTCCTATGTCCTGTCCCGTCCGGCGGCCGTGCGCGCTGAGCACAGCGGCCACCGCGTCGGCGGCGCGCTCGGCCGCGCGGCCATCGGCGCGAATGCCGAATCGGGCCATGAACGTGCTCCGCGCGCGCTCAACATGCTGGCGGAAATCCTGATCATACAGGATCCGGCCGAGCTGAGGCGCGATCTCCGAGGGATCTCCGGCACCCGCCATCATGCCAGCGTCGACAAATGGCGTGAGATTGTTGGGTAAGCCGATGACCAGAGCCGGCACTCCGAGCACCGCGGCGTCGAGCGCCGCGGTCGAATTCACCGTCACGACGGCGCGGCTGCCGAGGAGCAGTGGCGCGAGAGCGGCGGATGCCGGCAAAACCCGTACGTTCGCCCGTCCGTGAACCACGCGCGCGTACGCGTCCGGCGTCTCCGCCGGGTGCGTCTTGATGGCAAGCCGCACGCCGGGCATCGTCGCGACGGCGTCCACCAGATGCGGCAGCACGTGCCGCGCTTCGCGGTACTTCCCGACGAACAGGACGAGCGGTTGCGCCTGTTGTCCTCCGGCGCCGCTTCGCGCGCGCTCGATGTCCTCAGGAGACAGCGCGGCGGCGGCGGCCACCAGCGCGTCCAGGCGCGGGCTGCCCGTCACCGCGAGCGAGGCACGCGGCAGCCGGCCGCGCCGCTCGAGATGATCGGCGGCGTAACCGTCGAAGAGCAGTGTGAGCGTCGGGTGCGGGAACCCGCGGTCGTCCGGGCGCTCCGGGTCCGGTTCCATCTCGTCCGGCTCGTGCAGGTAATTGAGCCAGTGGCGATAGATGAACCCATGCTGGAGCCCGATTGAGGGAATGCCGCGGCGCCGCGCCTCGAGCACCACCGCCCGTCCCCATCCTCCCGCCTCCGCATAGGTGACGACGGCTTCCGGTTCGAGCGCATCGAGAGCCGCGCCGGCTTCGTCCATCGCACGCGTCGACCACGGCCACTGGAGCAACGCGATGCCGGCAAGCTCCTCGCGGATTGCCGGCCAGCAGTCGCAGCCGTTGAGGACGGCGTGCTCGCGCACGTCCGCGCTGTGCCAGAGCGCGCGCGTCACGGCGTAGCGTTCGCACCAGATCTTCGTCGAGTCTTTCAGCGCCCGGCCTGGCGCGAAGCGTTCGACAGGGATGACCGCGGCCGCGGCGGGGTCCGAACCCATTGCATGCCACCACCGGCGCGCGCCGAAGTTCGACCGCGGCCCGACCCCGACGAAGCACACCCCGGCCGATGACAGGCGGCGCCCGAGTGCGGCGAGCACCGAGCCAATGTAGAACTCCGCGCTCGCCTCGCTGGCTCCGGCCCGCCAGAACGCCCGGTGCACGAAGGCCACGATGCGGACGCCGGCTGGCCCCGACGCGGCGGTGCCGGGGCGATGCCGCGAGGCGCGGGCGGCGAACGTGAGCGCGCGGGCGCGAAGATCGAGCCTGGCGAGCCGCAGCCACGACGCGCCGAATCCATGTGCCCGCGCGTGCCTGCACCGGCGCCGCCCCGCCACCTGCGGCACCATGCCGCGCACGAGAGGTCCGCCCGACGCCACCTTGATTTCAAGAGGCCGTTCGCAATCGAACAGGTGCTCCAGCGCGAGCAGGATCCGGAACAGGTCCAGGATCACCTGCCGCTTGTGCAGGTAGAGTTCCGCAAACCACCAGAGAGAATCCCCGCGGTAACGGAACCGCCGCCGGAGAGGCTGTTCCTCTACTTTCACGTGGCGCAGCCGCTTGATCCAGTCGTGCGCCGCGCGCGTGGCCTGCTCCTCGCGCGGTCCGTCCAGATAGTCGGCGAGCCGCACACGGCGGGGACCGGTGCCTGTGTCAACGAGCAGAACGGCGGCCTTCACGCGGATCCCGCCTTCGCTCGTCGTGTGGCGTCGAGCACGGTGAGCGTCGCTTCGAATACCTGCTCCACGCTGACGAGGACCAGACAGTCCGGCGTGTGGCCCGTGCAGCGCGCCGGCGGCAGCCGGATGCGATTGCAGGGACTGCACGGCAGCTCGACGCGCACGACCCGATCGCGCGGCCCCCGCGGGGCGTAGCGCGCGGGGTCCGACGGGCCGAAGATCGCGACGATTGGCGTTCCCACCGCTGCGGCGACGTGCATGGGCCCGGTGTCACCGGTGACGAGGACGTCCAGCTCGCGAACGAGCGCGGCAAGCTCCAGCAAATCCAGATCGCCAGCCGCGTCCACGACCTGTGCGGAGGGCAGGTGCGTGCGGACGGCATCGACGAGAGGCCGATCGGCGGCCGAGCCGGTCAGGATAATCGTCATCCCTTCCGCCGCCAGCCGCCGGCCGGCAGCCGCGAAGCGATCGAGATCCCACTGCTTGATCGCGCGGCCGCCGCTGACATGCAGGCCCACCAGCGGCCGGGCCGCCCCATCGATGCGCTGGCGGGCCGCCGCGGCGGCAGACGGAGGAACGGCGAGCCGATAGCTCTCCGCCGGAATCTGCGCCTCGCCGAACACGGCGGCCACAAGCCGCCGCGCGTTGTCGGTCGTGTGGGCGCGCGTGTCGTAGTCGAGCGCCACGTCGACGAGCGCCCCGCCGCCGCCGCTGCGATAGCCGGCCGTCCATGCGGCACCCGACGCGGCGAGCAGCACGTTGCTCCGCAGATCGGGCTCGAAGTTGATCGCGAGGTCATAGTCTTCCGTGCGCCATGCCCGAGCGGCCCTGGAGAGCGACACGATGCCCCGGCCCGTTCCCCCTCGCGCGAGCCACGCCGCGTCGAGCGTCTCGACGCGCGACACCTCGGGCACCGCCGACGCCAGGGACTGGTTCCAGCTGCCCACGACGAGATCGATCCGCGCATCGGGAGCCAACCGCCGGACATCGGCGATGGCGGGAAGGACCATGACCAGGTCCCCAATCCGCTCCAGCCTCAGAAGGAGGATGCGCCGCGGCGATGCAACAGGACGGCGGGAGCGAAAGGGGCGCGCGAGGGCCGCCGCCGCGGCAAACATGCCGTCGGCCGCCAACACGAGCCTGCGCTCACGCCTGTCGTAAATGTGCAGCCGGGGCATCCGGCGCTATCTTACCGCCACGCGATCGAGCATCACGCCCAGTTGCCGATCGTCGCCGCTGCCGAGGACTTTGTGCGGGTTCCACGTGGACGCCGTGAGTTTCAGCTCGACGGGGTCCCCGAAGTCGGCCGCGCGCCGGGCGAGTTCCGGCGGAATCGCCAGGGTGTACGGCGCGAAGCCCGCGGTGACATAGACGGTGCCGAGGAGCTGGCCGTGGAGCGACACGGCGACCCGCGGGGGTGGCGCGGCCGGCGGGCGGCCTCCGTTGTTCATCCAGAGAGTCACCTCACGCGCCGTCGGGTGAATGACGGTCACCGACACGTAGGAGGTCGGACCGGTCCAGCGGAATGTGCGCCCTTCGGTCTCCTCTTTCGCGTGGAACCGCAGCACGTGCAGGTCGTCCTTCACGCCGACGTCCAGGTCGAACCACTGTCCCTCGCGTGGCGCCGGGTCCTCGAACGCATACACGCCAAAATCGAACTCTTTCCGCCGGACGGAGCGGGGATACGCATTGACGGGCGCGTCGTATTCGGGCACCTGGAACCGGGGGCTGTCAATCGCCTTCACGCCGTAGCGGTACGAGAGGAGGTCCGTCCCGCCTCCGCCGATGAACAGCACGCGCTTGTATTTCGTGCGAGCCCACTCGAGGAAGGCGGCGAAGGCCGCCTTGTCGGGCCGCGCCGACCTTAGGACCAGCACCTGGCGTGCGTAGATGAACGCCAGCGGCGTCGCCAGCACGTGCATGTCGCTGTAGGCGTCGCGCGATTCGACAATCGTCAGGTCGTCGTCGCCAATCGTGCCGGCGAGATGTTCGATGCGCGGGATCAACCCGGCGTACTCGACGTGGGCCATCACGGGGCGGCTCGCCCAGCCGTAGTGGAGCGCCAGCAGGGCCACGAAGGCGATCCGGATGAGCAGGCGGCGCAGGTGAGGGGGCCGCCGGCCGTATGTCGCGCCGGTAAACGCCGCGCCGCAGGCGAACAGCAGCGCCGTGGGGAGAATCGACGGCAGGAACCGCCGCGCCATCCAGAAGTGATCGGGCGACACGCGGATCTTGTAGAAGAAGAAGAACGAGAAGATCACGGCGGTCGCGATGAGCGCGGGATCGCGCCAGAACGTCCGGCGCGCGCCGATGGCCAGGCCGAGCAATGCGGCGGCGAGCGCCGGCAGCGTCAGGTAGTATCCGGTGAACATCCGCAGCGCGTACGCATCGTGCAGGGCCGTCCTGCCGACCGGTTGCCGCACGTACAGCGCGTACGCCGCGGCGAGACAGACGCTCGCGACGATCGCCGTCGGCACCCAGGCCACGACGAGATCGTTCACCCGCGAAGGTTTCGACGCCAGGGCGATCCCGGCAACGCCCGCCAGGCCCGCGAGGCCGAGGAGCGCATATTCCCACCACGGCAGGTTGCTGAGGAACACCAGCGGCAGATCCGAGTAGGCGCGCATCGGACCGAGCAGATACGCGGCCGCGAGCGCCGCGCCGCCGGCGAAGGTGGCCACGAATCCGGCCCGGACGCGCTGGCCGTTGAACGCACCGAGCACGAGGCCCGCGCCGACACCCGCGATGCACAGCACGGCGTCGAAGCGCAGGAAGAGCAGCAGCGCCAGGAGCCCGCCCGCGACCGGCGCGAAGAACCGATCGCCGTCGACGTGCGCCCGCGCGTTGGCGAGCAACGCCGCGAAGAGCAGCGCCTGCATGACGACTTCCGCGTTCGGGTAACGGGCGAACCATACCTCGATGACGTGCAGCGCCAGCAGAGCCGAGGCGGCAAAGGCCGCCGGGCGGCCGAGCAGGCGCGCGCCGGCGAAGTACACCGCGAGCAGCCCGAGGATCGCCCACACCCCCACGGTCCGCAGCGCGCCGGTCAGGCCGTCGATGCCGTATCCAATTGCAATCGACGCCGGGAACAGGTGCGGGAACTGTCCGATGACGGTGCCGGCCTCGGGGTCCTTCACGAAGAACCCCATGAACAGCACGCTGTAGTAGTCCTGGCGCTTGTCCGAGGGGAAGAACAGGTCGCGCGCGAAGGGAGGCACGGCCTGGACGGCGTCGTCGTGAATGACGATCGCGCCGCGCTGCGCGATCTGCACGCCCTCATTCACGTAGACGCCCGGATCCTTGCCGCCGATGATGTACTCGGCCGTCGGGAAGAAACGCCAGCACCCGAGCAGCACGAGCGCGAGCGGCAGCAGGGCGGTCCAGCCGATTCGCCTGGCTCCCGGCAGCCGGACCCGGAAGCGCGCGGCGGCCGCGGCAGCCACCGCGACCGCGACATCCGCCGCCAGCAGGCGCCCGAAGCTGTACCGGTGCCCCAGCGCCAGCGCGAGCACCACGGACAACGACACGGCCAGGCTGATCACGACCGACCAGAACAGCCGCTCCTCGGCGTCGAGCGCCGCGCGCCGCTCGCGGTCGAGCCACGGCAGCCGGAAGAGGATGGCCCCCGGCAGCCAGCAGACGATCAGGAGCTCCACGCCGTACATCAGACCGTGCATGTCACCGGGCCAGCCGCGCTCCTTTAGAACTGGAAGTAGATGAACTCCGCCCCTCCGAAATTTCCGAAAAGAAAAATCAGGTAGAACGTCGCGGCGTAAACGGAGTATCGCACGAAGGTCGGAAACCGTCGCACCACCAGCACGTCGTCGGCGTACGCCTCGGCGGCGTGTACGAGGAGCAGTGGCGCGGTGTAAAGGAGCAACGGCACCAGGAGCCCCTCGACGTTGACGGAACCCGGCGCGAACAAGGTGGCGACCGCCGATGTCATCGCGCCGATGTGCTGCGCCGATCGGGCGCGGAAGATCAGCCACCCGAAGCAGGTGAGGTGAAACATCACCGCCCACGAGGTCGCGCGTGCGAGCGCTCCAGTACCGTGGATCCACCGTTTCAGCACCGCGACGCGCTCGGCTTCGCGATAGGCGACGAGCAGCAGGCCATGGTACAGGCCCCAGAGCACGAAGGTCCACGCGGCGCCATGCCAGAGACCGCCGAGCGCCATCGTCATGAGCAGGTTGCGGCGGGTTCGCGCGGCGGACCCCCGATTGCCGCCGAGCGGGATGTACAGGTAGTCGCGCAGCCACGTGGAGAGACTGATATGCCAGTGCCGCCAGAACTCCTGCGGTGACCGGACGAAGTACGGGAACCGGAAATTCTCGATGAGCTCGATCCCCATCAGCTTCGACGTGCCGCGGGCGATGTTCGAGTACCCGGCGAAATCTCCGTAGATCTGGAACGCGAACGCGTACGTGCCGAGAAGGACGTTGACGCCGGTGTGGTGCGCGCCGGGTTCGAACACCATGTTCGCGAGCGGCGCAAGATTGTCCGCGACGAAGATCTTCTGCAGGAACCCCCAGGCGATGAGCCAGCACCCGTCGCGGATCTGATCGCGAGAGATCCGCCGCGGCGCGTCGATCTGCGCCAGCAGCCGCGACGCCCGCAGGATGGGACCGGCGACCAGATGCGGGAAGTACGCCACGAATACCGCGAAATCGAGCAGGTCTCGCGTCGGCGGGATCTCGCGCCTGTACACGTCGATCACATAGCTCATGGTGACGAACGTATAGAAGGAGATGCCGACCGGCAGCAGCACGTGCACCGTCACGAAGTCAAGTTGCCAGCCGAGGGCACCGAACATCGTGTGCAGGTTGTAGGCGAAGAAGTTGAAGTACTTGAAGAATCCCAGCAGCGTCAGATTGAATCCGAGGCTCAGCGTGAGCAGGAGACGACGCGTGCGTTGAGTGCTCGCGCGCCCGAGCAGCCGCCCGCACGTGAAGTCGACGAGCGTGGACGCCATCAGCAGGCCGAGAAACCGCCAGTCCCACGCCGCGTAGAAATAGTAGCTCGCGACGAGCAGCAGCCAGTTCTGCGCGCGGTGGGGCAGCACCCGGTACAGGGCGTAGACCACGACGAAGAACCAGATGAACTGCAGGGAGTTGAAAACCATCTACATGGATCCGGTCAGTGGGTCCCGCCTTGCCTGTCGTTGACGAGACCGGCGTCGAGCAGAAAACGCTCGAGCGCCTCCGCGACGACTTCGTGGCCACGCGGCGTCAGGTGAACGGTCTGCTGAAAGAACAGGTCGGGTCCCGGGGGCGCCGCGCGCAGCGGTTCCAGCACGTCCATCATCGGCAGCCCAAGGCCGCCGAGCGTCGTCCTGAACCGCGTGCTCGCCGCATCACGGACGAGTTCTCCGCCTGCCTGGCGCACCGCCTGCTTCAGCCGCCCGTGATCCGCGTCATCGAGCTGGAAGCGTGCGGGCATCAGCAGGAGTGCCGTGCGCGCCTGAAGCTCGGAGGCGCGATCGGCAATCCGCTGCACGCATTCGCGCGTCAGGTTCAGACCCTCGGCGATGCGTGGCGCGGGGTCGGCGGCGTAGCTCTGGAGCGGTGGCTCCGTCGACATCCGTGCGGTGAATCGCGACGTGGCGGTCACCAGCCGGAGCCGCAGCAGTTGCAGGACCATGCTCCGCCGCACGGTACGGCGCAGCCTCGTCAACAACAGCTCCCGCATGTCGCGCGCAACCGGCCGCCCGGAGGCGCTCAGCGCCGAGCGCGACGTGAACGCATCCTCCGCATCGTTGCCGACAAACAGCGCCTCGATGACGACGTCGGGTTGGAGGCTCGCGCCCAGTTTCTGAAAGAGCCGCAGCTCCTGTACGGGCCCATAACCCTGCACTCCGGCATTGATGACCCGATAGCGCACGCCCGATCCGCGCGCGTTGAGACGCTGCTCCAGCAGCTCGCCGAACGTCTGCCGGAACGGCACCTGGACCGACAGGACGAGCGAGTCTCCCAGGATGACGATGCGCCGCTCGTCGGGCGCTTTGGGCCCAAGCTCCTCGTCGTCGCGCACGCCGGCGCCGTTGATGTTGATCTGGGTGTCGAATTCGGACGTCGTGTAGCGGACGCGCGCGCCCGGTTTCATCCGGAACCCGGTCGCCGGATCGTCCATGAACAATCCCTGGAATGCCGGCGCCGCCTCGGAGCTTCCCCATGAACGCAGCGCGAGCTCGAAGACAACGAACTGCGCCGCCAGGATGAGGAGAAGGAGGGCGCCACGGCGGAGGGGTCTCGGTCTCGACTCAGTGGTCACCGGTCGAACTCAACGCGAGCGCGGCGGCCACGCGGTCGATCGCTCCCTCCGGCAGCGACGGATAGAGGGGCAGCGAGAAGATCTCGCTGCACACGCGATCGGCCACCGGGCATTCGGCCGGATCCTCGGAGGCGACCGCCGGCTGCCGCGGTATCGGGACGGGATAGTGAATGAGGGTCTCGATGCCGGAGGCCTGGAGGGCCGCGCGGATCGCTGCGCGCGCGTCACTGCGCACCGGAAAGAGGTGATACACGTGCCCCGGATCGCATTCGGGCGGCACGGAGACGGGCGCGCCCGCGAGCGCGACGCGGTACTCCGCCGCGAGGCCCCGCCTCCGTGCCGTCCAGCGGGGCAGCCACTCGAGCCGCGCGCGGAGCACCGCCGCCTGGAGCTCGTCGAGCCTGGAGTTCACGCCGAACTCGCCGTGGTGGTACCGATCCGTCTGGCCGCCGTTGCGCAGTCGCTTCGCCCGCGCCGCGAGACCGGCGTCGGCGGTCGTGAGCGCGCCGCCGTCGCCAAGCGCGCCGAGGTTCTTCGTCGGATAGAAGCTGTAGGCGGCAATCGCGCCGAAGCTGCCGATCGGACGGCCCCCGCAGGAGGCGAGATGCGCCTGGCAGCAGTCCTCGACGATCGCGAGGCCGTGGCGCGCCGCCACCGCCGCAATCGCCGGCATGTCCGACGGCTGCCCGTACAGGTGTACCGGCATGAGCGCCGCGGTCCGCGGCGTCACGGCCGCCGCCGCGGCGTCGGGGTCGAGCGTGAGCCGATCCGGATCGATGTCGGCGAACACCGGCCGGGCTCCCACCACCATGATCGCGAGCGCCGTGTAGGCCGCCGACAGCGGTGCGGTGATCACTTCGTCGCCGGGGCCGATGCCGAGCGCGCGCAGCGCGATCGCCAGGGCATCGGTGCCGGTGCCCACACCCACCGCGTGGGCCGCGGATGTCGCCCCGGCGAACTCGTGCTCGAAGGCGTCGAGCTCCGGGCCGAGGACGAACCAGCCGCGCTCGATCACGCGATCGACCGCGGCGCGAACGGCGGCGGCGTCCTCTCCGGGCGTGAGCTGCAGGAAGGGGATCATGACGGGGGCTCGACGTAGTGCGACATGTGCTGGCGGTAGAACGCCAGCGTCCGGCGCAGGCCTTCGCGCAGGCCGACCACCGGCTTCCAGCCGACGGCGCGCTGGAATTTCGACGAATCGGAATAGAAGCTGCCGATGTCGATTCGCTTCTTGTCCGAGGGCCAGTCCACGAAACGCACGGATCCGCTGCCGGCCTCGGAAACGAGCATCGACGTCAGATCCCGATGCGTGATCGGCTCGCATCCGCCGACGTTGAACACGTCGCCGTCGCACGTATCGGCCGCGCCGGCGCGCAGGAACGCGTCCGCCGCGTCGTCGACATACACGAAATCGCGGATCTGCTGCCCGTCGCCGAAGACCTCGATCTCCTTGTCCTCGAGCGCCAGTCGAATGAACCAGCCGATGAATCCTTGCCGGTTGTGCTTGATGAGCTGGCGCGGACCGTATACGTTCGTCAGCCGCAGCGAACAGGCGCGGACATCGAAAACGTTGTTGTACAGCAGGTGATAGTACTCGCCCGCCGCCTTGTTGACGCCGTTGATGTCCGCCGGCCTCACCAGGTGGCGCTCGTCGACGGGCAGGTAGTCCGGCCGGCCGTAGACCTGCCGCGTCCCGGCGAAGACGACCCGCACGCCCGGGCAGTGCATGCGGCAGGCCTCGAGGATCGAGAGTTGCGCGCGGCAGTTGATCTCGAGATCGGTGTACGGATCCCGCATGCTGTCGACGTGGCTGACCTGGCCCGCGAGGTTGAAGATCACTTCGCGGCCGCGCGCGAGCACCCCCATCGTGCTCTGCATCCGCACGTCCGCAATGTTCACGCGGACGCGATCCGCGATATCCGAGATGTTGAAGAGATTGCCGCCGTACTCAGGGATGAGCGAATCGATGATGAGCACGTCGGCGCCCAGATCGACGAGAAGGCGGGCGAGGTTGCTGCCAATGAACCCCAGGCCGCCGGTGATCATCACGCGGCGTCCGCGGTAGAACTCGCGGTAGGCTGACTGGTCCTGCGCGGTCACTCGATCCCCCCGCGCGCCGGCGGCGCCGCCGCGGCCGCCGCGCGGAGATGTTCACGACGGACGACCAGCACGAACCACAGGCGGGCGACGTCGACGGCGGTCTTGAACAACCGCCCGAAGTTGAAGAACTGCGACTTGCCGTACGCGCGATGGTAGTGGTGCACGGGCACTTCCGCGATCCTGAAGCCGGCGTCCTGGATCTTCTTCATCATCTCGAGGCAGATGACGCCGCTGTCCTTCTCGAGCGTCACGCGGTCGAAAATGGAGCGGCGGAGCAGCCGGAAGTCGCAGTCGACGTCGCGGACGCGAAGCCCGAAGAGCCGCTTCACCGTGTGGTGATAGATGCGGCCGATGACCACGCGGTGAAGCGGATCGGATCGGCTGATCTTGTAGCCGTTGACCACATCCACGCCGTCGCGGAGGCGATCCCAGAGCAGCTCGATCTCCGCCGGATCGTACTGCGCGTCCCCGTCGGTGTAGAAGACGAATTCGCGGGTCGCCGCCTGGAAGCCGGTGCGCAGCGCGCCGCCGTAGCCCCTGTTCGTGGGGTGGTGGATGACCTTGACCTCCGGATAGGTCCGTGCAAGCTCATCCGCGATGTCAGCCGTGGCGTCCGCGCTGCCATCGTTGACCACGATGATCTCGCAGTCCGGCGTCAGCCGCCGCGCGGCGTGCAGCGCGGTGATGACGAGGCTCGCGATCGTCCCGCTGTCGTTGTAGGCGGGAAAGAACACACTGAGCCCCGGCTTCGGCTTGTCGCTCTCGGACATCGGCTTGAAACCGCAAGTATTAGCCAGCCAGAGACTTGAAGGCAAGCGCCTCGGTGTAGGCGCGGTCGAACCGCGCGGCCGCCGCTCCCCAGCCGAACTGCGCCTCGACGAGTGTTCGTCCGGCGCCGCCAATCCGGCCCGCGAGGGCGGGGTTTTCGAGCAGGCGAGCGACGGCGGCAGCGATCGCCGCGGCGTCGCGTTCACCCACCACCAGCGCCGTGCGGCCATCCTCGACGACGCTGCCGATGCCCCCTGCCCGGGTCGTCACCAGCGGCACGCCGGAGGCAAGGGCCTCGAGCACGGTATTGGGCAACCCGTCCACGTTGCCGCTGTCGTCCTTGACCGATGGCACCAGGATCGCGTCGGCCGACGCAAACAGGCCGGCCACGCGGTCCTGCGTCTGATTGCCCAGGAACTTTACGCGCCCGGCGACCCCCTGCGCGCGGGCGCGCTCGCGGAGTTCGCCTTCGAGCGTCCCCTCACCCGCGATGGCGAGCACGACGCGCGGCAGGCTCGCCACGGCGTCGACCGCGTACTCGAAGCCTTTCTTCCGGACGAGGCGCCCGGCGGCGACGACGAGGGGATCGCTGTCGCCGACGCCAAGCTCCGCGCGTTCCGCGGCACGCACGCGGGCGTCCGGGCGGAAACGGTCCACGTTCACTCCGTAGGGCACCGTCACCAGCCGCGCGGCATCCGCGCCGAGCGTCACGGCGCGTGCGGCGAGATCGGCGCTGCACGCCGTCACCATTCCCGCGCGCCGGAATGCCCAACGGGCCGCGGCGCGGGCCGGCGCGAAGGTCTCCGCCAGGTACACGTCCGAGCCGTGCAGGCTGACGACGAGCGGGAGATGCGGGGCCGCGGCCGCCGCGGTCACGCCGCCGGGGACAACCCAGTGGCCATGCATCACCGTTGCGCGGTAGGTCCGGGCGATGCGCCGCGCCTCACGCCATCCGGCGGCGAGCGCGAGCGGCGCGGCGACAAACGCGGCGCCGCGCATGCTGACGTCCGCGCGCATCGCGGCCGCATATCCAAACACGTTCAACGATCGGATCGGCGCGTATCGATAGAAGTGAAACCTGACGCCGTCTTCTTCGGCGCCGCGTGTCACCAGCGGGTGCCAGGGCGCCACGAGGTGCACCGCGTGGCCCCGCGCGGCGATCGCCTTCGCGATCGGCTCCATGAAGGTGCCGACGCTGTCTCCAGGGAACCTGGGATACGACGTCGTCACCATCACAACGACCTGCGGCATGGGATCAGCGGCGCTTCGCGCGCAAGCGGAGCCGCCACGGCATGAGCAGCGACTCCACGAGGACCCTGGAATTCAGCTTGGACTGGCCGTGACGCCGTTCGATGAAGATGATCGGAACCTCGACCATGCGGCAGCCGGCGCGGGCGGCCTCGAACAGCGTCTCCACCATGAAGGACCAGCCTTCTGAGAGCATCCGATCGAGCGGCAGTCTGGCCACTGCGTCACGGCGCCAGCAGCGGTACCCCGCCGTGCAGTCGCGCGGACTCAGCCTCGTCACGGCGCGGATGTACCGGTTCGCAAAGGTGCTCAGGAAGATGCGATGGAGCGGCCAGTTCACGACGCTGATCCCATCGAGGTATCGCGATCCGATGGCGACGTCACTCGTTGCCGTCGCGGCAACCAGTTTCGGCAGGTAGGACGGGTCGTGCGACAGGTCCGCGTCCATCTGGCAAATCAGGTCCACGTCAGGTTGCGCGAGCGCGTAGCGGAACCCAGCGATGTACGAGCGGCCGAGACCGCGCGCGCCGGTGCGATGGATGACCGCGATGCGCCCGGAATGCGCGCGCGCGAGCTCGTCGGCGAGCTGACCGGTCCCGTCGGGCGAGGCGTCGTCGACCACCAGCATCCGATAGCCGTCGTATGCCAGCACGCCATCGACGAGCAGCGGCAGGTTCTCTTTCTCGTTGTACGTCGGTACGACAACCAGCACGTTCATGCCAGGTCGGGGCGGCGCGACCCGAGGGCGGCCGCCATGATGATCAGGGTCGGGTCGATCACGGGAATTCTGAAGCGCTCCTGCGGGAAGAACACCAGGCAGACCAGCACCGCCGAGGCCCCGAGCAGCAGCGCCGCGGTCGGTCGCGATCGACTGCGGCGGAGGTGCCGGGCGCCGGTGGCCGCGGCCAGCAGGAGCGCTAGATACGACACGATGGAGGCCGTCAGATACTTCGTCGAGTGTAGCGTATACGAGGGGCCGATCGGTACGACCGTGTAGAACGCCTTCCGCGCGAGGAGACCGAGCCACCACACGGGATGACGTGCGATGTGGCCGAAGGCGTCCCGGTAGTAGAGCGGCTCGAGTTGTTCGGCCCTCAGCCCAGGATGAGCTGCTCGAAATTCGAGGTCCGCGCGCTTGATTTGCGGGTTGGCGGCCATGTCTCCTTCGCCGCGGGCGAGCGGGTGGTTGCCGGTCCAGAACGTGACGCCGCCGTCGGACGCAACCAGCACGAACCGGCCGTGCACGCGGATGTTGCGCGCCGTCCACGGCGCCACGACCGCCGCGGCCGCCACGGCCAGCATGACGGCCAGCGCGATCCGGCGGCGGCGCGCCAGCCAGAGCGCCGCGAGCGGCAGGAAGAAGAGCATGACGGAACGGACGAGCAACCCGGCGCCACCGGCGAGCCCCGCCGCCAGCGCGAGCGCGCCGCCGGCACGACTGGTCCCGGAGCGGTCCGCGCGATCGACCGCCAGATCCAGCAGCAGCGCCGTCGCGAGCGCCAGTGTACTGAAGAGCGCCTCGCTCAACGCGTACGCGCAGATCCAGACGAGCGGCGGGTACACCGCGGCTATCCACGCGCCGACGACGGCCGCGCGCGGTCCGAACGCGCGCCCCGCGATGAGGCCGATGACCCAGACGCCGATCGCGCCGACCGCCGACTGTGCGATCTGGACGCGCCGAGGAACGGAATCCGGCGTGCCCGAGGCGCCGGGCGGGACCGCTCCGATGGCCGCGAGAAACAGCGGGTAGGCGGGGGCGCGGCCGAATTTCTGTCCCGTGCCCGTCTCGTAGCGGTCGTCGTAGGTGAAGCCCCGTCCGTCGGCGATACTGTGGGCGAGGACGAGGTACTCGCGTTCGTCGTGCGTGAGCGGCTTGCCGACCCAGTAGAACACGCCGAACGCGGCGCGGACGAGGAATCCGAGCACCACCGCCGCGAGCGTGAGCCGTCGCATCCTCGTGAGGTCCCGGGGCATCGCGCGCTACTGCCGACCCTCGAACCGAAGCGCCGAGATCTGTTCCGACACGAGGCCGACGAGGAAGACGACGGCGGCAAAGAGGATCAGCAGCACGGCGCCGTTCGGGATCTTCGACTGCGTCGCGATCGTCCAGATGGCATACGCGGCGCCCAGCACGAACGACACGGCGCTGATCGGCAGGAACACGCGCAGCGGGCTGAAGATCGTGACGATCTTCAGAATGATGAGGAAGAACTTCGTACCGTCACGCGCAAGCTTGATCTTCGACGCCCCGACGCGCGCCCGCGCCTCCACAGGCTCGAACACCACGTTGTAGCCCGCCTTGATGAAGGCCAGCGTCGTCGTCGTCGGCGTCGAGAAGCCGTTGGGCAGCAGGTGCAGGAATTCGCGGAGGTGCTCGCGCCGCGCGCCCCGGAAGCCGGACGTCAGGTCGGGGATGTCGCGGCCGGTCAGGTAGCTCGCCAGCCGGTTGAGCGCGCCGTTGCCGAACCGCCGCGCGTGCGTCGCCTGCGTGAGGGTCGAGCGCGCGCCGATGACCAGGTCGTACTCGCCGAGCCGCGACGCGAGACGGCGCGCATCCTCGGGCCGGTGCTGCCCGTCGCCGTCGATGATGAGGACGTACTCGCCGGTGGCGGCGCGGATGCCGCTCTTGACCGACGCGCCGTTGCCCTTGTTGTACGGGTGGCGGATCACCGTGGCCCCCGCCGCGCGCGCGCGCGCGGCGGTCTCGTCGGCCGACCCATCGTCAACGACGATGATCTCGTGCCACGGCCCGCCGCCCGCCAGCGCCGAGACAAGCGCGCCGATTGCGGCCGCTTCGTTGAATGCGGGAATGACGACGGATACCGCGCTCGTGGCGGCCATTACCGCTTCCACCGCTCGCCGGGTGCCTGGCCGGTCACCGGAGCGTCCTTGGCGGGGAGCTCGAGCGTTCGCACGCGGTACAGCAGGTCCTCGAGGAGTTTCCGGTTGCCGGAGATCACGTCGGCCAGCAATCCGATGACGAGCACCTGGAAGCCGACGATCATCAGCACGGCCGCCGCGATGAGGGACTGCAGGTGGCGCTCGGGGCCGAATCCCTGTTCGGTGAAGAAGTCGAAGAGAAACCTCAGGCCGATCGCGAACCCGCTCCCGAAGATCACCAAGCCCAGGTAGGTGAAGACCTTGAGCGGCTCGTACATCGCGTAGATGCGCACGATGGTCGCCGACGAGTGCTTGATGTAGGAGAACACGCTGTCGAACAGCCGCGAGTCGCGCGTGCGCGGGTTCGTCTGCACGGGCACGTGCGCGATCGCCATCCGCTTCTTCCCGGCCTGGATGATCGATTCGAGCGTGTACGAGAACTCCGACACGATCGTCATGCGGAGGCCCGCGTCGCGCGTATAGGCGCGGAAGCCGCTGGTCGTGTCCGGCACGGTGGTGTTCGACACCTGCCGTACCACCCAGCTTCCCAGCCGCTGGAGCTGTCGCTTGCGCCACGACATGTGCATCAGCTCGGCGATGTTGCGGTCGCCGATGACGATGTCGGCCTCGCCGCTGAGCAGCGGCGCGAGCAGCCTCGGGATCTCCAGAGCGGAGTATTGATTGTCGGCGTCCGTGTTGACGATGAAGTCGGCCCCGGCCTTCAGCGACGCGTCGATGCCCGCCATGAAGGCGGCCGCGAGCCCCTTGTTGCGGCGCAGCCGCACGACGTGGTTCACGCCGAGCGCCCGCGCGACGTCCGCCGTCCCGTCGCGCGACCCGTCGTCGACCACCAGCGTCTCGACGATGTCGACGCCCGGCACGGACTTCGGCAGGTCGGCCAGCGTGGCCGGCAGGGTGGCTGCCTCGTTGAGGCACGGGATCTGGATGATGAGTTTTGTCACGCGCGCGGAATTGGTCGCAATTATGGCAGTTTTCGCCGCTTCACGCGATCAGCTTCTCGATGACGCCGTCCCACGTGATGGCCGCCGCCGCCTGGTGCCCGGCCTCGCCAAGCGAAGCCGCGAGGCCGCCGCCGGCGGCAAGCCGGTTGATGGCATCCGCGATTTCGACCGGCTCCGGGGCGCGCACGAAACCGTTGACGAGGTCGGCGACGAACTCGTTCGGGCCGCCTGAATCGGTGCACGTGATCACCGGCCTGCGCGCCAGGAACGCCTCGAGTGTGACGTACCCGAAATCCTCGTCGTACGGAGGATAGACCACGGCCAGCGCGCCGGCGTAAAGCCGCACCAGCTCGTCGTCGACGACCGTTCCGAGGAACGTCACGCGATCGGCCACGCCCGCCTCCACCGCGACGCGCTCGGCGTTCTCCCGCTGCGTGCCGTCGCCCGCGACGACGAGGCGGATCGGGCGATCCACATGGCGCATGGCGCGCACGACGAGGTCGACGCGCTTGACCGACTCGATGCGGCCGACCGACAGCACGTAATCACCGTACGGCCCCGCGACGAGCCGCCCGGCGAGCTGGGGCGGGTGATAGAGCGGTTCGGCGGCGAGGCCGTTGAACTTCGCCAGCCGGCCGGCGGTGTTGCGCGCGTTGGTGAACACCGCGCGGCATTCGCCGAGCATCTTCGTGTCGAGCGCCATCAGCGTGTCGCGCAGTCCGACGTCGAGCTCGGTGTGCGCGAAGTCGCTGTACTCCGTGCCGCACAGCTCGTACGCGGCGCGGTACTGGTGAATCAGCCAGGCGACCTTGTTCGGGTGCCGCACGAAGTAGGACGGGAACTTCGACGCGATGACGCGATCGATGGGACGGCCGTTGCTCTCGCTGAGATCCAGCAGCCTCCACGCGGAAGCGTGCGGCAGGATCTCCTCTTTCGGGTACCACTTGAACGGCACGCTCACGAGCTCGGCGAGGAACCCGCGCGCCCGCAGCTCGCGCACGAGCTGCCGCACGTGCACTTCGGCGCCGCCGTGCACGAAGGGCACCTGAGCCTCGCAGACGAGGACCGTCTGCACCGTCATCGCGCGAACCTTATCACGTCGTCGTTACGTGGCGTGGCGGAAGTTGATCACGTCGCCGTCCTGGACGATGTACTCCTTGCCCTCGAGGCGCAGCTCGCCGTGGTCGCGGCAGGCGGCGATCGTGCCGCGCGCGAGCAGGTGGTCGTACCGGACGACTTCCGCGCGGATGAAGCCGCGGGCGATGTCGGTGTGGATTTCCCCTGCCGCGAGCTGCGCGGGCGTGCCGCGGGGAATCGACCACGCGCGGTTCTCGTCTTCACCGACCGTGAAAAACGAGATGTAGCCGAGCAGATCGTAGCTGGCGCGGATCACCCGATCGAGCCCCGACTCGGTCAGTCCCAGGTCGGCGAGGAACGCCGCGGCATCCGCGGGATCGAGCTGGGCGATCTCGAGCTCGATCTTCGCGCAGATCGGCACGGCGCGCGTCGCCGCGCCCGTGAGGAACGCGCCGAGCCCGGCGAGGCGCACGGCGTCGTGCGCGCGCGGCAAGTCGGCCTCGTCCAGGTTCAGGACGAGCAGCAGCGGCTTGGCCGAGAGGAACTGGAATCCGCGCAGGCGCTTCGCATCGTCACCGGTCAGGGCGAGCGCGCGCAGCGGCCGTCCCTCTTCGAGCGCGGCCCGGCACCCGAAGAGGATTTCCTGTTCCTTGCGGAGTTCCGCGGTGGCGGTCTTCCTGAGATCGCGCTCGAGCCGCTCGAGGCGGCGTTCGACGACACCGAGGTCGGCGAGGATCACCTCGTCCTCCATGGTGCGCACGTCGCGCGACGGATCCACCGCGTCGGCGGGATGCGGGACGCTCGGATCGCGGAACAATCGCACGACATGGACGAGGGCGTCGGCGTTGCGATACGGCGCCACGTCGAGCAGCGCCTGCGCGCCGGCCCTCGCGCCCGCGGCGCCCGCGATGTCGGCGAACTCCACGGCCGCCGGCACGTGCTTGCGCGGCCTGAACAGCGCCGTCAGTCTGTCGAGCCGCTCGTCGGGCACGCGCGAGACGCCCACGTGCGCTTCGGCTTTACCACCGCGGTGCGGGGCTTCGCGGACGCTCGTCAGAAGCTGGAAGAGGGTGGTCTTACCTGACGCCGGGAACCCGATGAGACCTGCGCGGAGCATGTGAAAGCGACCTCTGCGTTACAAATCTGCACATCGTAGCATGGGTACCAGCTCTGCCGCTGGTCGGCCGTTGCTGGCTGGGGCGAATAAAAGACGTAACCTCAATAGTCTCTGCATTTTGCGCCTTGACAATACTCGGAGGCTTCTCTACTATCGCGGTGGAAATTTCTGGAGTTGAGTGGAGTAAAAGCCGTGCTGCGGGGCAACTACGCCGCTAAGATTGATGACAAGGGGAGGCTCAAGATCCCGAACGCCTTTCGCACGCTCATCGAAGGGCAGCACGGAGCGGACCTGTTCGTGACGAGCCTGACGGGAGAATCCGTCCGCGTGTACCCGATGCCCGTCTGGCTCGCGCTCGAAGAGAAGCTGGCGAAGGTCCCCTCCACGCACCCGGCACGCCTGAAGTTCTTCGACCGCGTGAACTACTACGGCCAGACCGCCGCGTTCGACACGCAGGGGCGCGTCCTCATCCATCCGCGGCTGCGGGACTCGGCGGGGATGGCCGGCGAGGTCGACGTGTTCGGGCAGTACGACTACCTCGAGGTGTGGAACCACGAGCGGTTCCTCGCGAAGCTCCAGCGCGATCCCTACACCGACGACGACGCGCGGGCGCTCGCGGATTTCGGGATCTGACACCGATGACCAACGGTCCGCGGCACGAGCCGGTTCTGGCCGAGGAGACGGTGACGCTGGTCGCCGCCTCGCACGGCGGACTGTTCGTCGACTGCACGCTGGGGCTCGGGGGCCACACGCGCGCGCTGCTCGAGGCGGGGGCGACGCGTGTCATCGGACTGGACCGCGACACCGACGCGCTCGCGCTCGCGGCGACGGCGCTCGCCGAGTTCGGCGATCGCGTGGAGCTGGTGCACTCGGACTACCGGCAGCTCGGCCGCGTCCTCGAGGCGCGATCGATCGCCGGGGTGGACGGCATTCTCGCCGATCTCGGCCTGTCGTCCCTGCAGCTCGACGCGGAGGGCCGGGGGTTCAGCTTCCGGCGGGACGAGCCGCTCGACATGCGGATGGATCGCACGGCCGGCCCGACGGCCGCCGACCTGCTCGCGGGCGCCGGCGAGCAGGAGCTGGCGGACGCGATCTTCAAGTACGGCGAGGAGCGATTCTCGCGCCGCATCGCCCGCGCGCTGGTCGAGGCCCGGCGCACGGCGCGGGTGGAGACCACCGGGCAACTTGCGGCGATCGTAAGGCGGGCGATCCCGCACCGCGGGTACCAGCGCATCGATCCGGCGACGCGCACGTTCCAGGCCCTGCGCATCTGGGTCAACGACGAGCTCGAGGGGCTCGGGACGTTTCTCGCCGAGGCGGCGGGGTTCCTGCTGGCTGGCGCGCGGTTCGCGGTGATCACGTTTCATTCGCTCGAGGACCGGATCGTCAAGCACGGGTTCCGCACGCTCGCGGCAGGTGAGTCGGCGCTGCGCGTCCTGACGCGCAAGCCGATCGTACCGGGCGAGGCCGAGGTGACACGCAATCCGCGCGCGCGCAGCGCGAAGCTGCGCGTGATCGAGAGGTTCGCATGAGCGCCATCGATTTCGAGTACGCGATCAAGAAGGACGTCCGGAACAACCCGATCGTCCGTGAGGTCGACGAGGCGCGGCAGCGCCAGCTCTGGCGATCGCTGGCGATCGGCGCCCTGCTCGTCGGCGTTCTCCTGTTCTCCGCGTGGCAGCACTTCGAGCTGCTGCAGCACGGCTACCAGATCCAGCGGCTCCAGCAGGAGCGCGCGGCGGAAGCGGAAGTCAACCGGCAGCTCAGGCTCGAGATCGAGACGCTTCGCTCCCCCGCGCGCATCGAGCGGATTGCCACGAAGGATCTCAAGCTGGTCGTCCCCGCGCGAGACCAGGCCATCGTCATCGAACGGGTGACGCCGCCGGCGCCCCCCGCCAAGTCAATCGTCGCGGCACGCTGAGACCGAAGGACGGAGGACAGCGGTGACGGACCACAACGGCAGCAGCAGATTCAGGCTCCTCTGGCGCCCCGCGATTCAGCGGATCGCCAGGCGCGAGGGGACGTCCGCGCCGGGTGACTGGCGCGTTCGGGTGCGCGCGCGCGTCCTCGTCGGGGCGGCCCTGTTCGCCGCGTGGACCGTCGGCATCGAGGCCCGGCTCGTGTACCTGCAGGTCATCCGCCAGGCCGACATGATGGCCCTGGCCGACCAGCAGCAGCTCCTCGAGCTGAAGCAACCCGCCAAGCGCGGCGAGATCGTCGACCGCAACCGGCGCGTGCTGGCTACCAGCATCGACACGGACACGGTCGCGGCGAACCCCTCGACCGTCGGGGATCCGGAGAACACCGCCCGGCTGGTCTGCCGCGCGCTCGGCGACTGCGGACCCAAGCAGGAACGCGCGATGGTCGAGAAGCTGAGCGGCGCCAAGCGGTTCGCGTACCTGGCGCGGCGTATTTCGCCGGACCAGGCGCGGCGCGTGAAGGCGCTCGATCTGCCCGGCCTGTACTTCCCCCCGAAGGAGAGCCGGCGCTACTACCCGAACATGGAGCTGGCCGCGCACGTGCTCGGCTACGTGGGAATCGACAACGAGGGCCTCGAAGGGCTCGAGCACACATTCGACGCGCGGATGCGCGGTCGCGAGGGCCGGATGCTCATCCAGACGGATCTGCACCGGAATGCGATCCTCACGCGCGACGAGCAGCCTCCGACCGCGGGCGACGATCTCGAGCTCACGATCGATCAGTACCTGCAGTTTGTCGCCGAGCGCGAGCTCCGCGCGGGCGTGGAGGACAACAACGCCGCGGGCGGCACCGCGATCGTCATGCAGCCGCAGACCGGCGAAATCCTCGCCATGGCGAACTGGCCGACCTTCAACCCGAACGCCTTCAGCCGCGTGGCCGACGATGCCAAGCGCAACCGCGCCGTTCAGGACCTCTATGAGCCGGGCTCGACCTTCAAGGTGGTCACCGCGTCGGCCGCGCTCGAGGAGCACGTGATCGCGCCGGCCGATCCGGTGGACTGCAGCCCCGGATACATCACGTTTGGCAGCCGCGTGATCCGCGACACGCATCACTACAGCGTCCTGCCGTTCACCGACGTCATCGTGAAGTCGAGCAACGTCGGGGCGATCAAGGTCGGGCAGCGCCTCGGCTCCGAGCGGCTCAGCCGGTATATCAGCCGCTTCGGCTTCGGACAGGCGCTCGCGCCGGACTTCCGCGGCGAGAACCCCGGCTTGGTGTGGAACCCGGCGCGGCTCGACGCCAGCGCGCTGGCATCCGTGTCGATGGGGTATCAGATCGGGGTCACGCCGTTGCAGATGGCGACCGCCGTGAGCTCGGTGGCCAACGGCGGCACGCTCGTCGAGCCGCGCGTGGTGCGCGCCTTCGTCCGTGACGGCCACCGCGAGGAAGTGCCGCACAAGACCCTGCGGCGCACGATCACTCCGGACACCGCCGCGATCCTCACGGAGATGATGGAAGGCGTCGTCGAGCGCGGCACCGCCACCGCCGCGCAGATCCCGGGCTACACGATCGCGGGCAAGACCGGGACGTCGCACAAGGTCATCAACAGGCGTTACTCGGATTCGGAGTACTACGCCTCGTTCGTCGGGTTCGTGCCCTCGCGCCATCCGGCGCTCACGATCATCGTCGTCATCGATTCGCCGCACGGCCACGGGTATTACGGGGGGACGGTGGCCGCCCCGGTGTTTCGCCGCGTTGCGGAGGCGGCGCTGCGCCACCTCGGGGTGGGACCGACGTTGAACGCGCCGCCGCCCGTTCTGGTCGCGCGGCACGATGCCGAAGACAACACCGGCGGGCCTCGGGCGGTGGTCGCGCCGGCGGTGGCCAGCCGGCCGATGGAGCAGGCCACAGCGGGGCTGATGCCCGATCTGCGCGGTCTCAGCGCCCGCGAGGCACTGCGCGCGCTGGTCCGCATCGGAATGTCCGCGCGGATGGAAGGGGCCGGCTTCGTCGCGGATCAGACACCGGCGCCCGGCGCGGCGCTCCCGGCGGGCGACGCGTGCGTGCTGAAACTGCGGCGGCGGCCGTTGAGCGCGCCTGTCGGAGGCTCACCGCAGTGATCCTGCGCGACCTGATCCGCGAGGTGGGTGGAACGCCGCCGTTCAGCGGCACCATGCCCAGGCTCGCGGCGGCGACGCTGGCCGCCGAGGTCACGTCGGTCGCGTACGATTCGCGCCAGGCCGAATCCGGTTCGCTGTTTGTCGCCCTTCGCGGCATGCATGCCGACGGCGCGACGTTCGCGCGCGACGCGCTCTCGCGTGGCGCCGTCGCCGTGGCGTCCGAGGCCCCCGCGCCCGAGGCGCTGGCGGATGTGTGGGTGCAGGTCGAGGACGCGCGCGTCGCGCTGGCCGCGTTGTCAGCCGCCTTCTACCGTCATCCCAGCCGCGAGCTCACGCTGGTCGGAATCACCGGCACCAACGGCAAGACGACCACGTCGTTCCTGCTGGCCTCGATCTTCGAAGCGGCCGGCGTGCGGGCCGGCCGCATCGGGACCGTCGGCTACCGCATCGGCGAGCGGGAATTCGAAGCCGCCCGCACGACACCGGAGGCGCCGGAGCTGCAGCGGATGCTGCGGGCCATGGTGAGCGAGGGATGCGGCGCCTGCGTGATGGAGGTCTCCTCCCACGCGCTGACGCTGCGGCGGGCCGACGCCCTGCATTTCGCCGCCGCCATCTTCACGAACCTGACGCGGGACCATCTCGATTTTCATCGCGACATGGAGGATTACTTCCTCGCGAAGCGGCGGCTGTTCGAGCGGCTGCCCGAGGGCAGTCCCGCCGCCGTCAACATCGACGATCGCCGCGGCGCGGACGTCGTGGCCGCCGCGCGCAAGTCCATCACGTACGCCATCGACGCCGCGGCGGACATCAATCCCGGCCCGCTGTCGTTCTCCCTCGATGGCTTGTCCTTCGACGTGCGCACGCCGGCGGGGACGCTCGCGATTCGCTCCCCGCTGGTCGGACGGCCCAACGCGTACAACATCCTCGCCGCCATCGCCGGCGCGGTCGCGCTCGGCCTTCCGCCCGCCGCGATCGAGCAGGGCATCCGCCGCCTGGCGAACGTGCCCGGCAGATTCCAGGTCGTATCGGACCCGTCCGACGACGTGCGCGTGGTCGTCGACTACGCGCACACCGACGACGCGTTGAAGAACCTGCTCGAGACCTCGCGGCCGCTGGCCGTGGGCCGCCTCGTCACCGTCTTCGGCTGCGGCGGCGATCGGGACCGGACGAAGCGGCCGCTGATGGGCGCCGTCGCCGCGCGCCTCAGCGACCTTGTCGTCGTCACGTCCGACAACCCGCGCTCGGAGGATCCGCAGCAGATCATCGAGGAGATCAAGCGCGGGATCGTCATGCCCGCCGATCGGATGCCTCCCCGGGGGCCGGCGCCCAACGCGACCCCGTGCCTGGCCATCCCCGATCGCAAGGCGGCGATCGAGACCGCCGTGCGTGACGCCACGCCCGGCGACCTCGTCCTCGTCGCGGGCAAGGGGCACGAGAACTATCAGGTGATCGGCGACCGCGTCCTGCCGTTCGATGACGTGGAGGTCGCGCGTGCGGCCCTGGCGCGCCGGCGGGCGCGGACGAAGGCGTCGTAGCGGGTGGACATGCTGGCGCTCACCGCCGCCGACATCGCAGCCGCGGCCGGCGGACGGGTCATCCAGGGAGACGCGGCGCGCGCCATCGGGCCGATCGTCATCGACTCGCGGAGCCTCGCCGCCGGCGACTTCTTCATCGCGATCCGGGGCGAGCGGTTCGACGGCCACGACTTCGTCGCCGATGCGCTCGACCGCGGCGCGATCGGCGTGCTGGTGGATCGGGCGGTCGCCGCGCGTCAGGCCGGCGGCGGGCTTCCGGTCGTGATCGAGACGGCGGACACGACGGCGGGGCTGCAGGGGCTTGCGCGCGACGTGCGGCGCCGCTCGGGCGCGAAGGTCGTGGCCATCACGGGCAGCGCCGGCAAGACGACGACGAAGGAAATCGCCGCGGAGTTCCTCTCGGCACGCTACGAGGTGTTCCGCAACACGGGGAACCTGAACAACCACATCGGCCTGCCGCTCTCGCTCCTCGAGCTGCGGTCGCGACCTGAGGTGGCGGTGGTCGAACTCGGCATGAATCATCCCGGGGAAATCCGGACGCTCGTCGGCGTCGCGGAGCCGGACGTGCGCGTGTGGACCAATGTCGGGGACGCGCACCTGGGATTCTTCGCCTCGGCCGACGCGATCGCCGGAGCGAAAGCGGAAATCCTCGAGTACGCGCGGCGCGACGACGTGCTGATCGTCAACGCGAACGACCCGCGCGTGATGGCGTTCGCGTCCGCGTTCACGGGCCGCGTGGTGTCGTTCGGGACGGACGTGGCGGCCGACGTGGCGGCCGACCACGTCGAGGCGGGCGGCCTGGACGGCACCCGCGCCAGCGTGATGACCCGCGCCGGCGCGGCGCGGATCCACACGCCGCTCCTCGGACTGGGCAACCTGTCGAACGTGCTGGCCGCCATCGCCGTCGCGATCGAGTTCGACGTGCCGCTGGACGACATCGTCGCCCGCGCCGCGGCGCTGCGGCCCGCGCGCCACCGGGGCGAGCTGCTGCGGCTCCCCGGGGGCATCACGCTCATCGACGACTCGTACAACTCGAGTCCGGCGGCGCTCAAACGGGCGCTCGAGACCGTCAAGGCGGCGACGGGCAGCGCGCGCAAGGTCGCGGTGCTCGGCGAGATGCTGGAGCTCGGCTCGCATGCCAGCCGCCTGCACGAGGAGTGCGGCCGCGTGGCGGCCGTCACCGGCCTCGACCTGCTGATAGCCGTGGGGGGCGATCCGGCTGCCGCGCTCGCTCGCGCGGCCGTGGATGCGGGAATGCCCGCTCACGCGGTGCTGCTCGCCGGCACCAGCGATGAGGCGGCGCGCCTCGCGCTCGAGCGCGTGCGGCCGGGCGATCTCGTTCTCGTGAAGGGATCGCGCGGCATCGCCACGGATCGTGTCGTCCAGCGGCTGACGGAGGAGTTCGCCTGATGCTGTACTACCTCCATCATCTCAGCGCCTACTGGGCGCCGCTCAACGTCACCCGCTACATCACCTTCCGCACGGCGGCGGCGAGTCTCACGGCGCTCGCCATCGGCCTGTTCCTCGGCCCGTGGATGATCCGCAAGCTGCGCGAGTTCCAGATCGGTCAGGTGATCCGTCAGGAAGGGCCGGCGACGCACCGGGCGAAAGCGGGCACGCCGACGATGGGCGGCCTCCTGATCCTGACTTCCGTGCTCGTGCCGACGCTGCTCTGGGCCGATCTGCGCAATCCGTTCATCTGGATCGCGGTCCTCGCGACGATCGCGTTCGGTGCCGTCGGGTTCGCCGACGACTACCTGAAGATCGTCCGTCATTCGCATCACGGGCTGTTGCCGCGCTACAAGCTGCTGTGGCAGGGGATCGTCGCACTCGGCGTCGGTCTCTGCCTGATGTGGCTCGCCCATTACGACCTTTACAACACGCGGCTGATCTTTCTTTTCTTCAAACGCCTGATCCCGGATCTCGGGTGGATGTACGTGCCGTTCGCGGTGCTCGTGCTGGTTTTCGCGACCAACGCCGTGAACCTGACCGACGGGCTCGACGGACTCGCCATCAGCGTCTTCGCGGTGGCGGCCGCGGCGTTCACCGCGCTCGCGTACGTCTCGACGCATCGTGTCTTTGCCGAGTACCTGCAGCTTGTTCGTCCGACCGCGGCGGCGGCCGAGCTGACGATCTTCTGTGGCGCGCTGGTCGGCGCCAGCCTCGGGTTCCTCTGGTGGAACTCGTACCCGGCGGACATTTTCATGGGCGACATCGGCTCGCTTGGCCTCGGCGGGGCGCTCGGCACGGTGGCGCTGCTGATCAAACAGGAATTCCTGCTCGCGATTGTCGGGGGCGTGTTCGTGCTCGAAGCGCTGTCCGTGATCATCCAGGTCGCGTCGTTCAAGAGCACGGGGAGGCGTGTCTTCAAGATGGCGCCGCTCCATCACCATTTCGAGCTGATCGGCTGGAGCGAGCCCAAGGTGATCACGCGCTTTCTCATCGTCGCGATCATCTTCGCCCTCTTCAGCCTGACGACATTGAAGCTGAGATGACGACCGCACAGGCCTTTTCCGTGGACGGACGTCGCGTCCTGGTGGTGGGTGGCGCGCGCAGCGGCGTGGCCGCCGCCGAACTGCTCGTACGGCGCGGCGCGTCAGTGACGCTGACCGACCTGCGGGAGCACATCGATGACGAAGGGCGGCTGCGCTCGGCAGGCGTGGAGCTCGAGCTCGGCATTCACCGCGACGGCGCGTTCACGGGTGCGGATCTCATCGTGACGAGTCCTGGCGTGCCCTGGAGGCATCCAGCCCTCGAGGCCGCACGACGCGCCGGCGTGCCGGTCATCGGCGAGCTGGAGCTGGCCTGGCGCTGGCTGCGCGGGCGGGTGGTGGCGATCACCGGTACGAAGGGGAAGTCGACGACGACAACGCTGACGGGGCGGATGCTGCAGGCGGGAGGACACCGCGTGCTCGTGGGAGGCAACATCGGCGATGCGCTCAGCGCGCAGGTCGACGACTCCACCGAAGACACCATTCACGTCGTCGAAGCCAGCAGCTTCCAGCTCGAGGCGAGCGAGACGTTCCGGCCGTGGATCGCCGTGCTGCTGAACTTCTCACCCGATCACCTCGATCGCCACGCCGCCGTCGAGGAGTACGAGGCGGCGAAACGCCGCATCTTCGCGAACCAGACCGCGGACGACTGGGCGGTGCTGAACGCGGACGACCCGAACACGCTGCGCATGGCCGACGGCGCCGCGCGGCGCCTGCTGTTCTCGATGCGCGCGCCTCTCGCTGACGGCGTGACGGTGCAGGGGGACACGATCGTCCGGCGCTCCGGTGACGGGGCGCAGCCGCTCGTCCCGCTGTCGTCAATCCGGCTGCTGGGGCCGCACCTGGTGGCCGACGTGCTCGCGGCTGCGTCGATCGCGTCGCTCGCCGGCGTGAACGCGGTGGCGATGACCCGCGCGGTCGAGGGATTTACGGGTCTCGAGCACGCGCTGGAGCCGGTCGGCGAGGTGGGCGGCGTTCGCTTCGTCAACGACTCGAAGGCCACGAACATCGAGGCCGCGCGCCGCGCCATCGAGAGCTTCGGCGACGGGCTGGTCGTGATTCTGGGCGGCCGCTACAAGGGGGGCGACTTCGGCGATCTCCGCCCGCCGCTCGCCGCGCGCGGCGCCACCGTCATCGCGATTGGCGAGGCCCGGCCGCTCATTCACGCGGCGCTGGACGCCGTGGTGGCGGTGCACGACGCGGAGGACATGTCGAGCGCGGTTCGTACCGCGTTCGCGTCGGCCGCACCCGGGCGCACGGTCGTTCTCGCGCCGGCGTGCTCGAGTTTCGACATGTTCCACGACTACGCCGAGCGCGGGCGGGCGTTCAGGGAAGAAGTGCAGCGGCTTGAAGAGGCCTGGAGCAGCACACGGGAACAGTGAGCAGGACAGGGTGCTCAGGGGTGCTCAGGGTGCTGAAGGGTGCTGAAGGGTGCTGAGGGGTGCTGAAGGGTGCTGAAGGGTGCTGAAG
>Ga0156223_162_pt2 | contig 29575 bp, 26 predicted proteins | sample RifCSPlowO2_12_FD_107871 | JGI IMG/M metagenome (GOLD analysis project Ga0156223, IMG submission 107871) | Acidobacteria bacterium RIFCSPLOWO2_12_FULL_66_21
CTTGCGCGCAGACGGGCTGGCCTCGCCGAAGCGCTTGCGCGCAAACGGGCTCGCCTCGCCGAAGCGCTTGCGCGAAGGCGGGTCCCGGTCGGCTTCGTGGCCGCCGCGATCGCCTTGTGGCTGGCGACGCCCTCGCCGCGCTCGATCGCGATCGGCGCCGTGCTCGCCCTCGCCGGCGAAGCGGTCCGCGTCTGGGCGGCGGGGCATCTCGAGAAGGGGCGCGAGGTCACGACGACCGGCCCCTACGCGTTCACGCGTCATCCGCTCTACCTCGGGTCCACGATCATCGGCGCCGGCGTGGCGGCCGCGTCAGGCAGCCTGCTCGTCGGCCTGCTTGTGATCGTCTACCTCGGCGTCACCTTGACCGCGGCGATCACGACCGAGGAAGCGCACCTGACCGAGAAGTTCGGCGCCCTCTATCCTGAATACAGAAACGGCCGCACGTCGGGAGCCGTGCGGCGCTTCAGCGCGGCGCGGGCGATCCGGAACCGCGAGTACCGCGCCGTCCTCGGCCTCGTCATCGCGATCGCCGCGCTCATCGCCAAGATGTACGTCGAGCGATGAGGGACGGCGACAAGAAGCAAACGCCCGACGATGCCGTCGGGCTCTTGTCGTTGCTGGAGGTTGGCAGCGGTGAAGTCCACCTTCGCCCTTCGGCGTCAGAGACTCCGCATGGCTTGCCAGCCCTAGTAAATCGTACTGTCTGAGAACGACATCATACGCTGTCGTTGGTACCTATGCGATCCGAAGGGCCTTTTGGACGGCGTTCGGGGCTCGATCGATAACGAGAAGGTAGGCGCGCGTGGGGCCTTCCGGTTCGCGTTTTCCCTGTTCCCAATGACGCAGCGTGTTGATGCTGAACCCAAACCGCGCGGCGAACGCCTGTTGCGTCATTCCCAGTTTCGTTCGTATCGCCTTCACATCAACGTGCACGGGCACGTGTACGCGATAACCCTTGTTCGCTCCGCGACCCTTTGCGTAGACGACTGCCTCTTCGAGACCCTTGCGGATGCTGTTCGCTGCCTTGCTCATGATCGTCGGCTCCCGTACGTGTCCACCAGTACCTTCGTGAGTTTTCGAAAGCTGTTTCGATCCGCCTGCGAAAGATCCGCTCGCTCGTTTTTCGCGAACGCGGTGAGGAGAAACACCGGCAACTGCGTGCTGTGGAAGAAGTGAATAATCCGCGCTCCTCCTCGCTTGCCGCGGCCTTCCAGGCCCCAACGCAACTTCCGCACGCCGCCCGTTCCAGGAATCAAATCACCAGCCTTCGGATTCGCCGCGAGATACGCAATGATCGATTCCCGCTCATCGTCGTCCAACAACTTCTCGACACGACGAATGAATTCGGGCGTCTCAACGACAGTGACGAGCGGCGCCGCTGGCACTCACCAAGTGTAATCCATTGGACTACACACTGTCGAGCCGGGGTGGCAAGCTGAGTGGCAAGCTGGTTGGCGAAATCGCAGAGGACGGCGAGCCGCCCGGTCGGCCTGATGAATTCTCAAATCGAATGGCGGAAATCATGGAAGGCCCTGCGGAGCGCGAGGCCTCCGGCTCTTGCGGCCGGAGGCTGCGGAGATCAACTCAGCAATGTAAGTGCTTTGCCTTCAGGTGAGTGGCGGGGCCGACGAGACTCGAACTCGCGACCTCCGGCGTGACAGGTATGCGAGCGCCCTCGGCCTGTCAAGACGTTACGGGTCTGAGCCCGTAAACATCGGGGCTTTCATCGCCAGGCGCCGTCACGACCCGCCACCGTACGACAGCAATTCGCACGTTCCAGTGACACGACTGGTGACACAGTCGCGGGCAGCGCCGTCATGAGCGCCTATGACGCCTTCAGGAGCGAGGCCCTGACGAGCGCGGGAACCTCGATCGGCACGAACCGATCCGCTGCGAACAGGTAGTCCTCACCACCTTCATCAACGATTCGCAGGTCTCCGTCTCTCTCGGCCTCTTCGTCCGATAGGACGACGTAGATCTTATTACGCTCGAGCGAGGCCTCGTAGCCCTCGTTGTGGACGCACACCGCGAATCGCGGCGCACGATCGCCTGGCCTGCGCGGCCTAGTCGAGGTACCGCTTCCGCTTGAGTTCCTTTTTGCCGATGCCATGTGCTTCATACCAGTGCAGTTCCGCGAGACGCATCCGGCCATCCCGGAACCGTATCCGTGCAACACCTTTCATCTTCCTCCAGCGCCCTTTCCCATACAAGCGCCGGAGTCGCGGCAGTTCGCGGATGCCGCGTCCGAGGGCAATCGTCTCGATGTCGGTGAGCTCGCCGACAAGCTCGAAGTCCATCCGCGCCGCATTTTACCGACTTTTGGCTGCGGGTGCCGAGCCTGGGCCAGCACCGTGGGCGCACCGGCGCCGTTCGCGACAGAACAGCAAAACGCCCGACATTGCCGTCGAGCGTTGTTGTGTCACTGAGGTTGGCGGCTTGAAGGGTCGGGCGCACGTCCGGCGCGGTGCGGCGCTTGAGCGCGGCGCGGGCGATCCGCAACCGCGAGTACCGCGCCGTTGTTGGGCTGCTGATTGCGATGGCGCTTCTGATCGTCAAGACGTACATCTGGCGATGACGAGCCGGCGCCCCACCTCGTCCGACCTTCCCGGCACCGCGTTTGCGACCGGTTTGTCCCGTCATGACGATCCCGAAACCATCCAGGCCCGAGCCCGAACCCGAACCGCCGCCGACGCCGGTGCCGCCACCGGAGCCGACGCCCGAACCTCCGCCGACAAATCCGTTTCCTCCGCCGACGCCGGCAGTATCGCATTGACGCAGGAGGGCGCGGCGCAAAGAAAAGCCAGGGACGCACCCTGGCTTGAACAGGTCCGGTAGAACGCGATCGCGGTACTAGCCGCCGCAGGTCTCCGAGAGCATCTTGATCGAGTTGATGGTGATCTCGGGCGTGTTCATGGCGGTCGGTTCTGCCGGAGTCGCCGGCGGCTTTCCACTGGTGCCGATCGCCCCGAGCTCACGAAGCGCGTCCGTCTCGCTCTTGAACGTGCCGGCGATTTCCACCCGGTGGCCGAGGTGCGCCTTCAGCGCCGCTTCCTGGTCGCCAGTCACCCGATAGACCTTGCCGAAGGGACTCATCCCGGATGTGCCGGTCGGCTCCGGCTGGGCCGGCTCCGTCGCGGGCGTTGGCTCGGCCGCCGGCGCGCCCGTTTTGATCGTGGCCTGTGTCAGAACGAACTCATCGGCCATCCCGACCTTGCCCGCGACGGCCGGGCGCTTCAGCACGTCCGTTTCGTTGTTCACACAGCCGGTGACGGTAATCGTCTGGCTCGGATTCGGCTGGGTTTGCGGCGCTTGCGCGTAGACGGCGATGGCGACAATCGAGGCCATCAAGGCAAGCGACACGGCCCGCAGCGATGTACGCATTTCTTCCTCCCTTGCTGTCGAGTTTTTCGTCCGCCGGTCGTCCGAATATGCAAGCGCCGAACCGCCGCGACGACGAGACTCGTTGGAGTAACATGGCTCCCGGCCTCATCGCACGATGCCTGCAGAATATCGATTCGATTCACTCTATTCGCACGGCTTCGTCCGGGTCGCCGTGGGCATTCCGGAAGTCCGTGTCGCAGATCCCCGCTTCAACACCGTACGCACGCTGAGCCTGGCGCGGAGTGCATCAGAGGCAGACGCCGCGGTCGTTTTGTTCCCGGAGCTCGGCATCTCGGCCTACTCGAACGAGGACCTCTTTCATCAGGACGCCCTGCTCGGCGCCACTGAAGAGGCGGTGCAGCATGTCATCGAGGCGAGTCAGGCGCTCGCACCCATGCTCGTCGTCGGAGCGCCCTTGCGGTTTCAGGGGGCGCTGTTCAACTGCGCGCTGGCGATCCACCGCGGCCGTCTGCTGGGGGTGACGCCGAAGACGTACCTGCCGAACTACCGCGAGTTCTACGAGAAGCGGCAGTTCACGGCGGGACGCGACGCGGTCCTCCGGGAGGTGGAGCTCTTTGGGAGCGTGGTTCCGTTCGGGCCCGACCTGATCTACCGGGTTGAGAACGTCCCGGACTTGTCAATCCACGTGGAGATCTGCGAGGACCTCTGGGTGCCGATTCCGCCGAGCACCTATGCGGCAATGGCGGGCGCGACCGTGCTGCTGAACCTGTCGGCCAGCAACATCACGATTGGCAAGGCCGACTACCGGCGTCTGCTGTGCGGGTCGCAGTCGGCCAGGTGCGTCGCCGCGTACGTGTACGCCGCTGCCGGGTCGGGGGAATCGACGACCGATCTGGCGTGGGACGGTCATGCGATGGTGTACGAGAACGACATGCTGCTCGCCGAGTCGACCCGCTTTGCTCCAGGCGAACAGCTCATTCTCGCGGACGTGGACGTGCAGCGGCTGGTGCAGGAACGGATGCGCCTGACGAGCTTCAACGATGCGGCCAGCGATCATCGGGCGCGGGTGTCCGCGTTCCGCCACGTCGCGACGAGGTTCGAGGTGCCGTCCCACGCGGTCCCGCTCCAGCGGACCGTCGATCGGTTTCCATACATCCCAAGCGATCGCGCACGCCGCGACGAGCGGTGCGCGGAGGCGTACAACATCCAGGTCCATGGCCTGGCCAAGCGGCTCACCGCCACCGGCATTCAGAAGCTGGTCGTCGGCGTGTCGGGCGGCCTCGATTCGACGCAGGCGCTCATCGTCGCCGCGAAGACGATGGATCGGCTGAAGCTGCCGCGCACCGGCGTGCACGCCTTCACGATGCCGGGGTTCGGCACGAGCGAGGCGACGCGCGCCAACGCCCACCGCCTGATGCGGGCGCTCGGGGTGACCGGCGCGGAGATCGACATCAAGCCTTCGTGTCTCCAGATGTTCAGGGACCTGGGGCACCCGTACGCCAGCGGCGCGACGGGCGAGGAGGCGCGCGATCTGACGTTCGAGAACGTCCAGGCGGGCGAGCGGACGTCGCACCTCTTCCGGCTGGCGAACTACCACGGGGCGATGGTTCTCGGGACGGGAGATTTGAGCGAGCTGGCGCTCGGCTGGTGCACCTACGGCGTCGGCGACCACATGTCCCACTACAACGTGAACGGCTCGATACCCAAGACGCTCATCCGCCACCTCATTCGATGGGTCATCGCGTCGGGTCAGTTCGACGAGCCGGCCAGCGACGTCCTCGACGCGATTGTGAAGACGAAGATTTCTCCCGAGCTGCTTCCGGAGGCCTCCGGGCGGGACGGACCGTCGGACGTGACGGAGCGCCGGATCGGGCCGTTCGAGCTGCAGGATTTCAATCTGTATTACATCAGCCGGTTCGGGTTCCCGCCGAGCAAGGTCGCGTTTCTTGCCCGTCACGCGTGGAAGGACGCGACTGAAGGGTCCTGGCCGGAAGGGGTGCGTGACGAAGACCGGCGCCAGTATTCGCTCGGCGACATCAAGCGCTGGCTGGAGGTCTTCGTCGAGCGGTTCTTTCAAACGAGCCAGTTCAAACGCTCCTGCCTGCCGAACGGGCCCAAGGTCGGGTCGGGAGGATCGCTGTCGCCGCGCGCCGACTGGCGGGCTCCGAGCGACGCGGTGGCCGACGCCTGGCTGCGGGAGCTGCGGGAGAGGGTCCCGGACGCAGAGTAGGGCGCCGAAGCGCGATGCAGGGGAGGTGCCTGCGCGCCGACGCTCGCGAAAACCCGGCGGGCGCGAGCGAGCAGACGTCCGCCTTCGCCGCTCATGCGGCTACGGCGGACAGACTTCGCTCATTGGACGAGATCCCGCCTGCCTGGACGAAGCTCGCCACGCCCGTGTACGCGAGCGAAGTCTGGTGCTTGCGCGCCGAAGCTCGCCAAGCCCGTGTACGCGAGCGAAGTCTGGTGCTTGCGCGCCGAAGCTCGCCAAGCCCGTGTACGCGAGCGAAGGCGTGTGGGCGGTACAGGACTCGAACCTGTGACAGCCGGCGTGTAAAACCGGTGCTCTACCAACTGAGCTAACCGCCCGCAGTGCGCTTTCGAGATTCCTGTAGCGCAGCCCTTCCGCCTGCGCGCGAAAGCGCTTCGGCGAGACTCGCCGTAGCCGTGGCGGAGGCGGTCAGGGCTGCCGGTGTCCAATTATCGCGTAAAGTTGCGCCCTCCGAGCGCGAGCAGCTATAATTGCTTTCTTCGGCCCCTGAAAAACTGCGCGTCCAGGGCGTCGAGCACCCTTGCGGGGTCGTAGTTCAGTTGGTTAGAACGCCGGCCTGTCACGCCGGAGGTCGCGAGTTCGAGTCTCGTCGGCCCCGCCATCATCCAGCAAGAAAGCCACTTGCAACGTTCAGCTGGTCCCGCGACCTCCGGCCTCTCAGGGCCGGTGGCCGCGGGAGCGCCTGTACGGTGTCATCGCCAAGCTTCCTCGAAGAAGTCAACACGTTGCGGTCGCGTGCGAACGAGATCGTGACCGCAGGCGACGGCACAGATTGCAACGAACTTGCAAACCGCGCCGGATTGCTCTCCATTCCGTATCGCGTCGACGGGATGGTTGAACGCTCCAAACACAAGCCGGCTGTCGAAGGCTCTCGCTCGGGGCGGCGCAGCCAAGATGCGGCAACGGCCACCGTCGATCTGGACGCTGGACGTGACTCAGTGCCGAGCCGCCCCCTATTGCCGCCCCCTGTTGTCATGACAATGTCAGGCGCCTGTGGTATCCTCGCCAAAGCAGGACCTGCATGCCCACCGCGACCCGAACAGAGAAACTCGACCTGCGACTGACCCCGTCGGCGAAGCGGACGCTGCAAGCAGCCGCGGCTGCGGCGCAACGTTCGGTGAGCGAGTTCGTCCTCGAGAGCGCCCTGTCCCGCGCGGAAGAGACTTTGCCCGATCGACGACGGTTCGGGCTCGACGCCGAGCAGTGGGCAGCCTTTCAGGCCGCGCTCGATGCCCCGCCGCGCGTGGGAACGCGACTGAAGAAGCTCCTGAGAGAGCCCAGTGTCTTCGAACGCCAGCGCAAGTGAACACATCCCCGCGGATCGAGAAGCTCCGTTCCGACCATGACGTGAGTCGGTTCGATTGCGGCCGCGAGGCGTTGGACCGGTTCCTCCAGCGGTACGCGCTTCAGAACCAGCACGCCCAGGCTTCCCAGACATACGTGGCGCTCGTCAATGGGGAGATCGTTGGGTACTCCACACTCGTCGTGGGATCGGTGGAGTATGAAGGCGCGCCTGCGCGGCTCGCCAAAGGCCTCGCCCGTCATCCGATTCCGCTGATGGTGCTCGCGCGTCTCGCGGTCGCCACCGCGTGGCACGGCAGAGGACTCGGCGCGGGTCTCCTCAAGGACGCGATGCTTCGAACGCTTCAGGCGGCCGACATCGCCGGCATCCGGGCCATGGCGGTGCATGCCAAAGGCGACGAGGCGCGCGCGTTCTACGAGCGGTTCGGCTTCACGCCGTCGCCCACGGATCCCCACCACCTCTTCCTCTTGTTGAAGGACATTCGCGCCGCGCTCAAGTGAACTGAAGCGTCGTCCCTGAACACTCTTCGTCCACTCATCGAGCGCGGTCTAAAACCTCCGCGCCAGTCGACCAAGCTCGTCACGCGGGTCCCTCTCCGCCTCGCGACGCTCGGGGTTGTCCCAGACTCTGGGCACGCGAACCATCCGGAATCCAGAGATCGCCACGCTCCCGCAATTGGCGGTACGTCTCCCGGTCGAACTGCACGAGCGTCCGTTTCATAGACACTTGATATCATGTTGCCTCAACCCGGGACGGTTCGGCCGCGACACCCGGGCCTGCCACGGCGGTTCTCCCGTTGCCGGAACGGGCGCCGGCGCGGCTGCGGGCGGCGTCCGGCGATGTGGTAATATGTATGTCGAAACCCATATCCCCATATGAAGACGACCATCGAGCTGTCCGACGCGGCGCTGCGCGAGGCGAAGCGGGTGGCGGACCGCGAGGGGACGTCGCTTCGCGCGCTCCTCGAAGAGGGGCTCAGGCGCGTGCTCGCCGACCGGCGCGCCCGACGCGGCGGGTTCCGGCTGCGGCGCGCGACGTTCAAGGGGCAGGGCCTCTCCGCGGAGTTCGAGGGGGAGAGCTGGCCGGCCGTCCGCGACACCATCTACCGCGAGCACGGCGCATGATTGCCGTCGACACGAACATCCTCGTCTACGCCCATCGCGAGGACTCGCCCTGGCACGCGCCCGCGGTCAAGACCGTGATGGGTCTCGCCGAGGGACGGGCGCCCTGGGCCATTGTCTGGCCGTGCCTGCACGAGTTCCTCGCGATCGTGACGCACCCCCGCATCTACAGACCGCCGACACCCGCCCCCATCGCCTGCAAGCAGGTGGACGCGTGGCTGGAATCTCCGAGCCTCGTGCTGCTCGCCGAGACCGACGAGTACTGGAAGACCCTGCGTGGGTCGGTTCTCAACGGACGCATCGCCGGCCCGCTGGTTCATGACGCGCGCGTCGCGTCCCTCTGTCTCGTCCACGGCGTTGACGAGCTCTGGACCCAGGACCGCGATTTCGGACGGTTCCCCTGGCTGAAAACGATCAATCCTCTCGTCTGAGGCGTGTTGCGACCTAAGACGGCCACTGCGCGGCGACGTCTGGCCTGGGCGTTTCTGGCCGCCGTGTTCGCGCTCCTGCTTGCCGTGTCCTGGCAGCAGTGGGCGAACCTGCTCATCGACAGCGGTCGCGAGATGAACACGCCGCTCCGGCTGCTCCGCGCGGAGCGTCTCTATTCGGATGTGTACTACCTGTACGGCCCGCTCGCGCCGTATCTCAACGCCGCGCTCTACGCGATCTTCGGGACTCACCTGAACACCCTCTACGCCGCGGGAGCCGCCGCCGCGATTGTCCTGCTCGTCCTGGTGTTCCGCCTCGCCGAGAAGCTGACCGGCACGTGGGAAGCGCTGCTGGCTGCCTGGGCCGTGACCGTGCTGTGCGTCTTCAAGCAGGGGGGCAACTACGTCGTTCCGTACGCGTACGCGGCCGTCTACGGAACGCTTCTTGGCCTCGGGTCGCTCGTCGCGCAGGTGCGTTACGTGCACCGGCCCCAGTCTCGACAGGCTCAGGGCAGGCCCCTTCGGCAGGCTCAGGGCAGGCAATCGCTGCTGCTGGCCGGTCTGTTGGCCGGACTTGCGCTCATCTGCAAGCTGGAGTTCGGGTTCGCGGCGACCGCGAGCCTGATCGCGGTGGCGATGTCGGAGAAGCCGGGCGATCGCGTCCGCGTCCTGGCGCGAGGGCTGGCGCCTGCCTTCATCATTCCGCTCGCGACCTACGGGCTCATGCTGTCGGTGATGTCCTCGGACGCGGTGCTGAAGGACACCTTCCTCTGGCCTCCGCACATACCGGCCGAGTTGATCTACTTCAACCGGTCGAAGCTCGGGTTGTTCGATCCCTGGAAGACGATCCGCGAGCTGCTCAGCGCCGTGGCCCTTGTCGGACTGATCGGTGTGACGATCGTCGTCGCCGCGGCGGTCCGGGCGACGAGTTCGTTCCGCGCCGGGTTCGCCAGGCTGCCGCCAGCGGCGCGACGCGCGGTCGTCTGGGCCGGCGCCGCCTCTGTTCTGGGGCTCCTGGTGAACATCGCGATCTTCCACACGCGCCGGGACGTCAGCCCGCTGCGCGCGTTGCCGGTGCTCTGCGTGGCGGCCATCTGCGCGTACGGCCGGCATCTTGCGGGCGGGAAAGAGGCGGAAACGGCGCGCCGGTCGGGTTTCGTCGTCAGTGTGTACGCCCTGTTCGTGCTCGGCCGCGTGATCCTGAGAGTGCCGAGCGGCGGCGCCTACGGCGCGTATCTCCTGCCGGTGCCGCTCGTCCTGTTTACACATCTCGCCACGACGTATTACCGGCCGGCCTTTGACGGCCTCCCGGCGTACGCGCTGCGCGCGCGGCGCATCGTGCTCGCCTTGTTCGCGGCCGTGCTTTCCGCCGCGACGATAGTGATCGCGTACCGGTACATCGAGGACGAGTCCGCGCGACTCGAAACACCGCGCGGTGTCGTGAAGGTCAGCCAGGAAGTGGCGGCGGCGTTCGGGGACGCGTTGGCGCTGATCGCGGAGACGACCCAGCCGGACGATTACATCTGGGCCGTGCCGGAAGGCAGCAGCCTCAACTTTCTGAGCGGCCGGCGGGCGCCGCTGCGGTACGAGATCCTCACGCCGGGGTTTCTCGACGCCGCCGGCGAGCGGCGCGCGATTCAGCAGCTCGAAGCGCGGGACGTCAAGCTCGTCTTCATTCTCGATCGACCCATGACAGAATTCCGGTGCGCGGCGTTCGGGCGTGACTGCTATCGCATCCTGATGGAGTGGATCGACGGCAGGTACGACGCGTTCGCCGAGTTCGGGCGCGGCCCGCACGGCCCGTTGATCACGGCATACCGTCCCAAGGAGCCGTAGGAGGAGGTAACTGAGGGGGCAGGATTCGAACCTGCGCATGGCCTGAGTAACAGTCAGGTGCCTTACCAGCTTGGCGACCCCTCATCAGGTTCTCTCCAGAGGTCCTCTCGTGCGCCTGAAAACAGAAAAGCCCGGAAGGCTGTTCGCCCGCCGGGCTCTTCTGTGTGATTTCGTCCGTGCTAGATCGACACACAGCCTCGCCACGGCCTGGCGGCCGCGTTGCGGTTTCGGCGATTGCTGCGCGCGATGAACGGCACGACCGGAGACTACCGGGATCGGTGAACCATGTCAACCTCCGGCGTGATCGCGAGACTCGATCCACTCGCCCGCGGCCGTTGGCAGGCCTGAAGGCCTGCGCTACGAGAGGGCGCGATTGTCAGGGCTGGCCGTGCCGCGCTATTCGGCCCGCAGTGTGTCGGCAGGATCGATCATCGCGGCACGACGCACGGGCAGATAGCACGCCAGCAGCGACATCGCGAACAGCAGCGTTCCCACCGCGACGAACGTCAGCGGGTCGCCGGCCGACACCCCGAACAGCAGCGACGAGAGGAAGCGCGCGAGCGCGTACGCGAGCGCCAGGCCCAGCGCGACGCCCGTGCCGCCGATCCCCGCGGCCTGCCGTACGAACTGCCGGATGACGTTCGCGCGCGATGCGCCGAGCGCCATCCTGACCGCGATCTCACGCGTGCGCGCGGCGACCGAGAACGCCATCACACCGTAGATCCCGACGAGCGCGAGGACGAGCGCGGTGACCGCGTGTTCCGTGAGCATGCGCGCAATGTTCACTTCACCGACCAGGAACTCGTCCACGACCTCCCGCAGCGGACGCAGTTCGGTGACTGGAAGCTGCGGATCGAATTCCCTGACGGCCGCCCGGAGCGCCGGCGCCTGCTGCGCGGGTGAATCGCCGGGCCGCACGCGCACGAGCAGCCGCATGTACCGCGTGGGCGCCGAGGCCTGCGAGAAGTAGATGTTCGGCACGTCGCTTCGCAGGTCCTGGTGCCGGCTGTCCGAAACGACGCCCTTGACCGTGTAGGGAGCGGAGGCGACACCGCGGCGGCGCACCGCGAACTGACGGCCCACCGCCGGCGTGTCGCCGAACAGCCGGCGGGCGAGCGCGCTGGCGATGACGGTCTCTCGCGCGGCGGGATTGTCGGAGGTCGCGAACAGCCCCCCCTGGAGCAGTCTCAGGCCCACGGTGCCGAAGTAGTCGCCGCCAGCCGTGACGAGGTTGGCCTCGATCCCGTCGCCACCCACGATCGGCTGGCCCGATGGAAAGACTTCACCGCCGGCCCATTCGTGATTGAGCGGCAGGTAGTCCACGGTGCCGGCCGCGACCACACCCGGCAGGCGGGCTGCGCGCGCAACGATGTCGCGGTGGAAGCCCTTCACGCTCTCCGCATCCGCGTACTTGTGCTCCGGCACGATCAGCTTCACGGTGAGGACCCGATCGGCATCGAATCCCAGCGGCACCCGCCGCAGATCGCGGACCGACCCCACCAGGAGCACCGCGGCAATGAGCAGAACGGTGCACATCGCGATCTGCCCCGCGACCAGTCGCCGTTGCCCGCCGGCTCGGCCGGCCGGCCGGCCGCCGGGCAGTCCGTCCGCGGCGAGCTTGCTGAGATCCCCCCGCGTCACCCTCAATGCCGGGACGAGTCCGAAAAGGACGGCGGCCAACAGGGAGATGCCGAACGTGAAGGCAATCGCCTCTCTATCGACCACGAGTTCTCCGATGCGGTACAGATCCGGCGGGATCGCCGCGCGCGCGCGGGCGAGACCCCATACGGCGAACGCGGCGCCGCCGGCGCCGCCGAGCAGCGCGAGCAGCAGGCTCTCGGTCAGCAACTGGCGAACGAGCCGCAGGCGACCGGCGCCGAGCGCCGCGCGCAGTGCCATCTCGCGCCGCCGCGCGAGGCCGCGAGACAGCATCAGGCTGGCGACATTCGAGCAGACGATCAGGAAGACCATGCCGACCGAGCCCGACATGATGGCAAGCATCGGCGTGAGCTGGTCGGACGCGAAATTGAGCGCGTCGCGGATCGGCACGGTGCGCACGGAGAGTCCGGCGTTCTCGGAGGGATACCGCTCCGCGAGCCGCGCGGCAATCGCCTTCAGTTCGGCCGACCCGGCACGCGGTTCGACGCCCGCCCTGAGTCTCCCGAAGACCTGGAGCGCCCGCCGCGAGCGGCTCGACGCCGGTTCGATGACGCGCGGAGCCCACATCTGGGTAATCGGCAGCGGGAACACGAAGTTCGCCGGCATCACGCCGACCACCGTGTAGACATCGCCGTTGAGGTTGACGGCCCCGCCGAGCGCGGCGCGATTGCCGCCGAAGCGGGTCTTCCAGAACGAATCGGCAAGGACGACCTCCCGCGGCCCGGCCGGCGAGTCCGCGCCGGGGCCGAACCCGCGGCCGAGCGCCGCGTCCACACCCAGAAGCCGGAACGCGTTGGCCGTCACGCGCCCGACGGACACCCGCTCGGGTTCGCCGCCGGAGATGAGGTCCTCTTCGGTGTAGTTGAACGCGGCGAGGTCCTCGAACAGCGCCGCCTCGCGCCGCAGATCGAGGTAGTCGGGCGCCGAGATGCGGCCGCGGCCGTTTCCGGATTTGAGTGGTGTATTCCAGACGTGCACGAGCCGATCCGGATCCGCGAACGGCAGCGGCCGCAGCACGAACGCGTTCACGAACGAGAATGTGGAAATGGTGCCGCCGATCCCGAACGCGAGCGTGACGATCACCGCGAGGGTCCACCACCGCTGCCGCAGGAGCAGGCGTGCGCCGTAGGCGAGATCCCGGCCCCACGTCTCCAGCCGCGGGAACCCCCACACGTCATGGCTTCGCTCGCGGAGCACGCGGATGTTGCCGAACGCGGCGCGGGCGGTCCGGTAGGCCTCCTGTTCACCGACGCCGCGAGCCATCGCTTCCCGTGCCTTGAGCTCGACGTGGAAGCGCATCTCCTCGTCGAGCTCGGCATCGGCGGTGTCGCGCTGCCGCAGATGGAGGACCCGCCGGCACAGTTCCAATAAGGCATGCATATGAAACCTCAGGGCGCTTCGAGCACGCGAAGAATGGCCAGTGTCAACCGCGTGTATCCCGCCGTTCGCGACGCAAGCTCCCGTCGTCCCGCCTCGGTGAGCCGGTAGTACCGCGCGCGGCGGTTGTTCTCGGTGACGGCCCACGTGCCCGTCACCCAGCCCTTGAGCAGCAACCGCTGCAGCGCCGGATACAGCGATCCTTCCTCGACGCGCAGCACGGCGTCGGAGACGTCCCGAAGGCGCTGTGCGATGCCGTAGCCGTGCATCTCCTCCCGCCGAAGTGTCTGGAGAATCAGCAGATCCAGCGTGCCGGGCATCAGATCCGGCCGGGACTCGTCGCGGGGATTCATGGTACGCTTCCCATAGACGCACTAGGGTAGCGGGAAGTTCCCTTGGAGCGCGTCTTCCTGTTGTTTGTGATGATGCTGGCCCGGCTGAGCGACCTGCTGCGGCTTTCGCTGGAGCGTCTCGACGTCGTCGAGGTGCGGCTGAAGGACGAGCTCGACTTCATCGAGAAGTACGCGGACATCGAGTGCACGCGCTTTCAGTACCGCTTGACGGTCGCGGTGGACGTCCGGCCGGAGACGCTCGATGCGCTCGTGCCGACCCAACGCCCAACTCCTGGCTGGCTCCGACGCGACGGCCGCGGCGCTGAGGCTCAGCGACAGCGCGACCTGCCGTCGTCAGGGGGCCGTTCCGCGCTATTTCGCCCCGAACATATAAACGCCGGTAATGGTGAAAGTGGTTGTACCCGGGTAGTTCAATCCTCCGGACGCGCGCATCTTGAAACCCGGGCCGGCGATGACCGCCACGGCCAGCTGCAACTCGGCCAGGGGCACGACCTTGACTTCCTGGCCAAAAGGGCTGAAGAACTGCTTCGCTTCGATAATCCGGGAGTCGCCGCTTTGAATGTCCCGTTCGGTCACGGTGCCCTTGGCCTGTCCCACGCCGATACCGTACGTCAGTCCGATCTGGACCCGATCCTTGATCGTGCCGAACGGAGAGAACTTGTCGATGCTCACGCCTGACACCGTCACGCCGTGTGTCGTGCGGTCGCTCGGCTCGAAGTCGGGACTCTGCAGCGCGAACGATCCGTCCTTCACCAGCTTGCGGACATAGCTGACACCCCACTCGCCGCCCAGCGTGCGGCCGCGCGCGAACCCGATCCGGAATTCACTGCCGGAGATGCTCACGACATCCGCGTCGAACAAGGGTCTGAAGGAGTCCTTCACTTCCCACTTGGGCGCGAACGATGCCTGAACGCCCCAGTATTTCTCGTCTGGTTGGGCGGTCGCGTAGGCCGGAAAGAGGAGAGAGACACAGAACACCACGAGCAGGGCGTGACCTGAGCGCATGCGGACTCCTTCGGTTGAGAACGCCAGGCCGGACGCAGCCTGATGTTTGAGCCCATGTCAACGGTTGAGCTTCAAACGTCGACATGCATATGGGATAAACGTTCGCGAGCCGGGAAGCGGACACGGGGGCAGTGTCGCAAGCGTCACGCGACGACAAAGAACGTACAAAGGGCGATGCGAAGTTCACGCGCGCGTGTGCGGCCGATCTGTCGCCAGTTCATACACGCCGGTGCCCGATCACAGGCACTGTGGATGAGGTTCCCTGTCGTGGCTCGTGGCTCGTGGCTCGTGGCTCGTGGCTCGCAGTCTGCGTGGGCGCGGCAATTGCGTTGCTTCCTCACGGGAGGCACATATGCCTGAGAGAGACACCTTGCAACGGGCCCGCCGCGACAAGCGCCAGGGCAAGGCGCCATCGACACAAGCCGGCGAGTTCGTGCGTGAAGAGGTGCACCACGTTCGCGAAGGCAAGCACGGCGCCCGGTCCACGAAGCAGGCCATCGCGATCGGCCTGTCGAAGGCGCGCCGCGCCGGCGTGAAGCTGCCGGCGCCGCCGAGGAGCGCGAAGAAGAGGACGAAGCGGAGCGCGGAGTCCGCTACGCGCGCGGCCCGGCGCGGCGCCGCGAGGCCCGCACCTCGTCGCTCGCGCGCGGCGAAGCGCGCGCTCGAGCGCGAAGGCCGCGGCGCCGCCTCGCGGAAGGCGCTGTCGCGGCAGGCCCGGTCGGCGGCCCGGCGCGCGGCGCGGACCCGGCAGCGCCGCCGGAGCGCGTCGGCCTGACGGGACGGCCGGACGTCCGCACGGCGAGACGCTGGAGAGCCGCGGGACATTCCGGCTCGTGCAGCAACCGCCGCCCGAGTCGCTTTCGGCCGGGATCGGCGACCGCCTCCGCACGCTGTTCGACACGACTCGCCATTCCCTGTAGCGCAGCCCTTTAGGGCTGCCCGTGATCTGGTGACGCGTGATCCGGTAGCGCAGCCCTTCAGGGCTGCCCGTGATCTCGTGACACGCGTGATGATCCGGTAGCGCAGCCCTTCAGGGCTGCCCGTGATCTCGTGACACGCGTGATGATCCGGTAGCGCAGCCCTTCAGGGCTGCCCGTGATCTCGTGACACGCGTGATGATCCGGTAGCGCAGCCCTTCAGGGCTGCCCGTGCGTGATCGGGTAATCGGCCGACAACAGCGGCTTGCTCGTTGCAGCTCTTGCCCGCATGATCCGCAAGCGCCCGCGCCTCAAGACGTTCGATTACTGCGGCCGGCATCACTATTTCCTGACGTTCTGCACACATCAGCGCGCGCCCGTCTTCACCCGCGCCGAGCCGGTCGACCTCGTGCTCGATCAAATAGTGCGATCCGCAACGCAGTTGGAGTTCGCGATTACTGCGTACGTCTTCATGCCAGATCACCTGCATCTGGTGTTGCATGGACTCTCACAGAACGCCGACCTGAAGGCCTGCGCGGTCCTCGCGAAACAGCGATCCGCGTACGAGTACTCACGCATCTACGGACGCAGACTGTGGCAACCGAGCTATTACGATCATGTGATTCGGGACGAGGAAGGCATCCTGGGGTTCCTCGCGTACTTGGTGATGAACCCCGTCGAGGCCGGGCTCGTCGAGCGGCCGGAAGATTATCCCTTTACCGGATCGCTGACGATGACACGAGAGGAGATGATCGCGATCATCCGTAACGTCGCGCCGCTGCTGTTGGTACGGTGAGGCAGCCCTAAAGGGCTGCGCTACCGCGATCAAGGCAGCCCTAAAAGGGCTGCGCTACCGCGATCACAGGCAGCCCTAAAGGGCTGCGCTACCGCGATCACAGGCAGCCCTAAAGGGCTGCGCTACCGCGATCACAGGCAGCCCTAAAGGGCTGCGCTACCGCGATCAAGGCAGCCCTAAAGGGCTGCGCTACCGCGATCAAGGCAGCCCTAAAGGGCTGCGCTACCGCGATCACAGGCAGCTAGTCCGGCAGAGGCATGCGCCCGCGGGGCTGCTCCGAGCTGGGCGTCGTCCGCGAGCCGCTCGAGGTCGGTCCGCCCTTCACCTGTTCGGTCCGGCTGTCCGATGTCCGTTCGGGTCCGCTCTTCTCGCTCTCACTGCCGCGTCCGACGGTGTCGTCGACGTGACGCTCTCTGTCTTCTCTTCGCATCATCGCCTCCAGACTTAACCGGGGCTCCGCCCCGGACCCCGGCACGATCTCGATGTCTTCCGAGGTTCTAACAGGTTCTCTAGAGGTTCTAGGGGTTCTAGAGAACCCTGGAACCCCCAGAACTATGTGAGTGCAAGTTGGACGCCGGGAAGAAAGGCCGAGCTCCCGGACGCGCGGGATTTCGCAACGGACACCACTTCAACTATGGTGTGGGCATGATCGCCGGTCGGATATTACGCGTGGTTGCCGCGGTCGTGCTGGCGGCTTGCGGGGCACCCGCCGCCGAGTCGCAGACGGCGCGCCCGGAGACGTCCCGCATCATCATGCTCGGCACCGGGATGCCTGTTCCCGACGCGAACGCATGGGGTCCCGCCACGGCGATCGCGATGGGCGATCGGCTGTTCCTCATCGACGCGGGCGCGGGCGTGACACGGCGTTTCGCCGCGGCGGGCTATCCGCGCATCTCGAAAATCGATGCGACCTTCATCACGCATCTTCATTCGGACCATACGCTCGGGTACCCGGATCTGATCTTCACGACGTGGATCATGGGGAGGCGCGACCCGTTGATGGTCTTCGGCCCACCAGGACTGCGGCGGATGACGGATCGGATCCTCGACGCCTGGCGCGAGGACGTCGAGGTTCGCGTCCACGGTCTGGAACACGAGACTCGCGCGTCGCTCGCGGTGAACGCGCGGGAAGTCCGCCCCGGCGTTGTCTACAGCCGCGACGGCGTGCGCGTGACGGCGTTCAAGGTACGTCACACCGCGTGGAAGAACGCGTTCGGCTACAGGTTCGATCTGCCCGACCGATCCATCACGATCTCTGGCGACACAGCGCCGCCGTCGGACGATCTGATCGCCGCGGCGAAGGGGACGGACGTGTTGATCCACGGCGTGTACATCGAGAGCCGTCTCACGCCGGAGAAGCGGCCCGGCGGCGAGGACTGGCCAGCGTACATGCACGCGGCGCACACGTCGAACGTCGAACTCGGACGCCTCGCGGCGCGCGTGCAGCCGAAGCTGCTGATCCTGAATCACGTCATCAGGATGGGCGGCACGGACGACGAACTCATCGAGGGCATTCGCGCCGGCGGCTACACGGGACGCGTCGTCATCGCGCGGGACCTCGACGTCTTCTGAAGTTCTACAGGTTCTACAGGTTCACCGGACGACGCGAAGCGCCATCACCTTGTGCGCGACGGCGGCGCCGGAGCCGGCCGTCAGGTCGATCGCGTAATCACCTGCGGTGAGCGGCGCGAGGTTCAGATCGGCCACGAGCATGGGCGCGCCGTTCGTTTCGCGCTCCGCCAGGGTGATCTCCAGCGCGAGCGGCGAGCCGTTGCGGCCGAGCAGCCGCGCCTCGCGCCGATCGAGAGGCTGGAGGATCGGCCACTCGAGGTGGATCCGTTCGGTCCGACGGAACTGGAACACCGCGGCGGGCCGCAGCGGCGACACGGGAGCGGGGAGCGCTCGATACACGAGCGGATCGCCGAGCGGTCCGGCAGCCCGCGCGATGCGAATGCGATCGTGCTGATCGGGTTCGCCCGCCGCGCGCACCTCCACGGCGGCGGTCCACGGCCCCGGCTGCCCGCCAACCGGCACACGCACGAGCGCGGCGCGCGCGCCCGGCTCGATCCGGCCGCGTCCCGTTGCGACCGTCGCTCCGGCCGCATCACCGACAGTCACTTCGACATCCGCGCCGCCCTTCCACCGTCCCACCTCGATGGCCGGAGCCGCGATCTCCGTCACGACCACGAGATCGCTGCCGGCGAACACACCGTGGGCGAGCACCGTGGTGTCGGGGCGCATCCGTACCAGCGTGGCGAACGCGGCATCTTCCGGTGGAGCCGCCTTTGGGACGGCCGGGGTCGATAACGCGGCGCGCATGGTCGCCATCTCCGCTTCCGTCGGCGCGCGGTACTCGCGGCGCGCGCGCACGGCCGTGTTCGTGCCCTTGAGACGCACGGAGATCTTGCGCACCCGGCCATCCCACTTCGTGTTGGTCGTGTAGTAGCCGAGGACGTAGTAGGCGGAGAGATCGCTGGCAATCCGCGCAAGCCCCGGATTAATGTCGTTCGAGTTCACGACGGCGACGCCGTCGGTATTCTGGGCGAGCTCGAGCAGCCGATCGGTGCGATCGGTGATCGCATCCGTTTTCCGGACAACGGGGTTGCCGCCGGGAAGCTGCCCATTGATGAACGGCACAGGCTTGTCCTGCGCGAACTCGGCCGCCTCGAGGCCCTGCGGGTTGATCGTGTAGAACGCGACGTTCGCCTGCCGCGCCGCGCGGATCAGATTGCGCCAGCGCTGGCCGAAGTCCATCTCCGCCAGCCGGTTCAGCTCGCTCTGGCACCATCGTGGATCCGCCTCACCGGGGCGGCCGGTACTGCCGAGCGTGATCTTGCCGGTGGGCGTTATTCCCACAGTCGGCCCGTCGTATTTGACGTTCCCCTCGCGCACGGACGTGTCGCGGCCAGGCAGCCTGAACCCGCCGGAAAAAAGCAGGATGTTCTTGCGCTCCTGCCGGATGCCGTCCAGCAGATCGATCAGGCCCTCGAGGTCCGAGAACACCTTGTCCAGGTTGCGGCGCCCGGCCAGCTGGGGGAGACCGCACGCCTCCAGCTCCAGCGCGCCTTCCGCCGGGTGCATGAAGCCCCACGTCCAGTGACGCTCGAGCTGCTCGGCGATGCTCTCGGTGTGCTGGCCCAGGATCAAATCCGTCGGCCGCTGCTGCGGGGTGAGCATGCCGAACAGATCCCGCGAGCCGAGGATGCGGTTCAACATGTTCGTGAGCGGCTTGCGCGTTTCGTGCGACCCTCTCAGGTTCGTGTGATAGAAATCGAGGTAGATCACGAACACGCGGTAGCGCGGATCGCCGGCCAGCTCGAACGCCTCGCGCTGAGAGTTGGGATCGCGCCGTTCGGCGTCCGACGTGAACGGCTCGAAGCGGATGAACTGGACCGCGTCAATCGTCTGCGGCTTGCCGTCCTCCAGCACCTCGAAATCGGCCGCGGTCAGTCCTTCGACGATCTTGCCGTCGCGCGTCGGGTATGCATCGACGTGGACGTAATTCGCTTCGGTCCGGAAGACGGGCGGCTGCTGCGGTTTTTGAGGGGGTGGATTCTGTCCGGAGACAGAGACGACGAGAAGGGCGGAGACGGCCACCGCCAGCGCCGCGTGACGTGCGGCTCCGCCACGAATCCGAATCATGAGGACCTCCGCGTCGCTGGCAGCCCAACTGTAGCACGTTACGGCCCGCATCTTGCGTCTCTGCCGTTGAAATGACAGTGAGCTCCCGTCTCGCCGCGCTGCGCGGCTCGCTTGCGGGCCGTCCGAGGACCCTGGTCGGCTCGATCGGGATCCTCGCTGTCCTGCTGTTCTTTGCCGGCGGGTCCTTTGCCTGGTTCGGCTACGAACTGACGGCGGGGCTGCCCGATCGCACCGCCCTGCGCGCGATTGGCGACATGGCGCAGTCCACCACCATTCTCGACGCGAGCGACCGTCCCGTTTTCACGATCTTCAAGGAACAGCGGATCGAAGTGCCGCTCGAGAGCATGTCCGCCCACCTGGTTCGGGCGGTCCTCTCGGTCGAGGACCAGCGCTTCTACGATCACTACGGCGTCGACGCGCTGCGCGTCGGCGCGGCTGCACTCAGCAACCTGCGCGAAGGCCGGCGCGCGCAAGGCGGCAGCACCATCACGCAGCAGCTCGCGCGTCAGAGCTTCCTCAGCCGCGACAAGACGTACCGCCGGAAGCTGAAAGAGGTGATCCTCGCGGCGTATGTCGAGAGCCTCTACAGCAAGCACGACATCCTCGAGCTGTACCTGAACAAGGTGTATCTGGGCGACGGATTCTATGGGGTCGAAGCCGCCGCGCGCGGCTACTTCGGGAAGCCGGCAAGCGATCTCACGGTCAGCGAAGCCGCGCTCGTCGCCGGTCTCATTCAGTCGCCTTCCAGCTACGCGCCCACCGTCAGCCTCGAGCGCGCGATCGCGCGCAGGAACGTCGTCCTCCAGACGATGGTCTCGTCGGGCGCGATCGACGCGGCGACGGCGGAGCGGGCGAAGACCGCCGGCGTGAAGCTGTCCAACGCGCTCGACATCAAGGAAACATCGGGCCTGTACTTCAAGGAGCAGGTCCGCCGCGAGCTGGTCGATCGCTTCGGCTGGCAGCGCGTGTATCAAGGCGGGCTGCGCGTCCACACGACGCTGGATGCCGGTCTGCAGCGTGCGGCGGAAGCGCTCGTCGAAAAACGCGTCACCGAGATCGAGCGCCTGCCTGCCTTTCCGCGCAAGGCGATGGTGGCGCGTCATGCGATTGCAGAAGGGGAGGCGCCGGATTACCTCCAGGGCGCGCTCGTCGCGCTCGATCCGTCGACGGGGTACGTCCGCGCGATGGTCGGCGGCCGCGACTTCACCGAGAGCCCCTTCAACCGCGCCGTGCAGGCGAAGCGCCAGTCGGGATCCGCGTTCAAGCCGTTCGTGTTCGCCGCGGCGCTCGAAGCCGGCTATTCGCCCGCCTCGCTCATCTCCCACCTCAACGATCCGATCGCGACGCCGCAAGGCGGATGGGTCCCTGAAGACGAGCACTCGAATGCCAGCGCGATGACGCTGCGGACGGCGCTGCGCACGTCGAGCAACCGCGCGGCGGTGCAGCTCCTCAGTGAGGTCGGCATTCCCGCGGCCGTGACCTACGCCGAACGGCTGAACGTCGGCACGCCTCCGAGCGTCCCGTCGCTGGCGCTCGGCGCCAGCGAGGTCACGCTCCTGTCGCTCACCTCCGCGTATGCCGCCTTCGCGGACGGCGGCACCGTCCGCCAGCCGGTGCTCATCAGACGCGTGGAGGACACCGACGGCGTCGTGCTCTACAGGGACGCGGGGAAAGCGCATCGCGCCGTGAGCGAGACGACGGCGTTCCTCATGGCCAGCATGCTGGCCGACGTCGTGAACGCCGGCACCGGGTATCGCGCGCGTCAGACCGGGTTCACGCTGCCCGCGGCGGGAAAGACAGGGACGACCAACGACTTCGTGGACGCGTGGTTCGTCGGGTTCACGCCGCATGTCGTGACCGGCGTCTGGATTGGATTCGACAAGCCGCGCACGATCGTCCCCAACGGCTTCGCGGGCGAGCTGGCCGTGCCGCTCTGGGCGGGCTTCATGCGCGCGGCCACGAAGAACGACAAGCCCGACTGGTTCACACCACCGTCCGGCGTGGTCGGGGTGAACATCTGCCGCGTGTCCGGGAAGCTTCCGAACGTGGGATGCGGCAGCGTCGAGGTCGTCGCCTCCGACGGGTCGATCAGCACGCGATCGATGATCTACACGGAGTACTTCGTCAAGAGGACCCGGCCGACATCCGTCTGTCCGCTGCACCCGGCCCCATCGTTCCTCGATGCGTTGTCGGGCCTGTTTGGCGGCGGCGATGAAAAGCCCGTGTCCGCCGCGGACGCGGGTCTGCCGTCCGTTCCGGGGGCGGCGGGCGCGCCGGCGGCGCCGCCGGCCGTTCCACCGGAGAGGCCGGCGGAGGTGAAACCCACCGAGACGAAGAGGGCGCCGGCGGCCGAGGAGCCGAAGAAGAAGCGCGGCTTCTGGTCGCGGGTCTTCGGAACGGGAGGAAACGACAGCAAAAAGAAGCCGGAGGAGAAGAAGAAGCCCGGCGGAGGGGCGTGATACGATCTGCGCATTCGATCCATGCCATTCCAACAGATTGCCGGGCATCGCCGTCTGCTGCAGCTGATGGCGGCCGCCGCCGTCCGGGGCTCGCTTCCGCCGAGCCTGATCTTCGCGGGCCCTGACGGGGTCGGCAAGCGGATGGCGGCCGTGGCGCTCGCGCAACTGGTGAACTGCGCGTCACCGGTCACCGGCGCCGATGGCGCGCCCGACGCGTGCGGTGCCTGCGCCTCGTGCAGGCGGATCGCGCGGCAGGTGCATGCCGACGTGCTCATCATCGAGCCCCAGGAGAGCGGCTCGATCAAGATCGAACAAATTCGCGAGGCGATCGATCGCGCGGCGTATCGGCCGTTCGAGGGGCGCCGCCGTGTCGTCATCATCGACGAGGCGGACGCGATCGTGGAGCCGGCGCAGAACGCGTTGCTGAAGACGCTCGAAGAACCGCCGCCGGCGTCGGCGTTCGTGCTCGTGACCGCGCGCCCCGATCTGCTGCTCGCGACGGTTCGGTCGCGGTGCCAGCGTCTGCGCTTCGGCCGCCTCAGCCCCGCCGACGTCGCCCGTGTGCTGATGCGCGACCACGAGTACACGGAGACCGACGCGCACGCCGCCGCGTCGCTGTCGGACGGCAGCGTCGGACGCGCGCTCGAAGCGACCGAAGCGGTCGTCGAGGCGCGCGAGGCGGCTGAGAGCCTGCTGGAAGGGGTGGCCGGCACGGCCGATCCCCGCCGCAGGCTGGACGCGGCAAAATCGCTGAGCGGCGCCGCACGCCTCAGCGATCGGGACGAACTCGCGCGGCGCCTGCGGATGGTATCGTCGCTCCTTCGGGATCTCGGGATTCTGCTTTCCCGCGCGGACGAGCGCCTGCTCGCCAACGCCGATCGCAAGCCGCTGCTCGAGCGGCTGCAGCGGTCGTTCGACGGCGATCGTGCCCTGCGCGCGTTTGCGGCGGTCGACCGCGCGCTCTCGGCGCTCGATCGGAACGCCAGCCCGAAAATCGTCGCGGACTGGGTGGCGTTCCAGATTTAGGCGCGCCGCGGGAGTACTCGTGCATTCAGAGGTCGGCGCGAGTGAGTGAGTAATGGGTCCGGCCGCCTTCGCGCCGTAGGCGCTTCGGCGAGCCTCGCCGGAGCTTTAGCGAAGGCGGGCGGGGCGAAGCCCCCCGGTTTACAGCGGGGCGGCGCGAGCGAGCGCCGCGAGCGAGCCTCACGAGCGGAGCGGGGCGACGGGGTCCCCGCGAGCGAGTGAGTTGGGGGTCCGGCGGGGCGAAGCCCCCCGGTTTACAGCGGGGCGGCGCGAGCGAGCGCCGCGAGCGAGCCTCAGGAGCGGAGCGGGGCGACGGGGTCCCCGCGAGCGAGTGAGTTGGGGGGTCCGGCGGGGCGAAGCCCCCCGGTTTACATATAGAGGGCCGACATGAGTTCGGGGTCCGCTCGCCCGTTCGTGAGCGTCAAGTTCTCGCCGGCCGGCCGGACCTATGCGTTCCTGCTGCCCGAGCTTGCCCTGGACGCGGAATCACCAGACGCCGAACCGGACGTCGCCCTGGCCGCTTCCGACCCGCCGCCCATGCCGTTCGCCGCTCCCGGCGAACCGATCGTCGTGCAGACTTCAGACGGCCGGGCGATGGGCACCGTCACCCGCACCATTCCGGCCCTCGCGGAGCGCCGCTGTCCGCCCGCTGACTCGGAAGCCCGCGTCGTCCGGCGCGCGACGCGCGACGACGTGGTCAGCCGCCTGAAGCACCAGGAGCGGGAGAAGGAAGCGCATCGCATTAGCCTGATGAAGATCCGCGAGCGCGGGCTGCCGATGAAGCTCGCGCGCACCGAGCAGCTCTTCGACGGCTCGCGCCTCATCTTCTATTACACGGCGGAAGGGCGCGTGGATTTCCGCGAGCTGGTCAGGGACCTCGCGGCGCACTTCCGTACCCGGATTGAGATGCGGCAGATTGGCGTGCGCGACGAAGCCAAGATGCTGGGCGGCTACGGATCGTGCGGGCGGCCGCTCTGCTGCACCACGTTCCTCGAGACGTTCGAGCCCATCTCGATCAAGATGGCGAAGCAGCAGAACCTGAGCCTGAACCCCTCCAAGCTGTCGGGCATGTGCGGCCGGCTGAAGTGCTGCCTCCGCTACGAGCTGCCGAACGGCAAAGGCGTGACGCACGGGGGTTGCGCGGACGAGGGAGGCTGCGGAACCTGCGACAACCCCACCGGACCCGGCGGATGCGGCAGCGGCGGTTGTGGCAGCGGGGGTCGTGGCAGCGGCGGTTGTGGAACGTGCGGATGACTCCCCGTCCGAGAATCGGCGTGACGGTTGGCGACCCGGCGGGGATCGGGCCGGAGATCGCCCGCAAGGCGGCCGCTGACGGCGAGCTGTCCGCATCATGCGAGATCGTGCTGTACGGGCCGTCCACCGAGGCGGCGGGCGCGCGGTTCGAGCGCGGACGCGTCAGCGCCGCTGCCGGGCGGGCCGCGTACGACGCGATCGTGGAGGCCGTCGAGGACGCCCGCGCGGGACGCATCGACGCCGTCGCCACGGCTCCCATCAACAAGGAAGCGTTTGCCGCCGCGGGCCTGCCGTGGCGCGGGCACACCGACCTGCTGGCGCATCTGACCGGCGCCGCGCGGGTCGCGATGATGTTCTACGCGGAGTCGCTGCGCGTCGTTCTCGCGACGGTCCACATTCCGCTCGCCGAGGTGCCGCGCGCATTGACGCGCGACGTGGTGGAAGGCACCATTGCGCTCGCGGCGTCGGAGCTGCCGCGCTTCGGGTTCGCCTCGCCGCGCCTGGCGGTCGCAGGGTTGAACCCGCACGCGGGCGAGCACGGGGTCATCGGGACCGAGGACCGCGACGTGCTCGCGCCGGCCGTGGCGGCCGCGCGCGCGCGCGGGGTGTCGGTGGACGGGCCGTTTGCGGCCGACACGGTGTTCGTACGCGCGATGCGCGGCGAGTTCGACGCCGTCGTGGCGTGCTATCACGACCAGGGACTCATCCCGATCAAGCTGGTGGCGTTCGGACGCGCGGTCAACGTCACGCTGGGACTGCCGATCGTGCGGACGTCCGTCGATCACGGCACCGCGTTCGACATCGCGGGCAAGGGTGTGGCCGACCCGTCGAGCCTGATCGAGGCGATCAAGCTCGCGATGCGGTTGGTCAGGGAGCCTCGCGCCGGACGGCAGGGCTAAAGCCCTGCGCTACATGCGCGCGACGGAACCGGTAGCGTAGCCCTTCAGGGCCGCCAAGCGAGATCCCGTAGCGCAGCCCTTCAGGGCTGCCAAGAAAGACGATGAAGACCGAGCGGGAAAAAGCGCAGAAGAGCATCGCGGAGAACCGAAAGGCATTCCACGACTTCCACATCCTCGAGACCTACGAGGCGGGGGTCGCGCTGCTCGGCACCGAGGTGAAATCGATCCGCGAAGGCAACGTGAACCTGCGCGACAGCTACGCGCGCGTCGAGGGGAGCGAGGTGTGGATCTACAATGTCCACATCAACCCGTACAGCCATCGCGGGTACGCCGATCACGAGCCGACGCGCAAGCGCAAGCTGCTGCTGCACCGGCGTGAGATCCGGAAGCTGATTGGCAAGACGGTGGAGCGCGGGATGACCCTCGTGCCGATCCGGATGTACTTCCGCAACGGCCACGTCAAGATCGCCATCGCGCTCGCCAAGGGCAAGCAGGCGCACGACAAGCGTGAAACGATCAAGCGCCGCGAGACCGATCGGGAGACGCGGGCCGCCGTCAAGGAGCGCCGCCGCTAGAAGCGCGAACGGAGCGGCCGCCTTCGCGGCGGACACCACGCCGCTTCGGCGCCCAGGGAGCGAGCGGCGAAGAGCGAGCGTAGCGAAGTGAGCTTGGCGGGGTGCAGGGGGCCCCGCCAGCCAAAAAGATGCTAAATTAAGCCACTTTTCCATTCGGAGGCAGTGTCTGATGAAAGGTAATCGCGCGGCCCTCGTGGTCGTGGTTGCGATCGTGCTCGTGGCGGCCGGCTGGTGGTTGTTCAAGCGGAGCACCCGCGCCGCGTCGATCGATCTGATCGCCAGCTTCGAGACGGCAAAGAAACAGCCCGACGCGTCGATGTTCAGCGTCGGCGACGCGACGCTCAACGGCGAGACGCGCAAGGCCATCGCCGTCCAGCCCACCGTCGGGACGCGGCTGACCTACAAGGTGATGGTGCCCGACGACGCGTGGCTGCGCGTCTACGTGGGCCTGAAGCCGGAAGCCTGGGAGAAGCCGGGCGACGGCGTGCTGTTCTTCTTCGGGGTGTCCGACGGCCGCACGTGGGACCCGTTGTTCACACAGGTCGTCGATCCGTTCAACAACAAGGCGGATCGCCGGTGGATCCAGGTGATGGTGGATCTGTCCGCGTACGCGGGCGAGGAAGTGGACGTCATCTTCAACACCCGCAGCGCCCAGGAAGGGAAGCCCGACAACCACGACAACGACCTGGCCCTCTGGGGCACTCCCGAGATTGTCGTCCGATGACCGCCACGCGTTCCGCGACGGTTCCGCTGCTCGACCTGAAAGCGCAGTACCTGCCGCTCCGCGACGAGCTGCTCGCCGCCATCACGCGCGTGTGCGACAGCCAGCACTTCATCATGGGCCCTGAAGTCGAGGGTCTGGAGCGCGAGCTCGCCGCGTATCTGGGCGTCGCCGACGCCATAGGTGTTTCGTCGGGCACCGACGCCATCCTCGCGGTGCTCATGGCGCTCGGGATCGGTCCGGGCGACGAGGTCATCACCAGCACGTATTCATTCTTCGCAACGGCGGGTTGTGTCGCCCGTGTCGGCGCGAGGCCCGTCCTGGTGGACATCGACCCGACCACGTACAACACCGATCCCGCCGCGATCCGGAAGGCGTTGTCGCCCAGGACGAAGGCGATCATTCCCGTCCATCTCTACGGCCTGTGTGCCGACATGGATCCGATCCTCGAGGTCGCCCGCGAGGCGGGCGTTCCGGTCATCGAGGACGCGGCCCAGGCGATCGGCGCGACGTACAAGGGCCGGACGGCCGGCTCGATGGGGATCGCCGGCTGCTTCTCGTTCTTCCCGAGCAAGAACCTGGGCGCGTTCGGCGATGGCGGGCTCGTCACGACCAACGATCCGGCACTCGCTCACGAGCTGCGGCTGGTGCGCAACCACGGCGCCGAACCCCCCGCCTCCGCCCCTGCTGACTCGCGCAGGGGCTTCGGCGCGGCCTCGCCGAAGCCGCAAGGCGGCGTAGGCGGGAAGTACTTCCACAAGCGTATCGGCGCGAACTTTCGGCTGGACGCGCTGCAGGCCGCGGTCCTGCGCGTGAAGCTGCCGCACCTGGCGGCGTGGACCGACGCGCGGCGCGCGAACGCCGCGCGCTACGACCGGCTGTTCGACGACGCCGGACTCGCCGGCCGGATCACGCTGCCGGTCGAGCCGGCCGGACGCCATCACATCTTCAATCAGTACGTGATCCGTGTGCCGGACCGCGATCGCGTGCGCGCGCGGCTCACGGCGGATGGTGTTTCGACCGAGATCTACTATCCCGTCCCATTCCACCTGCAGGAGTGTTTCGCGCCGCTGGGCTACAGGCGGGGCGACTTTCCGCGGGCGGAGGAGGCGGCCGATTCGACCGTGGCGCTTCCAATCTACGGCGAGCTGTCGGCGGAGCAGCAGGCGGCGGTCGTCGCGGCCATCGCGCGCGCGCTTTCCTCCTGATGCGCATCCTCGTCGCCGGCGCCCCGGGCCAGCTCGGTCAGGCTATCACCGAGCGCCTGTCAGCGGCGCATACCGTCGTCGCGCTGGGGCGCGCCGACCTGGACCTCACCTCCGAGCCGGACGTCCTGCGGCTGGTCGAGGCGGAGCATCCGGATGTCATCGTCAATTGCGCGGCGTACAACGCCGTGGACGATGCGGAGGACAACGCGTCCGAGGCGCTGGCGGTGAACGCGTTCGCGGTGCTCGGGCTCGCGCGCGCCGCGCGGGCATGCCGCGCGACGCTCGTTCACTTCGGAAGCGATTTCGTCTTCGACGGCCGCGCCGATCGGCCGTACGTCGAGACGGACGAACCCCGTCCGGAAAGCAACTACGCGCTGTCAAAGCTGCTGGGCGAGTGGTTCGCGGCGGATGCGCCGCGGTGGTACGTGCTGCGGGTCGAGAGCCTCTTCGGCGGACCACGAGCGAAAAGCAGTGTGGACCGCATTCTCGAGGCGTTGAGGGCGGGTGAGCCTGCCCGCGTCTTCATCGATCGGACGGTCACTCCGAGCTTCGTGGAGGACGTCGCCGGCGCGACTGCGCAGCTGCTCGAACGGCGCCCACCCTCCGGCATCTACCACTGTGTGAACTCGGGTCCGACCACGTGGCTGGGTATTGCGGAAGAGGCTGCGCGGCTGCTCGGCTGCCAGCCCGACATCGTGCCCATCAGCGTCCGCGACGTGACGCTCAAAGCGAAGCGCCCTCAGTACTGCGCGCTCTCCAACGAGAAGCTCCGCGAGGCGGGGATCGACATGCCGCCGTGGCAGGACGCGCTCCGGCGATATGTTCTGAATTTGTGAATTCGTGCATTCGTGAATTGGGAGTTGGGAGTTGGGAGTTGGGAGTTGGGAGTTGGGAGTTGGGAGTTGGGAGTTGGGAGTTGGGCGCTCTTTGTGTAGCGGGTGCCGCGGCGGGCTCACATCAGGGCCGCCGCGCCTCGGCCGGACGCGTGGCAAACACGCACCTCCGGCGTAAGGCTCACGATGCCGCGCCGGCTCGGGTGATTCGGACGCCGGTGCACAATCGCTTGGTCAACGCGGTCATCCGCGCACTAGGGGCGAAACCGCGCCGGCGCGGATCGGGACGCCTGCGGTGCGGTTTTCGGACTGACGCCTCACGCTGGCCGCATTGCGCTGCGGCCCTGACGTGACCCCGTCGCAAGACCCCGCGAAACAAAGGCCTCCCAACTCCCAACCTCCTTGTCGAACGGATGGAGGTAATGCAGCGGGACAGCGTGATCCACTGCCTACTGCATGCTGCCTACTGCCTACTTGGGAGTTGGGAGGTCTCTGTTTAGCGTGTCGAGAGGTCCAGCGGTCGTGTCCCGCTGCCCGCGCCGACGGCTTACAACG
>Ga0156223_126_pt1 | contig 29520 bp, 20 predicted proteins | sample RifCSPlowO2_12_FD_107871 | JGI IMG/M metagenome (GOLD analysis project Ga0156223, IMG submission 107871) | Acidobacteria bacterium RIFCSPLOWO2_12_FULL_66_21
GACGCCACACGGACCGCCAGTGGGACACGAGGTGCGTCGTGCGCGAGCACGAACACGGGGACGTGTTTGCGGCGCCGCCTCCGCGGACTCCTTGGCTATTGAGGAGCCCGCTCCGGCGGCAGCTTGTTCGAAGGGCTGGAGATTACAGGGGGCTTGACAACAGGACGCCTCATAGAAGGAAGCATTAAGGAAGCATTAGAGGGGGCCCGTCAACATAATGCCAGCTATCGGACACGCCCCCCGCCCCAGCCAGCTCGGGGGCCCACAGCTCGGGGGCCCACAGCTCGGGGGCCCACAGCGCAGATTGGCCCCACCCCCACGTCGGATTGGCCCCACGGCGCGCCGATTATGTCTCGCGCCGACGCCTTGTCAAGCGCGACGGGTCTCGGCTGGCGTCTCGCCCGTCGCCACGAAGCACACCTCCGCTGTGCCGACGTGCGAGCCGTCGCTCAGGACCCGGTCAGGAACCGGGGGCGAACACTGAACTGTCGTCGTCCCAACCCGCCTGATCGGGAGTGCTCGCGCACAGCGGTGGCGCCCGCGCGGGGCGGGGTGCCGGCACCTCGGTCGGCAGACCGAGATGCCGAAGGATCCGGCCGATGACGGCCGCCTCCTCGATGAGCGCGATCAGACGCAGGCGGCCGCCACACCCGGGTCCCACGCGAGGCAGCCTCGCGTGGGGCCCGCCGGGGGCACGCCAGCACGTCAAACCCGAACGTGCGGGCCATCAGCGACGACCAACACTGGCCGCAGGCCTGACGCCGCGCCGTCTCCGCGAGGTCAGGCTCACGAGCGGGCACGGGGGACGACTCCAACCCCGTATCCCCGCTCCCCACTGGAGTCTGGCCCTGAACCACCTCGGCCCGCCAGGCCGCTCGCGGCCCCAGGACGCCGTGGTACAAGAGCAGGTTGATGCGCGGCCGCGGCACGAGCACCGCCAGCCGCCCCAGGAACTCCACGGGGTCGAACACGATGTCCGTCGTTCCATCGCGCCACGGGTGCCGCAGTTCCAGTCGCACCTGCCCATCGCCGGTCAGGTGCAGCCGCTCCTGCGGCACTGGCGGCCGCAGCGTATAGCGGACGATGCGCTCGAGCCGCTCCCGCTGCCCCGCCGGCACGACCAGGCCCGCGTGTAGATCAAATCCATTCGCCCGGGCGTGACAATGCCCGGGAGCGGACGTCTCGACCGGCTCGGCGGCGTCGCCCAATCGACGAAGGCGGGCGCCCCGGCGCGGTCCCAGCGCGATGGTCCCCTGCACGGACGCGGCGGCGAGGCCGGCGAGGACCGGCGCCTCGTCGGTCCACGCGTCCGGCGCACCCGCCTCGCCGTCGCCGGGTCCGAGTCCTCGGCGCTCGAGCCGGCGCATGATCAGCGGCTCCACGGTCGCCAGTACCTCCGCCACGTCCAGGGTCGTGAGGTGAGGCGCGGGGTGAAAACACAGCGCACCCGCATGGTCCCTCGCGAAGACCCCGTCCATCACAAGCGCATGGATGTGCACGTTCAGGTTGAGGGCGCCCCCGAACCGCTGGATCACGGCGACCCCGCCGCCGCGGCCCGCCTCGACGCCGTCGTCGCCCACACGCGCGCGCAGCACGCGGAACACCGCGCCAAACAGCACGCCGACGACCGCCCGCCACAAGTCATGGTCCCAGGCCAGTTGATACCGCAAGCGGTACGGCAGGCTCAACACCCACTGCCGAATCGGCACGTCGGGGAACACCTGATCGACCAGATGCGCAGCGCGCTCGGCCATTCGGCGGCCGCCGCAACTGGGGCAGAGTGCGCGCCCCTTGCAGGAAAAGGGAATCAGGCGGTCGAGGCCGCAGTCGCGACAGCGCAATCGCGCGAATCCGCCGGCCAGCCAGCCACACCGAAGGAAGGTACGGAAGGCGCGCTCCACGAAGCCGGGCAGCCCTTCCCCATCGCGTATCGTGGCGGCCTGCGCGCGAAAGGTCTCGAAGTGATCGCGCACGATCTGATAGAGCGCACCCTGGGCGGGAGCCCGCGGTTCGTAGTCGGTTGAAGGCCGGGCCATCCGCTGCTGGCACGCGGGCCGCATGCCAGCGGGAAACCCAGGCGAAATCGGCCTGAACTCGATGCGCGCGCGAGATCAGGTCGCAGTTACTGCAGCCCGCCACCGCTGGCCTGATCGCATTTCCTGCACGGCGCTAAAGGACGCGGCTCTTGACTTGACGGTGCCCGCCCGCCCTCACCTGCGCGCGGCATCAGTCAGTGGAGTTGGTCGCGGGATCGGAATTGGATCTGCTCTCGATCGGACCGGAGTGGCATGGTTTGGGCGATGGCGTCAGATCAGGGTCGAGTCAGGCGCCACGATCGCACTTCCCTTACGAGGGCGTCCGACAGCGCGGCGATCAGGACACGAGCCGTTGCCGCCTCACTCGCGAGCCGACCGGCTGGGCATGCAAACGAAGCAGAAGACCATGACTGGCAGCAGAACTACTGCAGGGGCAGCCGGGACACGTCCCAGCCGCCGCCGAGCGCCTTGACGAGCAGCACGCTGGCGGTGAGGCGCCACGCGAGGATGTTCACGCCCGTGCGCCGGTTGTTGAGAACGGCACCCTGAGCGACCACGACCTCGAGGTACGTGGTCACGCCTCCCCGGTACCGGTTGGTTGCCAGCGTCAGCAGGCGCTCGGACGCAGCGATCGCCGCCGCGTGGGTGGTCGCTTCCTCGTTGAGTATGCGCAGCGCGGCCAGGTTGTCTTCCACCTCGCGAAAGGCCACCAGCACCGTTTCGCGATACAGCGCCTCGGTCCTAGCGTAGGCCGCGCGCGCCTGTTCGGAGACGGCCCGGCGGCGGCCGCCGTCGAACACGGCTATCGCCGCGGCCGGCGCGATCGACCAGAAGTTGCTGGCCACCTTCAGCCAGTCTCCGAGCGCCGCACTTTCGAAACCCGTGTTGCCCGTCAGCGCCACCACGGGGTAGAACGCGGTCGCCGCGATTCCGACCTGCGCGTTGGCAGCGGCCAGACGGCGCTCAGCGGCGGCAATATCGGGACGGCGTTTCGAGGATCTCGGCGGGAAGCCCGGCTCGCACGGCGGGCACCGGCATGTCCAGCGGCGCGCGCGCCACGCCGAACGAGGATGCGGGTCGCCCGAGCAGCACCGCTATCGCGTGCTCGAGCTGCGCCCGCCTCAACTGGTTGTCAATCGCCTGGGCCCGCGTCGACTCGAGTTGTGTTTCCGCCTGGGCGACGTCGACGGCGGAGGCGACCCCTCCCTGGTAGCGGTTCCTCGTCAATTCCAACGCCCGTTCGTAGGCGGAGACGCTGGTGTCGAAGATCTCCTTCTCGGCGTCGAGCGCGCGCAGCGTGAAATAGTCGAGCGCGAGTTCGGCGTGCAGACTCAGGCTGACGCTCTCGAGATCCGCGGCGCTGGCCTGGGCCGACGCGCGGCTCGCTTGAATCGTCTGGCGGACGCGGCCCCACACGTCGAGCTCGTAACCCGCATCGACTGTCAGGTTGTAGGTGGTGGCGTCAGATTTCCCAGCCTCGCTCGTCCTTTCGATCGACGCGTCGCCGCTTACGAACGGCAGGGTCGCCGCCCGCGCGCCGCGCACGAGCGCACGGGCCTGGTCGAATTGCGCCTGCACGGCCCGCAGCGTGTTGTTCGACACCGAGAGCTGTTCCTCGAGGGCGTTCAACTGAGGATCGTTGAAGATCTCCCACCACTTCCCTCGAAGCGTCTGATCGTTCGGCTGCGCCGGCTTCCAGGTTCCCAACTCCTTGAAGGCGGGAGGCACAGGCGTTTGTGGCGGCTGGTACTTGGGTCCCACCGCGCATGCAGACGCGCACAAGCCGATCAGTCCAGGGATTGCCAGAGCCGCACGCAGGCCGCTTCCCCCGGCCCGCCGCAGCGCCGGGCGGCGTGTCCTCACCGCGGGTCTCCTTCGTTTTTCGCAGACGCCGGCTTCGCGATCCGCACGACCTGACCCTGCTCCAGCGAGTCGGGAGGATTCACGATGACCCTGTCGTCCTTGTTGAGCCCGGAGACGATTTCGACTTCGGTGCCGAAGTCGCGCCCGACCGTCACGGGCGTGATGGTCACCGTGTCGGCATTTGTCACCACCGCCACCCGCAGGCCTTCGCTCCGGAACATCAGGGCGTTCACCGGCAGCCTGTACGTGGACGCCGCGGCCGGCAGCTTGAAGCGCACTTCGGCATACGAGCCCGCGAGCAGTTCGCCGGACGGGTTCGGCACGTCGAGTTCGACCAGCAGCGTCCTCGACGCGACTTCGATGGTCTGCGCGGTGCGCACGAGCGTCCCCAGGAAGGTGCTGCCCGGAAGCTGCGTCAGCGTGAGCTGGGCGGTGAGCCCCGGTCGTACGGCGTGCGCGTGGGCCTCGGGCACGTTGACGAACACGCGCAAACGGTCGGTCGACGCGATGTGGAAGAGCTCGCGCGCCGCGCCGCCGCTCGCGCCCGAGTCGATCAGGGCGCCGACGTCGGTATTGCGGGCCGTGATCACACCGTCGAATGGCGCGTAGATTTTAGTGAAGGCGTGCAGCTGATCGAGCCGCTGCACGTTGTACTCGGCCGACTTGACGGCCGACTTCCTGGCCTCGAGGCTGCCCGCGGCGTTATCGGCATCCTGCTGCGACACCGAATCGGTTTTGCGGAGGTCCGCGTACCGGTCGGCGGTGATCTGCGCCAGCCGCGCGTTGGCTTCCGCGGTCGCCAGGTCGGCGCGGCTCTGGCGGAGCTGCTGCTCGAGTTCCGGCGCGTCAATCTCCGCGAGCAGTTGCCCCGTCTTCACGCGTGTGCCGAGTTCGACGTATCGTCGCCGCAGGTACCCGGAGGTCCGCGCGTAGATGGGCGCGTCGGTGTAGGCCTGCACGTTGCCCGGCAGGACGATCTCGTCGAGCGGCGCGCCGCCTTTGAGCTGGACCACCGAGACCGTCGGGACGGCTGACTCGTTGGTTTCGCGCGCCAGCGTCGCCATCGTCGTGGTGCGGCTCGAAATGCCCCAGGCGGCCAGGCCGCCGAGCACCACGAACACGACAATCGACAGGCCGACGGCCCGGCTTGGTGAGCCGGCACGGCGTCCGTCACGCTCCACACGCTGCATGGCACTCCTCCAGCATTTGACCGGGGGGCTTCGCCCCGCCGGACCCCCCCACTCACTCGCTAGCGGGGACCCCGTGGCCCCGCGCCGCTCGTCTTTTGAATGGCGGGGACCCCTGCACCCCGCCAGGCTCACTGCGCTCCGCGCGCGCTTCGCCGCTCGCTCCGCTCCGCGCGCGCTCTGCCTTTCGTCACGCTCGCTCGCGCACCCGGGGGGCTTCGCCCCGCCGGACCCCCCATCGGCCACCCCAACGCGCAAGCGCGTTGGGGGCCCCGGCTCGCCGTCGCTCGCGGGGGCCCCTTCGCCCCGCTTACGCCTCCGCCAAGGCTACGGCGGACGCGCCGAAGCGCCTCCGGCGCGAAGGCGGGCCGCTCCGGCGGGCGCGCCTGCGGCGCGCCTTGGCCGTCATGCGGCGAACGAGAACAGAATTCTCGGACCGCGCCGCATAACGGACTAATCTGCCCGGGCTGGCGACGCGGCCGGCGTGCGGAACCGGTGGAGCAGGCTGAACACCGCGGGCACGAAGAACAGGGTCGCCACGGTGGCGACGCCCAGGCCGCCGACAACCGCGCGGCCGAGCGGCGCGTTCTGCTCGGCGCCCTCGCCGAAGCCGATCGCCATCGGCAGCATGCCGATGATCATGGCGAGCGCCGTCATCAGCACGGGCCGGAAGCGCGTGAACCCGGCGGCAATCGCGGCATCGACCGCGCTGGCGCCGCGCGCGATTTCGTCCTTCGCGAAACTCACCACCAGGATGCTGTTCGCGGTGGCCACGCCGACGCACATAATGGCGCCGGTCAGCGCGGGCACGCTGATGGTGGTGTGCGAAAGGAACAGCACCCACACGATCCCCGCAAGCGCCGACGGCAGGGCCGAAATAATGATGAACGGATCGAGCCAGGACTGGAAGTTCACGACGATGAGCAGGTACACGAGGATGATGGCCAGCGCCAGTCCCGCCAGCAGGCCCGTGAACGCCGTGCGCATGGTGTCGATCTGGCCGCGGACGACCAGTTCGGATCCGCGTGGCAACGATGACTCGCTGGCTTTCAGAATCGGGGCGATCTCCCGGGCCACGCCGCCCAGGTCCCGGCCCTGCACCGATCCGAAAATGTCGATCACGGGCTGGACGTTGTAGTGGGAGACGACAGCCATGCCCACGCCGCGGCGGAACGTCGTGAGGGCTTCGAGGAGTTGTGGCCTCCCGCCGGCCGGCCCGGCCACGGAGATGGCGCCGAGCTGCTGCAGGGACTGCATCCAGTACTCCGGCGTTCTGGTCGACACCGAGTAGCTCACTCCGGTGGCGGGGTTGAGCCAGAAGGTCGGCGTCGTCTGACCGCTGCCGCTCAGCGAGATGAGCAGGTTGTTGGCAATCTCGCGCTGCGTGACACCCGCCTGCGCCGCGCGTGTCCGATCGGTCTCGAGGTACAGCCTCGGCAGGTCGAAGGCCTGGTGCACCCGCAGATCGACGATGCCAGGCACCCGGGCGAGCCGTCCCTGCAGCCTGGACGCGAACAGGCGATTGGCGGCCAGGTTCCTGCCGATGACCTGGATGTCGATGGGGGCGGGCAGGCCGAAGTTGAGGATCTGCGTGACCATGTCGGAGGGAACGAACGTGAACTGCACGCCGGGGAACTGGCGCGTCAGCGCGAGCCGCAGGTCGTGGATGTAGCGCGCCGTCGGCCGATGGCGAGGAGCGAGCGAGACCTGGATGTCCGCGTCGGCCGACCCGATGGGCGCCGAGTTCATGTAGAGGATGTTGATGCCACCAAGCGGCATGCCGATGTTGTCGATGAGGCTGGCGATCTCCCCGGCGGGGATGACGTCGCGGACCGCGCGCTCGACCTGGTCGCAGATGGCGGCCGTCTCTTCCACCCGTGTCCCGGTCGGCGCGCGCAGGTGCAGCTTGAACTGGCCGCTGTCCACCGCCGGGAAGAAGTCCTGCCCCACCCACGGCAGAAGCCCGAACGACGCCACGCACAGGAACAGGAACACGCCGACGAACAGGGCGGGGCGATGGAGGCAGCCTTCGAGCGTCCGCCGGTACGCGTATCGAAGGCGCCCGAACGCCTGGTCGACCTGCGCCTGCAGGCTGACGAAGGGATTGCGGCTGCCCAGCCGTTCGGCGTGCCGGTCCGGCTCGTGCGCCTGCAGCATGTACTTCGACATGGTTGGCACGAGCGTGCGCGACAAGCCGTACGACGCCAGCATCGCGAAGATGACCGCCTCGGCCATCGGCACGAAGAGCTGTCCTGAGATCCCTGGCAGGAAGAACATCGGGATGAACACGATGCAGATGCAGATCGTGGAAACGAACGCGGGCATGGTGATCTGCTCGGCGCCGTCGAGGATCGCGGCCTCGAGTTCTTTGCCCTGCTCCAGGTTCCAGTTGATGTTCTCGATGGCGACGATCCCGTTGTCCACCAGGATGCCAATGGCGAGCGCCAGGCCGCCGAGCGTCATGATGTTGATCGTCCCCCCCATCGCGCGAAGCCCGATGATCGAGACGAGGATGGACAGCGGGATCGACACCGCGATGATCACGGTGGCGCGCCAGCTCCCGAGCAGGACGAGGATCAACAGGGCCGTCAAGCACGCGGCAAGGACGGCTTCCCGCACGACGCCGTCGACCGAGGCCCGGACAAACAGCGACTGGTCGGAGAGCTGCCGGACGTTGAGCTCGGGCGGCAGGCCGCGCAGAATCCGCGGAAGCACGCCCTTGACACGATCGATGATGTCGAGGGTCGAGGCGTTTCCGCTCTTCAGGATCGACATCAGGACGGAGCGCTGTCCGTCCACCCGCACGATGTTCGTCTGTGGCGGGTTTCCGTTGCGCACGTTGGCCACGTCGCGGATGTAGATCGGCGTCCGCCCGACAACCTTGATGGGGAGATCGTTGAGCTCACGAATCGTCTGCGGGCTGCCGTTGAGCGCGACGTCGTGCTCGAACGCGCCGATCTTCATGCTGCCCGCGGGCAGGATCAGGTTCTGGACCCCAATCGCGTTGACCACATCGAGCGGCGACAGGCCCTTGGCCTGCAAGGCAACGGGGTTGAGGTCGACGAGGATCTGGGCCGTCTTGCCGCCGTAGGGCACCGGCACCGACGCCCCCTGCACCGTCGCAAGCTGGACGCGCAGGAAGTTGCCGCCCAGGTCGGACAGTTGCTGCTCCGACAGCCCGCGCCCTGAAAGCGCCAGTTGAAGGACCGGGACCCTCGTCGCGTTATACACCTGGACGGAGGGCGGGTTCGTCCCGGGCGGCATCCCGCGCAGCACGGACTGCGAGCTGGCCGAGACCTGGCCGAGCGCCATTTCGATGCTCACCCCCGGCTGGAAGAAGACCTTGATGAAGGCGATCCCGCGCAGCGACTGCGACTCGATGTGCTCGATGTCGTTCACGTTCAGGGTGAGCGAGCGCTCGTAGTTCGAGACGATCCGGTTGGCGATCTCCTCGGCCGAGAGCCCGCCGTAGTTCCAGATGACCGCGATCACCGGGATGTTGATGTCGGGGAAGATGTCGACGGGCGTGCGCAGGATCGTCAGCGGGCCCAGCAGCAGGATCGCCAGGGCCAGCACCACGAACGTGTAGGGCCGGTTCAGCGCGACACGGACGATCCACATGGCGGGGCGGTGTCGCCTACGGGCGGCTCTGCCAGTGGTCGATGAACCCGATCAGATCCTGGTTGAACTGCTCGGGGTACTCCCGATACGGGAAGTGGCCGGCCTCGTTGAGGATCACCATCTTCACCTTCGCGTTCCTGGCGCCGATGATGTCGAACAGGCCCAGCTGTCCGCGCAGCTTCGACGTCGGGTCGGCCTTCCCCCAGTCGAGAACGTCCTGCTTGCCCGCGTAGAGCAGCACCGGCATCTGCAGGACGGCGGCCTTGCTCCACGCCCGCTCCTTGTAGGCCGTGGCCTGCGACCGCCAGGCGTCGTTGGTCAGGGCCACGACCTTGGCCCGCGCGGCCTTCGACTTCGGCTGCATCGCCATCGACGCGTCGGCCTCCCAGTACTCCGGGTCGAAGGTGGTCTTCAGCCAGGCGAGCTTCTCCACGCGGCACTTCAAACCGTCGTAGACGTTCTGGTCGGGGCAGGACGACAGATCCAGCCGGCTCGGCCCATCGGAGGCGGACGGACTGGCCGGACCTTGTCCGATGATTGTGAGCGTCTGGATGATCTCGGGATGATGGACGGCCACGTAGAACGCGATCGCGCCCCCGGCTGAATGTCCCACGAGATGGACCTTGCCCAGCGTCATCGTCTGGATGAACTGGTAGATGTGCTCGACCTGGCCGGAGTAGGCATAGTCGGCGTCGTTGAGCGGATTGCCGGTCAGCCCGGATCCGAGGCGGTCCACCGCGTAGACATGGAAGCGCTTCGCGAGGCCGGGGATGTTCCTCGACCAGACGTTCGCCGTGGAGGACCCCGCCGTCATGCCTCCGTGAATCAGCACCACCGGCTCGCCCTGACCCTCGTCGTAGTAGCGCGTCGCCACGCCTTTTACATCGACGAACCTGGCCTTGAGGCCGCCGATGGATCCGTCGGGACCGGGCGCCGCCATTGCGCCCGCCCCGCCGGCGACGAGGGAGGGCAACAGCATGACCGGCGTCAGGAGCCTTCGCCAGTCCGTTCTCCGGCGGCGACCATGCGCTGCTTCCGGCTCATGCGGACCGGGGATGCGTCTCATCTTCCGACCTCCGTCCTCTCGAGTACGTGACACTGCCACGTTCATGCGTGCTGGCTTCCCGAGGCGTGGCCGACCGGCGGCTGAACCGCAGCGTCCTGATCTGGTTCGATCACGATGTTGAGAAGACGGTTGAAGCGTTGCTGACCCATCGTGAAACCGATGAAGTAGCCGAGCTCGACCAGCTCCGGCTCGGAGAAGTGCGCGTACAGGCGCTGCCAGAACGCATCATCCACGTCCCGATCCCACGTGATGGCGTCGGCCAGCGACAGCGCGGCTCTCTGCCGTTCGTCATAGAGATCGGAACGCTCGAAGTTCACGACGTCCTTGTAGTGCGCTTCAGTGACGCCCCCGCTCGCGGCGTCGTTCAGACGCTGCCCGCCGCAGTACGCGCACTGGACCGCCTGGGACACATACACGCGGCAGAGCTCTTTGATCAGGACGTCCACGCTGCCCGACCTGAACACGTCGTTCCACGTGTTGACGAAGGACCAGAACACGGCCGGCACGCGGGCGCGAATGGCGTGACTCTCGGGACGCGGCACGCCTTCACGCCGCGCGCGCGCGAACTCCTCCGCCATGCGAGGGTCGGAGACGCGGTCGATGTCGATGGGTTGGATCCTGTTGCTGGCCATGTGCGGTGATGTCCTCTACCGGAGTGTTCTGGCCGCCGGCTGGCGGCTCCAGTAGTCGATGAAGTTGATGATGTTCTGGTCGAACTCGTCCGGGTACTCCCGGTAGTGGAAATGGCCCGCGTGGTTGGCGATGATCATCCGCAGGTTCGGGTTCCGGGCGGCGATGACATCGTAGGTCGCGAGGCCGTTCCTCAGGATGGCCGACGGATCGTTCCTGCCCCAATAGAGCAGAGTCGGCATCATCAGGATCGGTTCCTTCATCACGCGCTCGTGGACCTGCTTCTTCCATTCATTGAACTGCGACCGCAGCGGATCGCCCGCGCCGGCCGCCATCTTCTTCACCGTCTCCTGCGATTTCGGCCGGCTGGCCATGTAGCGCCCGGTCTGGAAGAACAGGTCGTCGAACGCGACGTCCGGCTTGAACGAGATCGCGCGCAGGCGGCAGCGCCATTCCTCCCAGTCGGGCTCTTTCGGGCAGCTGGCGAGGGCCGCTTCGCGGGTCGTGGGCCCCGTGTCAGGCGCGGCAGTGTTGGAATCGACGATGACGAGCGTCTTGACGATCTCCGGATGCGCCACCGCGAGGAAGAACGACAGACCGCCGCCCCGCGACTGGCCGACCAGGTGGACGCGTCCCAGCTTCAGCGTCTGAATGAACTGGTACATGTGCTCGACTTCGCCCTGGATGTTGTAATCCCGGTCGTCGAGCGGATTGCCCGTCATGCCGGACGCGAGCTTGTCGGCGGCGTACACGTGGAATCGTTTCGCCAGGCCCGGAATATTCTTTACCCAGGTGTTGGCGCTCGAATGGCCCGACCAGCCTTCGCCGTGCACCAGGACCATCGGCTCGCCCTGGCCCGCCTCGTAGTAGCGCGTCCTGACGCCCTTGACGTCGATGAACTTCGCCTCGAGGCCGCCGATCGATCCCGTCGCCGATACGCCGGGAGGTGGCGCGGGAGCCTGGGCCTGACCCCCAAGGGCTGTGACCGACGACAATCCCACCCCCGTCACGAAGAGCGCCATCCGGATGGCCGCCGCAGGACCGTATCCAGCGTGCACGATTGACATTGCTCCCCCTGGCATTGCGGTTACTTCGCCGCGCCCGTGGTCCCGTGCGCGTGCTTCAGATGCTTGTCGAAGAACGCCATGTAGACATCCCACGCCTTCTCCTGGATCGGGTCGGGCTTGAACGAACCGTCCTGCTGGCGATAGATGAACGCGTAGCCGTGGACAGGATGGTCGAAACTGACCCAGGTCGCGTCCTTGCCGGCCTCTTTCAGCCAGTCGTAGGTCAGCTTGAAGACGCCTTGTTGGTGGTCCTGGTCGCGGCCCATGACGAGCATCGGCGTCCTGACTCGCTTGATGCGCTCCATCGCCTTGGCCTTGTCGGCCCGCTGCCTGACGAGCGCCTCATCCTGGAACTGAATCTCGGCGCCTTTGCGGGGCGCGGACGGACCGATGTCGATCTCCAGGTACTCGTTGGCCGCGCCCTCGTTCGGGACGCCGCAGCCGAACGTGATCTCGCTGGCCGCCTTCATGATCAGTTCCCCGCTGTGGCTCACGCCGAACGCGCCGACGGCGTCCTTGTCCACATAGGGCAACGACTGCAGGTACTGGATCATCGAGATGAAGTCATCCGAATCGAGTGTCGGACTCGACTTCATCGTGCGCTGGCCGCCGCTGACGCTGTCGGGGAGATTCTCCGCCCGCTCTGTCTTGTTGTAGAGATCGGGAATCTCGTTCCGGGGCTCGGCGTACGCGACGACGTAGCCCCGCGCGACCATCCGGTCGACCATCGGCGCCAGGCGCTCGACGCCTCGTTCCACCGACGGCATGCCGCCGGCGCCGTTGCCGGCGCTCATCAGGATGGCCGGGAACGGGCCGTTCCCTTTCGGCTTGCGCAGGCCGATCGCGACGTAGGCCTCGTCGCGCGTGAAGACGAACGTCAGCTCCACCGGGATGTCCGAGCCCTTGACGGGCTTCGTGATGGCGTATCCGTGCGGCGGGAGCGCGGCGGGCGGTGCGTTGCCCATGCCGCGGATCTGGGGCGTCGCCGCCGGTGTCGCCGCGTGCGGTCCCGGCACCAGCGTGCCTGCGGCACAGCACACGCCCACGAGCACCGCCACGGCCATGGTCCGTTTCTTCATCGCCATCTCTGCCTTTCCTGGGCCACAAACGCGTTGCATCTGGCGCGCGGGCGTCAGCGGCTCCGCGGCATGTACCTGCCGAAGAAATCCAACGCCTGCTGGATCACCTTCAACTGGATGTCGTCGGGGTGATAGACCCCCTTGTCGTCCTTCTTCACGCGGACGATGAAGCCGTGGACCGGGTGATCGTAGGAGACGTGTTCCACGGTCTTGCCCGCTTCCTTGACCCAGGTGTACGCGGTCTCGAACAGCCCCTGAAGTTCGTCTCGATCGCGGTTGACGAAGAACATCGGGAAGCTGATGCCGCGAATCCGTTCCATCGCGGTCTTCTTGTCGAGGTATGGCGCGGCCGATTCGATCGTGCGGAAGAGCGGCTCCTCCACGGCGAAGTACTTCTCGTCCAACCCGAGGAACTCGCTGGCGTCCGGCTCGGAGACGATCGCGGCCCTCACATTCAATCCTTGCGAGCCGGCGCGGAGAATCATGCCGCCGGCGTGGCTGTTCCCGCAGAGCCCGACCCGGTTCGGATCCACGTACGGGAGCCGCTTGACGTACTCGACGATGGTCGCCAGGTCATCGATCTCGAGCGGCGGGCGGTTCATCGCCGCGTTGGCCTGCTGCTTGCCGACCTGCAGCGGCGGCAACTTGGGGTAGGCATACCACGCTTCGGCGCGGTACTGGAGCCACGCCACCGCGTAGCCCTGCGCAAGAAACCGCTCCATCGTGTAGGCGTGGTTGTTGATGTACTCCCGCACCTGCGCGAGTCCGGCGCCGCCATTCCCGCTGAAGAACAGCACGACCGGGAAGGGCCCGTTCCCCTTCGGGTGTCGAATGCCGATCGGGGTAAACAAGCCGTCGACGGTCTCGAGCAGTGTGATGTCGACGGGGATGTCGGAGTTCGTCACCGACTCCGTGAACACGACGCGCTCCCACGGCTCGGTCACTTTCGCGGGACCGAAGACTTTCTTCGCGGTCGGGGGCGCAGCGGGCGCCTGCGCGAGCGCGACATCGGCCCCGCACAAGAGCGCGGCGCAGACCAACACGGTTGAACGCATCATGGAAAGCTCCTTAGCCTGAGTAGTTCATCAACGCGCGCGATTCAGTCAGCCCCGGCTGTTGTCCCAGCCGGCGTTGCAGTGAGGCACTGTCCAGTTCTTGATGGCCCGCGGCTCCTGCACCGGCTTGCCCAGCGTCGGGCTCGTCAGGCAGTAGGTGCCCGTCCGCGTGCCGAACCAGATGAGATTGCGATCCCACTCCACGAACACTCTCTCAGCGTCGCCACGGAACCAGCTGTCGTAGTCCTCCGGCGTGCCACGGTGAGGCGGAACGAAGTACGCCAGCTCGCGCGGCCGTGTGGGATCGGAGATGTCATGCACCCGTATGCCTGCGTTGAACCACGTCGTCACCGCGATCTCGGGCCGCGCTGTGCCCGGCGCCACCCAGCACTGGATGTTATGCGTGCTGAAGCGCCCGGTCGCTAGGCAGAAGTCCGCGTAGGGTGCATCGGGCGGCGGCGTCGGGCGCGGGAACTGGCCGATGAAACGCGGATGGCGCAGGTCGCTCACGTCGATCAGATGCTGGGGCTTATAGGGTTCCCGGCAGTCGGGCAGGTGCGCTTCCGGAATCCCGATCACGATGTTCCGCAGCCGGTGACCCGCAGGAGCGATCACCGGATAGCACGTGTGGTAGGGAATGCCGTCGATGCTCTCATAATCCCATCGCGCCACCGAGTACGGTTTCGGGTTCTTGATGTCGGTCAGATCGAAGATCACCATGCCGTAGTGGCCAAAGCCGCCGTAGCCCACCCTGCCTCCGTCTTCCACGCGGATCGGTACCGTCGGGCCGCCGTGAGCACCGGACCAGGCCGCCTGGCTGCCGGCCCACCAGTACTTCTTGTACTCCTCTTCCTCGCCCCGCAGTTGTCCGGGGAAGTGCCAGCGAGACACCTCGGACACTTTTTCGGGGTCCGACAGGTCGACGATCATGAGCCCGTTGCTGCTGGCGCGGCCTGAATTCTCGAAGCGGAGCTGGTCGGTCCAACCGGCCTCGAGGTACGCGTAACGCCCGCCGTCGTAGAAGTTCATGTGGGTGCCGGTGCCGGTCTCTCCGGTCGAGAACTCGTTGAGCAGCCCGGGCGCCGTGGGGTCGGTGATGTCGTACACGCGGATGCCCCTCAGGCCCTTATAGCTCATGATCTGCTTGCGGAAGTCCTCGTCGAACTGGCCGCGCGGGTATTCGCCGGGCTTCGGGGAGGAATTCGGCTGCCCCGCGGATCTCACCATGAGCCATTTCTTGAGCCGCGTGTTGTAGGCGACGCAGCCGGATATCCCGCCTTTTGCCGGCACGACGACGGGTCTGCGCGCGTCACTGACATCGAGCCATCCGGCGCCGCCGGCAGGCAGGAGACGCTGCGCGCCTTTTGCCCACATCGCCATCAGCGGCTCGCCTCCAGCCACGCTGGGCCCGTCGATCTGGGCCAGGATTTCCATGTTGTGGAGGTACTGCTTGCGATCGAGATAGTTCAGGGACCCCATGGGTCTCTTGAAGGGGGTCGTGCCGACGCCATCAGGCAGCCCCGCCAGCCCGCCCCGTTGTTGCCCGGCGTGCGCGCTTCCGGCGCCGGCCAGTCCCGCCACAGCCGCGGCCCCGGCCGCAGCGCTCATCCTGAGAAAGGTCCGCCGTTCCGCGTCGAAGTCGCGCTTGGACATCGTGATCTCCCCGGGGCGGTGCAGGCCCAGGACCGACCGCCTCCGCCAAGGCTCCGGCGAGTCTCGCCGAAGCGCTCCGCGCGAAGGCGGAAGCCCTGGGCCTACGGTCATTCCTGTCTACGCCAGTTCGCTCAGACCGCGTCCGAAGTACACGCTCGCCGCAGTCTGATCGTCCCAGCCGCGATTGCAGTGCGCCACCGTCCACTTGTCGATCTTCCGGGGCTCGAGCACGGGCCTGCCGAGCGCCGGCGTCGACAGACAGTAGGTCCCTGTGTGCGTCGCCACCCAGACCAGGTTGCGATCCCATTCCACCATGGTGGTTTCCGTCCCGTCGCGGAAGTACTCTTGATAGTTTTCGAGTTCCGACTTACGGGCTCCCACGAACCAGGCCGTTTCCTTCGGCTGGGTCGGATCGGAGATATCGAAGGTGCGGACGCCAGCGTTGAAGTAGGTCATCGACACGAACTCGGGGCGCGACGTGCCGGGCGCCACCCAGTTCATGATGTTGTGCGTGCCGAAGCGGCCGCGTGCGAAACAGAAGTCCGAGTAGGGTGCGTTCGGCGGCGCCACCGGGCGCGGAAACAGCCCGATGATGCGCGGGTTGCGCGGGTCCCTGACGTCGATGATCTGCGCGGGCTTGAAAGGCTCCCGGCAGTCGGGGAGGACCGTCTCGGGGACACCGATGACGAGTCCCCGGAGGCGGGGGTTGTTGTCGGAGATCACGGGATAGCACGTGTGGTACGGGATGCTCCCCAGCGTCTCGAAGTCCCAGCGCGCCTTTCCGAACAGCTTGGGCTTCGTGATGTCGGTGAAGTCGAACACCATCATCCCGAAATGACCGAACCCGCCGTACCCGACGTTCCCCCCGTCCTCCACGCGCACGGGAACGCTGGGAGCGCCGTGAGAACACGGCCAGGAGGATTCATCACCCGCGAAGAGGAACTTCTTGTATTCGGCTTCCTCCGACATCAACTGGCCCGGGTGCCACCACCGCGAGACCTCCTTGACGTTGGCCGGATCAGTCATGTCGACGACCATCAACGCGTTGCTGTTCGCACGCTGAGCGTTCTCCATTCTCAGCTGATCGGAGAAACCGGCGTCGAGGTACGCGTACTTCCCGCCGTCGTAGAAGTTGTGATGCGTGCCGCTGCCGGTCTTGCCGGTGCTGAACTCACAGAGCAGATTCGGCTTGAGGGGATCCGTGATGTCAGAGACGCGGATGCCCCGGAGCCCCGCATACGAGGTTTGCTTGTCGAAATATTCCTTGTGATACCGCCCGTACGGGTACTCCGGACCGGCCGACGTGTTCGGCTGGCTCGCAGACGTCACGCTGAGCCACTTCTTGAGTCTCGTGTTGTAGGCGACGCACCCGCCCGTGCGTCCGGTTCCGTCGGCCTTCACGAGGACCGGCTTCCTTGGCTCCGTGATGTCGATCCAGCCGCCGCTGGACGGGAGCAGCCGTCGCGTGCCCTTGGCCCACATGGACATGAGCGGCTCGCCGGCGGAGAATCGCACGCCCGGCAGAAAGGAGTGAATCTCGAAGTTGTGGATGTACTCGCCTCTGTCGATGTAGTCGAGTGCGCCCAGGGGCGTCTTGAAGGGAACCTTGCCGCCGAGTCGGCTTCCCCCCAGGAGCGGGTCCTTCTGGGCGTGCAGGCCGACCGCGCCGGCGAGGCCCGCGCCGGCGGCCGCCAGCGCGCCGGTGAGCAGCGCCCTGCGGGTCACCGGTCCGGGTTTGTTTTCGGATTCCGGGATCTGATCTGACGGATCTGGTGGTTTCATCGCCATCTACTTCCTCCAATGCGCGTGGCAGGCCCCCCGTCGCGAAGCGCCGGGAGGGGCCCTATCCAACTCGAAAGATGACGCGGAGCGTGAAAGGTTGGACCACTCTACCACCGGACGAGTCGACCTTCAAGGCAGGCGTGCTGCGCCCGTCAGCGCGCGGCGGTGGCGCGGATCTCAGGGTACGCGGGCGGCGGCACGCGGCGCTTCGACGCCGCTTCGTACGCCGACGCCACCGCAAGGATCCGATTCTCTGCCCCTGGCTCCGCCCTGAAAACCAGCGAGAACGGCAGCCCGGGCGCCGGCAGCGTCGTCGGCGTGTCGGTATTTCTCGCGACGTACTGCCTCTTGTCAGGGTTCAGCACGAACGTCGGGTTGTACACCGTGCGCACGTAGCCCGCCGGGATCAGCACCTCGGTCAGCCCCGCGAAAGGACCCATCCGGATCTCCCCGCGCATGTCCCCTCGTGGTCCCGGCGATGACGCCAGGCCAATCTGCCCGGGCGGCAGCGGCGTGTGCAGGCGCACGACGACGTCGAGGTGGTTCTCCTGCATGACCTTCATCTCGACGCGGCGCAGCAGCTCGCGAAGCAGGATCCGCTCGTCGATGCCCTGATCCTGGCCGAGCGGGCGGCGGATGTTCTCGACCTCCTCCCAGTTCTTGAAGGCCGCGCGCTGGTCATCGCCCCAGAACTTCGAGCGCGCGTTGAGCGTGGGAAAATCCACCAGCGTTTCGGTAAAGCCGCGCGCGGCCCAGTCGGCGGCCCGGCGAGTGGCGTACTGCGTGAAATGGAACTTGAAGGTCAGCGACCCGTCCGGCACCTGTTGCATGAAACGGATGTTCAAGTTCTTCGGCGGCGGGATCTTCCCTTCGGCCAGTCCGACCATGTAGTCGATCGGCGCCATGGTTCCCGAGCCGAATGTCTTGCCGGCCGCGAACTCGGTCGGCTTGATCATTGCGGCGAACTCGGGAAAGACCGGCGTGCCGGCGGCGTTCAGCCTGTACAGGATCGCGGGGAAGAAGACGGGCACCATCTCCGCGAGGGCGCGCGTGTAGGTCGTCGTCATGTTCTCGATGTCCGGGTCATCGGGCCAGAGAGGATCGCTCGATTCCACGAGCGTGGCGCCCAGTTGTCCGCCGAGGACATCCTTGATCTCCTTCACCGCGGCCGTGACGATCGGCTCGTCGGCCTTGATGCCTGGGAACACCAGCATCGATTCCCTGATGACGCCGATGCGCATGCCGCCGAGCGAGCCCGCGGTGCCGGGCATGGCGGCGCTGGCTGCGTAGGGCGTGCCGAGCACGCTCGAGCGCGGGACGGTCGTGAAGATGTCGCGCGGGTCGTAGTACCCGTTGACGGGGTCCTTCATCGCGTCGAGCACCTTGGCCGCGTCGGCGATGGTGCGGCACATGATGCCGGCGCGGTCGTTGTAGATGTCGGAGCCGATCGCCCCGCCGTGGAACGAGATGAGTGACTTGTGCGGCAGGATCAGCGCGACGGCGTTGTGGTTGGCCGGTCCGCGGCAGGAGAGGCTCGTCTCTTCGCACACGCTGCACATCACCAGGTTGGCGCTCACCGAGGCGCCGGACCCCGAGCTCGATCCGAGCGACGCGGCGCGCGTGCTGTCATAGGCGCTGCTCGGGTTCCCGGCCCAGCTGCTGCGTTGATATCCGAGGGTGGAAATGAGCTTCTTCGTCGGCTGGTTGCGCCCTCCGGGATCGCCGGCGCGGCCGTTGTACTCGGTGTTGACCGCCTTGGCGTAAATGATCGCGCCCTTCTGCCGCAACTGGGCGACGAGCGTGTGATCCCGGGCCGGGAAGTCGATATCGTACCGGGCGTCGGCACCGGCCGTCGTCCGCATGTCCATCGTGTCGAACGGGTCCTTGAATGAAAACGGGATGCAGTACATCGGCAGCCGCGCGAGATCCGGCGTTCGGCCGTACTGCGCGTCGAGCCGGGCCGCGCGCTCGAGCGCGTCGGGTTGCCTGCGGAACTCCTCGCACACGGCAGGCGATCCTGGCGGCAGCGGGCCGGACGAAGGCGCCTTGTCGCGATCGCCCTTGCACGTCACCGAGCGCTCGCCACGAAGGTTGAGGGTCCCAAGCGCGTTGATCTGCCCGGAGTTAGGCGTGCCGACCGTCATGCCGTACTGCTGCTGCACGGACGGGTCGGACGCCGTGGGCTCCATCCGGCCGAACTCAATCGGCGGCCCGGCGTACTGATCGAAATCGGGCACGAGCGTCGAGATGGCTACCGTGTCGGTGGGGATCTTCAGCGGAGATCCCGCGCGCACCGTGCCGGGAGCCGCAGGGATCGGCGCGCCGTCGCGCGTGACCAGGCGGTCGCTCACGCCGTTGTAGACCTTTGCGCGGTCGACGTAGGCTTGCACGAGGCCGTGGCAGGTGAGCCGGCCGGTCTGGATGGCGCGGTGCACGTCGGCGATCGTCGCCTCCTCGAGCTGGAAGCGGCCACCTTGTGCCTGGCGCCCCTGCAACTGCAACGGAAGACCGACGAGGGCCAGGACCAAAAGCACCGGCGGAACGAAATAGACGCCGTTCTTTCCGATGGACATCGCAGCCCTCCGGTTGGGTGGACGGGCAATTTTCGGGTTACGTGGCGGACACCGGTCGCGCCGCACAGATAATAGCTGTATTCTGAGGCACGTCTTCTGGGGGGAACGATGTCGACAACTGGTGGCAGCCTCTCGGCGGGAATCCGTTTTCGCTTCGGGAGAATCGTCATGCTCTCGGCTGTGGTGGCAATCGCGTGTCCACCAAGCGGCGCCTTCGCGTCGGAGCTGTCCCAGCCCAAGTACAGGATGGTCGTCGAAAAAGATGTCCGGATCCCCATGCGCGACGGCTCATTCCTGGTGGCGGATCTTTTCAGGCCCGACGCATCAGGTGAGAAGTTCCCCGTGCTGCTCTCCATGAGCGTCTATCAGAAGGAGCTGCAGTACGTGCCCCATCAGTCTCCGTTCAGTCATCAGGAACGTGCGGAGCCCGAGTGGTGGACAGCCCGTGGCTACATCCTGATGTTCATTGACTCGCGAGGTACCGGGAAGTCGCCGGGCGATACCGATGTCAGAGGCATGCAGGAGGCCCAGGACTATTACGATGCCATCGAATGGGCAGCCAGACAGACATGGAGCACCGGCAAGGTCGGGCTGAATGGCGTGTCCTATTATGCGGTCACCCAGTGGAACGTCGCAGGGCTGCAGCCCCCGCATCTGACGACCATGATTCCGTGGGCGGGCTTCGGAGATGGGTACCGCGACGCCATTTTCCACGGCGGGATCTTCAACCAGGATCACCTGGGCAGCTGGTGGCTCGACGTGATGGGCAAACAGCTCCTCGAACACACCCGAACCGACAACGTGGGAGCGTTCAACGAGAACCTCCTCTACAAGTACATGACGCACCCCCTCGACGGCCCGTGGTGGGACAACGTCAAGGCACGCGCGCAGGTAGACAAGATCACCGTGCCGTTCTACAGCGCGGGCAACTGGAATGGCTGGTCGAACCGCCATCTGCGCGGGAACATCGAGGTGTTCGCCCGCGCGGCCTCGAAGAACAAGAAGCTGCAGGTGCACATCGGCGGCCCCACCACGCACTTCTATCAGGAGGAAGGCAAGGCCGAGCAGCTGCGCTGGTACGACTACTGGCTGAAGGGTCTGAAGACCGGCATCATGGACGAGCCGCCCGTGAAGCTGTGCGTCCGCGCCAGCCTCACGGCGTGCAGCTGGCGCTTCGAGGACGAGTGGCCGATCAAGCGCACCCAGTACACGAAGTACTACCTGACGGCGGATCCGGCCGGCGGCGTGGTCAAGGACGCGCTCCATGACGTCAAGCTGTCCACCACGCCGCCCGCGCAACCCGGCCAGCTCACCTACGACGCCGGCCCGGCATCCCACGGTCGTGGGAGAAACGGCCTGCCGGCGCTCTCGTTCACGACCGAGCCGCTGGCCGAGGATGTGGAGATCACGGGCCACATCAATCTGGTCGTGTGGGTGTCATCGGAGACCGACGACATGGACATCTTCGCCTACCTGCGCAAGGTGATGCCCGACGGGTCGGTGCAGACGGCAGTCCGCGGCATCCTCAAAGTCTCGCACCGCAAGCTCGATCCCAAGCTGTCAACGCCGTATCGGCCCTACCATACCCACGACGAGGAACAGAAACTGACGCCGGGCGAGGTCGTGCCGGTCGAGATCGATATCTGGCCCACCAGCATGGTGTTCCAGAAAGGCAGCCGTATCCGGCTCGATGTGATGCCTCATGACGGCGCGCGGTACTTCAGCGTCTATCACCTCAAGAACAACACGCTGTACCTGGGCGGCGACCGCGCCTCTTACGTGTTGCTGCCGATCGTCCCGCCCAAGGGCGGACCGGTGCCGAACCTCGGGGGCATCATCCTGCGGTGAGAAGGAGGACGGCTGTGAGACGATCGATTCTCTGTGTAGTCGTGACGGCGGTGATGGGTCTTGGCACGCCGGTCGCGATCGGCAGCCGGCCCGCGTTCGCCGCCGGGGCCGGGCAGGACGTGCTTCAGGCCGACCACGCGTTCATGCAGGCTCTCGGAACATCAGACAAGGCCGCGGTGCGTCCACTGCTCGATTCTGACTTGATCTGGACCAACTGGGAGGGGAAGACCCTGGACAGGACTCAGGTCCTCGAGCATCTGCCCCCATCCACCCTCGGCGATGCAGGATCGAAGTCCTACACCTACGACCAGATTGTCACCGTGCGAACCGACAGTGGAAAACTGCACGTGCTGCGGGTGTGGGCGAAGCGTCCATCGGGCTGGCGCCTGCTGGTCTACCACGAAGTGAAGCAGGCGGAGAAGGCCGGGGCTGGCTCGCCGGCCCCTCCCGTCAAAGAGTGCATCAATCCCTGCAAGACCGTCCCTTACAAACCGAAGAACGACACCGAGGCCGGCGTCATCAAGTCCTGGCAGGCATTGGAATCGGCCGTCACCGCCGGTGACGCGCAGGCCTGGGCTCCGCATTTTGCGGATGAGTTCCTGGTCATCCGCTCCAGCGGGACCGAGCCGGAGACGAAGGAAGACCGTATCGCCAATCTCAACCGGCAGAAGCGGGCCGGGACCAACGGGGCGCCGGGGCAACTGGCTCCCGATCACACGCGGATGCTCACCGTTGGCGACGCGGTGGTGATGAGCTGCCGGACCCTGCCGCACAGCGGCAAGCCCTCCCAGGTGACGCGCGTGTGGATCAAACGAAGCGGCAGGTGGCTGATGACCGTCAGCGTCCAGACGACCATCCAGGCCGCCGCCCCGGTGGGGGAGAAGTAGGAGGGACGTCGACTCTTCGGGATCGAACGGCCTCGATCAACCGGCTGTCGGCCGCGCCGTCCATGCCGGCTTCGATCATCTGCTCGAACAGGGCGACGGTGGCGCGGCCGAGAACGGCCTGGCAGCCGAGCGTCTCCGCGAGCTGGACGCCGTAGGTCGAATCCTTGAGCCGGCCGCGTGCCGTGAAGGCCGGGGGATCTTCGTGACGGCCCTCCGCCATGAAGGCGGCGTGGCGCACCACGTGCGGACTGCCCGTGGCGCCGGTGGAGAATGCGCGCGCGGCGCTCAGGAGATCGATGCCGGCGGCTTCCGCTGCGACCAGCCCCTCGGCGAGCGCGGCGATCTGCGTCGCGCCCATCAGGTTGTAGATCAATTTGAACGCGGTGCCCGCGCCAACCGGCCCGAAGTGAAAGATCTCTTTGCTCAAGGGCGCCAACAGCGGACGGACTTCCTCCAGATCGGCGGCTTCCGCGCCGGCGAACACGACCAGTTGACCGGCGGCAGCGGCGTATGGGCGGCCGGCGACCGGACAATCGATATAGCGAAGACCACGTCGCCGGACGGTGCCGGCCAGCTCGAGTACCCAATCGTGCGACAGGGTCGAGCACTCGATCGCGATCATCCGATCCGACACGTGCGCCGACAGCACGCCCTCCGGTCCGGTCCACACCGCACGCGACGCCGCATCGTCGCTCAGCGACGCGAAGACGACGTCCGCGCCGTGCGCCGCATCGCGCGGGGTGGCTGCGGTCGTGGCGCCCAGGGCTTCGAGCGGGCGCACCTTCTCGACGCTGCGGTTGTAGACCGTCACCGGGAAACCGGCGCCGAGCAGGCGTCCGATCATGCCGTGCGCCATGTGTCCGGCGCCGAGAAATGCGATGGTCATCGGTGGCCGTCCTTGCGAGTGCGGTGCTGCTACTGCACGATGCCCAGACCTTCGAGCGCGAGGCCATACCCGAGAAGGTCCTGCATCTGGCGCCGGATGTGCTGCGTCAGCAACACCCGGGTATACCTGCGGTTCAGATCGGGCTGCAGCAGGATCTGCCGCGCCAGCTCCCAGGCGCGAGGCAACACCTGGCTCTTCGGCAGCACTTCGTTGACCAGCCCGATTCGAAGCGCCTCGGGCGCGTCGATCTTCTGGCCGGTCAACAGGAAGTAGCGGCCGCGGTTGGCGCCCATCAGCATCGGGAAGACGACGTGCACGCCGTCACCAGGAATCAAGCCGCCGGCGAAGTGCGCCGAATCCTGAAACGCGGCGGTCTCGGACGCGAGGACGATGTCGCAGAGCAGCGGCAATTCGGCGTGGCGCAGCGCCGGACCGTTCAGCGCGCAGATCACCGGCACGTCGATATCGAGCATGTTCATGATGAGGTGCTTGGATTCCCACCCGAGCTTGCTCCACGCATCGGTCGAGAGCTTGGCCACCGCGCGCGTGGCGTCAGGCTTGATCTGGGGTCCTGTGAACTCGTCGCCGGCGCCCGTCAGGATGACCAGGAGGTTGTCGCGGTCGCGCGACACGTCGAGAAACGCCTGCACCAGATCGCTGTGGGCCGCCGGCCCCCAGCGCAACGAGTCCCCTTCGGTGTGCAGCGTCATCTCCAGGATGCCGTCCTCACGCCGCATCCGAATCGTCTTGAATGTCTCCGAGTAGTCTGTGAAGGCCATCTTTACGATCCTCGCCTGACTCGCCATCCGCGTGCGCGCGCCGCGCGCCTCACTCGGCGGAGGCGGCGCCGGTCTTTCGTGTCAGCCCGAGCTCCCGCTGCATCTGCGCGATGTCGAGCGCACCGTCCCACCGCGCCACGACGAGCGTCGCCACGCCGTTGCCAATCACGTTCATCGTGGCGCGCGCCATCGACATGAACCGTTCGACGCCAAGCAGCAGCGCCATGCCGGCGACGGGCACGGTCTGGAGCGACGCGAGCGTCGCCGCCAGTACGACGAACGCGGAGCCCGACACGCCGGCTCCACCCTTCGACGTCACCTGCAGGACCAGCATGAACGTCAGCAGTTGAATCCACCCGAGGTCGACGTTCATCGCCTGCGCGATGAAGAGCGTCGAGACGACCTGGTAGACCGCTCCGCCGTCCTGGTTGAAGGAATAGCCCGTCGGCGTGACCAGCCCGACGACGCTGCGATGGCAGCCGGCCTGCTCGAGCTTCTTCATCAGCGGCGGCAGCGCCACTTCCGAGGTCGACGTGGCCAGCACGATCAGGATTTCCTCCTTGATGTACGCGAGGAACTTCAGGATGCGGAAGCCGGCGAGGCGCGCGACCGAACCGAGCACCACGAGCGTGAAGAGGATGCACCCGGCGTACACGGTGGCGACGACCTTGGCCAGCGGCATGAGCGTGCCGATGCCGTAGGCACCGACGGTGAACGCCATGGCGCCAAACGTGCCGACCGGCGCGAGGACCATGATGAAGCGGAGCACGGCGAACAGCGTCGCCGACGCCTGATCGAAGAGCTCGACCAGTTTCCTGCCCTTGTCGCCGACCTTCAGCAGCCCGAGCCCGAACAGCACCGAGAAGAGCATGATCTGCAGGATGTGCCCTTCCGCGAACGCGTCGACGACCGTCGTGGGGATGATGTCGAGGATGAAGCCGACGACGCTCAGCTTGGTTGTCGGGTTGGCGTAGGCGGAGACCGCCGATGCGTCGAACGTCGCGGGGTCGATGTTGAGCCCCTGACCCGGCCTGAACAGGAGCCCGACGCCGAGACCGAAGAAGTTGGCCAGCGTCGACGCGATCTCGAAGTAGATCAGCGCGCGCACCCCGATGCGGCCGACCTCTTTCAGGTTGGACATCCGGCACAGGCCGCCGACCACGGTGACGAAGATGATCGGCGCGATGACCATCTTGATCAGTTTGATGAAGCCGTCGCCGAGCGGCTTCATCGCCGCACCGGCGTGCGGATAGAGGTAGCCCAGGACAATGCCGGCCACAATGCCAATCACGACCTGCGTCATGACCCCACCCTGCCTGGTCTTGCGGGTGGGAGTGTCCTCGGCCATGCGCGCCCTCCGTTGTCACTAGAGTGATCGGCCCGCTCCTGCGGCGACAGGCCGGGACTCTATCACACGGGCAGTTCACGCCGGCCTTCCACGACGTCTTGACGAGGGTTGGACCGGGCGGTATGCTCGCTCGCGGTTCGCCTCGGCGCCGGGCATCGCTGCGGACTGCTCGCCGATCCCGGACCGCTGCGCGGGCAACTCCCATCGTTCACGACACGCAGACCGGTCTCAAGACAAACTCGAAGTGCCAGGTCATCGACGAGCAGGGCCAGATCATCCCGTCTCAGTTCCGAGGAGGACACCATGTCGGTACGGCACTCCGCCCGCGCGATGAGCACGGGCCTGCGGCGGCTCGTCGCCGCTGGCATCATCTCGGGCGTGCTCGCGCTGGTCTCGGCAGCGGGACAGGCCGTCATCGGTGTCTCGGCGCAGTCGCAGGCGCCATCGCCGGCGGCGCGCGCGCCGTACGCATCGAAGCTCTCGCAGCCCAAGTACAAGCTGGTCGTGGACAAGGACGTGAAGATCCCGACCCGGGGCGGATCGTACGTGATGGCTGACGTGTTCCGTCCCGATGCCCCGGGCGAGAAGTTCCCGCCGCTGCTGTCGTTGAGCGTCTACCAGAAGGAACTGCAGTACGTGCCCCACGCGGGCCCGTTCACCCATCAGGAACGGCCCGAGCCCGAGTATTGGGTGCCGCGCGGCTACGTCCTGATTTTCCTCGACAGCCGCGGCACCGGCCGCTCGCCCGGCAACGCCGGCGTCTGGAGCACGGCCGAAGCCCGGGACTACTACGACGCCATCGAGTGGGCCGCCGCGCAGCCCTGGAGCACCGGCAAGGTGGGCCTGGCCGGCGTGTCGTATTACGCGGTCACGCAATGGATCGTCGCGAGCCTGAAGCCGCCGCATCTCACGGCGTTCATCCCATGGGAAGGGTTCACGGACCATTACCGGGAGTGGGCGTATCCCGGCGGGTTGTTCGGGCAGGCGCGCGTCATGCGGTGGTGGACCGACGTCACCGGCAAGCAGTTGCTCGAGCACACGAGGATCGACAACGCGGCGGCCTACAACGAGAACTACATCTACGACCTCATGGTGAACCACCTCGACGGTCCGTGGTGGGACCAGGTGAAGGCGCGCGCCCAGCTCGACCAGATCACGATACCGTTCTTCAGCGTTGGCAACTGGACGAGTTTCCACTTCCGCGGCAACGTCGAAGGCTTCGAGCGCGCCGCGTCCAAAGACAAGTTGTTACGGGTGCACATCGGCGGGCGCCTGACCGAGTTCTACTCCGACGAAGGCAAGACCGAGCAGCTCCGCTTCTACGACCATTGGCTCAAGGGCATCGACACCGGCATGATGAAGGAACCGCCGGTGCGGATCTGCGTTCGCTCGAGCCCGCGGGACTGCAGGTGGCGCTTCGAGGACGAGTTCCCGCTCAAGCGCACCAAGTACACCAGGTACTACCTGACGGCGGAAGCCTCCGGAGGCCTGGTCCCGACCTCGACCAACGACGTGAAGCTGGCCGTCAGTGCGCCGGCCGCCGAACGCGGCCTGACCTACGACGCGGGGCCGTTGTCCGCCGCGCGCGGCGGCCGCGGCGAGCCCGGCGCCTCCTTCATCTCCGAGCCGCTGGCCGACGACACCGAGATCACCGGGCACGTCAACCTGGTCATGTGGATCGCCTCGTCCACGAATGACGCGGACGTCATCGCGCGCCTGCAGAAGGTGAACCCGAACGGATCGATCGAGGCGGTGTCGGACGGCGTCCTCAAGGTCTCGCATCGCAAGCTCGACCCGAAGCTGTCGCGGCCCGACCGGCCGTACCACAGCCACGACGTCGAGCAGAAGCTCGCGCCGGGCGAGGCGGTGCCCATCGAGGTGGAGATCCGCACGACCAGCATGATCTTCCAGAAAGGGAGCCGAATCCGGATCGACGTGCTGCCGCACGACAACGAGCAGTACTTCGCGGTGTACCACCTCGGGACCAACACCATCTACACCGGTGGCAACCGCGCCTCCTACATCCTGCTGCCGATCGTGCCCCCCAGGGGCGGCGTGGAACCGGATCTCGGTGGTATTCGCAGCGCGGGACGAGGAGGCAACTAGCCTCGATGTGACAAAGACCTGGTCGCTGAAAGGCTCAGGGTTCAGGTCAGAGCGCCACGTGGCCCTGGATAGTACTCAGCGACCCTCCGCGCGCCACGTCTCGGTTGTCCAGTGGCCCTTGTCCTCGCGGAGCCGCACGAGACCCGTCCACCCGGCGATCCAGACGTCGCCGGTGCGCTCGTCCAGGAGCAGATCGCGCATGAACTGGAGGCTGGTGAGGTCAGTCGGATGTCGCGTGCCGTCCTTATCACGGAGGATCGGGCCGGCTGTGTAGTGCAACAGCCAGGTACGGCCGCGGACTGGATCGATCGCAACCGCCGATGCCGTGTCCTCGAGACCCTCCTGGCGCTCGAACCGTCCGCTGACATCGTCCAGCCGAAAAACGCCCATCTTGAAGTCGATCACCCACAGCCGGCCGGACACGTCCTCCATCAGCGCTCGCGGATCGCTCCCCGGATAATCGCGGGATTGCAGCGCAAGCGTGCGGGTCGGGGCGACAATGGCCTTCAGGAAATCAATGCGCCACAATTCGCCATTGCGCCGGAACAGGACATCGTACGGATCGGCGCCGAGATCCAGAGCGATTGGCGCGAACGTGTCCGACCCCGCGTCGTAACGCCACACGTCCTTGCCGTTGCGGGCGAGTAATTCCCCGGACGGACCGAGCAGAGACTCGAACGCCGACTCGCTCCGCGCCGGATCCTGCAGATACCCCTTCCACGCGGTTCCGTTCCATCGCACGAGGCGGCCGTAGCAGCCCGCCCAGGCCGCGTCATGCCAGGTAAGCACGGAGCTGCAGATTCGTTCGTCGCGGCTCGCAACCGGCCGCCGTTCATCCGGACGCCACACGACGATCCCCGCCTGAGCACCGGCGATGATGGTGTCGCCGAGCCGCGCGAGAGCGTAGATCTGATCGTACTCGGCGGTCAGGCGCAACGGTTTGTTCGCGGCCGGCGCTTTCGTCGGCGCGCTGCCGCAGTCCGACTTGTAGGCGTTCATGTACGACTGGGCGGCGGCCACGGCCGCAGGGCGCAGGTTGCGCTTTCGCTGAGGGAACTTCTCGAGCACGCGCTCGGTCGCGAGGTACGCCGAGCACCAGGACTCGCTCATCACGCTCTGCGCCTCGACGAGCGCGCGCACGTAGTGCACGGTGAAGTCCTCGGGCAACGCCTGCGACGCCTGGTCCAGCAACTGGAGCGGCGTGGCACCCCAGACGTCGAGCGCCCCCGCGCGCAGCGCGGCCGGCGCTTCATGGGTTTCCATCGCGCGCAGGTATCCGAGCACGAAGCGGTCGGACGCCGTCAACTGGGCGAGCTTTACGTCACCAACCGCGATGCCTCGGCCAGCCGCGAGCCCGTCGAGAAACGCCGCCGCGTTGCCGGGCGTCTGCCATCCGAGCGCGTTGACGACGGCCGCCTTGCGGTCGTTGGGGTCCGTCCCGAGAAGAACGCGCAGCACCTCGCCTGCGACGTGTTTCGTGGCGCGCGCTTCCTTCACGACCGCGAGATCCGCATACGCTGAGGCGAGATCTGTCGACGTGAGGGGCGAGTCGGCGCGAAGGACCGCAGACGCGAGCACGATCGCAATGAGACCCACCGAACCCCGCTGCTTTCCCATTTCGCTACCTCCGGTGCGCGGATTCTACGTCAGTCGCGGACGCAGGATCCGCTGAATCACCGACGCCTCGTACCGCTATTGATCCAGTTGGTACGCGCCATTGGGCCCGATGTGACAAAAACTCGGTCGCTGAAAGGCTCAGGGCCCAAGACTGAGGGCTCAGGTGTGGTCAGCCCCGACTTCGTCGCTTCAGGGCCCGGTCGCTCCCCGCGTGGCGCGTACGGCCCTGACGATGTCGGCCTCGGACGGTACGTACGGGTCCACGAGAATCTGGCCGAATGGGACGGGGCTCCACGGCGCTCCGACCCGCTGGATCGGCGCGTCCGGGTACCCCAGGGCCTTGGTGTTGGCTCTCACGTTAATCCGTAATCCCTCCGACGGATCTCCTCGCATTCTCCCAGTCACGAAATAGCTGATCGCTGAGCGCAGTGTGAGAA
>Ga0156223_163_pt1 | contig 29457 bp, 19 predicted proteins | sample RifCSPlowO2_12_FD_107871 | JGI IMG/M metagenome (GOLD analysis project Ga0156223, IMG submission 107871) | Acidobacteria bacterium RIFCSPLOWO2_12_FULL_66_21
ACAGAAACCGGTAGCGCAGGGCTTTGGGGCTGCGCTACAGAAACCGGTAGCGCAGGGCTTTGGGGCTGCGCTACAGAAACCGGTAGCGCAGGGCTTCAGCCCTGCCGGAGAGATACATGCAAGTCATTCTGAGAGAGCACATCGAGAACCTCGGGAGCCGCGGGGACGTGGTGAAGGTGGCCGCGGGCTATGCGCGGAACTACCTGCTGCCGCGCAAGCTGGCGCTGGCGGTGACCGACGAGAACAAGCGGCAGATCGAGCGCGAGCGCAAGAACGCGGAGGCGCGCGAGCTCGAGGAGAAGACGCAGGCCGAGGCGTACGCGCAGCGGATGTCGGAGGCCGACATCTCCGTCGCGCGGCGCGTGGGCGAGAACAACACGATGTACGGATCCGTCACCGGCGCGGACATTTCGCAGGCCCTCCAGGCGAAGGGCTTCGAGGTGGACAAGCGCAAGGTCCACCTGGCCGAGCCGCTGAAGGCGCTGGGCGAGTTCACGGTGCCGGTGAAGGTGCACCGCGAGGTGACGGCGCAGGTGAAGGTGAAGGTCGTCGCACAATAGGACTGCTGTGGCCGACCTCGCTGCTCCAGCCCGCACGCTGCCGCACAACCTCGAGGCGGAGAAATCCGTCCTCGGGGCGATCCTGATCCACAACGAGACGTTCAACCAGGCGGCGGAGCTCATCGACTCGCGCGATTTCTTCCGCGACGCGCACCGCCGGATCTTCGACCGCATGGTCGCGCTCAGCGAGCGCGGCGACGCGATCGATCTCGTGACGCTCAAGGAGGAGCTGTCGCGGGCGGGGGAGCTCGAGGAAGTCGGCGGCCCGGCCTACATCGCGTCGCTCGCCGACGGCGTGCCGCGATCGGCCAACGTCGAGTACTACGCGCGGATCGTCAAGGAAAAGTCGACGCTGCGCAGCCTCATCCACTCCGCGAACAAGATCCTCACCGACGCGTACGAAGCCGAGGACGAGCCGGACATGCTCCTCGACGAGGCGGAGCGCGCGATCTTCGCCATCGCGGAGGACCGCATCCGCGCCGGGTTCGTGCCGCTGCGCGACCTGGTGCAGAGCAGCTTCACGACGATCGAGAAGCTGCAGCAGCAGAAGGGGGCCGTCACCGGCGTGCCGAGCGGCTTCGCGGATCTCGACGAGATGACGGCCGGATTCCAGCCGGGCGACCTCGTCATCGTCGCGGCGCGCCCGTCGATGGGCAAGACGAGCCTGGCGCTCAACATGGCGCAGTACATCGGCACCTCCACCGACATGGTGGTCGGCGTCTTCAGCCTCGAGATGTCGAAGGAGCAGCTCTTCATGCGCATGCTCACGTCCGAGGCGAGGATCGACGCGCACCGGTTCCGCACGGGATTCCTCAACGAGAAGGACTACGGCCGCCTCTCGCACGCGCTCGGCACCCTGGCCGAGGCGCGCGTGTTCATCGACGATTCGGCGGCCATCGGCGTGCTGGAGATGCGCGCGAAGGCGCGCCGGCTCGCCGCGACGCACGGGCTGAACCTCCTCGTGATCGACTATCTTCAGCTCATGGTCGGACGCGGCCGCTTCGAGAGCCGGCAGCAGGAAGTCGCCGCGATCTCCCGCTCCTTGAAAGGGCTCGCGAAGGAGCTGAACATCCCGATCATCGCGCTCTCGCAGCTCAGCCGCGCGCCGGAAGGGCGCGGCGATCACAAGCCGCAGCTCTCCGACCTGCGCGAATCCGGCGCCCTCGAGCAGGATGCCGACGTCGTCCTGTTCATCTACCGCGCCGAGGTCTACGACAAGAAAGAGACCAAGCCGGAGGACGAGGGGGTCGCCGAGATCATCATCGGCAAGCAGCGCAACGGTCCCATCGGATCGCTGAAGCTGTCGTTCCTCAGTCAATACACGCGGTTCGAGAACTACAAGCCGCTCTCCTGAGCCATGATTCGCCCGACGGTGGCGCGCGTCGATCTCTCCGCGATCCGCCACAACCTGGGCGCGATCGCCGCCTTCCTGGGGCAGGGATCGCAGCCGCGCCCCGGCATCATCGCCGTCGTGAAGGCGAACGCGTACGGCCACGGCGCGCCGGAAGTCGGACGCGCGCTCGCCGAAGCCGGCGCCGCCATGCTCGCGTGCGCCGACATCGAAGAGGGGATCGTGCTGCGCGAGGCCGGGGTGCGGGCGCCGATTCTCGTGTTCGGCGCGCTCTCCGTCAGCGATCTCGACGGCGTCTTCACGCACGATCTCACGCCCACCATCTCGACGCCGTCCGCGGCCCGCACGCTCGAGGCGGCCGCCGCCCGGCACGGCGCCACCCTCCGGTGCCATCTGAAAATCGACACCGGCATGAACCGACTCGGGTTCCGGTTCGACAATCTTCAGCGCACCATGCCGGAGGTCGCCGCGAGCCCGCATCTCCAGATTGAGGCGGTGTACACCCACTTTGCGACCGCCGACGACGTGGAGCATCCGATCTTCGGCGAGCAGCGCCAGCGCTTCGACGCGGCCGTGGCCACGCTCGCGCATCTCGGCGTCCGTCCGCGACTCCGCCACGCGGCGAATTCCGCGGCGCTGCTGCGCGACGAGCGCGTGTGGTACGACTCGGTGCGTCCCGGCCTGCTCGTGTACGGCATCGTCCCGCCCCCGCTCGCGGTGACGATCCCGCTTCGCCCCGCGCTGTCGCTCCATAGCCGCGTCGTGGCCGTCAAGGGGCTGCGTCCGGGGGAGGGCACGGGCTACGGACTCAAGACCATCGTCGATCGCCCGTCCACGATCGCCGTGGTGCCCGCCGGATATGCGGACGGTCTCGACCTGCGTCTGGCGGGGCGCGGCGTCATGCTCGTGCGCGGCCGGCGCATGCCGATCGTCGGCTCGGTGTGCATGGACATGACGATGATTGACGTCACCGGGACCGAGGTGGCGCCCGGCGATGCCGTCGTGATCATCGGCGAGCAGGACGGCGAGTCGATCGGCGTCCGCGAGATGGCCGCCGCGATCGGCACCATTCCGTACGAGCTCCTGTGCCGGCTCGGTGCCCGGATTCAACGCGCGTATGGCGGGGATAGCAGGCAGCGGGCAGCAGGCAGCACGCCGAGGTAGCGGGCAGCAGGCAGCAGGCAGCAGGCAGCACGACGAGACTGTCAACTCCAAACTCCCAACTCCCAACCTTCCAACTTCGAACTGACCGGGGTGATGCAGCGGGACAGCGTGATCCACTGCCGGCTGCGAGCTGCCAGCTGCGTGCTGTCGGCGTCCGACTGGACAAACCCCCGGCGTCTTGCCATATACTCGACCTCCAACTCGTTTTCGGCTGCCCGTCACTCAAGTTTCATGGGGAGGTGAAGCGTGAGAATCCGATCGGTCGCAGCGGCAGCAGTGTTCCTTGCTGCGCTGCTCTTCGCGTCCGCGAACCTCGCATGGGCACAGGCCGGCACGGCAGGCCTTGCCGGCACCGTCAAAGACTCGCAGGGGGCGGTCGTTCCCGGCGCAACGATCACCGTCACGCACAAGGCCACGGGCGCCGTTCGCACCAACATCTCGAATTCACAGGGCGCGTTCAATTTCCCGGCGCTTCCGCCGGGCGACTACACACTCAAGGCGGAACTCAGCGGCTTCCGCACCTACGTGCATGAAAACGTGGTGCTGCGCGTCGATAGCGTGACGCAGGTCGACGCCGTGCTCGCGCTCGGCTCCGTCTCCGAGACCGTCACCGTCACCGAGGCGACCCCGATCGTCAACACGACGGACGCCAGCGTCGGCCAGACGATGAACCAGCAGACGATCGAGCGGCTCCCCGTCGAGGGGCGCAACGTCGTCCACCTCTTGAGCCTGCAGCCCGGCGCGGTGTTCATTCCGACGGCGAACGCCAACACCGTGGATCCGCGCTACGGCGCCGTCGCGGGATCGCGCGCCGACCAGCAGAACGTCACGCTCGACGGCATCGACGTCAACGACCCGCAGCTCCAGGCCGCCTACACGTCGGCCGTGCGCATGACGCAGGAAGCGCTGCAGGAGTTCAAGGTCTCGACGAGCAACTACGGCGCCGAGTCCGGCCGCTCCAGCGGCGCGCAGGTCTCGCTCCTCACGCGCAGCGGGACGAACGCCTACAACGGATCCGGCTACTGGTTCGGGAGAAGGACTCAGACCTCGTCGCTCGAGTACTTTTACAAGCTCGCGCAGGCTCCAGGGGCCAACGCGAAGGGCGAGAAGATCAAGACGCCCAAGCTCGACAAGGACATCTTCGGGGGCGCCCTCGGCGGCCCCATTCGCCACAACCGCCTGTTCTTCTTCGCGAACTTCGAGAAGCTCAGCGAGAACAGCGAGTCGCCTGGCGTGCGATCGGTCCCGTCCGACTCGTTCCGCGACGGCATCCTCATGTATCAGTGCGCGGATCCGGCCGCGTGTCCTGGCGGCACGGTCCAGGGCTTCAGCAGTTCGCACCCGGTCCCTGGCGGCTGGTACGGCCTGACGCCGTCGCAGGTTGCGGCGATCGATCCGCTCGGCATCGGCCCGAGCGTCGCCGCCTCGCAGCTGTTCAAGAAGTACCCGTCCCCCAACGAGCCGGGGCTGGACGGGCACAACATCATGGACTACCGCTTCGCGGCGCCCATCACGAACGACTTCAACACGCTCATCAGCCGCGTGGACTTCCGGATGAGCGCGAACCAGAGCGTGTTCGGCCGCTTCAACGTGCAGGACGACACGGTCAACTCGGCGCCGCAGTTCCCCGGGCAGGATCCGCGCAGCCAGAACAAGGCGAAGAACAACGGCTTCGCGTTCGGCTACGACGCCGCGCTCAGCTCCAGCGTCGTCAACAGCTTCCGCTACGGCATGACCAAGATCGACAACTCCACGGTCGGGCGGTTGAAGAGCAACGTCGTGACGTTCCGGTTCATCGATCCGTTCGAGCCCACCACCACCTCGAGCACGCGCGAAACCCCCACGCACAACTTCGTGGACGACGTCTCGTGGCTGCGAGGCAACAATACGTTCAAGGTGGGCGCCAACCTGCGGTTCACGCGCATTCCGAGCACGCGGGACAGCGGCTCGTGGCTGAGCACATCGATCAACCCGTCGTGGATCTCGGGCGTCGGCCAGACGTACCGGCCCGGCGGTCCGGGCTGCACGACGCCGGGCTGCTCGGGCGTGCCGGCCGTCGCGAGCACGTTCCGCGCGGGCTACGCCGATGCGTGGCTGAACAGCCTGGCGGTCCTGTCGCAGGCGAACCTCAGAGCCAACTACGACAAGAGCGGGAACCTGCTGGCGGTCGGCACGCCCGTGTCGCGCAAGTACGCGTCGGACGAGTACGAGTGGTACGCGCAGGACACGTGGCGGCCGCGCCACGACCTGACGCTCTCGGCGGGCCTGCGCTACAGCCTCTACTCGCCGCCGTACGAAGTCAACGGGCTGCAGGTCGCGCCGACGGTCAGCATGGGACAGTGGTTCGCCGATCGCGCGGCGAACATGAAGAAGGGGATCCCGTCGAACCAGAGCCCGATCATCACGTTCGACCTGGCCGGCAAGAAGAACGGCCGCAAGGGCTTCTACGAGACGGACAAGAACAACTGGGCGCCGAGACTCTCGGCCGCCTGGACGCCGCATGCCAAGGACGGCATCCTGGGCTGGATCACGGGCGGCGACAAGATGGTCATCCGCGGCGGGTACTCGAAGGTCTTCGACCGCATCGGCCAGGGGCTCGCGCTCAACTTCGACCAGGGCTTCGCATTCGGCATGTCCACGTCGATCAGCAGTCCGTTCGGAGGGCCGTACGAGACGGACCCGGCGGCCCGCTTCACCAACGTCTCGACGATGCCGCCGACGATGCCGGTGGCGCCCAAGGGCGGCTTCCCGCAGACGCCGCCCATCGAGGCCGGCATCATCACGACGAGCATCGACGACACGCTGGTCACGCCCTCAGCGCACATGGTCAACCTGCTCGTCGCGCGCGAGCTGGGGGGCAACTTCGCGATTGAAGGCGGGTACATCGGCCGCTTCGGGCGGGACCTGCTCGTCCGCCGCGACCTCGCGATGCCGCTCAACCTGACGGACACCAAGTCCGGCATGGACTACTTCACCGCCGCGCAGACGCTCATCAAGGCGACGCAGGCGGCGGGCGTCGCGCCCGGCTCGGCGGTCTCGGCGTATGCCGGCATCGCGCCGATCCCGTACTGGGAGAACCTGTTCCCGGCGGCGGCGCTCGGCGGCTTCAGCGCGACGGCCAACATCGCGCGGCGTTTCAACAACGACGCGCCGGACTACATCACGTCGCTGTGGCTGCTCGACGAGAACTGCATCCCGGCGTGCAGCATCTACGGGCCGTTTGCCTACTTCTCGCGGCAGTACGACTCGCTCGCGGGCATCAGCTCCGTGGGCAAGTCCAACTACAACGGCATGGTGCTGACGCTGCACAAGCGCTACAGCGGCGGGACGCAGTTCGATCTGAATTACACGCTGTCGGAATCGAAGGACACCGGCTCGCAGGTGGAGCGCGGCAGCGCCTTCGGCAACTTCGGCAACGGCGGCTACACCGGGTTCCTGCTCAACTCGTTCGAGCCGGACCTGCACTACAGCACGTCGGACTTCGACGTCCGCCACCAGGTCAACTTCAACGGGATCTGGGATCTGCCCTTCGGCCAGGGCAAGCCGATTGGCGGCGGGGCCACCGGCCTGTTGAACCAGCTGATCGGCGACTGGTCGATCAGCGGCCTGATGCGGTGGACGAGCGGCTTCCCGTTCAACGTGCAGAACTGCCGGTCGTGCTGGCCGACGAACTGGAACCTCCAGGGCAACGCCATGCTGGTGGATCCCAACAAGCTGCCGGAAACCGAGTTGACGAAGAACGCGGTCGACGGACGGCCGACCCCGTTCAAGGATCCGGCGGACGCGCTGAAGTTCTTCCGCTTCGCGATGCCCGGTGAAGTCGGCCTGCGCAACCAATTGCGCGGCGACGGCTACTTCACGATCGACACGAGCCTCAGCAAGGCGATTCACCTCTTCGGTGACAACCGCCTCCGCTTCCGCTGGGACGTGTTCAACCTGACGAACACGGCCAAGTTCGACGTGGGCAACGTCACGATGCTGCCCGACCGCAGCGGCTTCGGCCGCTACAACGGCACGCTCGCCGCGTGCGACGGCCAGGCGGGCCGCTGCATGCAGTTCGCGCTGCGCTACGAGTTCTAGCGAGGCTGCGCCTCAGACCATCGAGGCTCCGCCTCGCTAGGTTGCATTCTTTGATAACGCCCCGCTGACGCGGGGACGGTCTTGACCGAAAAACTTGACTCAAATGGTGCGAGTTTTTCGGGTCAAGACCTCTAGAGGCAAACCTACGGAGAAGGCGAAGGCCGCGGGGCATGCGTCCCGCGGCCTTTGTCTTTTGGAGTGCACGGAGGAGACGGAGGGCACGGAGACGATCACGCGGAGGCACGGAGGGCACGGAGACGCACGGACACTCGCGGCTGGCATCTCGCGTGAACGGAGCGTGTCAGCGGAACTGCTGGCCGGTCTGGCCGCGCTGCGGCGCGGCGAGGTGGCCTGAGATCCGCAAACGCAAACACGCAGGTGCGGTGGCGTGCTTGCGTTTGCGGGATCTCAGACCACCTCTAACGCCGGCCGCAGGCAGCAGGAGGCCGGCGCCAGACCGGCCGCTCCTCCGTGCGTCTCCGTGCGCTCCGTGTCTCCGTGTAAGAGTCTCCGTGCGCTTCGTTCCCTCCGAACCTCGTGTTATCGTCGTCTCCATCCCCATGAAGCCCCCGAAAACCGTCTTCGCCTGCCAGGAATGCGGCGCGCAGTCCGCCAAGTGGCTCGGGCGCTGCCCCGACTGCGGGGCGTGGAATTCGATGGTGGAGGAGCGGCCGGCGCCGGCAATCGCCATGGGTGGCGCCGATCTGGCCAAGCGGTACACGCTGGCCGGAGCGAACGGACCGCAACTCTACGCCGACATCGACACGGTCGTCTCCGAGCGGATTTCCACCGGCATCGGCGAATTCGATCGCGTGCTCGGCGGCGGTGTCGTGCCGGGATCGCTCGTCCTGATCGGCGGCGAGCCGGGCATCGGCAAGTCCACGCTCCTCCTGCAGGCCGCGGCGCACTTTGCGAGCGCCGTCGGGCCGGTGCTCTACAGCTCGGGCGAGGAATCCGAGCATCAGATCAAGTCGCGCGGCGAGCGGCTCGGGATCGAGCAGGCGCCCCTCTACATCCTCGCCGAGACGTGCCTCGAGCGCATCCTCGAGGAGATCGCGCGCCTCCGTCCCGCGTTCATCATCGTCGACTCGATCCAGACCGTGTTCTCGCTCCGCTTCCAGTCCGCCCCCGGCAGCATCGGCCAGGTGCGCGAGGCGGCCACGCAACTGCTCTTCGCCGCGAAGGGGCAGAATATTCCGACCTTTCTCGTCGGGCACGTGACGAAGGACGGGAGCCTCGCCGGCCCGAAGGCGCTGGAGCACATCGTGGACACCGTGCTGTACTTCGAGGGCGAGAAGCACCACGCGCACCGCATCGTCCGCGCCGTGAAGAACCGGTTCGGCGCGGTCAGCGAGCTCGGCGTGTTCGAGATGACCGGCCGGGGGCTGCGCGCGGTGCCGAATCCCTCGCAGTTGTTCCTGGCCGAGCGGCCGGCGAATGCGCCCGGCTCGGTGGTGTTGTGCTGCGTTGAAGGCTCCCGCCCGATGCTCGTCGAGATCCAGGCGCTCGTCAGCTCCAGCTCGTACGGCAACGCCCGGCGGATGGCGAGCGGCATCGACCAGGGCCGGCTCTCGCTGCTGCTCGCCGTGCTCGAGAAGCGCGCCGGCGTCAACCTCGCGGCCGACGACGTGTTCGTCAACGTGGCGGGGGGGATCAGCGTCGACGAGCCGGCGGCCGACCTTGCGGTCGTCGCCGCCATCGCCTCCAGCGTCCGCAACCGGCCGATCGCGGCGGGGTCCGCGGTCTTCGGCGAGGTGGGACTCGCCGGGGAAGTTCGCGGCACCAGCCATGCGGGGCTTCGGATCCGCGAGGCCGCGCAGATGGGGTTTACACGCACGATTGCGCCGCACGGCAACTATGCGGCGGAGGACGTCCCAGCCGGTCACGACGTCGTCGGTGTCCGGACGGTCCTCGAGGCGCTCGATCTCCTCATGACGTGGTAAAGCGCTTGAAAGAGTGAAGGGCGAAGGGCGATTCAGCCACGACGTGACTCGTCGTCCGACCGGACGACTTCGGCAGGGTGCCGGTCCTTCACCATTCACCATTCGCCCCTGAGGGCGCAGTATGATAGGCGCGTCTCTTTATTCCGGAGCTCATAATGGTCTGGTTCCTGCTCATTCGTGTGCTCTTCGTCCTGGCCGTGACGTATGCGGCGGCGCTGACGCGCCCGTTCAGCCCGACACTGCTGGTTGACGTGGGCCTCGGCGCGGCGCTTGGCGTCGCGATGGTGGCGGTTGAAACGCGACTGCGCACGGCCGAGATCACCGACCTGCTCGGCGCCCTCATCGGCGGCGCGATTGGCCTCGGGGTAGCCAAGACGATCGGCGCGGCGCTCTTCTGGGCCACCGCCGCCGATCCGCGGACGCTTTTCCTTCACAGCTTCATTCTGCTCGTGTTCCCGTACCTCGGGCTGGTCATCGGCGCGCGAAATGCCGACTGGCTGCACCCTTCCCGGCTGGTCACGCTGTTTCGCGAGGCGGGGCCGCAGAAGCGCTACCGGATCCTGGATACGAGCGTCATCATCGACGGCCGGATTGCCGACGTGTGCGAGACGGGGTTTCTGGACGGTACCCTCGTCATCCCGCAGTTCGTCCTCAAGGAGCTGCAGCTGGTCGCCGATTCCGCCGACTCGATGAAGCGGAACCGCGGGCGGCGCGGGCTGGACATCCTCCAGAAGATCCAGAAGATGTCCGGCGTCGACGTGTCGATCTCCGACATCGACTATCCCGACGTGCGCGAGGTGGACCTGAAGCTGATCGAGCTCGCGCGGACGCTGCAGGCCAAGATCGTCACGAACGACTTCAACCTGAACAAGGTCGCGCAACTGCGCGGCATCCAGGTCCTCAACATCAACGAGCTGGCCAACTCGCTCAAGCCGGTCGTGCTGCCCGGCGAGTTCATGAAGGTCTTCATCCTGAAGGAAGGCAAGGAATACAACCAGGGCGTGGCCTACCTCGATGACGGCACGATGGTCGTCGTCGACAACGCGCGGCGGATGATCAGCCGGAACATCGACGTGGTCGTCACGAGCGTGCTGCAGACGACGGCGGGGAAGATGATCTTCGGCCGCTACATCGAAGGCGCGCCGAACGCGCAGCAGCAGCCGGCTGCCGCTGCGGCGCCGGCCGCCGTCGCGCCGGCCGCCGTCGGGCCGGCCGCGCCGGTTCCGCCCGGCCGCGCGCCCTCGCAAGAATGAGCGGCGTCCGGCCGTTTCAGTGGTGGCGGACGGTCTTCTATCTCATCCCGGCGGTCGCGATCTACACGATCGTCCTCGGTACCGTGTCGCTCGTCTCCACGCTGATCGACCCGACCGGGGACCTGGGACACCGCTGCGCGCGGACCTGGGCGTCGCTGATCCTGAAGACCACCGGCGTGCGCGTGCGGGTCTCGGGGCTCGACCGCATCGATCCGTCGCGGAGCTACGTGTTCGCGTCGAATCACCAGAGCATCTACGACATCCCCATCGTGTTCGCCTCCCTGCCATTCCAGCTTCGGATCGTGGCGAAGGCGTCGCTCGGCCGCATTCCGTTCCTCGGCTGGCATCTGCGGCGCGCGGGGCACCTGCTGGTCGATCGGCGCAACCCCGGGGCCGACATCGTGACGAAGATGAAACGGCTCGTGAGCGAAGGCCATTCGCTCATCGTGTTCCCGGAAGGGACGCGCAGCGTGGACGGGGTGGTGGGGCCGTTCAAGAAGGGCTCGTTTCTCGTCGCCCTTGACGCCCAGCTTCCGGTCGTGCCGGTCACCATCGCGCGCAGCCGTTTCATCATGCGGAAAGGGCGGCTCATGGTGTCGCCCGGCGAGGTGACGCTCACGGTGCACGACCCGGTGGCGACCGCGGGCGTGGCGCGCGCACAGGCGCGCCGATTCGCCGATCAGATCCGCGAGGTCGTGCGGACTGTCCTATAATTCCCGATTGGCCCTTCCGGGGCGGTCCTCATCCATGCACGTCACCGCAATCATCGCGGCTGGCGGCTCCGGCGCGCGGCTGGGCGCGCCGGTGCCCAAGCAACTGCTCGAGATCGGCGGCCGGTCGATCCTCGAGCGGAGCGTGGAGGCGTTCGCGCGGCACGCACGCGTCAATGACGTGCTCGTGGTGCTGCCCGAATCGATCGCGGCGGCGCCTCCCTCGTGGCTGGCGTCGGCCGGCGCGTCGGTCCGCGTGGTGGCCGGCGGCGCGCGGCGTCAGGACTCGGTCGCCAACGCGTTCGATCGCGTGGCCGCCTCGACCGACATCGTGCTGGTGCACGACGCGGCACGGCCGTTCGTCGACGCGGATCTGATTTCCCGCGCCATCGATGCCGCGGCGGCGCACGGCGCGGCCATCGCCGCGGTGCCGGTGTCCGACACCGTCAAACGCGTCGAGGCGGGAGCCGGCGATGCGATCGTCGCGGAGACGCTGCCGCGCGAGACGATCTACCTCGCGCAGACGCCCCAGGCGTTCCGGCGCGAGGTGCTGGCCGATGCCGTGAGGATCGGCCGGAGCGGCGTCGATGCCACCGACGAAGCGATGCTGGCGGAAAAGGCGGGACACGCCGTGCACGTGGTCGCGGGTGATCGCGGCAACGTGAAGATCACGACGAGCGCGGATCTGGAGGCGGCGCGCGAGGCCGCCGGATCGCGGCCGGCGAGTGCCGCGCGCGTGGGCACGGGATACGATCTGCACCGGCTCGTCGAAGGGCGCCCGCTGGTGCTCGGCGGTGTCGCGGTGCCCGCCGGGCGCGGGGCGCTCGGGCATTCCGACGCCGACGTGGTCTGCCATGCGGCCACCGACGCGATCCTCGGCGCCGCGGCGCTCGGGGACATCGGCGTCCATTTCCCCGATTCCGACGCGAGGTGGAAGGACGCGTCGAGCATCGATCTGCTGCGCCGGGCCGCCGGCCTGGCTCGCGACGCCCGCTTCGACATCGTCAACCTCGACGTGGTCGTCGTCCTCGAACGGCCGAAGATTGCGGCGTTCCTCGCGGCGATTCGCGAAGGAGTCGCTGGCGCGCTCGGCGTGCCCGTCGATCGTGTCAGCGTGAAGGGGAAGACCAACGAGGGGATCGACGCCCTCGGCCGCGGCGAAGCCATCGCCGCGCACGCTGTTGTGTTACTTGAAAGAGTGGAGCGTGTCGCCCTTCATCCTTTCTGATAGTCATCGATATGCGCGTACGTTTTGCACCATCACCGACCGGTCACTTGCACGTGGGCAACGCGCGGACGGCCCTGTTCAACTGGCTGCTGGCCCACGGCAAGGACGGCACGTTCATCCTGCGCATCGAGGATACCGACGCGGAACGTTCGACCCGCGAGTCGGAGGCGGGCATTCTCGAGGATCTGCGGTGGCTCGGGCTCGAATGGGACGAGGGGCCGGATGTCGGCGGGCTGCACGGCCCGTACCGGCAGTCGGAGCGGCTGCACCTCTACGCGTCGTACGCCAACGAGCTCATGGCGGCCGGCCACGCGTATCACTGCTTCTGCTCGGCCACGCGGCTCGAGGCGGATCGCCAGGCGATGCTGGCGTCGGGCCGCCCGCCGCGGTATGCCGGCACCTGCCGGGCCCTGACACGCGACGAGTCGCGGGCGCGCATCGAGGCCGGCGAGCGGCCGGTCGTCCGCTTCAAGGTCCCCGAGAACGTCGAGGTGAGCTTCCGCGATCTCGTCCGCGGCGAGGTGACGTTCAACACCGAGGTCATCGGCGATCCGGTGCTCGTTCGATCCGACGGACGTCCCGCGTACAACTTCGCCGTGGTGATCGACGATGCGCTGATGGAAGTGACGCATGTGATCCGCGGCGAGGACCACATCTCGAACACGCCGCGGCAGGTGCTCCTCTACCAGGCGCTCGGGTTCGCCCCCCCGGAGTTCGCGCACCTGTCGCTCGTGATGGGTCCCGATCACACGCCGCTGTCGAAGCGGCACGGCGCCACGTCGGTCGCGGAGTTCCGCGAGCGCGGCTACCTGCCCGAGGCGCTGGTGAACTACCTGGCGCTCATCGGATGGTCGCCCGGCGGCGACGAGGAACTGCTGCCGGTCGACGAGCTCGCCCGGCGGTTCGCGCTCGAGGATGTCGGGCACAGTGCGGGGGTCTTCGACATCGAGAAGCTGGCCTGGATGAACCGCCACTACATGAAGGAGGCGGCCCCCGCGCGGCTCGCGGCGGAAGCGGCGCGGTTCTTTTCGGCGCGCGGGTTCGTGCGGCGCCGCACGGACGCGGCCATGGAGTATCTCGCCACGCTGCTGCCGATGGCGGTCGGCTCGGTGGACCGCATCGAGGAGATCCCCGATCGCGTGCGGTTCCTGTTCGAGTTCGATCCCGCCGCATCCACACAGCGCGGCGACGTCATCGAAGTGCTCCACGCGCCGGGCGCGCGGGAGGTCATCGCGGCGCTCGCCGAGGATCTGGAGAGCGCGGGGCGGCTCGATCGCGAGGCGTTTCGCGCCGCCGCCGGCCGCGTCCGGCAGAAGACGGGACAGAAAGGCCGGATGCTCTTCCACCCCATTCGCGTCGCGCTCACGGGCGAGGCCGGCGGGCCCGAGCTCGATCTGGCGGTACCCGCCATCGATCGCGGAGCGGACCTCGCCGCGTCCGCGGGCGTGGCGCAGATTCGTGGCTGCCGGGAGCGGGCCCACGCATTCGCCGAGACGATCGCGAAGTTGTGAGTTGTGGGTTGTGAGTCGGAACTGAGAACTGAGAACTGAGAACTTCTTCCGGCATCATGATCATCTACGGCCTGAACCCGGTCCTTGAAGCCTTGCGCGCCGGGGGCGTGCGGCGGCTGCGCGTCGGCACGCGCGGCGATCGGCGCGTGGAGGAAGCCATCACGCTGGCGCGGCAGACGGGCGTGACCGTCGAGCGGGTGGACCGCGCCGCGCTCGATCGCGCGGCCGCCGGCGGCGTCCACCAGGGGATCGTCGCCGAGGTCGGCGCGCCGCGGGACTACAGCATCCGGGAGCTCATCGATCGGGCGGCGCCGGCCGCGCCGCTGCTGGTCGTGCTCGACGCGATCGAAGACCCGCAGAACGTCGGCGCGATCCTGCGCACGGCCGACGCCGCCGGCGTCCACGGGGTCATCCGCCAGTCGCGCCACTCGGCATCGCTTGACGGCGTCGTCGCCAAGGCGTCGGCCGGAGCGGTCGCTCACGTGCGGGTCGCGACGGTGGTCAACATCGCCCGCGCCATCGACGAATTGAAGGAGGCGGGCGTCTGGTCGGTGGGATTGGCGGGAGACGCCCCCGAGTCCTACGACGTGGTGGATTTCACGCTGCCCACGGCGGTTGTTCTCGGAGCCGAGGGAGCCGGGCTGCGGCGTCTGGTGCGCGAACGATGCGACCGGCTCGCGGCCATCCCGATGCACGGCGCCGTTGGCAGCCTGAATGTATCGGTGGCGGCCGGCGTGGTGCTGTTCGAGGCGGCACGGCAGCGCGCCTCCGAGCCTGGCGTCGAAAGATCGCGAAAAACCTAATATTTGTAATGGTTTGTCGATGGGGACGGGGCGTCAGCTGGCCGGGGTGCTTGCATGCATGGCACGCCCTGTGCTACAAATACTCTTTTGTCTGGGCTGGCGTAGCTCAGTCCGGTAGAGCAGCTGATTTGTAATCAGCCGGTCGGGGGTTCAAATCCCTTCGCCAGCTCCACAGCACAAGTGGAGTGCGAGGAACGGAGCGGGGCGGGGTGCAGGGGTTCCCGGCGATTCGAATGGGGCGCGGCCGATTTCCGCAGGGAAAGTCGCAAACAGCGCAAATCCTGACATTCAGCAGCAGCTTCCAGCCGTCAGCCGCCGGGCCGTTCCGGCGTTCTGAAACGTGGGGCGCGACATCGGCGAGGTAGCGAAGCGGTCAAACGCAGCAGACTGTAAATCTGTCGCCCCAGCGGCTTCGGAGGTTCGAATCCTCCCCTCGCCACCAGCCTTCGCTCGCCCTTCGGGTGAGCTTCGGCTGAGCAAGCCGAGCGGGAACGCGGTCAGTGCAGAGACAGGTCACGCGCCTGTCTCGCCGTAGCTCCGTGACGCGGAGCGAAGGCGGACGAAGGCGGACCTCGGCTGGCGGGCCGAGGACGTGATCGCAAGAGCGGGCTTGGCTGGGCAAGCCGGTTGGCGCAGCGAACGAACGCAGTGAGTGAGCCGCGCGAGCGGAGCGGGGCCATGGGGCCCCCGCGAGCGAGCGCGTAGGGGGTCTGGGGGCGAAGCCCCCAGAGGCAAGCAAGCCTAGGCGGGAGTAACTCAGTGGTAGAGTCACAGCCTTCCAAGCTGTTGGTCGCGGGTTCGATCCCCGTCTCCCGCTCCAGAATTACTCCGAGGGGCTTCGCCCCTCGGACTCCCCTACGCCGTCGCTCGCGCGGCCTGGGGGCCGCGCTCCGCTCCGGCGGGCGCGCCTTACGGCGCGCTTCCCGTACGAGGGTGTGTGGAGTTGAGCAGTGGCGCTTTTTGGGGCCGGTGACCGCGTAGGCGACGCGAACGAGCGAAGCGAGTGAGCTCACGCGAACGGAGCGAGCCACCGGAGCGGAGCGGGGCATGGGGGCCCCGCGAGCTGCCTCCGCGCTGCGCGCTACGGCGCCCAAGGCGAGTGCGGGACCTATTGAGGAGGAGCCGACTTGTCGGCCGTAGCGGCGAGTCGGCGGAGGAGCGAGCCGCGAAGGCCGATGTAGCTCAGTTGGCAGAGCGCGTCCTTGGTAAGGACGAGGTCACCAGTTCAATCCTGGTCATCGGCTCCAGCCTTCGCTCACGCGAGCTCCGCCGAAGCGTGAGCTTCGGCTCGGCGAGCCAGATGAAGGCTGTCGCGCCGAAGCGCACAGCGCGAAGGCGGACCGCAAGAGGTTGAAAGGGATCCGGGCGTTCGGATTGGCTTAGAGACGTAGAGGACGTACACGACATGGCAAAAGAGAAATTCGACCGCTCCAAACCGCACGTCAACGTGGGCACCATCGGCCACATTGACCATGGCAAGACGACCCTGACGGCAGCGCTGACGAAGGTGGCGGCCGACAAGGGCTGGGCGAAGTACGTGTCCTACGACGAGGTCGCGAAGGCGTCCGAATCGCAGGGGCGCCGCGACGCCAGCAAGATTCTGACGATTGCCACGAGCCACGTCGAGTATTCGACGTCCAACCGTCACTACGCCCACGTCGACTGCCCCGGCCACGCCGACTACATCAAAAACATGATCACCGGCGCGGCGCAGATGGACGGCGCGATCCTCGTCGTCTCCGCCGTCGACGGCCCGATGCCGCAGACGCGCGAGCACATCCTGCTCGCCCGCCAGGTGAACGTGCCGTACCTCGTCGTCGCCCTCAACAAGGTGGACGCGGTCGACGACCAGGAGCTGGTGGACCTGGTCGAGCTGGAGGTGCGCGATCTGCTCAAGGGCTACGGCTTCCCCGGCGACGACGTGCCGGTCGTCCGCGTGTCGGCGCTGAAGGCGCTCGATGGGGATCAGGAGGGCGTTGACGGCGTGCTGAAGCTGATGGACGCGCTCGACAGCTACATCCCGATGCCCGTCCGCGAGGTCGACAAGCCGTTCCTGATGCCGATCGAAGACGTGTTCTCGATCTCCGGCCGCGGCACGGTCGTGACCGGCCGCGTCGACCGCGGCAAGGTCAAGGTCGGCGATGAAGTCGAGATCGTCGGGTTCCGCCCGACGGAGAAGAAGATCGTCACCGGCGTCGAGATGTTCCGCAAGCTGCTCGACGCGGGCGAGGCGGGGGACAACATCGGCGTCCTGCTGCGCGGCGTGGAAAAAGACGACGTGGAGCGCGGCCAGGTGCTGGCCAAGCCCGGCTCCATCAAGCCGCACACGAAGTTCACCGGCGAGGTGTACATCCTGTCGAAGGACGAGGGTGGCCGTCACACGCCGTTCTTCAACGGCTACCGCCCGCAGTTCTACATCCGCACGACCGACGTCACCGGCTCGCTGACGCTCCCCGAGGGGATCGAGATGGTGATGCCGGGCGATCGGACGACGATCACCGCGGAGCTGCACACGCCGGTCGCGCTCGAGAAGGGCGCCCGGTTCGCGATCCGTGAAGGCGGCCGCACGGTCGGCGCCGGCACGATCACCGAAGTGATCGAATAGGACCGCAGCCCGCACCTCGCGGTTCGCACCTCGGAATTTTCGAGCTGCGAGCTGCGAGCCGCGAGCCACGGCAAGGATCAAGTAGATGAGAGACATCATTTCTTTGGCGTGCACCGAGTGCAAGCGCCGGAACTACAGCACGACAAAGAACAAGAAGAAGACGACCGAGCGCGTGGAACTGAGCAAGTACTGCCGGTTCTGCCACAAGCACACGCCGCACAGGGAGACGAAGTAGCTTCCAGTTTCCAGCTCCCAGTTTCCAGCCAGGCGCGTGGCCAGCTGGTTCGCTTCCAGCCGGGAGCTGCGCTGGAAGCTGGAAGCTGTAAGCTGGCAGCTTTTGTTTAGGACAGTAGCTCAATTGGCAGAGCACCGGTCTCCAAAACCGGGGGTTGGGGGTTCGATTCCCTCCTGTCCTGCCAAGACGGGGTAAGGAGATAGCCGGCAGCATGCAGCAGGCAGCACGCAGTGGATCACGCGGTCACGCTGAATTCGTTTCAGCTCGACAGCGCGACTTACTGTCTGCTGCCAGCTGCCAGCCGCCAGCTACAAGGATCCGGGCGTAATGAAAATGGCAACGGTGGATCAGGACGACTCAATCGGCGGACGAGCGCGGCAGAGCGTCACCGGATGGTGGGGCCAGTCGCGGCGGTTTGTCGCCGAGGTCCGGAACGAGACGGCGCGCGTGACGTGGCCCGGCCGCAAGGAGGTCTACGCGACCACCATCGTGGTGATCCTCACGTCGATCTTCTTCGGCGTCTACCTGGCGGGAGTCGACCTCGTCCTGAGCAGGCTCGTCGGATGGATCTTCAAGAGTCTCGGAGCGGCATGACGACCATGACGGACGATCGCACGAAGCAGTGGTACATCGTCCATACGTACTCCGGCTTCGAGAAAAAGGTGGCGGAATCGCTCGCCCAGCGCGTCCAGGCGTACGGCCTGCAGGACGAGATCGGGGAAATCCTGATCCCGACCGAGGACGTCGTCGAGATGCGCGGCGGCCGGAAGGTCGTCAGCTCGAAGCGGTTCTTCCCCGGCTACATCCTTGTCGAGATGCACATGTCCGACAACGCGTGGCACGTGGTGAAGAACACGCCCAAGGTGACCGGCTTTGTCGGCGCGGGTGCCAAGCCGACGCCGCTCACCCGCGAGGAGGTCGATCAGATCCTCCACCAGGTGACGGTCGCGGCCGAGAAGCCGAAGCCGAAGTACACGTTCGACAAGGGCGATCAGGTCCGGATCAACGAAGGGCCGTTCACCAGCTTCAACGGCGTGGTCGACGAGGTCAACCTCGATCGCAACACGCTCAAGGTGATGGTCACGATTTTCGGCCGCGCGACGCCGGTCGAACTGGACTTCTTGCAGGTGGAGAAGCTGTAGGCAGCCCTGAAGGGCTGCGCTACCGGTACACCAGAGACAGATGTAGCGCAGGCCTTCAGGCCTGCTTCAGCGAGCGCGGGGAACAATGGCGAAGAAAGTCACAGCGATGGTGAAGCTCCAGATCGCGGCGGGGAAGGCGACCCCCGCGCCGCCGGTCGGGACCGCGCTCGGTCCGCACGGCCTGAACATCATGGACTTCTGCAAGAACTTCAACGCGCGCACGGCCAAGGACGAGGGGCTCATCATCCCGGTCGTCGTCACCGTCTACGCGGACCGGTCGTACACCTTCATCACGAAGACGCCGCCGGCGTCGGTCCTGCTCAAGCGGGCCGCGAACCTCGCGAAGGGATCGAACGAGCCGAACAAGAACAAGGTCGGCACCGTGACGAGGAAGCAGGTCGAGGACATCGCGAAGCTGAAGATGCCCGACCTGAACTGCGAGTCGGCCGAGGCCGCCTTCAAGACCGTCGCGGGAACCGCGCGGTCCATGGGCATCGATGTCATCGGCTGACGGAGTCGTTCTCCCAGCGGCCCGTTGCTGCTGAACACCGGCGCGAGCGAAGAGCGAGCGCTGGCGGCCATGGGGGTGGGGCCCCATGGATGCGAGCGGGGGTGGGGCCCCGCGAGCCAGCAAGAAAAGCGGACTGACCGCTCGAGCAGCCCGGTAGTTCGAAGAGTGGGAGGGCTGACGCCCGTTTGCACCACAGGAGTCATCATGCGCAAGTCAGGCAAGAAGTTCGCTGCCGCCCGGCAGCAGGTCCCCGAACGTCCGCAGACCATCGAAGAGGCCGTTCCCCTCATGCAGAAGGTCAAGTACGCGAAGTTCGACGAAACGGTCGAAATCGCGCTGCGGCTGGGAGTGGATCCGAAGCACGCCGACCAGATGGTCCGCGGCACCGTCGTCCTGCCGCACGGGCTCGGCAAGAGCAAGAAGGTGCTGGCCATTGCCGGCGCCGACAAGCAGCGGGAGGCGCAGGAGGCGGGCGCCGATTTCGTCGGCGGCGACGAGGTCGTCGAGAAGATCCAGGGCGGCTGGATGGACTTCGACGCGGTCGTCGCGACGCCCGACATGATGCGCGCGGTCGGCAAGCTCGGGAAGGTGCTCGGCCCGCGCGGCCTGATGCCGAACCCGAAGACCGGCACCGTCACGCCGGACATTGCGAAGGCCGTCAGGGAAATCAAGGCCGGCAAGGTCGAGTTCCGTGTCGACAAGACCGGGATCATCCACGCGCCGGTCGGCAAGATCTCGTTCCCGGCGCAGAGCCTGGTCGAGAACGCGCACGCCCTGGTCGAGAGCATCGTCAAGGCGCGGCCCTCGGCCGCGAAGGGCAAGTACCTCAGAAGCGTGACGATGTCCTCGACGATGGGACCGGGCATCGTGATCGACACGGTCGCCGTCGAAGCCGGCATCAAGCATTAGCGCCTGCGGCCGGCGCGAGGCGACGGAGTGAAGCGCCGCCGAGCGGCGCCGCCGAGCGCGGGCGAGTGGGGGTGGGGCCCCACGAGCACTGAGGAAAGCAGACACTGACCATGGCAGTTACCAGAGCAAGCAAGGAAGAAGAGCTGCAGGAGCTCGAGCGCGCGTTCAAGGGGACCGAGAGCGCGATCCTGGTCGATTACCGGGGCCTGAAGGTCCCGCAAGTGACCGAGCTGCGCCGGCAGGTCCGCGGCGCGCGGGCGCACTACAAGGTCGTCAAGAACACGCTCGCCAGGCGCGCGCTGAAGGGCACGCCGTTCGAGCCGCTCTCCGAGCACTTCGTCGGCACGACCGCCGTGGCGTACAGCGCCGGGGATCCGGTCGCGCTCGCGAAGGTGCTGACGACGTTCGCCAAGACGGCGCCGGCGCTGCAGATCAAGGCCGCCGTCGTCCAGGGGCGATCGATCCAGGCGGCGGACGTCACGGATCTCGCGTCGCTCCCCGGCAAGCCGGAGCTGTACGCGAAGCTCCTGTTCCTGCTGCAGGCCCCGATGGTGCAGCTCGTCAGCGTGCTCAACGCGGCGCCGCGGGATCTGATGAACGTGTTGACGGCGGCGGAGAAGAAAAGATCCGAGTCGTAGAGAAGAAAGTTTCCAGTTTCCAGCCGCCAGCTCCCAGCGTTGTTTCACGCTGGCAACTGGAAGCTGGCAACTGGAAGCTGGCAACTGGAAGCTTTCATCGTTTAGGAGCAATTGAAATGGCCGAAGTGAACCAGCAGCAGGTGATCGAGTACATCAAGGGGATTTCCGTCCTCGAGCTGTCGCAGCTCGTGAAGGAACTGGAGAAGGAGCTCGGCGTCTCGGCGGCCTCGGCCATGCCGATGGCGATGCCCGGCGGCATGATGCCCGGCGCCGCCGCGCCCGTGGAGGAGAAGACCGAGTTCACGGCGACGCTGACCGAAATCGGCCCGAACAAGATCAACGTGATCAAGGTCGTCCGCGAAGTGACCAGCCTCGGGCTGAAGGAAGCCAAGGACCTCGTCGAGAGCGCTCCCAAGCCGATCAAGGAAGGGATCCCGAAGGACGAGGCCGAGGCGATCAAGAAGAAGTTCGAGGACGTCGGCGCCAAGGTCGAGATCAAATAAGGTCGCGGCGCGAAGCGCCGCCTCCCCCATGTAGCCGCGGGGCTTCAGCCCCGCGGTTGCCGCGTTGCGCCGGCCCCGCCGGTGCGATGATCGTCTTGTTCGACGCGTCCCGAGGTTTTCACCAGCATGTACAGCCTTCCCAAGAACGTCTACCGCGAGCGCATTGACTTCTCGAAGATCAAAACGACCATTCCGATCCCGAACCTCATCGAGATCCAGAAGAAGTCGTACGAGCGCTTCCTGCAGATGAACCGCCTGCCCTCGGAGCGCGAGGACGCCGGCCTGCAGTCGGTGTTCAAGTCGGTGTTCCCGATCAGCGACTTCCGGGAGAACTCGTCGCTGGAGTTCATCGAGTACTCGATCGGGAACTGGGAGTGCAAGTGCGGCCGGCTCGCCGGGCTGCACCACCTGCGCAAGCCCTGCGTGAACTGCGGCCACACCCTGGTCGCCGATCCGTACGGTGAGCACGAAGTGCTGTGCCCGCGCTGCGGGAAGCCGAACGAGGCGCGCGGCGACGTCTGCGACGTCTGCGGCAACACGGTCGGGCTCAAGCTGAAGTACGACGTGGACGAGTGCCAGGAGCGCGGCATGACCTACGCCGTGCCGCTCAAGGTCACCATCCGCCTCGTGGTCTGGAACAAGGACCCCGAGACCGGCGTCAAGACCATCCGCGACATCAAGGAGCAGGAGGTCTACTACGGCGACATCCCGTTGATGACCGACAACGGCACCTTCATCATCAACGGCACCGAGCGCGTCATCGTCTCGCAGCTCCACCGCTCGCCGGGCGCGTTCTTCCACTCCGAGGACAAGTCGCTCTACATCGCCCAGATCATTCCGTATCGGGGCTCCTGGGTGGAGTTCGAGTACGACGCGAAGAACCTGCTGTACGTCCGCATCGACCGCAAGCGCAAGTTCCTGGCGACGGTCTTCCTGCGCGCCCTCGGGCTGCGTGGCGCCGACGAGATCATCAGGAACTTCTACATCGTCGATCGGCTGAGCCTGCGCGACGGATCGATCTTCTGGGCCGTCAACGACAGCCTCCAGGGACTGCGCGCGGCGCGTGACATCACGGCCGGCTCCGAGACGATCACGCACGCCGGCAAGAAGATCACCGCCAACGCGATTGCCGCGATGAAGAAGGCCGGCCTCGAGGCGGTCGAGGTCTCCGACGCGGAGCTCGAGGGCGCGTTCGCCGCCGCCGACGTCGTCGACCCGGCCACCGGCGAGGTCATCCTCGAGGCGAACGAGCCGGTCGAGCCGCGCGTCATCTCGATGGCCCAGGAGAAGAACGTCGACAAGCTCGAGATCTTCTTCCCGGAGCGCGACGAGATCGGTCCGGTCCTCTCGACGACGCTGAAGAAGGACCCGATTCACACGCACGAAGAGGCGCTCATCGAGATCTACCGCCGGCTGCGGCCGGGCGACCCGCCCACGCTCGACAGCTCGCGGTCGCTCTTCGAGAACATGTTCTTCAACCCGCAGAAGTACGACTTCTCGCGCGTCGGCCGGCTGAAGCTGAACACGAAGCTGAAGCTGCACACGCCGCTCGACGAGAAGATCCTGCACCCGCAGGACTTCTACGAGGTCATCAAGTACCAGCTGAAGCTGCGGCGCAACCCCGCCAACGTGGACGACATCGATCACCTCGGCAACCGGCGCGTCCGGTCGGTCGGGGAGCTCCTCGAGAACCAGTTCCGCATCGGCCTGGTCCGCATGGAGCGCGCGATCAAGGAGAAGATGTCGGTCTACCAGGAAATGGCGACCGCCATGCCGCACGACCTGATCAACGCGAAGCCGGTCATGGCCGCGATTCGCGAGTTCTTCGGGTCGTCGCAGCTCTCGCAGTTCATGGACCAGACCAACCCGCTCTCCGAGGTCACGCACAAGCGGCGCCTCTCCGCCCTCGGGCCCGGCGGCCTCTCGCGCGAGCGCGCCGGCTTCGAGGTGCGCGACGTCCACCCGACGCACTACGGCCGCATCTGCCCGATTGAGACGCCGGAAGGCCCGAACATCGGCCTGATCTCGTCGCTCTCGTGCTACGCGCGGATCAACGAGTTCGGGTTCATCGAGTCGCCATACCGCAAGGTGAAGAACGGCCGCGTGATCGATTACGTCATCATCACCAACGCGGGCGGATCGAAGTTCAAGGTCGGCGACATCGTCGAGGCCGACGAGTTCTCGGCTTCGGACCTCGAGGCGGGCAAGGGCAAGCGGAAGCGCGGCATGGAGTTCGAGCCGTACTCCTACTACCTGTCGGCCTGGGAAGAGGACCAGTACATCATCGCGCAGGCGAACGCCGCCGTCGACGACAAGGGCAAGTTCACGACCGACCGCGTCAACGCGCGGCAGGCCGGCAACTTCATCCTCGCGCCGAAGGACAAGATCGACTTCATCGACGTCTCGCCGAAGCAGCTCGTCTCGGTCGCGGCCTCGCTCGTCCCGTTCCTCGAGAACGACGACGCGAACCGCGCGCTGATGGGGTCGAACATGCAGCGCCAGGCGGTGCCGCTGCTGCGCGCCCGGTCGCCGTACGTCGGCACCGGCATGGAGTACATCACCGCGCGCGACTCGGGCGCCGTCGTCGTGGCGCGCCGCTCGGGGACCGTGGACTACGTCGACAGCCAGCGCATCGTCGTGCGCGTGGAAGGGGAGACCGAGGCGACCTCGCGCGAGATGGGCGCCGACATCTACTCGATGACGAAGTTCAAGCGCTCGAACCAGAACACGTGCATCAGCCAGAAGCCGATCGTCCGCGTGGGCCAGAAGGTCCACAAGGGGCAGATCCTCGGCGACGGGCCCTGCACGGAGCTCGGCGAGCTCGCGCTCGGCCGGAACGTGCTCGTCGCGTTCATGCCCTGGCGCGGCTACAACTTCGAGGACGCGATCCTCGTCTCCGAGCGGATGGTGAAGGACGACTACTACACGTCGATCCACATCGAGGAGTTCGAGATCGAGGCCCGCGACACCAAGCTCGGGCCGGAAGAGATCACGCGGGACATCCCGAACGTCGGCGAAGGCTACCTGCGCGACCTGGACGAGAGCGGCATCATCCGGATTGGCGCCTCCGTCAAGCCGGGCGACATCCTCGTCGGCAAGGTGACGCCGAAGGGGGAGACGCAGCTCACGCCGGAAGAGAAGCTGCTGCGCGCGATCTTCGGCGAGAAGGCCGGCGACGTGCGCGACGCGTCGCTCATCTGCCCCCCGGGCATCGAGGGCATCATCGTCGGCGTCAAGATCTTCTCCCGCAAGGGCATCGAGAAGGATGACCGCGCGAAGGCGATCGAGCAGGAAGAGCTCGACATGATGGAGAAGAACCTGCAGGACGAGATCCGCATCCTGCACGACGAAGTGAAGAAGCGCGTCGTCACGATGCTGCAGGGCCAGCAGTCGCGCGCGGACCTCTACGACGAGCACGGCCGCGAGCGGCTGCTCAAGAAGGGGACCGACCTGGCCCCCGACGTCCTCCAGGCGCTGCCCTACGAGGCCATCGTGCGGCTGAAGGTGGCGACCGACGACCCGCGGCTCGAAGAGGACCTGCGCGATCTCGAGGAGCGCACCGAGCGGCAGGTGGAAGTCATCCGCCAGCAGTTCGAGGAGAAGAAGGAGAAGGTGCGGCGCGGCGACGAGCTGCCGCCGGGCGTCATCAAGCTCGTGAAGGCCTACGTCGCCATGAAGCGCAAGCTGTCGGTCGGCGACAAGATGGCCGGCCGCCACGGCAACAAGGGCGTCATCGCGAGAATCCTCCCCGAGGAGGACATGCCGTACCTGCCCGACGGCACGCCGGTCGAGATCGTCCTGAACCCGCTCGGCGTTCCCTCGCGCATGAACGTCGGGCAGATTCTCGAGACGCACCTCGGCTGGGCCGCGCACGCGCTCGGCCTCTACTTCGCGACGCCCGTCTTCGACGGCGCGCGCGAGGAAGAGATCAAGAACTGGCTGGAGCAGGCGGGGCTGCCCAAGAGCGGCAAGACCCGGCTCTACGACGGCATGACGGGCCAGGAATTCGAGCAGGACGTGACGGTCGGCTACATCTACATGCTGAAGCTGTCGCACCTGGTCGACGACAAGATCCACGCGCGGTCGATCGGGCCGTACTCGCTCATCACGCAGCAGCCGCTCGGCGGCAAGGCGCAGTTCGGCGGCCAGCGGTTCGGCGAAATGGAGGTCTGGGCGCTCGAGGCCTACGGCGCGGCGCACATCCTCCAGGAGCTGCTCACCGCGAAGTCGGACGACGTGACCGGACGCGCGAAGATCTACGAGGCGATCGTCAAGGGCGACGCGTCGTTCCAGCCCGGCCTGCCGGAGTCGTTCAACGTCCTCATCCGCGAGCTGCAGGCGCTCTGCCTGGACGTCGAGCTGATGAAGACGAAGAAGAAGCCGCTCGAGATGGAGCCCCCCGCCGAAGGCGAGGGCCAGGGCGAACCGGTGTTGGAGCAGGCGTAAAAAGAGTAGCTACCAGTTCCCAGCTCCCAGCTGCCAGCACGCGTGCGGTGCAAGCTGGAAGCTGGAAGCTGGAGGCTGGTAACTGGAAGCCACACACATATGAGACCAAGTTTCCACGAACGCGGCTCGTTGACGTCGGACTTCGACGCGATCCGGATCAGCCTGGCGTCGCCAGAGAAGATCCTCTCGTGGTCGCACGGCGAGGTCACCAAGCCGGAGACGATCAACTACCGGACCTTCAAGCCGGAACGGGACGGCCTGTTCTGCGCGAAGATCTTCGGCCCGGTCACCGACTGGGAGTGCCTCTGCGGCAAGTACAAGCGCATGAAGCACCGCGGCGTGATCTGCGACAAGTGCGGCGTCGAGGTCACGCAGGCGAAGGTGCGGCGCGAGCGCCTGGGCCACATCACGCTGGCGACGCCGGTCAGCCACGTGTGGTTCTTCAAGGGGCTGCCGAGCCGCATCGGCCACCTGCTCGACATCTCGCTGCGCGATCTCGAGCGCGTCCTCTACTTCGAGGCGTACGTCGTCATCGAGCCGGGCGACACCGAGCTGAAGCAGAACCAACTGCTGACCGAGGACCTGTACCGCAAGGCGCGCGAGGACTACGGTCCGGTGAAGTTCCGCGCGCAGATGGGCGCCGAGGCCATCAAGGAGCTGCTCAAGCGCGTCAACATCGAGAAGCTCGCCGGCGAGCTGCGCGACAAGATGCGCGCCGAGGTGTCGCAGCAGAAGAAGCTGAAGTTCGCCAAGCGGCTGAAGGTCGTCGATTCGTTCCGGAAGTCGACCAACCGCCCCGAGTGGATGATCCTCGACGTCATTCCGGTCATCCCGCCGGAGCTGCGCCCGCTCGTGCCGCTCGACGGCGGCCGGTTCGCCACCTCGGACCTGAACGACCTCTACCGCCGCGTCATCAACCGCAACAACCGGTTGAAGAAGCTGATCGAGCTGAAGGCTCCCGACGTCATCATCCGCAACGAGAAGCGCATGCTGCAGGAGGCGGTCGACGCGCTGTTCGACAACGGCCGCCGCGGCCGCGTGCTGCGCGGCGCGAACAACCGCCCGCTGAAGTCGCTCTCGGACACGCTCAAGGGCAAGCAGGGACGCTTCCGCCAGAACCTGCTCGGCAAGCGCGTCGACTACTCAGGCCGCTCGGTCATCGTCGTCGGCCCGGAGCTGAAGCTGCACCAGTGCGGCCTGCCGAAGAAGATGGCGCTCGAGCTGTTCAAGCCGTTCATCTACAACAAGCTCGAGGAACGGCAGCTCGTCTCGACCATCAAGCAGGCGAAGGAGATGGTGGAGCAGCAGCGTCCGGAAGTGTGGGACGTCCTCGAGGAGGTCATCCGCGAGCACCCGGTGCTCCTCAACCGCGCGCCGACGTTGCACCGCCTGGGCATCCAGGCGTTCGAGCCGGTGCTGGTCGAAGGCAAGGCGATCCGGATCCACCCGCTCGTTTGCACCGCGTTCAACGCGGACTTCGACGGCGACCAGATGGCCGTCCACATTCCGCTCGCGCCCGAGGCGCAGATTGAGGCGTCGGTCCTCATGATGTCCTCGAACAACATCCTGTCGCCGGCCAGCGGCGCGCCGATCGCGATCCCGTCGCAGGACATCGTGCTCGGCTGCTACTACCTGACCAAGGCGAAGCCCGGGGCCAAGGGCGAAGGCCGCGTCTTCGGGAATCCGGACGATGTGGTGCTGGCGCTCGAGGCGGGAGAGCTCGAGACGCTGACGCCGATCCGGCTGCGCTTCACGGGGCGGCTGCTCGACCTGACCGTCGCGCGCGACGACCAGGCGGTGCTGCAGGCCGAGGTGCAGGAGGTCACGAACAAGATCATCAACACGACGGTCGGCCGCGTGATCTTCAACGAGTCGCTCCCGCACATCATGCCGTACGTGAACGGGCTCCTGAAGAAGAAGGGGCTCCAGCAGGTCGTGCAGTACTGCCACCTGCACTTCGGCCTCGAGAAGACCGTCGACATGCTCGACAGCCTGAAGAACGTCGGCTTCACCTACGCGACGCGGTCGGGGCTGTCGATCGGCATCGACGACCTCGTCATCCCGCAGGAGAAGGGGCCGCTCGTCGAGGGGGCCCGCGACGAGGTGATCAAGGTCGAAGGCCAGTACCTCGAGGGGGCGATCACCAACGGCGAGCGCTACAACAAGGTCATCGCGATCTGGTCGGACGTGACCGAGAAGATTGCGGACGAGATGTTCGCCGAGATGGAGGCGCTCGACCAGTCGGGCCGCAACTTCAACCCGGTCTACATCATGGCCGACTCCGGCGCGCGAGGATCCAAGCAGCAGATCCGGCAGCTCGCCGGCATGCGCGGCCTGATGGCCAAGCCGTCGGGGGAGATCATCGAGACGCCGATCACGTCGAACTTCCGGGAAGGGCTGACCGTGCTCCAGTACTTCATCTCGACGCACGGCGCCCGCAAGGGCCTCGCCGACACGGCGCTGAAGACGGCCGACTCGGGCTACCTGACGCGGCGTCTCGTCGACGTCGCGCAGGACGTGATCATCCACGAGATCGACTGCGGCACGATGGACGGCATCGAGGCGCGGGCGATCGTCGAGTCGGGCGAGATCATCGAGCCGCTGCGCGACCGCATCATCGGCCGCGTCACGCTCGAGAGGATCGTGGACCCGTTCACCGGCGACATCATCGTCGAGATCAACGACGAGATCGACGAGGACACGTCCTCGGCCATCCAGGAGGCGGGCATCGAGAAGGTCCGCATCCGCTCGGTGCTGACCTGCGCGAGCCGCCGCGGCTGCTGCGCGAAGTGCTACGGCCGCGACCTGGCCACCGGCAAGCTCGTCGAGCTGGGGCTGGCGGTCGGCGTCATCGCCGCGCAGTCCATCGGCGAGCCCGGCACGCAGCTCACGATGCGCACGTTCCACATCGGCGGCACGGCGTCGCGCGTGTCCGAGCAGTCCACGCTCGACGCGAAGCACGCCGGCACGGTCCGCTACCAGGGCCTGCAGGTCGTCGAGGCCAAGGGCTCCGGCGAGAACGCGGGCCAGCGCGTCGTCATGAACCGCACCGGGTCGCTCGTCGTGCAGGACGCGAAGGGGCGCGACCGCGAGCGCTACCCGATCGTCTACGGCGCCCGGCTCAAGGTCGCCGACGGCCAGCAGGTCGAGGTCGGCCAGATCCTGGTCGAGTGGGATCCGTACACGTTCTCGATCCTCACCGAGGAAACGGGCACGGTGAAGTACAAGGATCTCGTCAGCGACCTGACCTACCACGAGGAAGTGGACGAGGTCACGGGCCTCTCGCGCAAGATCGTCGTCGATTCACCGGACGAGAAGAAGCAGCCGCTGATCGAGATCCGGAACAAGGACGGCAAGGTGGCGCGCAAGTACCACATGCCGTCGCACGCGCACCTCATGGTCGAGGATGCGGACATGGTGTTCGCGGGGCAGGTCCTCGCGAAGATCCCGCGCGAGACGACCAAGACCAAGGACATCACGGGCGGCCTGCCGCGCGTGGTGGAGCTGTTCGAGGCGAGAAAACCCCGCGAGACGGCCGTCATCTCCGAGATCGACGGCGTCGTCAAGCACGGCGGCGTGGTGAAGGGGCTCCGCAAGATCATCATCGTCCCGGAGGACGGCGGGGATCCGCGCGAGTACTCGCTGCCGCGCGGCGTGCACGTGAACGTCCAGGAAGGCGACCGCGTCCGCGCGGGCGAGCCGCTCATGGACGGGCCGAGCAACCCGCACGACATCCTGTCGGTCCTCGGCGAGAAAGCGCTGCACGCGTACCTCGTCAACGAGATCCAGGAGGTCTACCGGCTGCAGGGCGTCAACATCAACGACAAGCACATCGAGGTCATCGTCCGGCAGATGATGCGGTGGG
>Ga0156223_134_pt3 | contig 24190 bp, 23 predicted proteins | sample RifCSPlowO2_12_FD_107871 | JGI IMG/M metagenome (GOLD analysis project Ga0156223, IMG submission 107871) | Acidobacteria bacterium RIFCSPLOWO2_12_FULL_66_21
CTTCGTGAGCTTCGTGGTCTTCGTGCGTTGAAAGCCGTCGGCGCGGGCAGCGGGACACGACCGCTGGACCTCTCGACACGCTAAACAGAGACCCACGTTCTACTTTCTACCTTTCATCGGTACTCACCCTAGAAGTCGTATCCGATCCAGATCGAGAACCTCGGCTTGCGGAACCACTTGTGACCGGACGACTCCCCCGCCTGGATGGCGTTGAAGGAGAACAAGTAGTCCTCCCACGTGGGGTTCATGAGCGTGCGCCACGACCAGTCGAAGTGGATCGGGAAGCCGAGCGCGAAGGTCTCGAGGCCGAGGCCGTAGGACGCGCGTCCGTCCATCAGCTTGAAACCGGTGACCTGCACCGGGTCGCCGTAGACCGGGTCGTACTGCTGGGTAAAGAAATTCGGAACGAAGTCGAGCAGCGGGCGAATCTCGACCGGCTTCTTCGTCCAGATCTGCATCGGCACGCCGCTGTACCCGGCGGCGCCAATCCCGGCGAACGCGATGCCACGCAGCCCCCCGATGACGCCGAGCGGCGTGAGCGCGGCCTCGATCAGCGGGAACCGCAGCTCCGCGTTGGCGAAGAACCCCTTGTTGCCGAGGAACTGGAGGTAGTCGTAGCCCCGCAGCTCGGAGTTGCCGCCGAAGTAGATGTAGCCGGGGAAGTCCCCCCAACTGTTGAACCCGCGCGCGCGGAAGGCGAGCACGCCGTTGGTCGCGAGCCGCAGGTAATAGCGCGCGTCGACCTCCGCGGTCTGCCGCGACAGCATGTTGCCGAAGCGCGGCGCGTACTCGTACCCGATGCGCACCGTGTCGCCCGCGAGCGGTCCGTACTCACGGAAGATCGTCGTTTCACGCACCAGCGAGACCCCGAACGGCATGAAGGTGCCATTCGAGAACAGCGTCCGCCCGTAGTTCGCGATCTGGTACGCATCGGCCGCGGCCTGGAGGTTCTGGTCGTTGTACGCCTGGCTGAAGTGCATCACGCCGGCGGAGAATTCGACGCGCGCGTAGCGGTTGAACGGATAGATGCCGAACGCGGTCCCCCCCTGCGCGGTCTGCGTCGCGATGGCGTCCTTCCGGCGGAGGTACGCGTACGACGGGTCGTACAGCACGTTGGGGTTGTTCCCGTAATAGAACTGCGTCTGCGAGAACCCCTGCAGCGCGTACTGGAAGCGCCGGGACAGGTCGATGAACGAGGCGGACATCGTCCGGTACTGCTGCACCGACGAGGCGAAGATGTCGAACTGCTTGTCGCCGAGCACGTCGGTGAAGGTCACCTGCGTGCCGCCGAACACGTCGCCGCCGCTCGTCACGCCGAGGTTCACGGGCGGTCGCCCCTCGAGGAACATCTTCTCGAATGTCCCCTTCTTCTTGATGTTCGACCGCACGAGCGTGTGGCTCATCGGCGGCTGGAAGTCGATCACCGGCCCCGGCGCGCCGAAGTCCGCGGTGGCGACGGTCGTGATCGGCTCCTCGCGGGACAGCGTGTGGATGCCGTACTCCCCCTTGTAGTAGGTGACGAAGGCGATCTTCGCGGGCTTCTGGTCGCGCAGGACGATCGGCGACACGTTGCCCGTCAGCGCGTCCGTGTACTGCTTCAGCTCACCGGTCTTCAGGCTGAGCGTCCAGATGTTGTAGATGTTGCCGTTGCGCGCGACCTCGGGGTCGATCGGCTCGTTCGGGTTCACCGCCGTCGACGGGAACACGATCGTGTCGTCGTCGATGAACTGGACCCCGCCATCGTCGTGCGTCCCGAACGTGATCGGCGTCTTCTTCCCGGAGGCGAGGTCGAGCCGGAACAGCTTGTCGTTGCCGCTCACCCGCGCGATGTAGACGATGGACCTGCCGTCGGGCGAGTAGGTCGGCGCGAAGTCGCCGAACGCGTCGTTGGTGACGTTGCGGGTCTGCCCGGTCTCGAGATTGAGGATGTAGATGTCGCCGACCGCCGATCGAAGCGCCGAGAACGCCACTTCGCGGCCGTCGGGGCTGAAGTCGGGCGACTCGGGCAGATCGACGGTCTTCAACTCGAAGCGCTTCTCGATCTTCCTGTTGACGACGTTCTGCAGGATGAGCGTCTTCTGCTTCTCGGTGCGCGCGAAATAGGCGATCCGGTCGCCAGCCGCGGACCACGACATCCAGGACACCGCGTTGTTGCGGAACCCGCCGGGCGTCGAGATGTACTCGAACCCGCGGTCCTTGTTGAACCCGCTCGTCAGGTTGCGGATGACCTTGCCGTCTTTGGTGGACATCAGCACGATGTCCAGCTCCTGCTCCTTGCGGTTGCCGGCCGCGACCGCCATCAGGTCGCCGGAGGGAGACGGCTCGATCGACACCACGGCGACGTACGGCGTCTTGCCCTTCTTCGGCGCCAGGTCGCGACCGTAGTCGACGGGGCGTTCCTTGTCGCGGAACGGCTTGAAGCGGTCCTTGAGGTACTTCTCGAACTGCTCGTCGAATTCCTCCGGCTTCAGGCGGAACGCCTCTTCATACGCGCTTTCGCCTCCGCCGATCACCGCCTTGCGCAGCGCGAACAGGAACTGCCGCAGGCCTTCCTTGCCCCACTTCGACTCGATGAACTCGAACGCCGCATGGCCGAGGTTGTAGGGGAGCCGGCCGTCGGCGAACTGCACACCCTGGAAATCGCTCATCGAGGGCACGATGTCCGCGATGGCCGCGTCCCGGACGGTCATCAGGTCGAAGGGCTGCCAGTAGCCCGTCATGTAATCCGACAATCCCTCGTCCACCCAGAGCGGAAGCCCCTTGTGCAGGAGCGAGCGGGGGATGATGTCGAACTCGAAGATGTGGGTCAGTTCGTGGGTGATCAGGCGATAGAGCGCATCGGACGGTTCGTCGATCGGCAGGACCATGCGATCGCGGTACGGCTCGGCGAAAGCCAGGACGCCTTCGGGCAGCTCGCCCGGCTCGATGTTCTGCTGCTGGAATTCGCTGGCCGTCTTATAGAGGATGAGCGGCACCCTGAAGGCGAGGTCGTGCTTCAAGTCGGAGCTGACCTGCTGGTACGCGCTCTCCGCATAGGAAGTGACCCGCTCGAGCTGCTGCTCGATTTCCGGGTAGTAGTAGATCTCGAAGTGGTCCGTCTTGTAGATGTTCCACTTGAAGTCGTCGTACCGGATCCGGTTCTTGCCGAAATACGGCACATACGGCGTCTGCGCCCAGGTCTCGTGAGCGACACCGGCGAGGAACGCGACAGTGAGAAGGGCGATCAAGCCCACGGACGCGACGGTGCCGCGCGTATGGCGCGTACGCATGTTTCACCTCGGGAGCGGGAGCGGGCAGGCAAAGCCGGCTCGCCGAACTGTGGCGACGTCAGATCGTCGGCTACGTCGCCGATGTTACTGTAGCTAAGACGGGTGCCGCAACGATCGGGTCCCCGAATCTCGCCGGGGCGGCACCGGGGCGCGCGCGGGCGACGCCCCTTCGACGAGTATCAGCGGCTCCCAGCAAGCCATGTGCCGGGCGGCAGAGCTCGGAAAGCGCCGGTATTTGCGTCCGCCCGGGCGCAGGCCTTTCGCGCGTTGTCCCCATGGCACGACGCGCCGTCCCCCATTTGGGCCATGCACTAGTACAATGCCCCGGAATAAAGGGCGGCCCTATCGGTGTTCTTTCCCTGTGGGCGTCCTCCGACGACGAGATGGTCCTGCGCCGACGCTCCCCGACGCCCGCAGACGGCCCCGGCCGTGGCCGGACGGGCCTGCCGGCTGGCGTCGAGGACACCTTCGAGCGTGACGCGTTGTCGTACATCGACAGTTTGTACGGGACGGCGCTGCGACTCACCCGGCGCGAGGCCGATGCGGAGGATCTGGTTCAGGACACGTACCTCAAGGCGTTCCGATCGGCCGCGCAGTTCGAGCGCGGCACGAACCTGAAGGCGTGGCTGTTTACGATTCTCCACAACACGTTCCGCAATATGCGCAGGCACGATTGGCGTAATCCGGTGGAGGTCGACAGTCAGGCGGTCGAAGAGGCGGCGGGCGCGGCGGCGCACGACCGGACGCCCGAGCAGATTCTGACGAGGGCCACGCTCGATGCGGACCTGCGGGCCGCCCTGGATGAGCTGCCGGAGGCGTTCCGGCAGGCCGTCTGGCTGCGCGACGTCGAGGAGCTGACATACGCCGAGATTGCGGGTGTGCTCGCGATTCCGATCGGCACCGTCATGTCGAGAATTTCACGAGGCCGCCGGACGCTCTACGAGCGCCTCGCCGGCAAGAAGGCCGACGGGTCCAAGCCCGAACGCCCAGATGTGGTGTCGCGCCGATGAGTGAGTGCCAGGACCTCGAACCGCTGTTCACCCCGTACGTCGACGGGGAGGCACCGCCGCACGACCGCGCCTCGGTCGATGCGCACCTGCACCGGTGCCCGCCCTGCCACGATCGCATCGAAATGGAGCGCACGGCGCGCGACATCCTCACCGCCCGGCGCGAGCATATGCGCTCGCCGGCCTCGGATCGCCTCCGCGCGTGCTGTGAAAGGCGGCGCGGAGCGCTGTCTGCCCCGCGATCGATGTTCGCGGGGCGCCGCACGTGGGTGCCGCTCTCCCTTGCCGCAACGCTCCTTCTCGCCGTTGCCGGCGTGTTCGTCCTGGGGCTGAACAACAAGGTCGAGGCGCTTGCCGCGCAGCTCGTGCTCGATCACGTCAAATGCTTCGCCCTGTCCGGCGACCACTCGGGCACGGTGAACCCGATAGCCGCCGCGAACGACTGGCAGCGCGAGCAGGGCTGGGCCGTGCAGGTGCCGGCCAGCTCCGCCGCGATCGGACTCGAGCTGTGCGGCGTCCGCCGCTGCTTCACGACCGGCGGCCGAATGGCGCACCTGCTCTACAAGTGGCGCGGGCACCCGTTGTCGGTCTTCATCATTCCGCAGGCGCTCGGCCGTCCGGCCGCGCGCGAGATTGTTGAGAAGTTCGGGCGGGAGGCGGTAATCTGGACCGATGGGGGCCGGACGTATGTCGTCCTCGCACAGGCGAGGCCGGCCGAACTCGATCCCGTCGTGATGTATGTGAAGGACCACGCCCGATGAAAAGCCGCTGGATCGTCGCCCTTGCCGCCGCTGGCGCCGTCGCCGTGCTGACGGTCCCCATGCTCCTCCGTGGAGCGTCGCGGGGCATGCCGCCGGGAGGCGAGATGCTCGTCGCCGCGCATCCGTCGTGTGAAGCGGAGGGAACCGCGAAGCTCGACTTCATCTTGCAGGATCATACCGGCGCGGCGGTGAAACTCGCGGACTACAAGGGCAAAGTCGTCCTCCTGAACTTCTGGGGCACCTGGTGCGGGCCCTGCAAGTTGGAGATCCCGGCGTTCATCGAGCTGCAGGATCAGTATCGGGACAAGGGTTTCGCGATCGTTGGCGTGGCTGTCGAAGATACTCCCGACGGCGTTCGCGCGTACGCGTCGGAGGCAAAGATCAACTATCGGCTTGCGATGACGCAGGACGACATCGAGGATGCCTACGGGCCCATCTACGGGCTGCCCATTTCGTTTCTGATCACGCGGGATGGATCGATTTGCATGAAACACATCGGGCCGGTGACCAAGGAGCAGGCGGAGCGCGAGATCAAGTCGCTCCTGTAGTATGATCGCCACAGGATGTTGAAAGGGTTCACCTCTGCGCGCCTTGCGTGCGGCTGCCGGATCGGATTCCGCGAAGGAGTCGAAGGCAGTCCGGTGACCGTTGTCGTGGACGAAAAGGGCCCGGGCTGCCCGCTGTCCCTGCACGTCCGCGACCTGCCGCTGTTCGACCACCGCGAGGCGATGCGCCCCTCGACGCGCCTGCTGCCGCCCAACGAAGAAGAATACGAAGAGAGCTGACGCTGTCAGTCGATAGCCGTTAGTCGCCAGTCTCTTTTCTTTTCTCTCTCCCGGCTTCCGTCAACGCCCTCCGCAACAGGAATTCGATCTGGCCGTTCAGGCTGCGCAGGTCGTCGTCCGCCCAGCGCTGAACGGCCTCGAGCGTCTCCCGGTCGATACGGAGCAGAAACGGCTTGCGCTCGCCCACGGCGTTTATTGATAGATCGTGCCCGCGTTGACGATCGGCTGCGTGGCCTTGTCGCCGCAGAGGACCACCAGCAGGTTGCTGACCATGGCGGCCCGGCGCTCGTTGTCCAGGACGACGATCTCGCGCTTGGACAGCATGTCGAGCGCCATCTCCACCATCCCGACCGCGCCTTCGACGATCCGCTGCCGCGCGGCGATGATGGCGCCGGCCTGCTGGCGCTGGAGCATCGCGTGCGCGATCTCCTGCGCGTAGGCCAGGTGGCTGATTCGCGCCTCGATCACTTCGACGCCCGCCTTCGTGAGGCGATCCTGGATCTCGCGTTTGAGGTGCTCGGCCACTTCGGCGGTATGGCTGCGCAGCGACATCTGGACATCGTCGTGCGAGTCGTAGGTGTAGCTGGTCGCGAGGTTGCGCAGCGCCGCCTCGCTCTGGACCCGCACGTAGTTGTTGTAGTCGTCCACCTCGAACACCGCTTCGGCGGTGTCAACCACCCGCCACACGACGACTGCGGCGATTTCAATCGGGTTGCCTTCGTTGTCGTTGACTTTCAGGTGCGCGCTCTCGAAATTGCGGATGCGCAGCGAGATCCGGCGCTTGGAGTAGAACGGGCTCGCCCATCGCAGGCCGGGCTGCTTCGCCGTCCCGACGTAGCGGCCGAAGAACTGCACCACCTTGCCTTCGTTGGGGTTCACGATGAAGACGCCGACGAGCAGGAAGAGAATGACCACCCCGCCGGCGATCGACGCAAGCATCACATAGCCGTTTTCGGCCTGGGCGCCTCGGAAGAAGATATAGACGATGAGCGCGGCAACAGCCAGCAGTGCCAGAACGACGGGAACCCCGGGGACCGCGTTGAATTCGCGTTCACGAATCATGGAAGCGACCTCCTCGCATAAGCGATTGCATAGTGATATCACTTTGGAATCGCTGTGTCAATAGGAATGGCCCCCGGGATTCCCAAACGCTGAAGTTTGGCGTTTGGAGTTTGAGGTTTGGAGTCCCGTTTGGAGTTTGAGGTTTGGAGTCCGTTTGGAGTTTGAGGTTTGGAGTTTGGAATTAGCGGACACCTACCCTCAGGTCCGCCACCAGTGGCAAATGATCGGACGCGATGAGGGCGCGCCGCGAGCGCACCAGTTCGACGCTGCGGACTTCCACCTCGCCTTCGTAATAAATGTGGTCGAGATGGACGACGGGGAAGATGCCCGGGTAGGTCCGGCGCCGTTTCAGGTGCTCGTAGATGTTGACGCTTTCGAAGAGCGCGGTCAGCGTGTTGGTTGCCAGGCCGCGCATCCACTCGTTGAAGTCGCCGAGAATCACTTTCGTTCCGGTGATGCGGCGGTCGTGGACGAATGCCGCGAGGCGGGTCGCCTGGTAGCGCCGCTCCAGCACCGCCGTCCCGAGGTGCACGTTGTACAAGTGCAACTGCTGTCCGCCGCCGACGTCCAGATCGGCCCGCTGGCACGCGCGCGACTCGCACGTCCGCCACGACAGATCGTACTGACTGTGGTGCACGATCGGAAGGCGGCTGAGCACGACGTTGCCGAACTGGTGGCGCCGCAGCTGGCGGACCGAGGCCATCACCCAGCCCATCCCGAGCGCCGCGCCGATTTCCTCGGCCTGTCCGGCGCCTGTCGGTCCGGCGCCGATGACCTCCTGCAGCGCGACGACGTCGGCATTCAGCTCCCGGATGACCTCCGCGATGCGGGACGGCACGGTCCGGCGATCCATCCCGCGGCACCGATGGATGTTGTAGGTCGCGATGCGAATGTCCACGTAATCCCGCGCCGCCTTCACGTCGGTCACTGCTGGCGCTCCAGGATCCAGATGAACGGGCCGACGATCTTCTCCCAGAGCGGGCGGGACCGCCAGCGTTCCAGCGTGACCTCGTCCGAGCGCCCCAGATCGCGCTCGTAGTCCTCGAGCAGGCGCGCGGCCACCAGCGGATCGCGCATGGCCAGGTTGACCTCGTCGTTGTGCTCGAAAGACCGGTTGTCGATGTTGGTGGTGCCGAGCACGCTCCACTCCTCGTCGACGATCAGCACCTTCGCGTGCATCATCGAGTCACGATACTCGAACACCCGCACGCCCGCCTCGATGAGGGCTCCCCACATCCGCCGGCTCGCGAGCCGCACCCATTTCTGATCGGTGCGACGCCCTGGCACGATGACCGTGACGGCGACGCCACGCCGCGCACGCTCGACGAGCGCGCGGCGCAGCGCCCGATCCGGCAGGAAGTACGGGGTCGCGATGCGGATATGCCGATCCGCGGCCTCCATCAGGAGCTGGAAGGCGACGCGCGAGGACGTCGCCCGATCCGAGGGCGAGCTCTTGATCACGAACGCGGACGTGTCACCCGCCGGATCCAGACTCGGAAAGTACGCCTCGCCGGTCAGGATCTCCCCGCAGCACTCGAGCCAGTTCTCCGCGGCCACACCCTGCAGCGCCGCGACCACCGGCCCCTCGATGCGCGCCATCGTATCGCGCCAGGGCCGCCGCTTGCGCAGCGTGGCGCCGCCGGCCGGCGCGCGCCGCGTCGGGAACATCCACCAGTCCGCAATTCCGGCGCCGCCCATGAACGCCACGCGCCCGTCCACCACCGTCAGCTCGCGGTGCGTCCGGTTGTTCAGGCGCGCCAGCGAATACCACCGCAGGCGCTGGTACGACTGGATCCGGCATCCCGCCTTGCGCAGGCGCCGCACGGGACGGCCCCACAGGCTCACGCTGCCGATGGCGTCGACGACGATGGTGACGTTGATCCCGGCCCGCGCGCGCCCCGCGAGCGCGTCGATGAACTGATCGGCCACACGTCCGGGCTGGAACATGTAGCACTCCATGTTGATGGACCGCCTGGCGCCCGCGATGGCCTGCAGCATCGCGGGATAGAAGGCCGGCCCATTGGTGAAGATCGTGACCTTGTTCCGATGATGGAGCGCCGCCTGGCAGGTCGACTGCAGGGTGTGGAGGAAATCCTCGTCGTGTACTGACGTGCGCTCCGCGAGGTGGTAGTTGATGCCGGGCGTGAAGAGGAACACCAGCACCAGCCACGTGAGGAAGATGGCACCCGCCACCGACAGCCAGGTCATTGGCGGGTGAGGGCCCGTCTGGCCGCCGACGGCGAGGTCAGCGGAAGGTCCAGCGTCAGCCGGGCAAGTTCCTCCAGGCTCACAGGCGCCCCCGTCCGGATCAGCGCCGCCAGCATCTCTCGATCGTACGCCTCGGTCTCGTCGATTTCGATGGATGCGAGCGCGCGGTACTCGCCCGGCGGCAGGCCTTTGATCCGGTATCGCCCCGCCGCGTCGGTGTGGAGCAGCGCGAACCGGCGGCTGGTCGGACGCCAGAACTGCGGCGCTATCGGAATGATCATGACGGTCGCGTCCACGACCGGGGCGCCTTTCGCGTCGTGAACCACGCCGGCGATCTCGGAGGCCGCGTCGGTCACCGTAATCCGCACGTCCTGGTGGCGCTCATTCCGATCGGCGTCCAGCCCGACATCCGTGATGTCATGGCCGCGATATACCACGCTCTTCAGGACCCAGGACTCCGGCAGCCCCTCCACGATGATCACATGGTTCCCCGGCATGATCCCGCGGATGCGGTACGAACCGTCGGCCTGCACCGTTCCCGTCAGGGAATCGCCGAAGCTGGTGCCATCGGTGAACGGCGCACGCACGCGCAGCCCCGTGACCGCCGGAGCCGCCGCGGCGCGGCCCGCCTCGAGGCTGACGGTCCCTTCCACGCTGGCGCCGGGAAGCAGCGTCATGACGAGGTTGGTGATGTCGTGCCCCTCCACGAGGATCCTGAACGTCGCGAACGACGACGTCCCTTGCGGGTCGGTTTCGCCGCGCGCCCGGATCTGGTAGTTGCCGGGGGGCACGTTCTTGAAGGAGAACGACCCATCGGGCAGGATCATGACGTCCTGCGACGGCACGGCCGACAGGCCCTCGCCATGGATGGGGCTCATGATCACGGCGCCGGTGATCAGCTGCCGGCTATCCTCGGTCCCGATCGTCCCGCTCACGCGGGCCGGCCGGACGATGCGAAGACGGAAGACGAGCCGCTTGGAGTCGGCGTTCGGCACGACGCTGACACGCTCCGCCTGCTCCACGTACGGCACGCCGGGATAGTAGGTGGGGGTGTAACGCAGTACGCCGGTCTCGTCGCCGACGTTCGTGAATGCCGGATCGAATGCCGTGACGTAGTACTGGCCGGCGGGAAGCCCGGTGAGCCGGAACTCACCGCGGTCGTCGCTCTGCGTGCTGGCGATCGCGACCAGCCGCGGCTGTCCCTGCTGGGTGCGCGACACGAGCGCCTCGACGGTGGCACCGGTGAACGGCTTGTCGTCCTCGTCGCGAATCTGTCCCACGATGACCCCGGCCGGCGCCAGCGCAAAGTCGATCCCGTCGAGCGCCTGCCCATCGGCGAGCTTGACCGGCACGGCGACACCGGATCGACGCTCGCCGTACTCCTGGGCCGCGAATCCGCCGCGCGAGGCGGACACCGAATAGTCCCCGGCGGGCAGGCGATCGAAGCGGTACGCGCCATCGGCAGCCGATATCGCCACACGCGGCGCGGGCAGCGCCGCCGACGTCAGGATGATTCGCGCCCGCGCGACCGGTGCGCTCGTCTCGGCTGCCGTGACGCGTCCGGCGAGCGATGCGGTCAGGATGGGCTCGGCCGCGGGCGCCGCGGCGGCGATCGCGGGCGGCGTCGGCGCGGCGGCCGCCGCAGGCGCGGACGAGACCGGTTGGGTCACGGGACGCGGCAGGGGCGACCCGCCGCACGCCGGCACCGGGATGCACGCCAGGGCGCCGATGACGGCCGCGAGGCGGCATCCCATGCTCATGGCGCTATCATAGCCTCATGCTGCGCGGTTCGTACCGGCTCGGCCTGCTCGCGGCCGCCGCGATTCTCTTCTGGGGCTGTCCGGACACGCGGCCGGCGATCGTGCTGAACGACCACACGCTCGTGGTGGAAAACCAGTCGCCGCGCGACTGGAACAACGTCGTCGTCACCGTCAACGATCATTTTCGAGGAGGGGCGCGCGTCCTGGTGGCGGGCGGCCGCCTGACCGCTCCGCTGTCCCAGTTTCAGACCGCGTACGGGCAGCGGTTCTCGATCGACCGCCAGACGGTTTTCAAGGTTGAAGTGACCGCCACCGACGCCAGCGGCAAGCCCGTGCGGCTTGAGTGGGGACGCTCGAAGGGGACGCAGTGAATTCGTGAATTCGTGAATTGTTTCCGTTGCTGATGCCGGCCACCGTTGCTAATTCACTAATTCACCAATTCACCAATTCACCAAATTCTCGTGGTTGGGGGACGCCATGACGCTCAAATCCGAATTCGAAGCCGCCTGCCCGTGCTGTCAGGCGAAGCTGGTCATCGACACGAACCTTCGCCGCATTGTCCGGCACGAGGAGCCGGAGCGCGGCGACCGCCCCGAATTGAGCGAGGCGCACCGGCTGATCGCCGAGCAGGCGGAGCGGCGCGAGGCGCTGTTCCAGCAGTCGGTCGCGGCGGAGAAGACCCGCGGCGACGCGCTCTCGCAGCGCTTCGAGGAGGCGCTGCGCCAGGCCAACACCGAGCCGATCACGAAGCCGACGAGGGATTTTGATCTGGATTAGTGCGCCGAACGGCAAAAAGGGCGTCACGGAGACTCGCTTTCGTGGAACGCAGCTTTACGAGGACCAAGGATCACACGGAGGCGCACATCGGACGCCGGCCGAATGCTGCCGAAGGCCGGCGCCAGACCGGCCCATCGCGCAACGCTCGGCAACCTCCGTACGGCACCGTGCCCTCCGTGTCTCCGTGTAAACGGTGTCTTCAGCGTCCTCAGTCCCAAAACCCGGTTGCTTTCTACTTGAACTCCTCAGGCAGCTCGCTCCACCGATCGCGGCCGCGGTAGAACACCGGCTTCCGGTGCGGATGCCGTTTCCTGAAGGCGACATACCGCGCGCGAAGCGCATCGATACGGCGGTCGCTCGATCGGATCGGGCGGTGCGGAAGATTGAGGAGCAGCCGTTCGACCTTCCAGACGTTCTTGTCCGAGAGACGCCAGTCGTAGTCGCCGAGCGTGCGGAGGTCCACCACCGTGTAGCCGGTGATGCGCCCCGTGAAGTCGATGTACGGGTCGACGTAGCTCAGCGCGAGCGCGCGCGGCGTCGCGAACACGGTGCGGCGGCCTTGCAGACCCGGATCGCGCGATCGCGCGATCGCCCCCCACCGGCCCCGCCGGCGATAGACGAAGAGCACGTGATCGAGCTCGTCGATCGATTCGAAACTGAGCACGAGCGGCGGCCACCCGTGCTGCTCCATGATCACGGCGGCCGCAAGCGCCGCCTCCATGCAGTGGGCGGTCCCGGTGCGGACGACCCCGCGGAAGCTGCGGAGCGTGGCGCGGCCGGGCGCCGGCTCCGTGTTGTAGGGCAGCCGATTGAGGTACGCCTGCACGGCCGACGGGGTCCGCAGCCGCCGAATCAGGCGGCGCTCGGCGGCGGTGAACGCGGAGAGCGGCGGCGGATCGTTACTGGCCGGCGCCACCGGCCTCCTTCAATGCGGTGAGGAGGTCCGCCGGCGTCCAGTCGTTGCCATTCAAAACCACGCGCAGCCGTCCGTCAGCGCCGATCACAGCCGTGCGGAGGTTGTGCACGATCTCCTGCTGCGCGGGGTCCTGGCGGAGAACGGACACGCCGAAACGGCCGGCGAACGTGTCGATGTCGTCGCGGCTCCCGGTCACGAAATTCCAGACGGAGGGGTCGGCTCCGGCGCGCCGCGCGTGATCCGCGAGTACGGCGGGCGTATCGAAGTCCGGATCGAAGCTGACCGAGAGAAGGCGGACCCGGTCGCCGAGCCGCGGATCGCCAGTGACGTCGTGCTGGACCGCCGCGAAGTTGCGGTCCATTCGCGGACAGAAGTTGGGCAGCGGACAGCGGGTGTATATGAACGTGACGGCGAGAATGCGGCCCCGCCATTCGGAGAAGGTCCGCCTCTTTCCGGATTCGTCGACGAACGCGGCGTCAGGCACCTCGTCCCCGGGCTGGAGGACATCCATCACGGGCCGCGGTGGCGGCGGTTCGGTCAACGGTGCGTGGCCGGTCGTGGTGATGGCGGACAAATAGCCCTCGGCATCCCCCACGACCAGGGTGGCCGTCACGAAATCTCCAGGCCGTTTTCCATTCAGCAGCTTCGGATCGCGAACCTTGAAGGGCATCGTCATGCCCGGCATGAAGCCGCGGATGTCCTCGTGCTTGATCGTGATCTCCTGGCGCGAGGGGTCCAACGCGAGGACCTGTCCGCGCATTTCATAATGGCGGCTTCGCGAGCAGCCGGCAACAGCGAGTAAAAGAGCGACGATCGTCGTAAACGTGAAGCGCATGACGCCACTCTAGCTCGACGGTTTCTGAACGTAAAGTCGCCCGACCATGCTCCCACGGTCCGCCGGACGGCGGCATGCATTCTGCTATACTCCGGCTCAGAGGAGAGCCCGCCCCGTGTCTGCGCGAGATCGCATCAGTCCTTCCGCACAGCCATCCGCGTGAGCTTCTTCGGGACGGGCGCGGCTGTGGGCGCGGTCGGCCACGCTTGGTTCAAAGTCGCGCGCCATTGGCAGGAGTAAGTGACAGCATGGGCAGGAGACTCTACGTCGGCAACCTCCCCTATTCGGCAACCGAAGAGCAGCTCACGGAGCTCTTCAGCAGGGCAGGCAAGGTCGAGACGGTCCGCGTGATGCGGGACATGGCGACAGGGCGGGCGCGCGGGTTCGCGTTTGTCGAGATGTCTACGGACGAGGAGGCGCAGAAGGCCATCGGCGAGTTCCACGAACAGCAGATGGACGGCCGGGCGCTCGTCGTGAATGAAGCGCGGCCCAAGCCCGAAGGCGGGTTCGGCGGCGGCGGGCGCGGACGTGGCGGATTCGGGGGCGGCGGCGGCCGGGGCGGCGACGATGGAGATTTCTCCGGCGGCCGGCGTAAGGAACCGCGCTGGTAAACAGGACATCAGGCAAAGAAAAGGGCCGGTCTCCCCAAGGGACCGGCCCTTTTTGCATTCCGAGCGCCGAGCGCGGGCTTATTCGTTCACCATCCATCCGTCGCGCAACTGGACGATGCGGCTGCCGTAGCCGGCGTTCACCTCCGAGTGCGTGACCTGAATGATCGTCGTGCCCCCCTCGTTGAGCTTCCGGAAGAGTTCCATGATCTCCTTCCCCTGGCTCGAGTGGAGGTTGCCCGTGGGCTCGTCGGCGAGAATCAGCTTCGGGGTCGAAATGACGGCGCGCGCCACGGCCACGAGCTGCTGCTGGCCCCCGGACAACTGGTTCGGGTAGAGGTCCTTCTTTCCGACGATCGCGAACCGGTCGAGGACGTCGCACACCATGCTCTCGCGCTCCGCTTTCTTGATGTCGCGGTAGGAGAGCGGAATGTCGAGGTTCTCGTAGACCGTGAGGTGATCGAGCAGGTGATAGCTCTGGAACACGAACCCGATGTGCTGCTTGTGGAGCCGCGCGCGATCCTTCGGCGCGAGCTTGTGTACCGGCTGATCGAGGAAGTAGTACTCGCCGGTCCACGCGCTGTCGTGCATGCCGATGATGTGCAGGAGCGTGGACTTGCCGGCGCCGGACGGCCCCATGATGGAGATGAACTCGCCGTCCTTCACATCGAGGTTGATGCGGCGCAGCACGTACGTGCGGCTGGTGCCGTGCGCGTACGACTTCTCGATGTTGCGCAGGCCGATGAGCATGCCCGGCGCGAGCGTCGCCGTGTCGGCCGCGTCCACGTTCACCGCGGGGTTCGATTTGCCGAAAAACGCCATGAGTGTTGAGCCTTCCTGTGAAACGCCTCCGGAGCGCGGCCGCCTTCGCGAATTGCGCTTCGGCGGGCCAGGCACGGTCAGGTTAGACGGCCCGTGTCATCGAACGGTTCTCATTATAGCCGCGCCTACTCGATCCGAAGCGCCTCCATCGGATCTATCCGCATCGCACGGCGGGCCGGAACGTAGCTGGCGAGGAACGCGACCAGCATCAGAAGCGCGGAGGTCAGCCCCAGGGTCAACGGGTCGGTCTCGGTCACGCCGAACAGCAGCTTCTCGAGGACCCGACCGGCGGCGATGGCCCCCCCGAGTCCGGCCATCAACCCGATCGTCGCGAGCCTGAGGGCGTCGCCGACGACGAGCCTGAAGACGTGCGGCTCGGCCGCGCCAAGCGCCAGGCGGATGCCGATCTCGGACGTGCGCTGCGCGACGGCGTAGGACGTCACGCCGTACAATCCTGTCGCGGCCAGCACGAGCGCGAGTCCGGCAAAGGCGGCAACGAGCGTCGCCTGAAACCGCGTGTCCACGATCGAGTCGGCAATCATCCCGTTCATCGTGGACACGCCGGCGACGGCCACCCCCGGATCCACCTCCTTGACGACGCGCCGCAGCGGCTCGGCGAGCGCGGCGGGATCGATCGCCGTCTTCAGCACGATGTTCACGCCCGGTTCCGGGTTGTGCCAGTACGGCATGTAGGCCTCGACCTCGTGCGCGTCACCGCGCGCCCCGCGCACCTGCACGTCAGCCACGACGCCCACGATCGAAAACCACGGACCATCCCGGTCGAACCGGATTCGCCGCCCGAGCGGATCTTCACCTGGCCAGTGCCGCTTCGCCATCGTCTCGTTGATCACCAGCGATGGATCGGCTTCCCGATCGGCGAACAGCCGTCCGCGGCGCAGCGGAATCTCCATCGTCGCGAAATAGTTCGCGCTGACGACGCGGTACCAGACGATGAGCGCGTCGGCGCTGCGCGTCGCGGGAGGACGTCCCTCGATGTCGAAGCTCGTGTCGCTGTCGCCGCCCAGTGGAATGACGGAGGAGAGCGCGGCGGACGCGACGCCGGGGATCGCCGCCGCTCGCGACAGCAGCGCGTCATAGAAGGCCAGACGGTGCGGGTTGTCCTTGTAGACCGCCGGCGGAGGCAGCACGAAGCCGGCCACGACATGGTCCGGGTTGAAGCCGAGATCCGCCCGCCCGAGCGCCAGGAACGTGCGCAGCAGCAGTCCGCCGCCGGCCAGCAGCACGAGGGCCAGGGCCAGTTCCGCGACGATCAGTCCGCGCCGCAGCCGCCCGCCGCCGTCGCCCGTCTGCCCGCGCCCGCCCTGCTTGAGCGCCGGAGCGAACTCGTCGCGGGAGGCATGCATCGCGGGCACGAGGCCGAAGATGACGCCCGTCGCCAGCGCGAGCGCCGCCGCGAAGGCGAGCACACGCCAGTCGACGCCGACTTCCTCGATCCGCGGCGTGCCCTCTGGCGCAACCGCCTTCAGGGCGGAAACGCCCCACACCGCGATCAGGGCGCCGAGGCCTCCGCCCGCGGCGGCGAGCACCAGGCTCTCGGTCAGGAGCTGGCTGACGATCCGCCGCCGACCCGCGCCAAGCGCGCGCCGGATGGCGATCTCCCGGATCCGCGCCGACGCGCGCGCGAGCAGCAGGTTGGCGATGTTGACGCAGGCGATGACGAGGACGAACGCGACGGCCGCCTGCAGCACGAACAAGGCCGGCTTCATGGCGCCCACCTGCTGTTCCTGCAGTGGCACCGGGTTGATGCCCTTCTTCGTGTCGGATTCCGGATGCGCCTGTTCCAGCCGCGCCGCCAGCGCGGCGAGCCGCACGCGCGCCGCGTCGAGCGACACGCCGCGCCTGAGCCGGCCGACGGTCCGGTTCACCGCCGTGTTGCGGGAGGGGTTGACCGGACGCATGCGCTGCGGCCTCCAGAGCGCCGCGTTGGTGACGACCACCGGCCTGAACCCCTCAGGCATGACGCCGATGATCTCGTGGCTCTCGCCGTTGATGACGGTGGTGCGGCCGACGACGGATGGGTCGCCCCCGAACCGCCGCGTCCAGAGGGCATGGCTCAGGACCGCGACGCGAGGCGCATTCGGCACATCGTCCGCCCCCCGGAACGTGCGCCCGAGCGCGGGCTGCGCACCGAGGACGTCGAAGTACTCGTAGGTGGTCTGCTCGCCGAGCACGGATTCGGGCAGATCGCCGCCGGCAAGGCTGGCGTTCCAACCGCGGACGCTCGCGAGATTCTCGAAGACGTCTGTCTCCGCTTTCCAGTCGAACTGCTGCGACGGCCCGGTCCATTCCGTCGCGGGACCGCCGCGCGCGCGCAGGTCCTGCCAGACCATCACGAGGCGGCCGGGATCCGCATAGGGAAGCGGCTTGATCAGAACCGCATTGAGGACGCTGAAGATCGCCGCGTTCGCGCCGATGCCCAGCGCCAGCGTGAACACGGCGACGGCCCCGAAGACCGGCGACTTCATAAGCGATCGCACCGCGAAACGCAGATCCTGGAGCAGGCTCATGCCGCCGCCATGAGCCAAACGCATGCCGCGGTCGCCGCTGGCCCCAAATGGCGGTATTGTAGGACTTGCGGACGCGCCGGGGCCGCCGGGTGGCGCCGGCGGCTGTTCAATACCGGACGCGCGCGTCCCGAATGCGGCCGCATACGGATCAGCACGGGCGGGCACCGTATTTGAAGCCGTTTCCCGTGAGCGGTCGTCCTAACTAGCGGCGTTCTCTTGCATCCGATCCTGCTCCTCATCGCCGCCGCGTTGCTGACGGGTCCGCCGCAGCAGGCAACATCGCAGCCGTCGATGGTGTCGAACCCTGACGGCAGCGCCAGAACGGCCGCGCCAGCTGATGAGGATCTCCCGGTCTCGCTCGATCGCATCCGCCGGGCGCTCGCCAGACCTCCGGCACTGGATCTGCGCGGCAAGCCGGTGTTCCGCGTCGAGGTCTTCGGCAGGAAACCCACCATCGAAGACATCCTGGGCCCGGACTTCCTGAAGGGGCCGGTGCCCTACGGCGGCATGACCCACCAGGAGTTCCTCAACATGGTGACGCCGAAGGACGTGCAGGGCTACGCGGCCTTCACGAACAAGGAAGGCATGACGGTGGCCGCCACCTCGCTTGCGCTGCAGTGGGCGCTGCAGAAGGCCATCCACAAGTTCGAGCAGGCGAGAAACGAGCGCGAGAAAGAAGCGGCACGCCGGGAAGTGCAGGACGCGCTCGCCGACCTCGCGAAGGCCCGCCTCAAGGCAGGCCTCCCCCCCAAGTAAGCACGAGCCACGAGCCACGAGCCACGACCTGCGATCAACTCTGCGCTGTATTCCTCGATCCCCCGCCGTGCTCCTGTCCGCACCGCGCGCACTTGGAGGGCGGCAGCGAATTGTCCACGAAGTGATCCACCGGCTTGATCGTTTTCAGATACGCGAAGATTGACTCCAGATCCTCGTCGGTCATGTGGCGGTAGTAGTTGGTCGGCATCATGCCGCTCAACTTGCGCTCGCGGACGCGCCCGGTGCGCAGCGTCTGGATGAACAGTTCCTCGGTGTAGTAGGGGATGCCGTTCACGCCGGGCGTGATGTTCGCGGAGAACACCGTCGGGATGCCCGTGTATTCCAGCTTGAAGCCTCCCGCGAAGTCCATTCCCGGAAGCCGGCCGCCCCGATCGTCCATCGGCGTGTGACACTCGGCGCACGCGGCGATGGTCACGAGATACTCCCCGCGCTTTTCCGGCGTCGACAGGTCCGCGGTCACCGGACCCGCGACAGGCTGGGGCTCGGCATTAATCAGCCGGTTCACGGGGAAGGGCAGTTCCGTTTTCGGCAGCGCACGCCTCACGGGCTTCAGCGAGCGCAGGTGCACGATGATCGATGCGAGATCCTCGTCGGTCATGTGACGGAACTTCCCGTACGGCATGAGCGGGAACAGCGCGCGGCCGTCGTGCGAGATCCCCTCGCGAATGCCGCGCGCGAGCGCGTCGTCCGACCACGTGCCGATGCCGGTCTCCGGATCGGGCGTGAGGTTTGGTGCGGTCAGGAAGGGAATGCCGTCGGGCGCCCAGTTGCGGCCGGCAAACCTCGTTTCATCCGGAATGACGAGCCCTTCGGGAGTCCCTTCCATCCCCGAATGACACAGCATGCAGGGGACGCCGCCGGTCGTGGCGAGATACCGTCCCCGCTCCAGCCGGGCGGGCGTCGGCTCGAAATGGCGGTCCGTCAACGGCCGGACGCGCGGGCCGACGATCGGCCGCCATCCCACCGTTGCGCTGATGCCCGCCGTCACCACCACGCCGAGCCCGAGCACGGCGTAAAGAACGCCCGTCTTCCATCCCTTCATCCCAACCCTCCCGATTGGGCCTGCGGCCGTTGACTGCCACGAGCCGGTACGCGTCCCGCGGACCGGCAGGGGCGCGCATTCTAACAGAATCGCGACCCATTCGCCGCCTGGTCACGGTCGTTCACCGGAAAACAGCCGACAGGGCTGCGGTGCGGCGCGTATCGTAGAGGCATGGACGCGAGCGCACCCGGACCGCGGCGGCACGGCTCGCCGCAGCTCCTCCTCGGAATGATCGTGATCGCGGTCGGCGTGCTGTTCACGCTCGACAATCTCGGCCTCGGCGATGCCGAGTCGCTTCTGCGGTACTGGCCGGTGGGCCTGATTGCCATCGGGCTCGTGAAAGTGTGGCAATCGCGCGGCACCACGGGGGGCGTGGGCGGCTTTCTTTTCATCGTCGCCGGGCTGTGGCTCCTCGCGGATGCACTGGAGATCGTCGAGGTCAGCCTCCGCCGCCTGTGGCCGCTCGTGCTCGTCCTGGTCGGGGCGTCCCTGGTGTGGCGCGGCACGCAGGAGGGACGGGCGCGACCCGCGGACAGCAGCGCATGGCTGAGCGCGGTCGCGATTCTCGGCGGCGTGACGCGGGGCACCAACTCGCCGGCGTTCCGCGGCGGCGATCTGACGGCGGTGCTGGGCGGGTGCGAGATCGACCTGCGCCAGGCGTCGATCGACGGCGAAGCGCTCATCGACGTCTTCGCACTCTGGGGGGGGATCGACCTGCGCGTCCCGGAAGATTGGACGGTGGTGGGACGCGTCGTGCCGCTGCTCGGCGGCTACGAGGACAAGACCCGCCCTCCGAAGGGCGCCGCGGCCCACACGCTCGTCGTGCGCGGCTTCGCGATCATGGGCGGCATCGAAGTCAAGAACTAGCGCGCGGCCGGCGCGCCCGCTGGAGCGGAGCGGGGCGATGGGGCCCCGCGAGCGACAGCGATGGGGGGTCCGGCGGGGCGAAGCCCCCCGGTCTAGTAACGATGCATCCGATCCTGGCGCGCGGGGGCCGGCTCGCCCTTTACCTTGCCGTGTGGGCGACGGCGGGGATCCTGCTGTCGATCGCCGTCGCGGCCGAGAGCCGCGTGCCGTGGACGATCGCGGCGGCGGTGGCCATGCCGCTGGCGATCACATACGGGTTCATCTGCCTGTCCGCGTGGTACGTGTCGCGCAGCGTGCCGCTCACGACGAGCGGCGCCCCGCGCATCGTCGCCACCGCGGCGGCGGCAGCCGCCGTCAGCAGCCTGGCGTGGACCGCGCTCGCGCGTGCCTGGGCCGCGGCAGTCGCGCCTGGGGCGGCCGCGCTGGGGCCTTCTCGCGCTGTCGACGGCATCGATGCGCTGCTGTTCGGGTTCGGCGTGCTGCTCTACTTCCTGTCGATCGCGTTGAGCTACCTGCTCGCCGCCGTCGAGCAGTCGCGCGCGGCGGAGCGGCGCGGACTCGAGGCGCAGGTGCTCGCGCGCGAAGCGGAGCTGCGATCGCTCAGGGCGCAGATCGATCCGCACTTCCTGTTCAACAGCCTGCACTCGATCAGCGCGTTGACGGGAGTCGACCCGGCGGCGGCCCGGCGCATGTGTGTGCTGCTCGGGGAGTTCCTCCGGGACAGCCTGGCCCTCGGGGCGGAGGCCCGGATCACCGTCGAGCGCGAGCTGGCGCTGGCGCGGCAGTTTCTCGAGATCGAGCGCGTGCGCTTCGGGGACCGGCTGCATTACGAGGTTGGCATCGACGGCGCCGAAGGCCGTCTGGTTCCGCCGTTGCTGCTGCAGCCGCTGGTCGAGAACGCCGTCACGCACGGCGTCGCGCATCTCATCGAGGGCGGCACGATTCGCGTGACGGCCGCGTGCACGGCGTCGCGGCTGTCGCTTGTCGTCGAGAACGCGTGCGACCCGGATCGACGGCGTGGATCGGGGACAGGAGTAGGATTGGCGAACGTGCGCGGACGCCTGCGGGCCATCCATGGAACCGAGGCCCGTTTGACGGCGGAAGAGCGCGACGGCATGTGGCGGGCCGAGATCTCCATAAACGTAGAAGACAAGACGTAGAAAGGTGTCAACTCCAAACTCCAAACGCCAAACGCCAAGCCAAACGCCAAATACCAAATACCAAATGCCAAACGAACCACGAACACCGAGCCACGAGCCAGCCGCCTTCGCGCGTCGCGCTTCGGCGGGCCAGGCGAGTAACGAGTAACGAGAGTGTCAATGCCAACGTCCGAGCCTGAATCGCTGCGTGTCGTGATTGTGGACGATGAGCCGCTGGCGCGGGCGGTGGTGCGTGAGTTCCTCGCGTCGCATCCGGGCGTCCAGGTGGTGGCCGAGTGCGCGAACGGCTTCGAGGCGGTGCGCGCGGTGTCCGAGCTGTCGCCGGATCTGATGTTCCTGGACGTGCAGATGCCGAAGCTGAGCGGCTTCGAGGTCCTCGATCTGATCGGGCGCGCGGTGCCGGTTGTCTTCACGACGGCGTACGACGAGTACGCGGTGCACGCCTTCGAGGTGCACGCCGTGGATTACCTGCTGAAGCCCTTCTCGGCGGAGCGGCTCGCCGAAGCGCTCTCCCGCGCCCGGTCGCGGCTGGCCTCGCGCGAGGCGATGCCCATCGAGGCACTCATGACCGAGGCGCGGCACCGCGAGGGCCCGCTCGAGCGCGTGCTGATCCGCGACGGCTCGCAGGTCCACGTCCTGCCGGCCGACCGCATCGACTTCGTGGAAGCGCAGGACGACTACGTGTCGTTCAAGGCGGAGGGGAAGCGGTATCTGAAGGATCAGACGCTCGCCGCGGTCGAGGGGTCGCTCGATCCCGCCCGGTTCGTGCGCATCCACCGCTCGTACCTGCTCAACATCGAGCGGATCGCCCGCGTCGAGCTGTACGCGAAGGACAGCCGGGTGGCCATCCTTCGCGACGGCACGCGGCTGCCGGTCTCACGCGCCGGCTACGCGCGGCTGGCCAAGCTGCTCTGAAGAACTCCAAACTCCAAAGTCCAAATTCCAAAGCCACTCCAAACTTCAAACTCCAAACTCCAAACTCCAAACTCCAAACTCAAGAGTCCGGACTCTGAGGACTTTGGAATTTGGAATTTGGCATGGCTTTGGACTTGGCCATTTGGAGTTTGGAGTTGACAAGTGTCAAGTTTGGTATTAACTATATGGTTAGTGAGTTTAACTAAACGGTTAGTTCGTCGTGCCGCCCAGCCACCTGATTCGCGGGACCGCCTGCTCGCCGCGGCCGCCGCGCGGTTCGCCGCCGGCGGCTTCGCCGGCACCTCCGTGGACGCCATCGCCGCCGCCGCCCGCGTCAACAAGGCGATGATCTACTACCACTTCGGCAGCAAGGCGGCGCTCTACCGCGAGATCCTCCGCGACATGTTCGGCGCCGTCGCCGTGCGCGCGCGGGCGGCCGCCGCCTCGGCCGTGCCCCCCGAGGACAAGATCCGCGCCTTCGTCGAGGCCATCGCCTTCGAGGCGGACGCGCGCCCGCACTTTCCGCCCATCTGGTTCCGCGAGATTGCGGAAGAAGGGCGCCACCTCGACGCGGCCACCGTGCGGAACATCGCCTCGGTCGTCACGGCACTCGAAGCAATCATCAAGGAAGGGGTCAGCGCGAGGCGCTTCAGGCCGATGAACCCGGTCCTCGTGCACGCCGGCATCATCGGGCCCCTGCTGCTGTACTTTGCCAGCGGCAGAATGCGCCAGCGGCTTGGCCGCGGTGGGGTCACCGGCGCAAGCCGCTTGCGCCGCGAGGAGATTGTCGCGCACGTGCAGCGCGTCGCCCTCGCCATGCTCGAAGGACGGCAGTCATGAATGTCAGGGCAGGACGGGCACTCGTCTGGGCGGCGATCACACTGGCCGGCGCCTCCGCCGGGTCCGCGTGCCACCGGAACGGGACGGAGGGGCCGCCGCGCGCCTCCGGATACGTCGAGGCGACCGAGGTGCGCGTTGCGCCGGAGGTCGGCGGCCGAGTGGTGGAGGTCGCCGTCGCCGAAGGCGACCGCGTCGAGGCGGGCGCGCTCATCGCACGGCTCGACACCTCCGACACCGAAATCGCGCGCCGCCGCGTCCAGGCCGAGCGCGACCAGGCGACCGCGCAGCTCCGGCTGCTCCAGGCCGGCGCGCGCGCCGAGGACATCCGGCAGGCACGGGCGCAGGCCGACTCCGCGCAGGCCGACGTCCAGGCCGCCGAGGCGGAGCTGGAGTCCGCCGAGGCCGACCTCCAGCGCTTCGAGGCGCTGCTGGCCTCCAACTCCGGCTCGCGCAAGCAGCGCGACGATGCGGCGACGAGGCGGAAGGTGGCGGCCTCGCGCGTGAACGCTGCGCGCGAGCGCACCCGCGCGGCTGGCGAGGGGCTGGCGCGGCTGCGGGCCGGCGCCCGCCCGGAGGAGATAGCCGGGGCAAGCGCCAGGGTTGCCGCCGTCGACGCGCAGATCGCCGCGCTCGACAAGGCGATCGCCGACGCCGTGCTGAAGGCGCCGGTCAGCGGGGTGGTGACGGCCAAGCTCGTCGACGCTGGCGAGATGATCGCGCCCCGCACGCCCATCGTCGTCGTCACGGACCTCGACGCCGCGTGGGCGAACGTCTACGTGGACGAGCCCGTCGTGCCGCGGCTGCGCCTCGGGCAGAAGGCGACGCTCGTGACCGACGCGGGACAGCGGCTCGATGGGACGATCACCTTCATCTCGCCGAAGGCGGAGTTCACGCCGCGCAACGTCCAGACGGCCGCCGAGCGGTCCAAGCTCGTGTACCGCATCAAGGTCAGCGTGGACAATCACGCCGGCGTGCTCAAGTCCGGCATGCCGATCGAGGCGGAGCTCCCGCAGTGACGGGCGCCGATCCCGCCGCGCTCGCCTTCGCGCGCGTGCGCAAGACGTACGGCGCCGTCACCGCGCTCGACGACGTGTCGTTCGAGGTGGCGCAGGGAGAGATGTTCGGCATGATTGGTCCCGGCGGCGCGGGCAAGACGACCTCGATCCGCCTCGCCTGCGGCCTGATCCGCGCCGACCGGGGGAGCGTGTCGGTCCTGGGCCACGATCCCGTGCGATCGCACCGCGCCATCAC
>Ga0156223_133_pt1 | contig 22526 bp, 19 predicted proteins | sample RifCSPlowO2_12_FD_107871 | JGI IMG/M metagenome (GOLD analysis project Ga0156223, IMG submission 107871) | Acidobacteria bacterium RIFCSPLOWO2_12_FULL_66_21
CATGGTTATCCTGGAGGCTGTCTAACAGCAACTGGAACCGTCGGCGCATGAGACATTGGCGCGCGCCGCGGCTCAGTTGCAGGCGTTAGGCGGTTGTTTGGGTTGGAGCAGTGAATGTGGAGACTTCAGGATTCTCACACCGAGGCTTTGGTGGTGCAGCCAGAGTCTGGCATGGGGTATCAGATCGTCAGAGCGACGGTCAACTCGCGGACCCAGTTGGTATTCGTGTTCAATGCCGAACTGTGCCTTGAGTTGTCTGAGCTCGCGGATGTTCCGAGCATTTCCTTCGAGGAAATCCTGGATGACGCCAAGTTCGTGAATAGCTTCAGCGCCCAGCAGATTCTTGCCGTTGAACAAGTCCAGGAGTTGTGGTTGAGTGGAGGTGCCGGCGGCCTGCCGACGGCGCCGACGCCAATTCGACCAGCGACGGCGGCCGGCGGCGCCTTGGCTCCGAGCCCACTCATCATTCGCACCAGCAGACCACATGAAGGGTTCGTTCGTCTTTCGGCGTCACCGAGCGACTATCGAATAATGTCAAACGGTGAGGTCAGAAAAGGCACGTACGCAACGACCGTAGCCGACGCTCGGTTTGCTGTGACCGGCCTTGCCGCCGCTGGTCGGTATGCTTTGCCGAATCCGTCACCGGCGACCTACGCCTACACGATCGTTCCTCGGGTGGGCGTCTCATACGTCGCAGGCACGGTCAGGCCGGCATATGCGCAATCCGGAGGTGGAGTTGAAGTGAGGTTTGACGCGTGGGCTCCAGCTGGGTCCGCGTTTCGTCCATACTTGATCCCAGATCAATGAAGTTCCACGGCTCAATGAAGTGCCACCGCCTAACCCGCGATGGAACTGGCGGCGCCGAAGAATCGTGAGCGCCGCAGTTCATCGCGATGACGTTAGACCGCATACCTCGGAGGATCGCGTGGCCGATACAATGGATGTCCGAACGAGTGCCGATCAGATCCTCATGCTCGAGCGCGGCGCTCTCGACCGGTGGGGCAAAGGCGATCCCGGCGGCTTTCTGGAAGTGTATGCGCCCGACATCACCTACTTCGACCCGGTGACGGCAACGCGCACGGATGGGCATCAAGCGATGGCGGATTACTACCGTCCCTTGGTCGGCAAGATCCAAGTCGCCCGCTACGAGATGCTCAACCCGCAGGTCGTTGTTGAAGGCAACATGGCGCTCCTGACATACAACCTGGTGAATTACTTTCAGGATGCCCAAGGCGTCGAGTCTGTAGGGAGTTGCTGGAATTCAACGACGGTGTACCAGCACTGCAGTGGTACATGGAAGGCGATCCACTCGCACTGGTCGTTCACTCGCCACACCACGTTTCAGAACATGTCGCCCGAGGCGTCCGAGCGACAGGGGGCGTGACAGCGAATTCGGAAATCCAAACTCGAATCTGCGGTCTAACATCGAAATGGAGCCGACGCGTCCACCGCTCCGTGCGATCATATGGCCGCGACGCGCGGCTCATTTCGCACGTTGGGCTTCGAGCCGAGGATATTCGGAATAGCCAAACCCCCGCTGAACTTCCGACCAAGGGCGTGTGGCAACAGTGAAAGGAGCGAACAAGGAATGGAGATCAACTATCTAAGAAAGGCCGTTGTCAGTTTGGCGGAGAACGAGAGGGTTTCTCGTCGTTGGGAGAATCGTAGACGTCTAATCCCCTTAGAGGCGAACGACATCTCAGTCCTTGAAGACAGCATCCATCTGACAGGAACGTGGAGGGTCTCGATATTTGGCATTGTGATACCCGGTCTGCTCGGTGGGGCGGTACTCGGCGAATTTATCCGACGGCGGTTCTTTATGTCCAAGCGGGTAGAGGAAATCCCCACCCAAGACGTGGAGCGGATAACGATTTGCAAGGACCAGAAAGGCGAGAAGGTCTATCATTTGTTTCGACGCCGGGAACAAGGAATGTTGGAGGTCCACGTTTTCAAAGTCGTGGAGGCCACACGCCTAGACCAAATCCTATACGAGAAACCCCTGGAGCAACTGCTGGCTGCAACGGTCTCAGCAGACCGGGTCAATACCCAAAAGGCCAAGTGACCAACAACGCTGTGAATGGAGAGAAGAAAAAGAGACAGTCGGCGTCCCGGCGCAGTCCGGGCTCGCGGACGGGGTCGAATAGTCGTTTCGTTAACTTGAACGAACTCCAGGCCACGGCCGGGGAGTTGGCTGTCGTACCAGACAGCAGCATCTTCGAGTCCCGCGGAGGCCTCGGGTTCTGGGCGGAACGCCAGGGTCATCGTTCGGTCAACCGCTGGACAACGCGCGCGTACATCCTCCCAGGGTTCCCCGGCCGACTCACCGTTCATCGAACGGCGCGCACCGTTCGATCTCGCGGGTCCACGCCGCTTCGACTTCCGCGGCATCCTGCAGCGGGGCTTCATCGAGACTGGCGAGCAGTTCCGCGGCGACATCGGCTCTTTCCTCCACGGGAAGGGTCAACGCCTTCGAAGAAGATCTTGCGCGCGGGGGGTCATGACGCCATTCTAGACCCTGGCGAGCAGCCCAACACGGCCTGCACCCGACCGTCGCCGGTGGTGTCGTGAGCGCCGGCGGGTGAGGCCTTTCGTTGGGCGGCTGAGATTCGTGAACTTGTGATCGTCTTCTGAACAAGTCTCGGGGAATACGCGTGACGGAACGATCGCTCCGCTTTCTTGCATCGGAGGCGACCCTGACCTGAGTCAAGCCACGTCGATCGCACTCGCACGGTCGCGGCCGCTGCACGCCTCGAATCGCTCCAACCTGGGGAGCCTCCCTACGCGGCCGGGCCGACCTTCAGCGGGCGCGCGGGATCCGTCACGGCGCCGATCTTCACCGCGTAGCTGGTCTGGCGTTCGATGTCCACGTCGGTGACGAAGTGGACGTCGAGGAGCCCCTGGCTGCGCCGGCCGGTACGAAGGTAGTTCAATTCCGCCAGGCACGTGCTCCAGCCATCGAGCCAGATCGCCAGCGCCTGCTGCTGCTCGTGCATCGCCTCCACATGGACGAGCAGGTCGATGTCGCTCGCCGGACCGGCCGTCGCGTTCTTCGTGCTCCCGAACACATACATGGCTTTCACGCCGAACCGCGCCGGATCGACGTCCGCCGCAATCCGCTCGGCCATCGCCAGGCGCCAGCGCCAATGCTCCTCCGGCACGCTCACGGGCGCCTCGCCGGAGGCCGGTTCGATCGGCACGGCGCGCTGCGCGCGAGCGGCCGTCACGCTTTCGGCCGGGACCGCGAACATGCCGAGCGCCTGTTCCGCGTCCGCGTTCATGAGCACGCGGAGTACCATTCCGCCCGTGGCACGGGGGACATCGATGACGCGCAGCGCGCCCGCCAGATGCACGTACTCCGGCAGCAGCTCGCCGAGCACGTTCGGCGCGCCGCGCAGGAAACCCTCGTTGAAGACCACGTCCGGTTCTCCCGGGAAGATCGGCAGGTACCGAATCGCCGCCTCGACGAGGTCCTGGAAGAAATGCGTGCCGAACGACACCTCGGGCACGTAGTTGCCGCGCCGCGCGGCGACCTCCATGAGGAGCGCCGCGTTGTTGATGTCTGAATAGGTGACCTGCACGCCGAGCTTGATGTCGCCGCGGCTGCCCCAGCGCCCGGGACCGATCAGCGCGAACTGCCGGCGCGGCAGCAGCTTGTTCAGGCGTCCGACCGCGCGACCGACGTCGCTCAGATCCTGCTGGGTCGCGAGGTCGTGGTACCCATCGGGATCGACGAAGACGATGTGCGTGAGATCGGGAACGCGTCCGTTCGACACGAAGCGGCGCGTGGCGAAGACGACGCGGTCCGTTGGCACGTCGTGCGGGATTGGCGCAGGGGCCGCGTCGGCGACGAAGCTCTGCGCACGGCATTGGAGGAGGTACAAGTCGCGGCCGTCGCTCGCGAACTCGATGTCCACGGGCGTTTCCATCCGCTCGCGCAGCACCCTGAGCAACGCCTGCATGCGCGTGATGAAGGGCGTGTCGCGCGTCAGGCCTTCGAAGGTGACGACCGGCGTCACCGTCGCCGGGTTCCACCCGAACGAGACCGGACGCAGGATGCCGCCATCGTCGACCACCGACACGATCTGCCGGACCATCGGATACTCGCGCCCGTGCGCGCGCAGCAGGTCGGTGATGGCGATGGTCTCGAACCGCCGCGTTTCCAGATTGATCACGTCGATCTTCTTCGGCGCGTAGCGCACGACCTCGTCCGGCGTGACGTTCACACGCAGTCCCGGCTTGCCGGGCGCGACGAGCACCGGGTAGTCATCGGCGACGCGATCGACCGCGCGCGTGCCCAGTCCAGGCACCAGGCGCAGGAGCCCGTCGTCGCGCGCAATCCGCGGCGACCAGCGGAACTCGTTCTTGCTGAACCCCACCCCCGCCAGCGCGGGAAGATAGTAGGGGCCCACCCGGCACCCCACGACCTCCTGGATCATCAGCCCCATCTCCTCGTGGAAATCGAGAAGGCCGCGATTCGCGCGGTACTCGATCGGGTCGGGTCCGAAGACGGAGGCGTAGACCTCGGCAATCGCGTCCAGGAGCGCGCGAAGCCGCTCCGCCTTGGTGCCCTGGTTCGCGACGAACAGGCTCTTGTACTTTCCCGAGAACGCCGCGCCCATCCGGTCTTCCAGCAGGCTCGAGCTGCGCACGATGAGGGGGACGTGCCCGAGATCGTCGAGCGCGAGCGCCAGGCCGTGCGCCAGCTCCGGGGGGAACTGCGAGTGACGGAACACCTGCACGATGTGCGGGTACTCCCGGCGGATCTGGTCGATCTCCAGGTACTTGTGGTTGTGCACGTCGTCGAGCTGGTTGTGCTCGATGAAGCTGAGCACGCCGTCCGACGTGACGTACCACGTCTTGGGCACCTTGATGCCGCCCAGGGTGTCGACGTACTCGTGCGCGTGACGGATGATGCGCGCGGCGAGCAGCAGCCCCGCGCTCTTGCCGCCCAGCTTGCCGTGGCTCGCCGCCGGCGTGATGGTCCGGTGCAGTACCGCGTGGTAGTCGTCCACGCTGATGTACATCTTGGCCTTGTTGACGAACTCGACGTCGTCGGTGAGCAGCCGGCGCGCGAGCGAGACGCGGAGGCCTTTCTGGACGGCTCCGGACAGCTCCCGATCGGGCGCGGCGAAGCTCTCGTAGCGATCCAGCGCGTGCTGGATCTCCGCGAGCGACGTGTGCTGCCGCTCGACCGCTTCGATCAGGAAGGACGACTTGTCGTCCTTGATCCACTTCTCGATGCAGTTGACGATTTCGTCTCCGGACAGGTGCCGCGCGGCGACGTCGAACGCCTCCGTCATCGCGTCGGGCGGCGGCAGATTCCGGCGGTCGATGGGGCGGTTCTCGTCGGCCATGCCGGATTCGGCCAGCGCCGCGGCGGCGCGCTGCAGCAGCGCCTGCGCGTCCAGGATGCCGTCCCAACTCAGATAGTTGAGCATCCGTCGGCCGAGGCGGCTGACGAGCGCGGGATCCGTCTTCCGGAGGAAGTCGACGATGACGCGCCACTCGGCCCCGCGCCCCGACGCGCCCGCGACTTTCGCCACTCGCGGCGCCTGCCGCTGCGCGACGTACTCCGACACGCGCTCCGCGATGGTGTCGATGAGCTTCCGCTCCTCGGCGAGGAACGGCCCCTCGGCCGACTCGGGCATCTCCTGCGTGTAGTACACCTCGATCGAGCCGATCGCGTGCCCGTGTACGACGAGGTCGGCCTTCTGGACCCACGGCGTACGCAGCGCCCGCGGCGGCTCGTGGACGACGCCGTCGAGCGTGACCCGGGCGAAGCAGGCGTCCGGGAACTGCCAGCCGGGCGGCAGTACGACGAGCAGCGCCTCACAGACCTCCTGGAGGGTGAGATCGGCGCGGTTCATCAGCTCGAGGACGTTATAGAGGCAGTGCAGCTCCTTCGCGCGCTCGCGAAGCGCCAACATGATGTTGTCGGTCGAGCCTTCGGGCTGCATGGAGTCATTCTAGACCGGGGGGCTTCGCCCCGCCGAACCCCCCATCGCCGTCGCTCGCGGGGCCCCTTCGCCCCGCGCCGCTCCGGCGGGGCGCGCCTGTGGCGCGCCTAGTCAGTGCGCGCGTAGGACCACGCCGCGGCCGGTGCGGCCGTCCACGTTCACGACGAGCGGCGCGTTCGTCCGCACGTGCCGCACGCCATCCGTCTCGCGTACCGCGGGCTGCCGCTCGAGCCAGTTCCAGTCGATGGAGCCCGTCTCTCCGGACACGCTGAAATAGCTGACGCCGTGGCTGGCGATGTTGTGGAAGAAATGCGAACCCTGGCTCAATTCTACCTGGAACGAGGGGAGCGTGGCCTCGACGATCGCCCGCGCGCCGGAAATCTGCGGCCACGTGACCTGCAGGCCGAGCCAGGGGTCGGAGGAGCCCCAGCGGCCGACGCCGATCAGAATGTACGGAACGCGCTCCACCTCGAGCGCGGCGTTCATGGCGGCGATATCGGCGGCGATCGTCGCGCTGTGCCGCGCGTCGAAGCGATCGGCGCGCACGTACACCACGTCCCGTATCTGCTCGAGGCTGCCGTTGCCCATCACCGACCGCGAGGCGACGACCGCGTCGGGGGAGGCGAGATCCTCGTCGGTGACCTCCACGCGTGCCGCTCCCATGATCATCGGGCGCATCTGGAGAAACCCGACGCGCGCTCGATCGGCCGCCGCGTCCAGCGCGATGGCGAACTCGGTCTCGACCGGCGCCCCGACGGCCTCTTCACAGGAGGCGAGCAGCAGGCGCACCGCGTTGTTCACTGGCCACTCGCGCAGCGCAAGCAGCGGAGCGAAGTTCAGCACGCGCGGACCGGGCCCGTGATCGCCCGGCACGAGGCGGTCGCGCGCCGCGTCGTACGTGGACGCGACGAAACGCAGCGTGCCATCGCGCCCCGCGACGTCGAGGCCCGCGCGGAGCAGGTACTCCGTCTCGCGGATTGGGTCGTACGGAGGCGGCGGCCCCATGTTGACGGCCCAGAACGCCTTCTGGGTCACCTCGGCCAGCTCCCGAATCGACGACACGGGAGGCGGCGCCGCCGGGTGCGCGGGCGAGTAGCTCCAGCCGATCCCTTCATCCACGATCGTCCGGCCGAGACCGAGCGCCAGGGTGACGACGCCTTCCTCGGGCCGCGCGCGCGCCGACCGATAGAAGCTGAATGAGCGCGCGACGCCGGAGACGTCGGGATAATAGCGGTCGCCGTGCCGCCGTCCGACGATCTCCTGGATGATCACCGCCATCCGATCGTCGCCGGCGCCCCGTCCCATCGCACGGCGATACGCGACGGCGTCGGCGAAGAACGTCGACGCGTACACGAACTTGATCGCCTCGACCAGGCGGCGGAAGCGCGTGTCCACATCCGGCTGGTTGTTCGGGATCATCTTGGTGGCATAAACGCCGGCGAACGGCTCGTCCATGGCGTCCTCGAGGAGGCTGGACGACCGTACTGCCAGCGGCGCGTGGACCTGCTGGACGAGCGCGCGCAGATCCCCGAGCAGCTGCGCCGGCAGCGCGGCCTGCTGGAACGCGAGGGCGATCCGGTCGTCCGGAGCGCCGGACAGGGCGCTCGAGGCGAGCGCGTTCTCCTCGATGAACCGCTCGAACAGGTCGGTCGTGAGGACGGTGAGCGTGGGGATGGCGATGTCGATGCGGGACGGCGGCGCGAGCGAGGCGAGGACCTCGCGCATGAACAGCAGGCCGGTCGCCTTGCCGCCGACCGACCCGCTGCCGATGCGCGTAAACCGTTCGGGCGCGTCGAAGAACCGGCGCGAAAACGCGGGAAGCTCGATGCGCCGCGCCGCGTCGATGCGCATCGCCGGAACCGTCCTCCGCCCGTCTACACCCAGCCGCGGTCGCGGCAGGCGTGCGCGACCCGGTTGATAGCGATCACGTACGCCGCGTCGCGCATGGACAACGTCTGGCGATCGGCGACATCGTGTACGGCGACAAACGCGCTGGTCATCTTCAGATCCAGCTTGCTGAGCACTTCGTCGCGCTCCCAGTAGTAGTTCATGTTGCTCTGCACCTGTTCGAAGTAGCTGCAGGTGACGCCGCCGGCGTTGGTCAGGAAGTCCGGGAGGACGAAGATGTTCCGCCTCTTCAGGATCTCGTCCGCCTCCGGTGTCGTCGGCCCATTCGCGCCCTCCGCCACGACGCGCACGCGCCTGTTGATTCGCTCGGCGTTGTCGCCGCGGATCTGGTTCTCCAGCGCCGCCGGGAGCAGGATGTCGACCTCCTGTTCCAGCCACGCCTCGCCCGGCAGCACGTCGAAACCCAGGCCCTTGGCCTTGTGCCTGTCAATCCCCCCGAACTTGTCGCTGATCGACTGCAGCTCTTCGACGTTCACGCCGGAGGCGCGGCGGAACGTGTACGAGACCTGATCCGCGTCGTCCCACGACGAGACCGCGATCACCGTGCCGCCGAGCTGCGTGTACAGTTGAATGGCGTACTGGGCGACATTGCCAAAGCCCTGGACGGCGGCCGTCGTGCCCGCCGGGTCGATGCCCAGCACCTTCAGCGCTTCCCGCAGAACGAACACCACCCCGTAGCCCGTCGCCTCCGTCCGCCCGAGTGATCCGCCCATGCCCACCGGTTTTCCAGTAATGAGTCCGGGATAATGACGGCCGCCCTGAATAACTTCGAATTCGTCGAGCATCCACAGCATGTGCTGCGGGCTGGTCATGACGTCGGGTGCAGGGACATCGGTCAACGGGCCGATGTCGCGCGCGATCTGGCGGATCCACCCGCGGCAGATCTGCTCCTGCTCGCGCATGCTCAGGTGATGGGGATCGCAGACGACGCCGCCCTTGGCGCCGCCGAGCGGAATATCGACGACCGCGCACTTCCACGTCATCCACATGGCGAGCGCGCGCACGGTGTCGATCGTTTCCTGCGGGTGGAAGCGGAGGCCCCCCTTGGAGGGGCCGCGTGCGTCGTTGTGTTGCACCCGGAAGCCGCGAAACACCTGCACGTGGCCGTCGTCCATGCGGACGGGAATGAGGAACTGGTATTCTCGAAGCGGGTCGCGCAGCAGCGCGCGCGTCGCCGTGTCCAGGTCGAGCAGGTCGGCAACGTGGTCGAATTGCCGATGCGCCATGTCAAACGAATTGAAGCCTGTAGCCGCCATTGCACCCCCAGCGAGCATTACGCGTACATGCCCCGCAACCTCGTGACCGTCGCCACCCGGTTGATCGCCACGACGTAGGCGGCGGTCCGCAGATCGGTCTTGTAGCGCGTCGACGTCTCCAGGACGTCGGTGAAAGCCTCGACCATCTTGGTCTCGAGGCGGTTGTTCACGTCCTCTTCGGACCAGAAATACCCGTGCCGGTCCTGAACCCACTCGAAGTACGACACGGTGACGCCGCCGGCATTGGCCAGGATGTCCGGGATGACGCACACGCCGCGTTCGTGCAGATGCCGGTGTGCATCTGGCGTGGTCGGGCCGTTCGCCCCTTCCACAAGCAGCCTGGCCTTGATGGCCGGTGCGTTCTCCATCGTGATCTGGTTCTCGAGCGCGGCGGGCACCAGCACGTCCACCTCCAGACCGAACAGCTCGGCGTTGGTCAGCGGTTCCCCCCCGGGGAACCCGGAGATCGTGGCATGCTGCTTCGCGTAATCGAGCATCCTCTCGATGTCCAGCCCCTTCTCGTTGTACACGCCCCCTTTCCAGTCGGTCACCGCGACGACCCTGCTGCCGATCTTCGCGAGGAGATCCGCCGAGACGGATCCCACGTTGCCGAACCCCTGCACGGCCACCTTCGCCCCACGGATGTCGAATCCCAGGTGCTTCGCCGCCTCGCGCGCGACGATCATCACGCCGCGGCCGGTCGCCTCGCGGCGGCCGAGCGATCCGCCCAGCTCGATCGGCTTGCCGGTCACCACTGCCGTCTCCGTGTGACCCTCGTGCATGCTGTAGGTGTCCATCACCCACGCCATCGTCTGCTCGTTGGTGTTGACGTCCGGAGCCGGCACGTCCTTCTCCGGTCCGATCGCGTCCATGATCTCCGCGACGTAGCGGCGCGTCAGCGCCTCGAGCTCGCGGCGCGACAACCGCGTCGGGTCGCAGATGACGCCCCCCTTGCCGCCGCCGAACGGAATGTGCGCGACGGCGCATTTCCACGTCATCCAGGCAGCGAGCGCGGTGACTTCGTCGAGCGTCACGTTCGGATGGAAGCGGATTCCCCCCTTTGCCGGCCCAAGCGTGATGCTGTACTGCACCCGGTACCCGGTGAAGACCTCGATTTCGCCGTTGTCCATGAGGACGGGACAGGACACCATGATCTGCCGCTTCGGGTGGGTGAGGATCTTCCAGATTCCGGGGTCGAGGCCCAACAGCCGCGCCGCGCCGTCGAACTCCTGCAGCATCGACTGAAACGTGCTCCCGGCTGTCTCCATGACCATGAGGCAAAACTCCTTCGAATGGGAGTGTCCGCCGTGTGAGGCGGCGAGCAATCAAACGGATCACCCTACTGTTTCGGATCGCACCAAGTCAAGCCGAGGAGCCTCACCTTGCACCAACCCTACAGCCGCGCGGCAGCAAGAACAGGACCGTCCGGACGTCACGAATTTCAAGGAAATTTGGACCGACGCGCCGGGAATCCGTCAGTTCGCCGCCAAAAGGACGAGCGACTATGGATTGGCGCCGATCGACTCATATAATGCAGGGACGTATGAAAAGCGCGACGGCTGACACTGACAAGCAGCGGTGGGAGCGGGACGTCCTCGAGCCCGCGCTCGAGAAGGCCCCCGAGCGCGACGTGCCGTTCACCACGATCTCGGGGCGGCCGATCGAGCGCCTCTACACGCCGGACGATATCGCCTCGCTCGACTACGGGCGCGACCTGAACGACCCAGGGGCGTTTCCGTACACACGCGGGATTCACCCCACCGGCTACCGCGGCAAGATGTGGACGATGAGGCAGTTTGCCGGGTTCGGGACGCCGGAAGAGACCAACGAGCGGTACAAGACGCTGCTCGAGGCGGGCGGTACCGGCCTCAGCGTGGCCTTCGACCTGCCGACGCTCATGGGGCGCGATCCCGACCACGAGCTGTCGCTCGGCGAGGTCGGCAAGTGCGGCGTCAGCATCACGTCGCTCGCGGACATGGAGCGGCTCTTCGACGGCATTTCGCTCGCCGGCATCACGACGTCGATGACGATCAACTCGCCGGCGCCGATGATCTTCGCGATGTATCTGGCGGTGGCGGAGAAGCAGGGGGCCGACTGGTCGAAGCTGTCGGGCACGCTCCAGAACGACATCCTCAAGGAGTTCATCGCGCAGAAGGAGTACATCTATCCGCCGCGCGAGTCGATGCGGCTCATCACCGACATCTTCGCGTTCTGCGCGAAGGAAGTGCCGAAGTGGAACACGATCTCGGTCAGCGGATATCACATCCGCGAGGCGGGCTCGACCTCGCTGCAGGAGCTGGCGTTCACGCTGCGCGACGGCATCGAGTACGTGCAGTACGGAGCGGACGCCGGCCTCGACGTGGACGCGTTCGCTCCGCAGATCTCCTTCTTCTTCAACTCCCACAGTGATTTCTTCGAGGAGGTCGCGAAGTTCCGGGCGGCGCGCAAGATCTGGGCGCACGTCATGCGCGAGCGGTTCAACGCCAAGCAAGAGCGCTCGTGGAAGCTGCGCTTCCACACGCAGACCGCCGGCGTCTCCCTCACGGCCCAGCAGCCCTACAACAACGTCGTCCGGACGGCGCTGCAGGCGCTGGCGGCCGTGATGGGCGGCACGCAGTCGCTGCACACCAACTCGCTGGACGAGGCGCTCGCGCTGCCGACCGCCGAGGCGGCGACGCTGGCCCTGCGCACGCAGCAGATCATCGCGCACGAGAGCGGCCTCACGAACCTGGTGGATCCGCTGGGCGGGTCGTACTTCGTCGAGCGGCTGACGCTCGACATGGAACAGGGCGCCAGGGAATACTTCGACACGATCGACGCCATGGGCGGGATGGTCGAGGCCATCGAGCAGGGCTTCCCGCAGCGCGAGATCGCCGAGGCGTCCTACAAGTTCCAGCAGGCCGTGGAACGGCGCGAGAAGATCATCGTCGGGGTCAACGACTACGTCGAGGAGGACGAGCCGCGGCATCCCATCCTCTACATCGACGAATCGACGTACGACACGCAGATCTCGCGGCTGCAGGAGCTGAAGCGGCGGCGCGACAACGACGCCGTGCGCCGCTCGCTGGACGCGTTGCGCGAGGCCGCACGCGGCGGCGCCAACACGATGTACCCGCTGCTCGACTGCGCCCGCGCCTATGCCACCGTTGGCGAGATGTGCGATGCGCTCAGGGAGGTCTGGGGCGAGTACGAGGAGGTACCCCTGATCTAGTTTCCAGTTCCCAGCTCCCAGCTGCCAGCTGGGAAACTGCTGGAAGCTGGAAGCTGGCAACTGGAAGCCATTTCATGCAGAAAATCCGCGTCGTCATTGCGAAACCCGGCCTCGATGGCCACGACCGGGGGGCGAAGGTGATCGCGCGCGCGCTGCGCGACGCGGGCATGGAGGTGATCTACACCGGCCTGCGGCAGACGCCGGAGCAGATCGTCGGCGCCGCGCTGCAGGAGGACGCCGACGCCATCGGCCTGTCGATCCTCTCGGGCGCGCACATGCACATCTGTCCGCGCGTGATGGAGCTGCTGAAAGAGAAGGGGCTGGACGACGTGCTGGTGGTCGTCGGTGGGATCATCCCCGACGTGGACGTCCCGAAGCTGGAGGCGCTCGGCGTGAAAGGCATCTTCCTCCCCGGCACGCCCATGCAGACGATCATCGATTTCATCCAGCAGAACGTCAGACGACGGGTGGACGTAGTCGATAGTCGATAGTCGATGGTCGAAGTCCAAGTCCTGGTCGACTTCGGCTTTGACTGTGACTTTGACTATCGACCATCGACTGACAACGCCTACAGCCTTACCTCAGCCAACTGCCAGCGTCCGGAGGCGAGAAGGCCCCTAACCTCTTGTCTAATCTTGACTTCCGCGTCCCCTCGTCGTAGGCTCGTCTGGAATGCCGCACAAGCTGCTGCTGGCCGATGACAGCGTGACCATCCAGCGTGTCATCGAGCTGACGTTCGCGGATGAAGACGTGCAGGTCGTCGCGGTCGGCGACGGCAAGCAGGCGATCGAGCGCGTACAGTCCGATCCTCCGGACATCGTCCTTGCGGACGTGGGGATGCCGGAGCGGGACGGTTATGAGGTCGCCGCGTTCATCAAGGGCAACCCGCAACTGGCGCACATTCCCGTGCTGCTGCTGACGGGCGCGTTCGAGCCGATTGACGAGACCCGCGCGCGCGCCGTGGGCTGCGACGGGGTGCTCGTCAAGCCGTTCGAGCCGCAGATGGTGATCAACCGCGTCAAGGATCTGCTGTCGGGGCGACGGCCAGCGGGTCTGTGGGCGGGCGTTCCCGGAGGGCAGCCCGCGCGCCAGCCGGCTGCGTCTGCCACGACGGACTTCGACCTTCGCGGTGCGGTGCCCCCCGGTCCGGCGGGGCCTTCCGGCTCCCTGGAAGACTATTTCGATCGGCTGGACGCGGCATTTGCCGGGATCGACAGCGGGGCAACGCCGGCCGCGCCCGCGCCGGCACCTGCGCCGGCCGCACCGCGTCCATCCCTCGAGCCCCTCCAGACAGCGCCTCCGCAAGCGCCGGTCGAGACGTTCGACGCGCACGACGATCTCGCGGGATGGGATCCGGACCTCCGCGGCGACCCGAGTCATCCGGCGGTGCTCGACCCGATCTTCGTGCCGCCGCACGAGCCGGCGCCCGCTCGCCAGCCGCCGACGCCCACGCTCGTCGAATCCGTCCCGCAGCCGGCGGCGGTCGCGCGCGCGACTCAGACAGCTCAGCCGACGGCGTCGCTTGCCGACGCCTTCGCCGCGCTCCTTGCCGCCGAACGAGGGCAGCCTGTCGCCCCCTCGGCGGTGCGCAGCGCCATTCCGGACCAGACCATCGACGACATCGTGCATCGCGTCATCGAGCGTCTCGGGGACCGTGCCGTGCGCGAGACCGTGCTGGACGTCGCCGAGCGGCTGGTCCGGGAGGAGATCGAACGGATCAAGAGTAGGCGGTAGACAGCCGGCAGCGGGCAGCTGGCGGCTGGCAGTGGATCACGCTGTCACGCTGAATCACATCTCAGCTCGACAGCTCGACACACAGCGTGCTGCTTGCTGCCAGCCGCCTGCTGCCCACTGAGTTGCACTGCCTGCCGTAAGTCGGTACGATCACGCGTTTATGTCAGACGGCTCCTCCCCGAAGTCTTCCTTGGGTGTCCCCGACAAGCCGGCGCTCGAAGGTCTCGAGACGAAATGGTCCGCCCGCTGGGACGCTGAGGGCACGTACCGTTTCGATCGCACGCGGCCGCGCGCCGAGGTGTACTCGATCGACACGCCGCCACCGACGGTGAGCGGATCGCTGCACGTCGGCCATGTCTTCTCGTACACGCACACGGACGTCATCGCCCGGTTCCAGCGGATGCGCGGAAAGACCGTGTTCTATCCCATGGGCTGGGATGACAACGGCCTGCCGACCGAGCGGCGCGTCCAGAACTACTTCGGGGTCCGGTGCGATCCATCGCTGCCGTACGATCCGGGTTTCACGCCGCCGGCCAAGCCGGGCTCGCACGCGATTGCCGTTTCCCGTCCGAACTTCATCGAGCTCTGCGCGAGGCTCACGGTCGAGGACGAGAAGGTCTTCGAGGATCTCTGGCGCCATCTCGGCCTGTCGGTGGACTGGTCGATGACCTACGCCACCATTGAAAAGCGCTCGCAGCAGATCTCCCAGCAATCGTTCCTGCACCTGCTGCAGCGCGGCTACGCCTACCAGGTCGAGGCGCCGACCCTCTGGGACGTCGATTTCCGTACGGCGGTCGCGCAGGCCGAGCTCGAGGATCGCCTTCGGCCCGGCGCGTACCATCGCATTCGCTTTGCGCGAGCCGATGCGGGCCCGGATGCCTGCATCGAGATCGACACCACGCGGCCCGAGTTGATCCCCGCGTGCGTGGCCCTGGTCGCGCATCCCGACGACGAGCGCTACAAGCCATTGTTCGAGACCGACGTGATCACGCCGCTCTTCGGCGTGCGCGTGCCCATCAAGCCGCATCCGCTGGCCGATCCGGAAAAGGGATCCGGTGTCGCCATGATCTGCACGTTCGGCGATGTCACCGACGTCGTGTGGTGGCGCGAGCTCGGCCTGCCGGTGCGGGCGATTATCCAGCCGAACGGCACGTTCAGACCCGTCGCCTGGGGCGCTCCCGGGTGGGAGTCCGTCGATCCGGCGCGCGCGCAGCATCACTACGATCAGCTCGCCGGCCTGCCGGCCGTCAAGGCGCGCGCGAAGATTGTCGAGGCGCTCAAGGAGAGCGGCACCCTCATCGGCGAGCCGCGGCCGATCGAGCACGCCGTGAAGTTCTACGAGAAGGGGGACCACCCGCTCGAGATCGTGACGAGCCGCCAGTGGTTCATCAAGACGATGGATCTGCGGGAGGCACTCCTGGCGCGCGGCCGCGAGCTCCGGTGGCATCCGCCGTACATGCAGGCGCGCCTCGAGAACTGGATCAACGGACTTGCCGGTGACTGGTGCGTGAGCCGCCAGCGCTTCTTCGGCGTGCCGTTTCCGGTGTGGTACAAAGTCGGCGACGGCGGTACGGTCGACTACAGCCAGCCGCTGCTGCCACGCGAGGATCGACTGCCGATCGATCCGTCCACGGACGTCCCCGACGGCTACACGGCCGACCGGCGTGACAAGCCGGGCGGCTTCTCGGGCGACCCCGATGTCATGGACACGTGGGCCACCTCTTCGCTCACCCCACAGATTGGCGCGCACTGGACGGACGATCCGGATCTCTTCGCGCGCGTGTTTCCCATGGACCTGCGTCCCCAGGCCCACGACATCATCCGCACGTGGCTGTTCGACACGCTGCTCCGCTCGCACGTGGAATTCGATTCGCTGCCCTGGACGAATGCGGCCATTTCGGGATGGGTACTCGATCCCGACCGCAAGAAGATGTCGAAGTCGAAGGGTAACGTGGTCACGCCGAAGGGCCTGCTCGAGGAGCACGGGTCGGACGGCGTCCGCTATTGGGCCGCCAGCGGGCGATCGGGCACGGACACCGCCTTCGATCCGGGCCAGATGAAGGTCGGGCGCCGCCTGGCGATCAAGATTCTGAACGCGTCGAAATTCGTGCTCGCCAGATCCGGACCGCGCGGCGAAGTGACCTCGGCGGTCGATCGCGGGTTGCTCACCAGCCTCGCCCGCCTGGTGCGGGAGTCGACGGCGGATCTCGACGACTACAACTACACGCGGGTCCTCGAGCGGACCGAGACGTTCTTCTGGTCTTTCTGCGACGATTACCTCGAGCTCGTGAAGGGGCGTCGCTACGGGGATCAGGGACCCGAGCTCGCGGCGTCGGCCAACGGCGCGCTGCTCGCGGCGCTCTCCGTGATGCTGCGGCTGTTCGCGCCATTCCTTCCATTCGTCACCGAGGAAGTGTGGTCCTGGTGGCAGGACGGGTCCGTGCACCGGGCTCCATGGCCGATCCCCGGCGAAGTGCTCGCCGCGTGCGCGCCGTGCGCCGAGGACGACCGCGCGGTCGAGGCGCTGCAGTTCGCCGCCGCGGTCCTCGGCGCCATCCGCAAGAAGAAGTCAGAAGGGCAGCGGCCGTTGAAAACAGGCGTGAGGCGCGCGGTCGTGCACGCGCCAGAGACCCGGCTGTCGCTGCTCCCCGAGATCGAGCGCGACCTGCGCGCGTCCGGGCTGATCGAGGCGCTCGAAGGCGTGGCCGCGGACGAGCTGCACGTCGAAGTCGAGCTGACGCCCCCGGAGGAGCGCACGGCATGAAGTCGATTCCGTTCGAGCCGCTCGAACCGGCCTTGTACCGTGAACCGGTGCGCCGCGCGCTGGCCGAGGATCTCGGGTGGGGCGACGTCACGACGGAAGCGACCGTGGACGGATCGCTGCGGGCCCGCGGGGTCCTCCTCGCCAAGTGCCGCTGCGTCGTCGCCGGCCTCGACGTCGCCGCCGAGGCGTTCCGCCAGCTCGATCCCGGCGCGGAGTTCATCGCGCACGTGCAGGACGGCGCCTGCTGCGAGCCGGGGACCGTGCTCGCGGAAGTGCGCGGGTTTGCCGCGTGGATGCTGACCGCCGAGCGCACCGCGCTCAACTTCCTCCAGCGCCTGTCGGGCATCGCGACGATCACGCATCAGTGCGTCGAGGCCGCGGCCGGGCGCATCACCGTCCTCGACACGCGCAAGACGACGCCGACGCTCCGCGCGCTCGAGAAGTACGCGGTGCGCGCGGGCGGAGGCACGAACCACCGCGCCGGTCTGGACGATGGCATCCTGATCAAGGACAACCATATCCGCCTCGCTGGCGGGGTCACCGAGGCGCTCCGGCGCATGAAAGCGGCGCACCAGGAGATGCCGGTCGAAATCGAGGCGCAGAGCCTCGACCAGGTGGACGAGGCCCTTGCCGGCGGCGCGGACATCATCCTGCTCGACAACATGTCGAACGAGGACATCGTCCGGGCGGTCGGCCGCATCGCGCGGCGCGCGACGGTCGAAGTGTCGGGGGGCGTCACGCTCGAACGGATTGCCGATCTCGCGCAGACCGGCGCCGACTACGTGTCCATCGGCGCGCTGACGCATTCGGCCCCCGCGGTCGACCTCAGTTTCGAGCTGGAACCCGATTCGCCGGGGGGCCCGTCGCCGATACGAGGTTCGTCCGCGGGCGGCGCCGGCGTGGAATGACCGAGCCGTTGCCCAGCGACATGGCCGCAGCGCTTGCCGCGACCGCGCGGCGGCGCGGCCCGTTCGGCGACCCGCTGTACTACTTCTCGGAGACGAGCTCGACCAACGACGTCGCCGGCGGTCTCGCGGAGCGCGGCGCGCCGGAGGGGACGACCGTCGTGGCGGCCGCGCAGACGGCAGGCCGCGGCCGGCTGGGGCGCGAGTGGTTCTCGCCGCCCGGCGCGGGACTCTACGTGTCGGTCGTCTGCCGCGACCTGGTGGCGGCGCCGCTGCTCACGCTTGCCGGCGGAGTGGCCGTCGCCGACGGCATCCGCACGGCCACGGGACTGCCCGTGCAGATCAAATGGCCGAACGACGTCGTCATTCAGCCGGCCGCCCCGGCCAGGGCGCGCAAGCTCGCCGGCATCCTGGCCGAGGCCTCGTCGGGCGCGGAAGGCTTGCAGTACGTCGTGCTCGGATTCGGCATCAACCTGCGCCACGCGGCGTATCCGTTCGCGCTGACGGACCGCGCGACGTCGATTGAGGCGGAGCTGGGACGGCCGCCGGATGGCGGCGCGGTGCTGGCCGAGACGCTCGCGGCGCTCGCGGGCGCCATCGCGCAGTTGTCCGAGGGGCCGGCCGTGATTCTGGAGCGATGGCGTGCCCTTGCGCCATCGGCACACGGCGGCCGCGTCGAATGGGACACCCCGTCGGGGACCGAATCGGGCACCACGGCGGGGATTGGCGATGACGGCGCCCTGCTCGTGCGCACCGGCGACCGCGTCGAGCGGATCATGTCGGGGGAAGTACAGTGGAAGTAGAACTGGGCTCTTCACCCTTTCCGAGAGACACGTATGCTTTTGGCCATTGACGTCGGCAACACGAACATCGTGCTCGGGGTCTTCGACGTCGGACGTCTGGCCGAGAGCTGGCGGCTGGCGACCTTCCGTGAGCGCACGGCGGACGAGATCGGGATCCTGGTCACGCACCTGTTCGAGCGCAGCCGGATCGACCTGGGCCGCGTCGACGGCATCATCCTGTCGTCGGTCGTTCCGCCATTGACGCGGACGATGGAGGAGATGGCGGAGCGGTTTTTCAGCCGGCGTCCGCTGACGGTGGATCCCGGCAGCAACACCGGCATGCCGGTCCTCTACACGCCGCCATCAGACGTCGGCGCGGATCGCGTGGTCAACGCCGTTGCCGCGTACGAATCCTTCGGACGCCGAGAGAAGATTCCCGTCATCGTTGTCGATTTCGGGACCGCCACGACCTTTGACGCCATTTCCGGCGCCGGTGAGTATATCGGCGGCGTGATCTGCCCGGGCATCGGCATCTCGGCGGATGCGTTGTTCCAGCGCGCCGCGCGGCTGCCCCGCGTCGACGTGCGAAAGCCCCCGGCCGTCATCGGCGGGACGACCGTGACCTCCATGCAGTCCGGGTTGTTCTACGGCTACGTGTCGATGGTGGACGGCATCGTCGCGCGCATGCGCGCGGAGCTCGCCGGGGGCGATCGAGCGGCGTGCATTGCCACGGGCGGCATGGCCGACATCCTGGCTAGCGAGACGACGGCCATCGAGCGGGTCGTGCCGGACCTGACGCTGCAGGGGCTGCGGATCATCTGGGAGCGGAATCGGGGGTAGTGGAATTGCAGATTGCCGATTGCCGCGATCGACGGACTGCCGCGCTGTCGACTGTCGCAGGCAGCAGGCAGCAGGCAGCAGGCGGTGGATCACGCTGTCACGCTGTAACGGGAAACAGCTCGACAGCGGGACCTACTGCCTGCTGATTCACCCATGGATCCAGCTGAGTACTGTCGCGAGATCGAAACATATCTCTGCGGAAAGAACGAGGGACACCTGATCCGCATCGTCGGGCCCGCCTTCGAACAGGTGTGCGGGTGGGCGGCGCAAGGCGTCCCGCTGAAGATCGCCTTCCGCGGCATCGACCGTTATTGCCAACGCTACTATGCGAAGGGGCCGCGGCGGCGCCCGGTGCGCATCGAATTCTGCGAGGCGGACATCCTCGACGCTTTCGACGACTGGCGTCGTGCCGTCGGGGTCTCCGCGGCGGCGGGCGGGAGCGCGGACCCCGAGCCCGCGCCGCGCAAGACGCCGCTGGCGCAGCACCTCGAGCGCGCGATCGCCCGTCTGGCGCCCGCGGGCGTGGGACGCAGCGCCGCGTTCGTGACGGCCATCAGCGACATCGTCCGCGAGCTGGATCTGCTGGCCCCCGATGCGAAGGGGGCGCGTGGCGAGACTCGCGCTCGGATCGTCGGTCGTCTTTCCGAGATCGATCGAGTGCTGATGGACGCGGCGCTCGGCGAAGTCGACGAATCCGCAGCGGCCGGGCTCCGGCAGGAGGCCGCCACCGAGCTCGCGCCGTTTGGATCGCGGATGCCGCCGGACGCGCGCGCGCGCGCCGGTCAGTCGGCGTTCGAACGCCTCGTGCGCGAGTCGCTGGGGTTGCCCGTTCTCACCTATGATTGAGGTCGGTCAGGAAATCGAGCTCGCGATCGAGAAACCGGCCGCCGGCGGCCGGATGATTGCCCGGCACGACGGGCAGGTCGTCCTCGTGCTCGGCGCCATTCCGGGTGAGCGCGTCGTGGCGCGCATCGAACGTGTCGAGAAGCGGCTGGCCTTTGCCGCGACGACCCGGGTCGTCGCGCCTTCAGCCGACCGCCGCGAGACAACCGGAGACCCGCTGTGCGGCGGGTGCGTGTATTCGCATATCGCGTACCCGCGGCAGCTGGCACTCAAGGCGGACGTGGTGGCCGACGCGTTCACACGCATCGGCCGCGTTCCGCTCGAGACGTCCGTCACGGTCGCGGCCTCCCCGGAGCGCGGCTACCGGCTGCGCTCCCGCCTGCACGTCCGCGGCGGACACATCGGATCCTATCGGGAAGGCACCCACGAGCTGTGCGATGTGGCCCCGACGGGCCAGATCCTGCCGGACACACTCGGCGCCGTGGCCGCCGCGGTGTCGGCCCTGAACGCCGCAGGCGTCGAAGCATCCTCGATTCGGGTCAGTGAAAATATCCCGGCGTCGGAGCGCGCGCTGCACATCGAACTGTCGTTCGGCTCCGCGAAGGCCGCGGCCGCCCTCGAACACGCCGTTGCGGCCGCCTCGCTGACCGGTTGCAGCGCCCGGACGGTGACCGGGGACGTCCTGACCGCGGGATCTCCGGCCGTGTCGGACACCCTTCGAGCCCTGACCGCCGGCCGTTTCGAAGGCACGCTGTCGCGCAGCGCGGAATCGTTCTTTCAAGCCAACCGCTTTCTGCTTCCGGTGCTCGTCACGACCGTGCTCGATGTGGTGAGCGCCGGGCCGGCCGGGGAGATTCTCGATCTGTACGCGGGCGTGGGGTTGTTTTCGGTCGCGCTTGCCGCTGCCGGGCACGAGCGGATCACCGCCGTCGAGGGGGATCGCCACAGCGGCGCGGATTTGCGGCGGAACGCGGCAGCCTGGCCGGCGGTCTGGCCCATCGTGGGCGCGGTGGAGGATTACCTGGCGGGCACGCGCGGCATCCCGCCGGCGACGATCGTCGTCGATCCACCGCGGACGGGGATCTCACGCCAGGCGATGGAAGCGGTCGTTGCCGCGGGCGCGACGCGTGTGATCTATGTCTCGTGCGATCCGCCCACGATGGCGCGCGACGCCCGTCGCTTGCTGGACGGCGGCTATCGCCTCAGTTCGCTTCGAGCGTTTGATTTGTTCCCAAACACCCCGCACGTGGAAAGCCTGGGCGTGTTCGATCGCTGAGTCTCTGGAGGAGAGCCATGGCGAAACAAGTCGCGCTGTCCGCTCTTTCAGGGTGTGTCTGGGCAGCGATCGCCTTCGTGCTGTTGGAGAGACCTGACAACGTCGGCTTCATCGGCGGCGCTGTGGCGTCGCCGCTCATCGGCGTGGTCATGGGCCTTGCGTCTCCCGGATTCCGCCGCCGTCACCTGCTGGCGCGCATGGCCATCGCCGCCCTCACGCTCTACGCGGCCGTCGGCCTGTTCGGCGCTGCTGGCGGCGCGGCGAACGTCATGTTTGGCGAGCCGCGCACAGGCGGTGTGTTAGCTTAGCCGGCCTTTTGGAGTGCGAGGAGCTTCCGTCGCACGGACTGCGGAAAGTCGACGAACGCGAACTGCGTACTGGCGAACAGGTAATCTTCTCCACTCTCGTCAACGATGCGGATCAAGTTGTCCTTCGCCGCGCGCGCGTCTGGCAATGCTCGATAGATCTTGCCGCGGATCAGCGAGGCCTCATTTCCCGCGTTGTCCAGGCAGAGCGCGAATTGCGTCGTCCGTCGTTTCATGGTTGGTCCACGTACTGCTTGATCTTGAAATCTCGCTTGCCGATGCTCTGCAGCGGTCTGTTAGCCCGCCTTGCGTGTGCCGCGAGCGCGCCGGGATGGCACGGCCTCGATGACCGAGCGCAGCAGACGATTCACCGACTTCGAAGAGTCGAACACCTGGGCAACATCGGGCTCCAGGACGACAGCGACGGCGCCCTTCCCGAATCGAGAGGCAAAGCGGTTTGGGCGACTCTTGCGAAAGTCGAATTGGTACTCTGCCCGCAGTTCGTCACGGCCGTTTCTGGAACTTGGCTTTGGCGCTTTGCTCATATTCCTGTCGCTCGCGTTTCGTCGCTTTCCGCGCGCTGATGATCCGGACCTTCGGCGCTCGCTCTGTAAAGGATACCAGCAGCAACCGCTGCCGCTGAGAATACCCGACGATGATCTCCCGGGCCTCGTCGCCCGTATGATGGGGGTCGTCGAAGATGCGCGCCGACGGGTCGGCGAATACGCTCAGGGCCTCGTCGAAG
>Ga0156223_147_pt1 | contig 21072 bp, 16 predicted proteins | sample RifCSPlowO2_12_FD_107871 | JGI IMG/M metagenome (GOLD analysis project Ga0156223, IMG submission 107871) | Acidobacteria bacterium RIFCSPLOWO2_12_FULL_66_21
AGAGCGGGGCGGGCCTGCTGCCTGACCGCGCATGCACCAGACGGCGCTTTGCTGAACGGCCGCGCCGCTGGTAATGCGCGGGCCTTGACCGTCTCAGATTCGAGACGCGTGATGACAAGACTCGGATCGCTCTCATTGGCCGCGGCGATGGCGCAGGTGACGCGTCTGCTGTCTTCCGGGCTGGCGCCGGAACAGGAGGCGGCCGCGATCCGCAAGACGACCGGCGATGAGGTGAACGCGCTCCTGCGCGCCTGGTGGCGGGCGGCGCGGCTGACGATCACGGCGACGGTGCCCGCAATCGCGCGCTGAATCAGATCGGCCGATCACTTCACCGCGGTGAACATGATCTCTTCCCGCAGGCGAACGATCGATCCCAAAACCGAGCAGCCGCCTGTCGCCGACGGCGCCGAGACCGCATTTTCGGCGGCAAATCGACGGTTCGGCGCCTGGCACGGTCCTGGCTTAGCACGCGCCATGCTGACGCGCTGTGTTGGAGCCGTGGCCAGGGATCTCGCGTTCGGCGTTCGTTTGTTGCGAAGCGATTTGCGGACGACGTGCGTGGTCGTCGTGACGCTGGCCGTCGCCATTGGCGCCAACACCGCGATCCTGAGCATCGCCAACGCGGTACTCTTCAAATCGCTGCCGTATCCGGACGCGGACGGTCTCGTTTCCATAGTCATCGACCGCGGGCCCGGTACCGCCGAGCCGCAGGGTGTGATGGCCGCGATCCGCTCCTCCCGTGCATTCGAAGGCACGGCAGCCATGGCGGAAGACGGGTTCAATCTGGTCGTCGGAGACCAGGTTCGCCGTGTCCAAGGCGCTCGGGTCACGCCGTCGCTGTTCACCGTGCTGAAACTGGCGCCCGCGGCGGGTCGAGTGCTGGCTGACGGCGACGCTATCGCGGGCGCGGAACCCGCCGTCATGATCAGCAGCCGGTTATGGCGCGCCACCTTCCAGGGCAGCCACGCCATCGTCGGCACGACCATCGGCGTGGACGGCGTGGCACGTCGAATCGTGGGCGTGACAGGCGAAGGTCTCGACATCCCGGAATTCGCGGACATCTTTCTGCCGGCGTCCGAGGCCGCGCTTGCCGGTTCCGGTGAGCTCGTCGCGCGGCTTCGCTCCGGCATCGAACCCTCCGCCGCGCGCGCCGAAGCGGCGGCACTCGTGGAACAGTCCGCGCGTGGGCGCGCCTCGGTGAGCGTGCTGCGGCTCGCCGATGCTCGCCGCGCGGAGTTCGGCCCGATCATTCCGCTTCTCGCGGGAGCGGTCGCGCTCGTGCTCTTCGTCGCGTGCGCGAATGTGTCAGGGATCCAGATCGCGCGCACGATGTCACGGGAACCCGAGTTCGGCGTCCGCCGAGCGCTTGGTGCAAGCCGCCGTCAGTTGGCGCAGCAGCTCACAACCGAGACGCTTCTGCTCGCCTTGGGTGGCGGCGCCGCGGGCGTGCTGTTGGCAAGCTGGGCGGTGGACGTGATCACGGCGGCAATTCCTGTTCCGCTTCCCGTGTGGCTACACTTTCACATCGACATGCGCGTTCTGGCGCTGACGGCCTTGGTGACGGTCGCCGCTGGTGCGCTCTGCGCCATCGCTCCCGCCATGCATATCGCACGCGTCAATCTCAACGACGCGTTGAAATCGGGCGGACGCTCCGGCGCCGCCGGCCGCACCACATGGCGGTCCACGCTCGTGATGGCTGAAGTGGCGGTGACAGTGGTGCTGCTGGTCGCCGCCGGATTGCTGGTACGCACGATCGGGCACATCACCGCCATGGATCTGGGCGCCGGGACCGCAGGCGCTCGCACCATGGAGGCGGCGCTACCCGCCTCGCGGTACGCGACACCAGCGTCGCGTGCCGACATCGTTGCGCGGCTGCTGGACGTTGTGGGACACCGTGACGGAAGCGCATTGGCGATCGCGTCAGAGGGACCTGCGTCGTTCACGATTGACGGCGGCGCCCCGGCGGCTGCAAGGGTCCGCATTCGCGCGGTGACCGGCGACTACTTCCGCACGATGGGCCTGCGGATGCTCCGCGGCGGTTCCTTCGGCCCGAGGGACGTAGCGGTCGCCGCCGTCAGCGAGGAATTCGCACGGCGCATGTGGCCTGGCGGTGATCCCATTGGCCGAACGATCGCCTTTGGCGGCCGCGCCGAACCGTCGATGGTGATCGGCGTCGTGGGCGACACCGTGGAGCCAGGGATCTACGCCAGCGGCATCGAGGTGCGGCCGGTCGCCGCGATCTATGTGCCGTACGCCAGCAGTCCGGGCTTGGAGCTCACCATGGTCGTTCGGGGAAACGCCGACGCCGACGCCGCCAGCTTCGCGGCAGACGTAGAGCGCCGGCTGCACGCGCTCGACGCGCACGTCGCGGTGTACAACCATCGCCGCCTTGCCGACGCCATCACGCTTCCGCTCTGGCCCGTTATCGCGGTTGGGCGTGCGATTGGCCTCGTCGCGCTCATTGCCATATTGCTGGCCGCGGCCGGTGTCTACGGAGTGACCGCGCAGGTCGTCGCACAGCGATCGCGCGAGATGGGCATCCGCACCGCCCTCGGGGCGACCTCGTCCGACCTGCTGGGTCTGGTGATCTTCCAGACCGCACGGCCGGCGGTGTACGGGAGCGCGATCGGCCTTGTGCTGTCGCTCGCAATCGCTCCGCTCCTGTCGTCGCTGGTGTACGGCGTGCGGCCGCTCGATGCCATCACGTATGCTGGGGTCGTCCTTCTCGTCGCCCTGACGACGTTGATCGGCACGTATCTGCCGGCGCGCGGCGTGCTTCGCGTGGATCCGGCCACGGCGCTCCGGCAGGCATAAAGGGACTGAGACGCTCGCCGCTCGTTGTGCCGTCGATTCCTTGCACACCCAGGTGCCCGCAGCCACGGCCATCATCACCTCGATGAAGCCCCACACGAGTCCGATCGAGATGTTCTCAGGTGTCGCGATGTTGGCGTGGCCGAGGGGGCTCTGGACGACTCCCTTGTTTCTGCCACGTGTGACGGCGTGGGACGGGTTGGTTCCGCGAGCAGGCCGCGCGCCGCCAGCGCTTCAGCGGGTTGTCAGGCGCCGACCCTCCACAGGCGAATGGTTTCCGCCAGGTTGGGCAGCAGGTCGCCAGCGGTGTGAATCAGCGCGAGCAACAGGAGGTTCCGAGTACGAATCCAGACGACCCCGAGGAAGAACCCGGTCACCGAGGTGATCACGATGGAGTACCCGACCGCGACGAGCATACTCGGGGCGCGCCTAAGGCTTCGCCGGTCGCCTCGGGTCGGAGGTACAAGCCGGGGGCGTGTGCAGGCCGAAGACCAGAGCCATAATCACGAGCCCGTGGCTATGGCATCGCACGCTGGATCGAAGAAGAGACCGACGAGGCCGTTCTGGTTGAAGAAGGCTCGCTCTACCCAGCGCTCTATAGGATGGAGCGCCGTGGATGGCTCGAGGCGGAATGGGGCACATCGGAGCTCGGCCGTAAGGCGAAATTCTATCGCGTCACGCCCGCAGGACGGCGACAACTCTCGACCGAAACGAAGCAATGGGCGCGCTTCGCCGCCGGTGTGTCGAAGGTGCTGCTGGCGGTTTGATGAACGGGTGGACACGGCCGCTCCTCCGTAAGACCCGCAATGCAATTCGGCAAACACCTCCGTTCGCGCCTCTGGAGAGGCACCGTCGAGGACGAGGTCGACACCGAGCTCGCCTTTCATGTCGAGATGCGCGTCCGCGAGTACGTCGCTGCCGGAATGGATCCTGCGGTGAGCGTTATTCCTGTCGCAGGGCTTTGAGCGGATCCATCGCCGCCGCCCGATTGGCGGGAATGGCGCACGCGGCAATCGTCGCCGCGGCCAGGCCTGCGCACGCGATCACGTAAGCCAGCGGATCGGTGGTGGGGACGCCGAAGACCAGCGTCGACATGGCGCGACGGAGCGCGAGAGCCCCGGCAATACCTCCGGCGGGCCCCAGGACGACCATCCATGTGCCTTGCGCGATCACGAGGTGACGGATCGCTGCAGGCGTGGCTTCAAGCGCAACACGGATACCGATCTCCGGCACGCGCTGCGCGACGGATTCCGCCATCACACCGTACGGGACCCGCGGACTCCGAACCCCGAATCCCGGCGGATGCCTTGACCCACATCGTCGCCGACTTCGTCCCCACCCCATCGACGCCGCCCACTTGCTTACCGAGGGGAGCCGTGTTATCTTGACCTCGGTAACCGAGAGAAGGCTTCGCCATGAGCAAACCGCCCGACCTCGTCCAGGGAACGCTGGACCTGCTGATCCTCAAAATCCTGGCGCTCGAACCGCTGAACGGATGGGCGATCGGCCAGCGTCTGACGCAGGTTTCCGGCGACGTGCTGCAGGTGAGCGACGGCTCCCTGTACCCGGCGCTCCACAAACTCGAGCGCGCCGGATGGATCACGGCCGAGTGGCGCCCGAGCGAAAACAACCGGCGCGCGAAGTTCTACTCGCTCACCCGGCCCGGCCGGAGGCATCTCGAGAAGGAGAGCGCAAATTGGAGCCGGCTGTCAGCCGCGATCTCGTCCGTCGTCCGACTCAAGGAGGCCTGAGCCATGCGACTCGAGCGTTGGCTGTACTCCGTCCGGCTTCGTTTCAGGGCGCTCTTCTGCAGAGATCGCGAGGAACAGGAGTTCGACGACGAGCTTCGTGATCACATCGAGCGACAGGTGCAGGCTGGCGAGGCGCGCGGGCTGACGCCGGACCAGGCAAGGCGCGCGGCCCTGATCGCGATGGGCGGCGTGGAACAGCGCAAGGAGGAGATCCGCGACGTGCGGCGCGGGCGCGTGACCGAAGAGCTCGTCCAGGACGTGCGGTACGCCATCCGAACGCTCGGCCGCAGTCCCGGATTCGCGGCGGTCGCGGTGCTCACGCTCGCGCTCGGCATCGGGGCCAACAGCGCGGTCTTCACCGTGGTGAATGGCGTTCTCCTGCGGCCCATGCCCTTCCCGGAGCCCGATCGCTTGTTCCTCGTGTCGCTCGCGCCCGTTGACGGTCCGTTTCGTTCGGGTCCGGTCTTGACCGATCGCCACTATCTGGAATTTCGCGCCCAGGATCGCCAGTTCGAGCAGATCGCCACGTTCAGCACCAGCGAGCCGACGTTGACCGGCGCCGGCGATCCGATTCGCATCAGCGACGGGACCGTCACGCCGGAGTTCTTCGACGTCCTGCGTGTCCAACCGCAAATCGGCCGCGGGTTCCAGGCCGGTGACGGACAGCCAGGCACGAACCCCGTGGTCCTGCTCAGCGACAGGATCTGGCGCATGCGCTTCAATGCGGATCCGCGCGCGCTCGGCACTCTCGTCAGGCTGGATGGCGTCGCGCACGAGGTGATCGGCGTGATGCCGCCGGGCATGACGTTTCCCTCCGATGCCCAGGTCTGGACGCCGGTTGTCGTCCGGCTGGACCCCCACAACTCCTGGATGCGTCCGGTCGTCGGCCGACTCAGACGCGGCGTCTCGCGGCGTGAGGCGCAGGCCGAGCTCGACGTCTTCGCCCGGCAGCCGGGACGGGTGTCGGCGCAGGATCGAGACGTCTGGCGTCCAGCGATCGTGCCGCTCAAAGAGCTGCTGATCGCGAACGTTCGGTCCTCGCTGCTCATCTTTACCGGCGCCGTGGGCTTTGTGCTGCTCATCGCCTGTACCAACGTCGCGCATCTGCTGCTCACGCGCGCGACCGGCCGGCGGCAGGAAATGGCCGTGCGCGCCGCGCTCGGTGCCGGGCGGGCCAGGCTCGTGCGCCAGCTGCTGACCGAGGGCCTGATGATCTCGCTTGCTGGCGGCGCCGCCGGTGTGGTGCTCGCGATGGCCGGCGTGCCGGCCTTGATCGCGCTCGCCCCTCTGGGGACCTTTCCCCGCCTCGAGATGATCCGGATCGACGGCTGGGTCCTGGCGTTTACGCTCGTCGTGTCCGTCCTCACCGGGATCGGGGCTGGCCTCGTGCCTGCGCTCAGGGCCACGCGACAGGCTGTCAGCGATACGCTCAATCAAGGCGGCCGGAGCGTGGCGGGTGGGCACGAACGTCTGCGCAATGCGCTGGCCGTCGCCGAGGTCGCGCTGGCGCTGATCCTGCTCACCGGCGCGGGCCTGATGCTCAAGAGCTTTCTCCGTCTGCGCGCGGTCGATCCTGGCTTCACACCCGACCACGCGATCACGCTCACGGTCGACTTGCCGAATTCCGCGTACGGCTCGGCGGCGAGCATGCAGACGTTCCACACCGCGCTGCTCGGGCGACTGTCTGTCCTCCCCGACGTGGTCGCCGCCGGTGCAGTCAATTGGCGGCCGCTTGGCAGCGCGCTCATCAGAGGCGACGTGGTGCTCGAAGGCGACCGGAAGGTGCCCGACGGCTTCCTGGTCGACAAACCCGCGGTGACCCCAGGCTACTTCCGCGCGATGGGGATTCATCTTCACAGTGGGCGCGATTTCATGGAATCCGACGGTGCCGCGGCGCCGGGCGTAGTCATCGTGAGCCAGTCCGCCGGGCGCGCGTTGTGGCCGAACGAAGACCCGATCGGCGGGCGTGTGTCCTTGCAGGATGATCCGACTCCCGCGGATTGGCTCACGGTGGTCGGCATCGTCGACGACGTGAAGCAACAGGGGCTGGCGAAGGGCGCCGATCCGGCCATCTACCAGCCGTACCGGCAGGTGAAAGGAACCTTCTTCTTGAGCCACATGACGTTCGCGGTGCGGACGACCGCCGACCCCGCTCTCCTCGCGCCGGCGATGCGCGCAGTGCTCCACGATACGGACGCGAACCTGCCGGCGCAATCGATTGCGACGATGCCGGACCTCATCGCCGCAACGACGGCGGAGCCGCGTTTTCAGACGCGGTTGCTGACGGTGCTTGCCGTTCTGGCGCTCACGCTGGCGGTTCTCGGAATGTACGGCGTGCTGGCATATGCAGTGGCGCTCCGCCGGCGCGAATTCGGCATTCGGATGGCGCTCGGCGCCCAGAGCGCAGACGTCGTCGACCTCGTGCTGCGCCGGACGCTGGCGCTCGCGGGCACCGGCATCGTGATCGGGTCAGGAGGAGCGATCGCGCTCACGCGGGTGCTCGACCAGTCCGGCTTCTTGTTCGACGTCAGGCCCACGGATCCGACCACCTTCGCCCTTGTCGCCCTCGGCGTGCTCGTCATGGCGGTCGTTGCGGGCCTGATACCCGCGCGGCGGGCCAGGCGTTTGGATCCGATGGTCGCGATGCGAGCGGAGTGAGAGGACGTGCGGTCGGGCGAGCGATTGGGCTCCGTAACGCTCTCAAGATCTACTTGGCGCCAGGTCCGGCGAGGCCGAGAAACACCACGACAGCACGATTGACTCGAACGATGTCTTCGTCCGAAAGCTGCCCGACGCGGCTCTCCAGCTTCTTCTTCGAGACCGTCGTGATCTTATCGATCATCAAGTAACTCGCGGCTCGGAGACCGTTCAGCTCCGAGGGCTCAATCGGGATGCGCATCAACGGCGCATCGACGCCGTGAGTTGTACAGGGGATGATTGTAACGGAGGCTGTCGCATCGAAGGCGTCGTTCTGGAGAATGACCGCCGGCCGGGGTTTGCCGGCGTAGTCGGGCCCTCCAGCGACTGTCCAGATGCCCCCGCGCTTCACTCCGCAGGCCACTCCGAGACAGCGTCAACAAATTCCTGGTCTTCACGGTCGAACGCGTGGGTCCCGACCAGCAGCGACTGGCGGTGCGCCTCGCGCGCGAAGCTCCGCGAGCGAACGTCGGGCACCCAGATTTGAATCGGCCTCAATCCCCGGCGGCGGAGCCGCTCCCGATGCGCGCGAACCCTGTCGCGGGACTTCCCCGACTTCGTTGTAGGCATGTCACCATCTCACATGGTTACATGTAACCTACCACAGGCGACTCCCGCGCGGAAAGGCCAAAGCGGTCTCGCAGCCCTGTCAATTCACAACCTCGCAAACTCACAAACTCACGAATCTCCTACGACTCGGTTCACATTGACGGATTTCCGGCACGCAAACCTCGCGTTCGCCAACGGACGGTGAATCCCGCGACCGGGCAGTCTCGCTGCGGCCGACGGCCACCTGGTTGGCCCAAGTGCGTCATCACTTGACGGCAGGCTTCCTGCAAAGCCGGCCGCAAGGAGCGGAGGTCGCCATGCGGTCGTGGAGCCGGGTCGCAGATCAGTTCGTTCGTGATTTCAAGTACGGCGCGCGCGTGTTCGTGCGTCAGCCCGGCTTCGCTGCCGTTTCCGTCCTGACGCTGGCGCTCGGCACGGGCGCCAATATCGCGATCTTCACGGTCCTGTACAACGCCGTCCTCCGTCCGCTGCCGTACCCGGAACCCGACCGGCTGCTGCGTCTCGAGCGCACCGTCACCACCGACGAGCGCGGTCCGCGGGTGGTCGGCTTCGATCCCAAGATCGTGGAACTGGCGCGGGAGAGCCGCTCGTTCGAGGCGCTCGCCTCGTACGCCCGCCAGACGTTCACGCTCACGGGCGCCGGGGACGCCGATCGCATCGCCGGCGAGATTGTGTCGGCCAGCTACTTCTCCACGCTCGGCGTCACGCCTTCGATGGGACGGCTGTTCCTGGACGAGGAAGATCGCACGCCCGGATTGCACCCCGTCGCCGTCGTGTCCGAATCGCTGTGGCGCTCGCGTCTCTCGGGACGGCTCGATGTGGTCGGCAGCCTTGTTCATCTCAATCGGGTTCCACTCACCATCGTCGGCGTCGTTCCCTCGTCTTTCAAAGGCGAGTCGGGCGAAGCGAGCCTCTGGATTCCGCGGATGATGGAGGCGGCCGTGCTGCACGATCAGGGCGCCGTGTTCACGGCCGTGGTGGGACGCTTGCGCCCGGGCGCGACGGCCGCCGAGGCCAACGCGGAGGTCAGACGCGCGGTGGCCGGCATGCCGGACGCAACGCGGCTCGCGATGACCGGATCGGCCGTTCCGCTCGCCGAGAGCCGCCGCGACCCGCGCCTGAGCCGCATGCTCGCGGTGCTCTTCGGCGCGGTGTCGTTCGTCGTGCTCATCGCGTGCGTCAATCTCGCCAACCTGCTCCTGGCTCGCGGCATCGGCCGGCGTCGAGAGATCGCCCTTCGGCTGTCACTCGGCGCCGGGCGTGGGGCAATCGTGCGTCAGCTGCTCACCGAGAGCCTGATGCTGTCGCTCGCCGGCGCCGGTATCGGTCTGCTGTTTGCCGTCTGGAGCATGGACGCGCTCGCCCTGCTCAGACCGCACGACAACACCGCCGTGTGGCCGACCTACCTCCGTCAGGTGGATGCGGAGGCCTTCGCGATCAACACGGCCGTTTGCCTGTTTTCGCTGGGTCTCGCGATCGTCACGACGTTGCTCTTCGGCCTCGTGCCTGCGCTGCAGGCCTCGCGCGCCGACGTCCAGGAGTCCTTGAAAGTCGATACCGAAAACGCGTCGGGCAGCCGGCGGATCGGCAGGATGTGGCGCGCGCTGGTCGCCACGGAAGTTGCGCTCGTGCTGATTCTCCTCGCGGGCGCGGGTTTGATGCTTCGGAGTTTCGATCGCCTGCTCGCCCGGCCGGCCGGCATCGACGCCCGCGGAATCCTGACGTTCCGTGTCGCCCTGCCCGCCGACGCGTACAATCCCGCCGGCGCCGACGCGTTCTTCACCCGGCTGCTTCCCCGAGTCGCGGCGCTGCCCGGAGTCGACTCGGTCGCACGCGCTCGTCATCTCCCCGTGCGCGAGCGCGGAACGGTCACCGGCGTGAAGATCGACGGCGGCCCCGACACGGACTTCGTCGGGTACAACGCGGTCGATCCCGCGTTCTTTCGCGTGTTCCGCGTGCGCCTGCTCGCCGGACGGCTGTTCGACGAACGCGATGCGGCTTCCGCACCGCCCGTCGTCCTGGTCGGCGAATCCGCCGCGCGCGACCTCTTCGGAACCCACAGCCCCCTCGGGCACAGACTGGTGGTGATGGGCTCCTCGGCCGAGATCGTCGGCGTGATTGCGGACGTCCGCTACGAGCCACAGCGGCCGCAGCTCCCGATTGGCGGCGACATCTACGTCAGCCTGCGGCAGCGCGCGCCGCTCGGTGCCTACGTCGCGCTGCGCACGGGCGGCGATCCCCGTCGGCACGTCCCCGCCCTGCGGAAGATCTTCGCCGAGCTCGACCCGGCGCTCCCACTCTACGAGATCAGGACGATGGAGGAGTACGCGTCCAGCGTTCAGTCGTATGCGCGGTTCACGACGCTGTTGCTGGCGATCTTCGCGGTGCTGGCGCTGGCGCTCGCCGTCATCGGAATATACGGGACGGTCAGCTACGCCATCGCGTCGCGGCGGCGGGAGATCGGTATCCGCATGGCGCTGGGGGCCAGTAAGCCGGACGTGCTCGGCATGATGCTGCGCGAAGGTCTGACGGTCTGCGCCATTGGCCTCGCGTTCGGGCTGCTGGGGGCCCTGCTGGCGGCGCGCGCGATGCGAACGGTCCTCTACGAGATCAGTCCGGCCGATCCCCTCGCGCTGACGGTTGCGATCCTCGTTCTCGCCGCGACCGCGGGCGTGGCCTGCTTCATCCCCGCGCGGCGCGCCGCCAGCGTCAGTCCAATCGTCGCGCTTCGGCGCTGACGTTCGAAGCCCGGCCGGCCAGACGCTCAGTCCTCTCTGAGAGCGATCGCGGGATCGACACGCAGCGCGCGACGCAGGGGAATCCAATGCGCCACGCACGCGATCGCCGTCAGCACAAGTACCGCGGCGGCAAGCGTCGGCGGATCGACCGCGCTGACGTCGTACAGGAGCGTTTGCAGGAACTGCGTCAGCAGGACCGCGCACGCCAGCCCGGCGGCGAGTCCGCCGGCCACCGTCCAGGCGCCTGAACCCAGGACCAGCCGCACGATGTCAGACCGCGCGGCCCCGAGCGCCATACGCACGCCAACTTCACGTGTCCGCTGTGCGACCGTGTACGACACGACGCCGTAAAGGCCGATCGATGCCAGCAGCAGCGCCAGCGCCGCAAAGCCTCCGAGGAGCGTCATCACGAACCGGCGCTGCGCGAAGGATCGCGCCAGAAGATCCTGGAGCGTGGCAACCTCGTAAATGGGCACCGAGGGGTCGAGCTCGCGAAGAGCGGCCCGTATGCTTACGACCAGCGCGGCGGCGGCGCGCGTGGACGCTTTGATCGTGAGGACCAGGAACGAGTCGGTCATTTGCGATTGCGGCAGGTACATCTGCGGTGTCGCCGGTATGGTGAGATCCGCGTGGTGCACGTCGCCGACGACGCCCACGATCGTCCGCCACGGGCCGTTGGAGGGATCGCCGACCCGGACTCGCCGGCCGATCGGGTCCTGGCCATTGAACAAGGTCCTCGCCGCCGCCTCGGACACCATCAACACGGGCGTTGACGTTGCCGAATCGGCGGTCGTGAAAAGACGGCCGCGCTCGAGAGGAATCTGCATCACGCGGAAGTAATCCGGCGTGACGGAATACCGCTCGGCGGAAGGGTCCTGTGCCGGATTCGAGCGCATCAGCCCGTCGATATGGAATCCCCAACGATCGCCATTTCCGCCCATCGGGATCCGGCCGGCCGCGGCAGCCGCCTCCACTCCCGGCAGTGCCTGCACCTTCTCGATCACACGATCGATGAACTGCACAACCGCCGCGTCTTCCCGATACGCCTCTCCGACGAGTGAGAACTGAAGCGTGAGGACCCGTTCGGTTTTGAAGCCAGGATCGACCCGCATGAGCCGCGCGAGGCTCCTCAGCATCAGGCCCGCGCCCGTCAGCAGCACGAGCGCGAGCGCCAGATCCACGACGACGAGCAACTGGCGGGCCTTGTGCGATCCGCTGCCCACGCTGCCGCGGGAATCGGTCGCCAGCCCGGCCCGGAGGCGCGCCGACGTCGTCCGGACCGCCGGTATCAGTCCGAAGAGCAGGCCGGTGACCAGCGACAGCGCGCCGGCGAACGCCAGCACCGTGCGATCGATCTCCAGTCGCGAGAGTCCCGGGATGTTGACTGGCGCCAGCGAGGCAATCGCCGGAAGAGCCAGCCAGGCCAGCGCCACGCCAAGCGCCCCGCCGGCAAGGCTCAAGACGGCACTTTCGGTCAGCATCTGGCGAATCAGCCGGCCGCGGCCTGCTCCGAGCGCGGCGCGAACAGCCATCTCGCGCGTGCGGTTCATCGCGCGTGCGAGGAGGAGGTTGGCGACGTTCGCACACGCGATCAAGAGCACGAACCCGACAGCCGCCAACAGCACGTGCAGCCCGCCGCGGACCCGGCCGGCAAAAAGCTGCTGGAGCGGCATCGCCGCCGTTCCCCCGACCGGGTAGTCCTGCGGAAAGGCGCGCATGAGCCCGGCGCGAACGGTGTCGAGATCGGCGAGCGCGCTCACGGGTGAGCGCGAACGTTAGCCGGACGGAAACGACCCGACGTTTCGGTTTGACATGATATGGCTTATAATCCATACTTGAGGTCATGCCGACGGTCGTCGAAGGCGACTTCGAGTGGGATTCGGAGAAGGCCGCGTCCAATCTGGTCAAGCATGGTGTTTCCTTTCCCGAGGCAGCAACGGTCTTCGCCGATCCTCTGGCGGTGTACCTCGACGACGGCTCGGGTCTTGGCAAGATGGTCGTGATCGGAACATCTCTCCAAGAACGAATTCTCTGCGTTGTGCACGTGGAACGAGGTGAGCGGGATCGGATCATCAGCGCAAGGCCGGCTACGTCGGGCGAACGAGAAGTCTACGAATCGGGAGCGAAGCCATGAATCACGCGGTGCAACGGCGAGGTCAATCCGAGATGGCGTCTGTGCGGGTGCTCGGTCGTGGCCTTCGAGCCCAACGAGGGGTGCATCTCACGATGCGAGCATTGCGCGAGGCTGCGGGGAAGACCCAGGTCGATGTTGCGGCTGCTTCCCAAATCAACCAGGCGGACATTTCCAGACTTGAAAGCCAAACGGATTTTGACGACTACCAGGTATCGACGCTGCGGCGGTACCTCGCGGCGCTTGGCGGCCAACTTGAGCTTGTTGGGGCTTTTGGGAACAAGAGAATTGCGATCAGCGCTGTTCGCGCAGAACTGGCGACCACGTCGCCGGCTAACAGGGCGCTGCAGCCGACGAGCCGGATGGCGCGCCGGCCACGATCGATGCGCGCGAAGCCGGCTCGCGGCTGAGCGCCGATCGTTAGGCCGATCAACTTCCGGAACGATCGAGACGACGGTAAGATGGCGAAGTGACGTACAGCTTTGAATGGGACCCGAAGAAGGCCGCGTCGAATCTCAAGGATCACGGCGTTTCGTTCGATGAGGCGACTACCGTTTTCGGTGACATCTTGGCCATGAACATGCCGGATCCTGATCATTCCGAGGGGGAACAGCGTTTTCTGGTGCTCGGACTGTCGGGGGGTTCAAGGCTCGTGGTCGTCTCGTACGCCGAACGGCCGCCACGGACACGGATCATCAGCGCCCGGCTGGCCACGGGCCACGAGAGGCGGAAATATGAAAACGCATAAGACGAAGAAGTCAGCCGCCGATGCCGACACGATGCGCCCGGAGTATGACTTTTCGAACGCCGTGCGGGGCGTAACGGCGGCCCGATACGCGCAGGGTACGAATGTGGTCCTTCTCGACCCGGATGTTGCTCAACTGTTTCCAGACAGCCGGGCGGTCAACGAGGCGCTGCGCACGCTTACCAGGCTTGGTCGCGGCACCTCTCGCCCAAAGGTGCGGCACAAACGGACGGCATAACATCCGGCTGCACCCGACGGCTGCGGTCCTGCCGCTGAGCAGTCGCGGGTGAGCCGGCGCGTTAGACCTCTGAACGAACAACGAGGCAAGAACCATGAACAAAACGTTTCTCTATTACGCGCTGCTCTCAGCCACGTTTTTGAACTGCAAGCGCCGTTGGTGCTGCCGGGCAGTCTCTGAAGGCGGCCCGTCTCACAGCTGGCGAGCTGACGTGGAATTCAAGACATCGGGCTGCACGCAGTAGGCGGTGATCGCCGGCGATTCTGCAGGCGCCGGCTTGTACGCACAACCGAACCACGTTTGCGCCGGACAGCAAAGTCAGGAGATTCGATGCGGTGTCGCGAGTGCAACGCGGACTTGCCGGCCGAGGCGCGGTTCTGCCTCGCGTGCGGGGCGCGCATCGAAGTGGCCGCTCCGGAGGCGCCCGCGGATGCCCTGCTCGAAGTGCTTGTCAACGCGATCGGATTTCAGTACCGCATCGAGCGTCTGCTCGGCCGTGGCGGGATGGGCGCCGTCTACCTGGCCCACGAGCTCGCGCTCGACCGGGACGTCGCCATCAAGGTCCTGCCGCCGGAGCACGCGAGCACGCCGGAGCTCCGGGAACGCTTCAAGCGCGAAGCCCGAACGGCCGCGCGGTTGACTCACCCTCACATCGTGCCGCTGCACACGTTTGGCGAAGTATCCGGCCTGCTGTACTTCGTCATGGGCTACGTCGCCGGCGAGTCGCTCGCCGCACGGATTCGACGGCAGGGGCCGTTCGATTCGGAAGGGGCTCGGACGTTGCTCGCCTCGTTATGTGATGCCCTCGACTACGCGCACCGGCAGGGCATCGTCCACCGCGACATCAAGCCCGACAACATTCTGATCGAGGCCAACTCGGGCGCCCCGCTCCTGACCGACTTCGGGATTGCGAAGGCGACGCTCACGGACGCTCAACTGACGACGGCCGGCCAGTTGATGGGGACACCGCACTACATGTCGCCGGAGCAGGCGATGGGGAGAGCCGACGTCGGCCCGCGATCCGATTTGTACTCGCTCGGTCTCGTCGCCTACGAGATGCTGTCGGGGCAGCGGCCCTTCGAGGCCGAGAGTCCGCTGGACGCGTTGACCCAGCGTCTGACGCAGGCCCCGCGACCGCTGGGGTCCATCGCCGCCGACGTGGCGCCGGATTTGGCTCAGGCCATCAGCCGGTGCCTGCAAAAAGACCCGGCAAATCGATGGCCCGATGCGAAGAGTCTACGCGAGACCCTGATGCCGACCGAGGAGGAATCTGAGTTCGCGCCGCCCGTGCGGGTCCTTCAAACGATTGCCACCATCGTCTTGCCGCTCGTATTGATCGCGTTCGGTTATCTGAGGGTGATTGCCGCCGTTCACCCCGATTCGCAGACGATTGACAGGCTGACGAACGTGCTCGCCAGCTTCGTTGCCGGGATGGTCGTCGTGTCAGTCGTCCTGGTGGTGCGGCTCCGCGTTGAGGGCCTCGATCTGAAAGGCATCATGCTGAAAGCCCTTCAGCAGCCGAACTGGTGGCGATCGTGGTACCCGCGATTTTTGCGGCGGCGGGGCGACGTCTGGGATCGGCTGCCTCGCACGATGCGCCAGTTCCGGATGTTCAAGGGCCTGCTGCTCACGTACATGTTCGCGGTGTTCGTGCCGTTGCAGTTCATGACGCTATGGGAACGGCGGCTGCCGACCCTACGCCAGCTGCTGTTTGTGGCCGCGCTCACCGGTTTGTCACTTTTGTTTGTGCTCCGCCGACGCGCGGTCACGGACATGCGTGCGAGATCGGGAGGCGCGGTGGCGGAGGCGGCGGCACTCCTTAACACGCCTACCTGGCGGGTGTCGGTCTGGCGCCGGACGCCGACCGCGTCGCTGCTCGTCGGCACGACGACGTCACGGCGCTCTGCGCAATCGGAGTCGAATCCGACGGTGACGCGACTCGCCAATTCGAACGACGACGATCGATCGACGCAGGCCTGACACTCGCTATGGCGTGGGCCTGGGGCCAGCTTTTGGCTCGATGACGAGGTCTAACTCAGACTGGAGCCGACGGCGCCGCGAGATCGCGAGCGCCGCGGGTCAGTCGGAGCGTTGATATCGGGACCGAACAAGTGATCGCCGCATCGACGCGTTCTTCTATGGCCTGTTCATGGACATCGACGTACTGAGGAACAGCAACGTCGAGCCAGTCAATCCCCGCCGCGCATATGTCGGCGACTTCACGTTGCGTACAGGTCAGTGCGCCCTCAGCAGACTCGATTTCCCGCAAGAGTATGTTGCGTCAGTTTTGTGAGCATCGTGCACGAGCGCCCGCTGGCCACCCATTAATTCGGCTTGGTGGACGTTCCCTCCCTCGTAAAGGCGTGCACAGATCAGTGGTACAACCAAACACTCTGCAAGGTAAATGACTCAGTCATTCGCTTGGGAATCATGCAGGGGGAGTATCACTGGCACAAACACGACAACGACGATGAGTTTTTCTTCGTCCTTGAGGGACACTCATCATTGACCTTGAAGACCGATCGATCGATTTACAGCCACAGGAAGGATTCGTGGTTCCAAAGGGTCAGGGCGTTCGCTAATTCGGCCTCCGGCCTTTCACTCTGTCCGGAGCGCCGTCAGCGGATTGACGCGCGAGGCACGCCAGGCCGGCACCGCGCCGGCCAGGGCGCCGACGAATATCAGGACGGAGGCAGCGGCGGCGAGCGTGGCAGGATCGTGCGGCGACAATCCATAGAGCAGCGTTGAGACGTATTTCAACGTGGGCAGGAGCGCGGCAAGACCGACCAGGCCGCCCACGGCGACCAGCACGAGCGTCTCGCGCAACACCAGCCAGCACACGCTCATCGGGGCCGCGCCCAGCGCGAGGCGGACGCCAATCTCGTTGGTGCGCCGCACGACCGAATACGACACCGTGCCGAACAGGCCGAGACACGCCACAATCACCGCGAGCACGCCGAAGACCGCCGTGAGCTGTGACACGAGCCGCTCGCGCACGACCGTGCGCTCCGCTAGATCGGCCAGCGTCACCACCTCGCGAACCGCCAGATTCCGGTCCGCGTCGCCCACCGCTCGCGCGAGTGCGGCCTTGACGCTCTCGGGCGATCCTGAGGTGCGTACGTACAGGTTGCGCACGAACTCCTGCAGATTCTGCTGCTGCGGATAGAACACCAGCGGCGGTACCGGCTCGCGGAGACCGTCGATCTTGGCGTCTCGGACGACGCCCACGATTTCGACCGTGGCGGGCGTCCCGTAACCGAACCGACGACCGATCGGACTGGCGGCGCCAAAAAAGTGCCGCGCCATGGCCTCGTTGACCACGGCCACCGAGGGCGCCTTGGCGCCATCCGACGGCCGGAAATCTCGGCCCGCCACCAAGGGCATACCCAGGGTCGCGAAGTAGTCGAGGCTGACGATGTCCTCGCGCACGGTGTTGTCGTCGCCGCCGAATCGCGCGACTCCTTCGACGGTGATGTCACTGGTCCTCGCCGAGCCGGTGACCGGCCCGGACAGCGCCAACGACGTCGTGCGCACGCCGGGAATCGCCCGCGCGCGATCCAGCAGTCGCTCATACAACGCCGGCAGTTGTGCTTCACTGAAGCCGGCGAGACGCGGATCGAAGCGCGCCGACACGACCAGGTTGCGTTCGAATCCCGTGTCGACCGCAAGCAGATTCCGGAACGTCTTGAGGAACAGCAGTGCGCCCACAAGCAGTGCCAGCGAGAGCGCCATCTGGGCCACGACGAGCGCTTTGCCGAACGGGAAGCCACCCGAGCCGCCCAGTCCATCCACGACCCGTCCACCCGCTTTCAGCGCGTGTCCCGGGTCCAATCGCGAGAACCGCAACGCAGGCACAAGACCGAAGAGGACGCCGGTCACGACGCTGAGCGTCAACGTGAAGTCGAGGAACGTCCAGTCCAGCGGCAGGGCGAGCGGCACGGGATTGGGTCCGCTCGATCCCATTCGTAACAAGGCCTGACCGCCCCATCGCGCCAGGACCAGCCCGGCCAGCCCGCCAAGGAGAGCCAGCGACGCGCTCTCGGTGAGCAACTGCCGCACGAGTCGGCCACGGCCGGCGCCGAGCGATAGCCGGAGCGCAAACTCCCTCCCGCGCGCGGCGCTCCGCGCCAGGAGCAAGCTGGCGAGATTCGCGCAGGCGATCAGAAGCACGAGCGCGACCGTGCCCATCAACACGCCAAGCGCGAGCGAAAAATCGTCTCTCAGCGACGAAAGGCCCCTGGCCGCTGGGACCAGCTCGACGTGCTCGCGCTCCATGAAGGCCCGGCGCTGCGGATCCTGAATCCCGGCGACGAGGCCCTGCAGCCACTGACGGTCGATGCCCTGAATCTGCGCCAACACCGTCGCCGGTTGAGCCGGCGAAGAAATGCGCGCGACGACCGTTAACCACTGGACGCCGTCTTGCGGCAGCCACGGCTTGCGCCAGTCCGCGTTGTTGATGCTGGCGTTGCCGTGGAACCGCGTCTCCATCTGCATCGTGACCGGGAGCCACGCGCTGACCTGCTGGCCGACGGTCACGCCGTCAAAGCCCTTCGCCGCCACGCCCACGATCGTCAGCGGCGCCCCGTTGATGGCCAGCGTCGTGCCGACGACGCCCGGATCCCTGGCGAACGCGCTCGTCCAATAGGCGTGGCTCAACACCACGATCGGGGGACCGCCGACGGTGCGCGTGTCCGCCGCCGTCAGCAGCCGCCCGGCGGCCGGGCGGATCCCGAGCACGTCGAACCAGTCGCCCGTGACGAGTTGGCCGGTCAGCAGTTCCGCATGCCCGGCGCGAGTGGCCTGCGCCGGCGTCGCCGAGCCCATCGCCGCGAACGACACAGACGGCACGCCGCCGCGGAAGTGTTCCACGTTGGGATAGGAGAAGCGGAGATTCGGCTCGTCGTAGCCGGCACGGTTCAGGAAGTAGAGCTCGCCAGGCTTCACGACCGGCAGCGACCGCACGACGAGCGCGTCGGTCACGCTGAACACGGCGGCGTTGGCCCCGATCCCAATCGCCAACGACAGGACCGCCGCGAGCGTGAACGTCGGACTGCGGCGCATCATGCGCCCCGCGTATCGCGCATCCTGCCAGAGATCCTCGAGCCAGCGCATGCCGCGGGCGTCGCGCGTCGCTTCCTTCATGGGTTCCAGTCCCCCGAAATCCGCGAGCGCTCGTCGCCGGGCCTCCGCCTGCGACACGCCGGCGGCGACCAGACGCCGCGTGTCCTCGTCCACGTGGAACCGGAGTTCGCGGTCGAGATCGCGTTCGAGGCGATCGCGCCCGGTGAGCCGCCGCAGCCAGCCGAGGATCGCCCGCATCTACGGCCTCTCCAGGACGAAACCAATCCCGTCCGACAGGCGGCGCCAATCGGCGATCTCGCGCTCCAGGGCGCGCCGCCCCTTGCGCGTCAGCCGGTAGACCTTCGCCTCCCGCCCGGTGTCCGTCGCCATCCACTCGGCCTCGAGTAGGTCGCGGTTCTCGAGGCGATGCAAGGCGGGATAGAGTGAGCCCTGAGGGACGAGGAGGAGCGCCCGGGACACGTGATTGATGCGCTGGGCAATTGCGTAGCCGTGCATCGGCCCGGCTTCAACGGTCTTGAGGATGAGCAGGTCGAGCGTGCCTTGGAGCAGATCGGACTTGTCTTGGGCCATACCTAGCCATCCTACCTATTGCCTGCAGGACGTCAAGCCATTTCAGGTGCCTTCGCTCGGCCTCGTGGTTGAGGCCGAATCGCAAGGCGCGCGGCCACGTGTAAAACATGAGTGAACTCATCTAACGCATGTCGTACGCCGTGACCGATCGCACGCACGAGATCGGCGTGCGGATGGCCCTGGGCGCGCGCCCGGCCGATGTCGTGCGCCTGGTCGTCGGCGGCGGTCTCGCGCTCGCCGCCGGCGGAGTCGTCGCGGGTTTCGGACTCGCGCTGGCCGCCGCGCTGCTGGTCGAGCCGCTGCTCTTCGACACGTCGGCGCGCGATCCTGCGGTCTTTGCCGGCGTCGCGGTCACGCTCATCACCATGGCCGTTCTCGCGACCGTGCCGCCGGCCGCACGCGCGCGCCGGGTGAATCCGTCGGACGCGATGCGCGCGGAGTAACGGCACGCCGTGTCGAGATAGCGCAGATGACTATCGCGTGAACGGGCGGATCATTCCGACCGCAGCGCTGACAGCGGGTCGATAGCGGACGCGCGGCGCGCCGGCACCCAGGCAGCAAGCCCCGCGACCGCGAGGAGGAGCAGCGACTCGATCGCGACCGCCCACACGGCCGGCGGATCGACGCCGGGGACCACGCGCGCGACCAGCCGCGCGGCGACCGCGGTCAGAACCACGCCGGCGACGACACCGGCGGCCGCGATCCGAAGCCCGGAGAAGACGACGGATCGCCGCAGCCGGCCACGGTCCGCGCCGAGCGCCATGCGGATGCCGATCTCGCGTCCCTGCTGCGCGACCAGCTGCGCGAGCACGCCGTAGAGGCCGATCGCCGACAGCGCCAGCGCCACGAGCGCGAACGCCGCCGTCAGCGCGAAGGTGAGGCGTTCGGTGGCGAGGAATTTCGCGCGGATGTCCCGCACCAGCACGGCGTTGTACGGCGGCAGCTCGGGATCCACGTCCCGCAGCGCGTGGCGCGCGGCCGGCAGGACCAGCTCGGGCTTCGCCGCCGCCTCGATCACGACGGCCAGCGCGCCGTACGGCGGGTACTGGGTGATCGGAAAGTAGAACTGCGGCCCGACGGGCACGGACACGGATCGCTGCCGCACGTCCGCGACGACCCCGATGACTGTCAGATCGATCGTGGTGTTTGCGGACTGCTTCAACCGCACCCGCAGTCCCACCGGGCTCGATCCGTCCGGCCGGAGGAACCGCGCCTGCGTCTGGCTCACGATGACGACGCGCGGCGCTCCGGCCGTGTCGGTCACCTCGAAAACACGCCCCGCGACAAGCGCGATACCCATCGCGCGGAAGTAATCCGGCGTGGCGGACATGACCAGCCCCGCGTGTCTGGCCTCGCCCGACGGCTCCGGCATGTCGGCGGGCCAGAGCGCGTTGGCGATCCCGATCGCCGACGTCCCCGGCGCGAAGTTGCTGCTGCCGACGCCGACGACGCCCGGAACCGCGCGCAGCCGGCGTTCCAGCGCATCGACGACGGCCACCACGGCCGCATCGCTCGCGTAGCGCGCGCGGGGCAGCGTCAGCTCGAACACCACCGCTCGCTCGTTGTCGAACCCCACCGGCACGCGCGAGAGGCGCACGATCGCGCTGAGCGCCGCGCCCGTCGCAGCGAGCAGGATCAGCGCCGTCGCGACCTGCGCGCCGACCAGTCCGCCCCGGAACCGGCGCGATCGTCCGGTGACCGTCACACCGTCCCGCAGTGCCCCGGCGGCGGGCCTGCGG
>Ga0156223_189_pt1 | contig 21016 bp, 11 predicted proteins | sample RifCSPlowO2_12_FD_107871 | JGI IMG/M metagenome (GOLD analysis project Ga0156223, IMG submission 107871) | Acidobacteria bacterium RIFCSPLOWO2_12_FULL_66_21
AAGCCAAATCATGCTTCCGTCTTCGTGTCCTTCGTGCCCTTCGTGATCTTCGTGCGATGAACCGTGTGGTCGTGCAGCGGTACAACGTGATAGCGGTACAGCGTGACAGCGGAACCGCTGGAGAGCGGACTCTGTCATCTTGCCACCCGCGACAACCTGAGTCTTCTTCGTGTGCCCCAGGTCCATATCTCCACCGTCTTCCCGTCTGTGTCGACGATGACCGCGCCGTCGCGATCCGTCCGGAACAGCGGCACGCCCGCGGCGGCGTAGCGCGCGACGACGGCCGGAGCGGGGTGACCGAAGCGGTTGTTCGTCCCGGCGCTGACGATGACGGCGGACGCACCCGCCGCCCTGATGAAGTCCTGCGTGCTGGACGTCGCGCTGCCGTGATGCGGCGCCTTGAGCACGACCGTCGGCGCGAGGGCGAGGCGCGCGAGCAGGTCGTGCTCCGCTTCGCGCTCGATGTCGCCCGCCAGCAGCACCGAGACGTCGCCGGTGCGGACCTCCAGCACGACCGAGTCGTTGTTGCGCACCTTCTGCCGCTCCCACTCCGGCGGCGGCGGATGCAGCACCTGAACTTCGAGACCGCCGTAGCGCTCTCGATCCCCGGTCTGGAGCGTCCGCCACGGAATCAACCGCGCGTCGGCGCTGGCGGCGAGGGCCCGCATGGCCTCGTCGCGGGGCACCGGGACGCCGTCCCATACCGCGCCCGGCCTGAAGCGCCGCATGATGGCGGGCGCGCCGCCGACGTGGTCGGGGTCCGCGTGCGTGACGACGAGCGTGGCCAGCCGTGTGATGCCGAACGCGCGCAGCGACGGCGCGAGCACGCGCTCGCCGATGTTGAATGACGGCCCGGCGGTCCCGGCCGTATCGACCAGCAGCATGCGGCCATCAGGCGTGGCGACCAGCGTCGCGTCTCCCTGCCCCACATCGAGGAAGATGACGCGAAGGGCATTCGGCGGACGGGCGGGTACGGTGTCGCGCGCGGCGCAGGAGGGACAGACCAGCATCAGCGCGGCGGCGAGCACGACGAGGGCGGCGGCGCCCGCGCGCACGCGCCGCCCTCGTGCGAGCAGCATGATGGCAGACGAGTAGTAGGCCGCGACGAGCCACCACGCCGGCGGCGGCACGTTCTGCGAGAGCCACGGCGCGTAGTCCACGAGCCGCGCCGATCCGACCAGGCCCTCGGCCGCAAGATGGGCGGCAAATCCGAATGCGTCGGCCGCGCGGGAAGACACCGGCGCCAAGGCAAGGACAGCCATGGACGCGGCCTGGACGATGGTCATCAGCGGGATGGCGGCGAAGTTGAGGAAGAGCCCGGCAAACGTGATGCGCGAGAAGATCGCGGCGCCGGCGGCCGCCAGCGCCACCTCGGCGCAGATAGTAGCGGCCAGCAGCGCGATCGACGCCCGGACGAGCCCGCCGATCACGCGCGTGCGCCGGTCGCCACGCAGCCGGCCGGACCACATCCACAGCCGCGGCGCCCCGAGCAGAATGCCCAGCGTTGCGCCGAACGAGAGGATGAAACCGGCGTCGAACGCCGCCAGCGGAGACGCACAAAGCGCCAGGGCGGCGGCCACCGCCAGCGCGTTCAGCGGCGGCCCGCGATGTTCCAGCATGCGGCCGGCGAGGTAGATGACGGCGGCGGTCACCGCGCGCGCCACCGACGCGCCCGCTCCCGTCAGCTGGCCGTAGAAGAGGAGCGTCGAGATCGACAGGAGCGCGGCGACGCGCGGAGGGACTCCCGCGGCTCGCCAGACGACCAGGAGGATTGCCGTCAGGATGGCGATGTTCCCGCCGGAAATGGCGATCACGTGGTACGTCCCGGCTTCCTGCAGCCGGCGTTGGTCATCTTCCGACAATCCGGTCCGATCGCCGATGAGGATGGCCGCCGCGATGGCGCCGGATCGCGCGCTGAACCGCCCGACGTGGGCCGCGAGGCCGCTCCGCGCCCACCGCCGCGCCGCCGCCGCGGTTTCGTCCGCCAGTCCTCCAGGCGCGATCACCTCGACGAGCGCCGCGCTCTTGACCGCGCCGACCAGGACGACACCGCGGCGCGCCAGGGCGCGCACCTCATCGGGCAGTCCCGGATTGCGGTACGTCGTCGGCCGCCGCAGCAGCGCCGCGACCCGGACGCGCCGGCCGGCCCGCCACGCGTCGATGACCGCCGGCGCGCCCGCGCCGCCGACCGACAGCCGGACGCCTCCCGGCGCCGCCCGCGGCACGTCGCGCTCGAGCACGCGGTCCACGTCGATGGTGAGCGACGCGCCGTAGTCCGTGAGCGCCGCGTCCTCGCGGAGCACGCCTTCGACGAGCGCCGGTTCGTCGCGCTCCGCCGCCAGCCGTCCGTCGAACCAGGCAAGCAAGGACGGGTGGTAGGCACGGCGTGCGCCGGTCGCGCCGAGCGACACGCCCGCGAGGAGACAGCCGGTCGCGATGGCGCACGCGACTCCGCGATCGTCACCCGACGACAGCAGCCCGAGCGCGGCAATCCAGGCCAGCACCGCACCCGCCGCCGCACACAAGGGCAGGGAGGGCTCGCCCTCATGCAGCAGCAGGCCGCATCCGGATCCAACAAGGAGCGGGATGGCGACGAGCGAGGCGGGCGCGCGCACCGTTCAGCGCGGTAAGCAATTACATGCCCCGTCACGCCAGACCGTGTATTTCTGTGTTTTTCCGCGGTGTCTGACCTTCCGGGGCCGTCCGTGGTGCAGTTTCCGCCTCGCGTCAGGCCTTCCGCGGCGCAGTTTCTGCGTGGTACTCCTGCAGCGACCGGACGGTGAGCGCCTCGGTGTTGAGGGAGCGGATCGCGTTGACCGTGGCGGCGGCGCCGGTGAGCGTGGTGATGCAGGGTACCCCGTGCATCATGGCGATCCGGCGGACGGTCCGGTCGTCGAAGAACGACTCGCGGCCGAGCGGCGTGTTGATGACGAGCTGAATGCGGTTGTTGAGGATCTCGTCGCCGACGTGCGGCCGCCCCTCGTTGACTTTGAAGACGATGTCGGCCTCGAGGCCGTGCGCGCGCAGGTAGTTTGCCGTGCCGCGCGTCGCCACCAGCGTGAAGCCGACCTCGCCGAGGTCGCGCGCGATCTGCAGGACGGCCGGCTTGTCGTGGTTGTTGACGCTGATGAACGCCGTCCCGGTCGCCGGCAGCTTCACGCCGGCGCCGAGCTGCGCCTTCGCGAAGGCGGCGCCGAAGGTCGAGGCGGCCCCCATCACCTCGCCGGTGGACTTCATTTCCGGCCCGAGGATCGTGTCGACGCCGGGGAACCGCACGAACGGGAACACGGGCGTCTTCACGAAGAACCCGGCGACTTCGAGATCCTCGGTGAGCCCCAGGTGCGCCAAGGTCCGGCCGATCATCAGGCGCGCGGCGACCTTCGCGAGCGGCACCCCGGTCGCCTTCGACAGGTACGGCACGGTGCGGGACGCGCGCGGGTTGACCTCGAGCACGTAGATGGTGTCGTCCTTGATCGCGAACTGCGCGTTCATCAGCCCGACGACCTTCAGCGCCCTGGCGATGCGCCGCGTGTAGTCGCGGATGAGCGCCACATGGCGATCGATGATCTTGTGCGGCGGCACGACGCACGAGCTGTCGCCCGAGTGGATGCCCGCCTCCTCGATGTGCTCCATGATGCCGCCGATGACGACGGCGCCGGTCGCGTCGGCGACGGCGTCGACATCCAGCTCCACGGCGTCCTCGAGGAACTTGTCGATCAGGATCGGGCGTCCCGGCGAGGCCGCGACCGCCTGGACCATGTAGCGGTCGAGCGCGGCGAGGTCGTACACGATCGCCATCGCGCGGCCGCCGAGCACGTACGAGGGCCTCACGACCAGCGGGAAGCCGATCGTCGCCGCCACCTCGCGCGCGTCGTCGGGCGTCGTCGCCACCCCGCTCGGCGCCTGCGGGATGCCGAGGTCCCACAGGAGCTGCGCGAAGCGCTCGCGGTCCTCCGCGAGATCGATCGAGTCGGGCGACGTGCCGAGGATGCGGATGCCCGCCTGCTGGAGCGACAGCGCGAGCTTGAGCGGTGTCTGCCCGCCGTACTGCACGACGCACGAGACGTCGCCGCCCGCCTGCTGCTCGCGGGCGATGATCCCGGATACGTCCTCGAAGGTGAGCGGCTCGAAGTACAGCCGATCGACCGTGTCGTAGTCGGTCGACACCGTCTCCGGGTTGCAGTTGATCATCACGGTCTCGAACCCTTCCTCTCGAAGGGCGAAGGCCGCGTGACAGCAGCAGTAATCGAACTCGAGCCCCTGGCCGATGCGATTGGGCCCGCTGCCGAGAATGACGACCTTCGGCCGCGTGCTCGGATCCGCCTCGCACTCACGCTCGAACGTCCCGTAGAGATACGGCGTGAAGGACTCGAACTCCGCGGCGCAGGTGTCGATCCGCTTGTACGCGGCCACCATGCCCGTTTCGAGACGGGCGTTGCGGACGGCCGCTTCATCGCAGCCGAGCACGCCGGCCAGCTCGCGGTCGCTGATGCCCGCGCGTTTCAGGGTCCGCAGGAGATCGGTGGACATGCCGCGCAGGCCGACCAGCGCCGCCGACCGCTGCAGCTCCACGAGCTGCGAGAACTGCACGAGGAACCAGCGGTCGATCTTCGTCAGCTCGTGCAGCTCCTCCGGCGTCCAGCCGCGCTCGAGCGCGCGGAACACCGCCCACATCCGGCGATCGTTCGGCACGCTCAGCTCCCGCTGCAGCGCGCCTTCCTCCTCTTCGGCCGTGAGCCCCTCGTCGACGCGGCGGTCCTCCTGCCCGAAGAGGAGCCCCGCCGCCCCCAGCTCGAGCGACCGGAACGCCTTCATGAAGGCTTCCTTGAAGGTGCGGCCGATGGCCATCACCTCCCCCACCGATTTCATCTGCGTCGTCAGCGTCCGATCCGCGCGCGGAAACTTCTCGAACGCCCAGCGCGGAACTTTGACGACGACGTAGTCGATCGTGGGCTCGAACGACGCCGGCGTGAGGCGCGTGATGTCGTTGGGGATCTCGTCCAGGTGATACCCGAGCGCGAGCTTCGCGGCGATCTTCGCGATCGGGAAGCCGGTGGCCTTCGACGCGAGCGCGGACGATCGCGACACGCGCGGGTTCATCTCGATGACGATGATGCGGCCGTCGTCCGGGTTGATGGCGAACTGGATGTTCGAGCCGCCGGTCTCGACGCCGACCCGGCGGATGATGCGGCGCGCCAGGTCGCGCATCCGCTGGTATTCCTTGTCGGTTAGCGTCAGCGCGGGGGCGACGGTGATGCTGTCGCCCGTGTGCACGCCCATCGGGTCGACGTTCTCGATCGAGCAAATCACCACGAAGTTGTCGGCGCAGTCGCGCATCACCTCGAGCTCGAATTCCTTCCAGCCGATGACCGACTCTTCGAGCAGGACCTCGTGGACCGGACTCATGTCCAGCCCGCGCCCGGCGATCTCGCGGAACTCCTCGATGTTGTACGCGATGCCGCCGCCCACGCCCCCCAGCGTGAAGGAGGGGCGGATGATGATGGGAAATCCGAGCGCGTCGGCGGCCTCGAGCGCCTCGGCCAGGGAACGGACGTAGCGGCTTTCAGGCACGTCCGCGCCGATCTCGCGCATGGCGTCGCGGAACTTCAGGCGATCCTCGGCGACCATGATCGCGTCGACCGACGCGCCGATGAGCTGCACGTTGTACTTCGCCAGCGTGCCCCGCTCGGCGAGCGCCACCGCCAGGTTCAGCGCGGTCTGCCCGCCGACGGTCGGCAGCACCGCGTCCGGCCGCTCGCGCTCGATGATGGCGGCGAGGACCTCCGGCGTCAGCGGCTCGACGTACGTGCGGTCGGCGATCTCGGGGTCCGTCATGATCGTCGCCGGATTGCTGTTGACGAGCACGACCTCGAGCCCCTCGGCTTTCAGCGCCTTGCACGCCTGTGTGCCGGAGTAGTCGAACTCGCACGCCTGGCCGATCACGATGGGACCGGAGCCGATCACGAGCACGCGTTTGATGTCAGTGCGTTTGGGCATTCGTCTCGAACAAGAGCATTCCGTCGGGCCGCACGAACGAGTCCACAAAAATACAACAGGAGGAAGAGAGCAGGGGAGGCTCCTTCTGTGGATTCATCGTGACGACCTGGCCAGCGTGCTGCAGGCGTTGCATCGACCGGGCACGATCCCTCGTCATGATACCGGACATCACCGTCCGTCGTCGTCCACGCGCACGAGGGACGCCGCCATCAGCCGGGGCGCGCCCGGGCGGTCGAACCACGCCTTGACGTCGTACTCGCCGGCTCGCCCGTATCGATGCGCGACGCGGATTTCGCCCGCGAACACGCGCGGCGCGCTGACCTCGCCGTCCCCGAAATCAAACCGCGCGGCCCCGAACGACGGTCCCTCCGGTCCGATCGCGGTGAGCGCGAAGCGGACGCGGCGCGAGCGACCGGTCTCGGCGCGGACACCGATATCGCTCACCGTGTTGGAAGCGAGATCGGCGCCGCCGAGCGGGCCGCGGCGCGACGACCAGCACAGCGCGCAGGTTTCCGCGCGGACGTACGCCGATACCAGCCGCGTTCTGATGTTGCCATCGCGCACCCGATACCGCGGATGCGACAGGTCCCACGCGCCAGCCGTCGTCGTCAGCAGTACGAGGCAGGCGGTCAGCGAGACGGCGGCGACTCCGTCACGGGCGTGTGCCGGGCCTTCGGAGACACGGGACCGGCGCCACAGCGTCGCGGCGAGCAGCGTGACGAGGGCGGCCATGACGAGCAGGGTGAGCGCCGCCTGCGAGGTGATGCCCTCGGCGAGATCCGGAAAGAGCAGGTTGACCCGCCAGCCGCTCGCTCCTTCGGCGACCATCATGCCAAGTTCCTTCACGTGCGAGCGGTTGTAGTTCCACGCCTGGTCGAGCGTCAGCACCGACAGCCCGAGGAAGAGCAGGCGGAACACGGGGCGCGCGTGCCACTCGCGAACGGCGGCCGCAATCGGGATGACGAGAAGAGGAAGGACCGCGGTGATGAACCGGCCCGGCGTTCCCCCTGCGGCGCTGACGGCATGCGCCGCGGACGTTGCCGTGAGGACTCCGGCGAGCAGCACCACGGCCACGGCCAGATCGCGGCGCGCGCGCCAGAGCGGCAGGAGCCCCGGGAGCGCGAGCAGCAGGAGAGGGGCATGCGGCAGTGCGCCCCAGTTTCGATCGGCGGCGTACCGCAGGAAGTTCAGCGGGATCGCCGCGGGATCGATCCACGTGCCTCCGTCGCTCGCATTGTAGAAGGCGGACGGCCACGGCAGGCCCGAGGCGTGATACGCGTACCACGTCTGCGCGAGAACCGGCACGAACCAGCCGAGCGCGAACAGAAGCGTCAGGCGCCGCGAGCGCCGGAGCGCCCACGCACCAAACCCGAGCAGCACCACGACGACGGCGAGAAATCGCACGTGAAGGAGCAGCGGATAGCCGGCGAGAAGGCCGCCGACGAGCGCACTTCTCGTCGAGCCGCGATCGCGCGTCGACAGGGCGAGCGCGGCGGCGATCGCAAGCCCGGCGGCCGTTTCCGGGTAGGCCTGCAGCGCCATCGACGACGCGGGGAGGGCCGCACATCCAAGAAAGGCGAGCAACGCGGCGAGCGCGGCGCCGGCGCCCGCGCGCCGGCACAGCGCGCCGATCGCGATCGCGCCAAGCGCCGCCATCGCGACGAGCGTCGCCTGCACCGTCAGCAGGCGGTCGGGGAACTGGCCGCGGTACACGGTTCCCGACGACAGCAGCCAGCGATCGACGGTGTAGCCCGGCAGGATCAGCAGCGACAGACCCGGCTGATGACTCTGATACGTCCGCCCTTCTCGTGTGATGAATCCCCCACCGCTCCCCTGCGCCCTCAGCCAGACGAAACCGGGTTCGGTCAGCGATGCCTTGACGTCCCACACAAGACTCCACACGTCGTGGACGAGGGCCCGTACTCCGAGAGCGGCGCTGTGCGGCACGCGCGGCGCCATTCCACGCGGCAGGTCGGTGACGACGGACACCTGCGAGATGTCCTCCCCTTTTCCCTGATACCACAGCTCGTCGTGCCGCAGGTACTGCGGCTCGTCGCCGTGGGGCTCCGCCCAGCCTCGGAGGTTCGTGTTGGTCGCCAGGATCCAGCAGACGAGGGCGGCAGCGAGCAGGAACGGCCACGCTGCCGAACGAACGCGGAAGGGCTGCGCTGCAGGGGCCGGAGAAAGCGCACGCCCCGCCGTCACGGCGCAACCGATCGCCAGCCACCATGGCGCCAGCTCCCACAGCCAGTGCACGAGCGCGGGCGCGAGCGAGCGTCCCCACATCGCCGCGGCGACGCCCCCGATTGGCAGCGCAAAGACGAGCAACGGCGCGAGTGAAACTGGCAGGCCACGGTCGGCGGCCCTTCGCGCGAGCAGCACTGACGCGAGCGCGGCCACCGCAATCGTGGCCGCGGCCGTGAGCGCCATGTCCCGCAGCGACGCACCCACGACAACGAGCTCGTACGCGCCATCGGCCGCGACGCGGCCGACGATCGTCGTACGCAGGGCGGCCACGCCCAGACCGGCGACCGCGAGCACGCCCGCGGCCGGCAACAGGCCGGACCTCCGCCTAACGCTTTTCCATCTCATCCAGAAACTGGCGGAACAGATAGTCGGCGTCGTGCGGGCCGGGAGCAGCCTCCGGGTGGTATTGAACGCAGAAGACCGGCTTGGTCGCGTGCCGCAGACCTTCGACGGTTCCGTCGTACAGATTCAGGTGGGTGATCTTCACGTCGTCCGGCACCGTCTCCGCGTTGACCGCGAAGCCGTGGTTCTGCGAGGTGATTTCGACCCTTCCGGTTTCCAGCTCCTTGACCGGGTGGTTCGCGCCTCGATGGCCGAACTTCAACTTGTAGGTCTCGGCGCCCATCGCGAGCGACAGGATCTGGTGGCCGAGGCAGATGCCGAAGATCGGGACGTCCTCCTTCATGAGCTCCCGCGCGTTGTGAATCGCGTAGCCGAGCGCCGCCGGGTCACCGGGACCGTTGCTGAGGAACACGCCGTCCGGCTTGGACGCGAGAAGATCGGAAGCCGGCGCGGTCGCGGGAAAGACGCGCACGTCGCATCCGTACGCGGTGAAGCGCCGGAGGATGTTCCACTTCATCCCGTAATCGTAGGCGGCAATGCGGAGCGCGCGCGTCGGCTGTCGCTGGGCCGACGGCGTGAATTCGTCCTGCGGCACGGGCTGCCAGTCGAACGGCGCGTCACAGGTGACGTCCAGCACGAGGTCCGCGCCTTCCATCGGCGCCACGTTGCGCGCCTTGTCGACCAGCGCGCGCGGATCGACCTCGCCGGTCGCGATAATCCCCCGCATGACGCCCGTCGAGCGCAGCACGCGGGTCAGCGCCCGCGTGTCGATGTCGGAGATCGCGACGACGCCGCTGCGCACGAGATAGTCGCGCAGCGTTTCCTCGGATCGCCAGTTGCTCGCGACCGGGGACTGGTCGCGAATGACGAAGCCGGCCACCTGCGGCGCGCGTGACTCCCGATCGTCCTCGGCGATGCCGTAATTGCCGATCTCGGGACACGTCATCGTGACGATCTGGCCCTTGTAGGAAGGATCGGTCAGCACTTCCTGGTAGCCGGTCATGCTGGTGTTGAAGACCACCTCGCCGCCGGCTTCACCAGGCGCCCCAGCCGCTTCCCCTTCGTACCAAGTCCCGTTTTCGAGCGCGAGTATGGCTTTCATCGTATCCGATCCAACGAGGCGGTAACCCGCGTTTCGATTCCGGCCGACACGCGGGTGCTGGTCGTCCACGCGCGGTGATCCGCGAGTTCCAGGCGCACGACATGCGATCCGATCGCGACGCCCGGAATGCGTGCCGGTGTCGTTCCCATGGGGCGGCCGTCGACGAACACGCGGGCGCCGGTCGGGCGCGAATCCACGTAGAGCGACCCCGCGACCGCTCCCCTCGGCGCCGGGGTGCCCGTGCGTTGCGGCGGCGACGCTCCGCCTGCGGGACGGGCGGGGCCGCCGCGGGACAGCCGCATCGACAGCGCGCGTGACGGCTCACCCGCCGACAACGTGACGTCCTCGCGGGCGACGGCGTACCCGGGTTCGACGACGCGCACGATGTACTTGCCGAAAGGAAGCTTGTCGAGCGTCAGCGGCGTGCGTCCGCGCCATTTGCCGTTGATGGTCACTGGCGCACGCGACGGCTCGGATCGCACGACGATCGTCCCGGTCGTGGCGGCCGGCGCCGCGGCAGCGCCCCCCGCGCGCGCCGGTGGCGCGGGCGCGCTTCCGCGATCCGCAGGCGGAGCATCGTTCGGGATCGAGGGCGCGACGGCCGAGGGCTGTGGCGCGATAGCCTGCTCGCTCCACTCCTTCCCCGGCGCGGATGGCGATCCCGGCGCTGTCGCGGGAGCGGTGACCGCCGCTTGTTGATCCGGTGGCGGAGGGGACGCCGGCCCGCGATCGCGCCCGCCGACAGCGTAGCCGGCGGCAAATCCAAGCAGCAGACACAGCACGCCGGTCATCGCGAGCGGCAGGGCGGCGGGACGAGGGCGCTCGACCACGCTGTAACCTCGCGCCTCCTCGGAGTCCTCCGGCGGGCCCGTCTGGTCGTGATCGGGCGGCGTCACCGGCTCCCCGCGGATGGCGTATTCAATCGGCTGCTCGTCCTGGACGCGCGCCTCGCCCGCTCCGCCCGCCACGATGAACTCGTCGGCGAATCGCTCTGTCTCGGCCACGTCGATTCCGAGATCGGTTGGGCCTTCGTCGTCGAAGAGCGACGCCTCGTGGGGGATCTCCGCGTGGGCATCCAGCAGAACATGGTGCGCCTCGTCGGCCTCGGGTTCGGCCAGGACATCATCTTCACTCGGCGCTGGGGGCTCGGCGCTCGGCGCTGGAAGTTCTTCACTCGGCGCCCGGCGCGTCTCGACGGCGGCGGTGATCGCTCCGACTTCGGCGACAGCCGACGCGGTCTCGACGCCGCGCGAGGCCGCGTCGAGCGCGGAGGCGAGGGCCAGAGCATTCGGATATCGATTGTCGGGGCGATCGTCCATGGCGCGGGCCAGCACCCGGTGAACCGCCGAGGCATGCTCCGCCGGTGCGGCGCCCGACAGCGAGCCGAGTTGATCGCCCGTTCCGGATGGCCTCCGCCCGGTCAGCAGCTCGAAGGTGATCGCCGCCAGCGAGAACACGTCCGCCGGCGTGCCCCACGCGTCTCCGGCGATCCGCTCGGGTGCCGTATAGGGGCGCCGCACGGGTGCGCGAAGTCCGACGCGCTCCAGGGCATCGACCACGCCGAAGCCGCCCGCGCGCGCCTCGTCGGGCGTCAGGAAGATATCGCGCAGGTGCAGCGCGCCGTGGCCGACGCCGGCGGCACGCGCGAAGTCAATGGCGCCGGCGAGCTGCGTGATGAACGGCAGCACTTTCTCGAGAGGCGCCGGCGCATAGTGACGGATCGCGACATCGAGCGACTCGGCCGCGACGTACTCCTCCGCCCGGTACGCCACAGTGCCTTCGACGCCCGCCGCGACGGGCTCGACAATCGATGGATGGAACAGTCCGGCGTCAGCCGCGCGCGACAGCTCATCGGCAAGGGCCTGCGCCTGCTCAGGCGTGATGTCGAGGCGGAACACCTTCACCGCGACGAGACGATCGCGCGTCGGCTCGTACGTGCGGAACACCGGACCGAGAGCGCCAATGCCGATTTGATGCAGGACCCGGAATGGGCCGAATGCGGGAGGTGGAGCGAACGCAGTCGGATCGTCTCTGGTCAGCGACGCAACTCCTCGAGGCGGGACAGGAAAAATGTAACACAGATTCGAGCCACGAGCCACGAGCAAGCCGCCTTCGCGCTGTGCGCGACGGCGGGCCAGGCGGGCTGCGAGCTGCGAGTTGCTTGACAGGCTTCTGAAGCCTCTGAGAGAGTACGGGCGGTGACAGTCGAGTCCCGATCGATGACGTCCGGCGGCCGAGCGCCGGTGCAGGCCGGCAAGGACGGCGGCGCCGGGCCCGTGGGCATCGACGTGCGCCGGTTCAGTTGGATCCGGCCGCTCGCCTGGGATTACGCGTTCAATTTCGCGAACGTCGCGCCATTGTACGCCGGGGATCCGTCCGCGGCGGACGCGTGGCGGGATGCCATCGCGCGCACACGCGGGCATTCACGGCGCCGCGCGGACATCGCCGGCATTCTCGGGGCGCAGCAGGAGCGGCGCGGCGCGCCACCTGCCGCGCGGACCGCGGCCGCCCGTCTCGCCCACCCGGACACCGTCGCCGTCGTCACCGGCCAGCAGGCCGGCGCGTTCGGCGGGCCGCTGTTCACCCTTCTCAAGGCCATCACCGCGCTGCAGCTCGCCAGGCGCGCGGGCGCCGAGCACGGCGTCGAGGCGATTGCGGTCTTCTGGGTCGACGCGGAAGATCACGACTGGAACGAAGTGAAGGGTTGTACGGTGCTCGACGGTGACTTCCAGCCGCGGACGATCGCGCTCGCGGCCCCCGAAGGCGCCGGCGAGCTTCCCGTCGCGCAGTTGATGCTCGACGGCCGCATCGAGCAGAGTCTCGATGAGCTGGCCGCATCGCTCGCCCGGACGGATTTCACGGACTGGGTGATGGCCGGCCTGCGCGCGGCGTACCGCCCGGGCGCGCCGGTGGCCGATGCCTTCGCGCGGTGGATCGAGGCGCTGCTCGGCCCGTACGGCCTCGTGGTGTTCGAATCAGCGGACCCTGCCGCGAAACCGCTCGCTGCCGATGTGTTCACGCGCGAGCTGGCGGCGCCGGGCCGCAGCGCCGCGCTCGCGGCGGCCGCCGGCGACCGTCTCGCGGCACACGGGCACGAGCCGCAGGTGATGCCCCAGGCCGACAGCCTGTCGCTCTTCCACCTCGATGGCGCGCGCCGGTCGATCCGGCGCGGCACCGGAGCGTTCCTCGTCGGCGACACGCCGCGCACCGGCGAGTCGCTCGCCGAGGAGGCCGCGGCACACCCTTTCCGTTTCAGCCCCAACGTCCTGCTGCGGCCCATCGTCCAGGACACGCTCTTTCCCACTATCTGTTACGTCGCGGGGCCGAGCGAGCTGGCCTACCTCGGGCAGCTTGGCGGTGTTTACGAGCAGTTCGGCGTGCCGATGCCGCTGATGTATCCGCGCGCGAGCGCGACCCTCGTGGATTCGGGCGCGGCGCGGTTCCTGGCCAAGTACGATCTGCCGCTCGAGGATCTGCAGCGGCAGGACGAAGCCGTCCTCAACCGTCTGCTCGAAGCGCAGCTCCCGGCCGAGGTCGAAGAATCGCTCAAGGAGGCGGAAGAGTCGGCGCGCCGGACGCTGCAGCGCGTCATCGCGGCGTTGCCCGCGCTCGATCCGACGCTTGCCGGCGCGGCCAACACGACGCTCGGCCGCATGGAACACGATCTGAAAGCGCTGCACGGCAAGGTCATCCATGCCGCGAAGCGCCGTCACGAGACACTGCGTCGTCAGTTCACGCACGCGCAGGCGCAGATCTTCCCGCTCGGCCACCCGCAGGAGCGCACGCTTGGCGTGCCGTTCTTCCTGAACCGCTACGGCCCTGCCCTGGCCGAGCGGTTGATGGACGACCTTCCGCTCGAAATGGGGCGGCACTGGGTCATGACGATCTGAGGCTCTACGGGTTCTAGGGGTTCTAGGGGTTCGGGCCTACAAAGCCACTGACGCCAGCCTCAATTTCTCTTCCGCGGCGCGCAGACGTTCCACGGCCTCCGCAAACCAGGCGTCGTCGCGCACCAGCCGGGTGCGCGACTCGTCGATCGCGCGCGCCGTCTCCGACGGCGCTGGGCCGCCGTGCGTGGTGCGCACGTCCACGAAATGCCTCGGGCTGAGCGTTTCCAGCAGGCTCGTGTCGTCGATGTCGATCGCGCGGCCGAGCACCGCCTGCGAGACCTCATGCAGGACGCTCGAGATCGACTCTGACGGCCGGCTGCCGCATTCGGTCACGAGCCTCGAGGCAATCGCGTGCGCCGCCGCGAAGGGCACGCCGTGGTCCCGCGCGAGCGTATCCGCCAGTTCGGTGACCGTAGTCCAGCCCCGCCCGGCGCGCTCGGCCAGGCGCGCGCGATCGAACTCCGCGTCGCACATCGCCGCCGCGACGAGCCTCACCGCGCGCGTCGCGTCCTTGAACATCGACGCCACGAGCGGCTGCAAGTCGTCCTCGGTGTCGACGATGTCCCCGAACGGCGTGTTGTGGACGCTCAGCACGATCCCGGCCGCCTGCCCCAGCGCCTTGCTGCCGATCGCGCGCGCGTGCTCCAGCGCGACCGGATTGCGCTTCTGCGGCATGATGCTGCTGCACTGCACGAACCCCTCGCCGAGACGCAGGTACCCGAATTCGCTCGTGCACCACAGGAGCAGGTCCTGGACGACGCGGCCGAGGCCCGCGAGCAGCACGGAGGTCGCGGTGACGCTCTCGAGCAGGTAGTCGACTGTCGCGATGCTGCCGTAGGTGTTGCCCGTGACGCCGTCGAAGCCAAGGAGCTCCGCCGTCCGGGCGCGATCGATCGGAAACCCCGTGCCCGTGATCGCGCAGGCGCCGAGGGGACTCAGGTTGGTCGCCGCGTACGCGGCGCGCAGGCGCACGCCATCCCGTTCGAGCTGTTCCACGACGGCAAGAAGATAGTGGGCAATCGTGGACGGCTGGGCGGGCTGCGTGTGCGTGTGCGCCGCGAACACGACTTCGCGGTGCCGTGCCGCGAGGCCGAGCAGCACGTCACGCAGCCGCGCGGCGGCCTCGAAAACACCAAGGATGAACTGCCGCTGCCGCATCCGGTACATCGTCATGTCGATGTCGTTGCGCGAGCGCGCCGTGTGCAGCCGCCCGGCCGCGTCGTCGCCGCAGCCGCGCGCGATCAGCCGATCGACATAGAAGTACAGATCCTCGCAGGTGCCGTCATACGGCACGCTCCGGATCTCGTCGGGCCGAATGGCGTCGAGCGCGTCGCGGATCGCGCGCGCGTCGGCCGCGGCCACGATCCGCCGCTCGGCCAGCATGACCAGGTGCGCGTAGTGGATCGCGACGAGCGGCGCGACGAACTGCGCCTTCGCATCCTCGAAGTTCTCGTTGAGCACGATCGACACGTACTCCGGGGCAAACACCTCACTGCCTTTCGGTGGAAGAGTGAAGGGTCAAGGGTGAATCACCCTTCACCCTTCACCCCTGTCTTCTTCCAAGGCTGAGGAGGTTCGCGAGCAGCTGGTAGGCGCCGTCGGTGCCGGCCGGCAGTTGCCGCCAGAGGCCGAGGCCGATGTACACCCAGCGTCCCTTGCCGTACTTTGCGTCCACGAGCGCGCCGGACTTGGGTCCCGGGTTGAGCGGGAACGGATCGGTCATCCGCACCAGGTCCACGTAGCGCGGATCGCGCTGCGCGAGGAAATAGGTGCCGCGCTCCTGCACCCAGTTCGCCCACGCCTCCGGGCCGATTCTGTTGGGCGTCGTGAAGACGGGATGATTCGGCACGAGCACTTCGACTGGAGCGTTCTCGTCCGTGATGCGGTCGGAGGCATTCCTCGCTGGATACGGACCGTACTGCGCCTGATTGAATTCCCCGCGGTTGTAGTTCACGAGGAGTGTCCCTCCCCGTTCCACGTACGCGAGCAGGCGCTGATTGTGGGCCCGCAGATCCGCGCGGCGCTCGTAGGCTCGCACGCCCGTGACGATCACGTTGTAGCGGGAGAGATCGCCGGAGGCCAGCTCCGCCGCGTCGATCATGTGCACCTCGGCTCCGAGCTGCTCGATGGCGGCGGGCATCTCGTCGCCGACACCCATGACGTAGCCGACGCGCAGGCCGGGCGCAATCTTCACGTCAATCACTTTCACGCGCGTCCGTGCGTCCTCGAGGACGTGACGGCGGTGAACGTGGGGGTACTCGACGACCTGATAGCCGGCGCTCGAGGACATCTTCGCATCCGTGCCGGACGAGGCGATCGCCGTCACCGGGTACTCTCCGGGGCGGACGCCCCGCGCCGGCGCGACCGTGAAGGTGACCGTGACCTCCTCGTTCTCGCGCGAGAACTGAAGCGGCGCGCTCGCCGGTGATGACTGCCACCCCGCGGGCACGGACACCGACAGGTTGCCGGCCGCGGCGCCCTTCTGCTGGTTGGTCACCGACACGGTGACGATGCGGCTACGCGAGGGTGACGATGCGGCCTGCCCTGAGCGAGCCCCGGAAGGGCGAGTCGAAGGGATCACGGCGATGTCCGGCGACATGCGAACGGCGAAAAACGGTACGACCTTCAGATCCATCCGCTTCTCACCCGCGGCAAGATCGCTGTAGCGATACTCAACCGGCCGCTCCATCGAAACGTCCGCTTCCGCGATCGACATCTCGAACGTCGCGGTGAACGGCGTCGGCCTGAAGGGCACGCCGAACGGAACAGCCGGATCGAAATCGTAGCGGGCCGCGTCTTTGCGAGGCGTCCAGTAGGGTCCCGACAAAGCCGCCTTGCCGACATGCTCGTCCGCTGCGCAGGTGAGCGCGCCGCCCGAGGGCGCGGCGCCCGAACACGCGGGCTGCGGCCCGTCGAATCCCTTCAGCGTGACGCGCGTGACCGACACATCGCCGGCGCCGTTGTTTCCGGCAATCAGCGACACTCGCAGCGCCTGACCCGCGACCACCACGCCGTCGTCCGCGAGCGCTTCGAGGCGGATGCCGTGCGTGAGGAGAAGCGCCTGTTCGAACTGCGATTCCTTCCGCGCGAGACGGAAGTCGATCTCGTCGCGTGCCGTGTCGCTCAGCCCCATCGCCGGCAGCTTCGCGCGCAGATCGCGGACGGCGGCAAGGCCCGTGATGAGCGGCGCCGCCGCGCCTGCCGCTCCGCCATTCTCGACCGCCGACGCGGCGGCTGCCGCCGCTGCGGCCATGGACTGCAGCGAGACGGTCAAGGCTGATGGGGGCGAGGCCCCCGCGAAACGGGCGAGTCCGGGCAGCGTCGTGTCCACGCCTTCGAAGAGGTCCTTCGGCGCGACCCCGCGGGGGCCGCCGGCGGTATCGGTGATCTGGTAGACGCGCGAGGAGGTCCCGCCCGGCAGCATCAGCAACTGCGAGGTGCCCTGGCATTTGTGCATGCTGCGCGCCTCGAGCCCAAGCGCCGCGTACGTGCGGCCGAGCAGCGGATCGAAGCCGCCGGGCGCCGGGCGAAGCTGGTCGGGGGCCAGCGGTCCGCCGCCGCCACGCCCGAATCCAGAGGAATCAGTGCAGAACACGCGCACGGCCTGCCACGGGCGGAGGCCCTCCTTGATTTGCTCGGGGTACCTGGCGGGATCGGCCGCCGCGCGGAACGCTTCGTTCGTCAGGCGCGCCACCGCCTGGTGATGCTGGCCGCCTCCCTCCCCGCCGCAGAGGAATCCCACGATCACGTCGGGCCGGATCGCGCGGATGTGGCGGACGTAGTCGCCGACGATCTCGTCGTGGCCCCACTTCTCGATCGACTCCTCGATGCTGAACGAGTAGCCGAAGTCGATCGCGCGGGTGAAGTACTGTTCCGCGCCGTCGAAGCGGTGCACCGCCAGCAGCTCCTCGGTCCGCAGGACGCCGAGCGCCTGGAACAGCTCCGGACCGATCTCGTTCTGGCCGCCGTCGCCGCGCGTCGCGCTCACGAGCGTCACGCGCATGCCGTCGCCGAACCCCAGCTTGGCGAGCAGCGCGCTGTCCTCGTCGTCGGGGTGCGCGGTCGTCTGCATGAACGTGCCGCTGGAGGCCAGCTTCCGGAGCATCAGCCGCAGCGCGGCCTCGTCAGGACGCTCGGCGACCGGTTGAAGGCGCATCTGCGCGGTCAGCGGTCCGCCGTACGGCGCGACGGCGGCGGCGGCGATGGCCGCGCCCGCGATCGCCCATGTGCGCCAACGCTCAACGAGCAACGAGCTTTTCATAGAACTTCTCGTAGCGAGGCACCACCAGATCGCAGCAGAACCGCTCGCGGACCGTGCGGCGTCCCTCGGCCGCGACGCGGCGGTGCAGTTCCGGATCGGTCAGCAGCCGAAGACCGCTGTCAGCCATGCCCTGGAGGTTGCTGGGATCGTGCAGGAACCCGGTCACCCCGTCATCGATCACCTCGCTCAGGCCCCCGACACGCGAGGCCACCACCGGCACCTCGCAGGCCATGGCCTCGAGTGCCGCGAGGCCAAAGCTCTCCTGCGCCGAGGGCAGCAGGAACAGGTCGGAGACCGACAGGAGCGGGAGGATCTGATCCTGCTCACCGAGCGCTTCGACGTGGCGCGACACGCCGAGCGCCTTGGCGACATCGAGCGCCTTGCCCAGGTCGGGACCGTCGCCGACCAGCAGCAGCCGCGCCTGGACCTTTTCCGCGATCCGCGCGAACACGTTGACGACGGCGTGGACGCGCTTGACCGGACGGAAGTTCGAGACGTGAATCACCAGCTTCTCGCACCCCGCCGGACAGTAGCGTGCGCGCAGCGCCGCGCTCGGGACCCGCTTGTGCACGTCACAGTCCAGGAAGTTCGGGATGACCTCGATCTCCTTCCGCACCTTCAGCGCGCGGTACGTGTCCTCTCGGAGACTCTTCGACACGGCGGTGACGCCGTCGGATCGATCGATGGAAAAGGCCACGGTCTCCGCGTACGAATGGTCGCTGCCGACGAGCGTGATGTCCGTGCCGTGCAGCGTCGTGATGATCTGCGGCACGTGTTCCGCCGCGGACGAGAGCAGGATCTGCTGCGCGAGGTACGCCGCCGTCGCGTGCGGCACCGCGTAGTGCGCGTGGACGACGTCGAGCGAGAACTCGCGGGCGACCTGCACGATGCGGTTCGACAGCGAGAGGACGTACTGCGGCTCGCGGAACAGCGGATACGCGGGCGTGTACACACGATGGAACGTCAGGCCCGGCTGGTAGTCACCCAGGCGAAACGGCGGGTCCGTGCTGAGCACGTGGACGTCGTGGCCGCGGCCCGCGAGCGACTTCGCCAGCTCGGTCGCGACGATGCCGCTGCCGCCGAGCGACGCGTAGCAGACGATGCCGACGTTCACGGGCGATCCTCGCGGGCCGGCGGCTGCGGGTTCAAGCCCTTCATGGCGTGGGGCCGGACGAGCGGCTCGCGCACGATCAGCCCCTCGGCGAACGCGGCGCCGGTGAGCGCCCCCAGGTGCCGGTCGCGGCTCTCGATCAACTGCGCGAAGGCCGGGGCGGTCAACCGCGTCGGCACGCTGCCGGGATCGGACGGTGCGAACTGCGTGCGGTAGCACGCGAGGGCGCGTTGTTTCCTGTCGTAGTGCGCCGAGACGTCGACCGCGAACGACACAGGGACGGAGTCGTTGATGAAATAGTACACGACCCAGTCGGCGCGCCAGGGCGCCGCGTCGTCCCCCTCCACCGAGAACCGCCGCAGCGCGGCCTTGAACGCCGCGCGCGTGAGCGCGTCGCTCGCGGCGCGGTGGTCGGGATGCCGGTCGTCCCAATACGGCAGCGCGATCGTGCGCGGGCGGCACTGCCGGATCAGCCGCGCCGCCGACGCGATCTGGGCCTCGTTGCCGGTGATGCCGCCGTCCGGCCATTAGAGATTGACGCGCCAGGCGGCGCCCAGGACGCCGCGCGCGGCTTCGGCCTCGGCCTGCCGGTCTTCGGGCGTTCCGTTCGAGCCGAGCTCTCCGCGCGTGAGGTCGCACAGCCCGACTTCCAGCCCCATCGCCACGTGCAGGGCCACGGTCCCGCCGAGACCGATTTCGATGTCGTCGGGGTGCGGGCCGAACGCGAGCAGATCGACGGGCTCCATACACACTAAGTCTATGCGCACTGAGGCTGGATGCGTGCGACAGCCACCCCCACGCCGAGACGGGCCCACGGGCCTGCTCACGAACACGACAAACCGAGGGACAGCCATCCCCACGCTGCACGCGCCGACGGCTGAACGTCACGAAGACCACGAAGCACACGAAGGCCACGAAGACTGCGAGACTTCTGGAAGATCGGATGTCCCCGTGCGCCGTCGAGCCGCGCACAGCGCGGTGCAGGACAAACGAGACCGCAAACGCAAGCAGCACGCGCTCGAGGGCTGTTTGCGTTTGTGGTCTCGTTTGTCCTGCCGACGCCGGCCTGCGGCTGCCTGCGGCCGGCGCTCGACGGCACACCCGCGCCCCGCTCACGCCGTCAGCTCCCCCGCTGGTTTCATCGCGACGCCGAGACGGCGGGTGACTGGACAGCGCCACAGCGGAACAGCGGACCAGCGGGACGGCGGGCCAGCGGAACAGGAATCGTTCTAATTGACCGTCTCCGTGTCCTTGGTGTCCTTCGTGCACTTCGTGCCGCAAAGGCCGTGGGCGCGTGCAGCTTGACACCGGGACGGTTGGACAGCGGACCAACGGGACAGCGGGACAGCGGGACAGCGGAACAGGAATCGTTCTAATTGACCGTCTTCGTGTCCTTGGTGTCCTTCGTGCACTTCGTGCCGCAAAGGCCGTGGGCGTGTGCAGCTTGACACCGGGACGGTTGGACAGCGGACCAACGGACCAGCGGAACAGCGGAACAGCGGGACACCGGAACAGGAATCGTTCTAATTGACCGTCTTCGTGTCCTTGGTGTCCCTCGTGCACTTCGTGCCGCAAACGCCGTGGGCGCGTGCAGCTTTGATACCGGGACGGTTGGACAGCGGACCAACGGGACAGCGGGACAGCGGAACAGGAATCGTTCTGATTTGACCGTCTTCGTGTCCTTGGTGTCCTCCGTGCACTTCGTGCCGCAAACGCCGTGGGCGTGTGCAGCGGGACACCGGAACAGGAATCGTTCTAATTGACCGTCTTCGTGTCCTTGGTGTCCTTCGTGCACCGCAAAGGCCGTGGGCGCGTGCAGCTTGACACCGGGACGGTTGGACCGCGGACCAACGGGACAGCGGGACAGCGGAACAGGAATCGTTCTGATTTGACCGTCTTCGTGTCCTTGGTGTCCTCCGTGCACTTCGTGCCGCAAACGCGTGGGCGTGTGCAGCTTGACACCGGGACGGTTGGACCGCGGACCAACGGGACAGCGGAACAGCGGAACAGCGGGACACCGGAACAGGAATCGTTCTAATTGACCGTCTTCGTGTCCTTGGTGTCCT